>Ga0299912_10000290_pt1 | contig 45787 bp, 44 predicted proteins | sample RVTome_2_FD_207667 | JGI IMG/M metagenome (GOLD analysis project Ga0299912, IMG submission 207667) | Soil microbial communities from uranium-contaminated site in the Upper Colorado River Basin, Wyoming, United States - RVT95D214 (version 2) ... | reverse complement strand
CGAGTGGTAGCGGATTGCAGAGAATGGGCTAGGCAAATCAGCAAATACTCCCTGGTTGTTGTGATGTATGAGTGAGGACTTACCGTGCATGATTTCCTTGGCCTGGCTAACAGAAGCACCGTAGCTGTAACCGATGCACTGATGTCCCAGGCAGACGCCGAGTATTGGTAGCCTGAAGCCGAAGTGAAGGATGACATCGTTGGAGATGCCAGCTTGTAGTGGCGTAGAAGGTCCGGGAGAGATTACTATCCGTTGAGGCTTCATTTCTTTAATTTCCTCAATGGTTATCCTGTTATTGCGCCTTACTACCACCTTTTCCCCCAGTTCACTCAGGTACTGGAAGAGGTTATAGGTGAAGCTGTCATAGTTATCAATCAGTAGCAGCATGGTTCCTCTCGGCTTGCTCAATAGCCTTAAGTAAAGCTTGAGCCTTGTTCATGGTTTCCTGATACTCGCGTTCCGGTATGCTGTCGTAGACAATACCACATCCGGCCTGGACATAGGCGGTTCCATTAGCGACTATCATGGTTCTTATGGCTATAGCCATATCCATGTTGCCTGAGAATGAGAAATAGCCTACAGCTCCGGCATAGGGCCCTCTTTTTTCAGGTTCGAGTTCGGCGATTATTTCCATCGCCCGGATTTTCGGAGCTCCGGATACAGTTCCTGCAGGAAAACAAGCTTGTAGAGCATCGATGGCATTCAGGTCGCGTCTTAACTTGCCCTGAACATGGGTGACCAGGTGCATTACGTGCGAGTAACGTTCCACGTCCATTAAGTCGCTGACTTCGACCGTGCCCGGCTCGCTCACGCGCCCGATATCATTGCGTCCCAGGTCAACCAGCATAATGTGTTCAGCACGTTCCTTTTCATCATGGCGCAGCTCCTTTTCCAACATAGCATCTTCATCCAGGCTTTTCCCTCTTGGTCTGGTGCCAGCTAGAGGACGGGTCATTACCATATCGTTTTCTACCCTCACCAGAATCTCAGGGGATGTCCCAATAATGCAAAAGTCCTTAAAATCCAGGAAGAACATATATGGAGATGGGTTCAGGGAACGTAGTGCCCGGTAAATTTCAAAGGGTGCGACATCGACAGGTTGTGCCAGGCGTTGGGATAGCACTACCTGAATGGCTTCGCCGGCAGTGATATATCGCTTTATTGTGTCTACGCTGGCTTCAAACTCATCTTTGGAAAAGTTTGAAGAAAGAGCGTTATCTCTGTGAGCAATAGTGGACTTTACATAATGTTTAGGCTTAAGCGGCTGGCTCAATCTGTCCACCAGAGCTTCAATTTTGTTTATTGCTTTTTGGTACTCTTTCTCTATATCTCCATCGAGATGAACATGGCTCAAAACTTTAATTTTGTGGGTTACGTGGTCGAAGACAAGCATGGTATCAACGAACATAAACAGAGATTCAGGTAGTCCCAGTGGGTCACTTGAGGGCGATGGCAATTCCTCGAAACGTGTTGCTGTCTCGTAGCCAAGATAACCCACAGCACCGCCGCAGAATCTGGGTAGGTCGGTAGTCGGCACCATTTTGTATTTCTTTAGCTCTTCAGCAATAAGCGGAAGGGGATTGCTATTATCACCTGTTCTGGTAGCCAACACATTGTATGGTTCCGTACCTATGAAGCTATAGCGAGCCAGCCGTTCACCGCCTTCCACACTTTCCAATAGGAAAGAATAGCCGCCGCGGCTAATCTTTAGAAATGCCGAGACAGGCGTTTCTAAGTCGGCCACGATTTCGCGATAGATCGGTATTAACGTGCCTTCGCTTTGGCGCTTTTTAACTTCTTCCAACGTGGGATAATACATATTTACCTCGGATATTCTCCAAATAAAAAACCTCTCGCCATAGGGGCGAGAGGTTTTGCTTCGCGGTACCACCCTAATTGAATGCCGATTAATTCAGGCAATCATCTCAATCAGGTACGGCCTCAGTATTCTGAGGCGATACCCTGAACTCCGATAACGGTGTCCACTCCGTCAAAGCCTAATTGGGAAACTCCCTTTCGGTTTGCAGCTCCCGAGTCCATTCGGCCTCTGCGCTAGCACCGGCTCACACCTTACCCGGCTCTCTGAGCTTCGCTGGAAGCCTACTAGTCTCGTTCCCAGCCTTTGAAGTATTCGATTGTGTCTTAATGTAGCAGACTACCCTTTATTTTGTCAAGCCACAGCTGTTAGCTGAAATTAATTACCATCGCGCTTAGTTTTCGAAAAATGAAATGGTCTCGCTGAAATGAGGCGACGTTCGAACTGATGAAATGGCAAAAGTCGCCTATTGGCTTTATTAGCGGACAGGCAAGGCTGATTCCTAAGGTGGTATACTTAGCTAAGGTAAGGCTTAATCAGGACGTTGAGTTATTAACTTTCTAAACTTTCTATAGTCCACGCCATCGCGTCTAAATGATTCTCCTTTAGTGCAGCCGAGCTTCTCATACAAAAGGTGTCGAGTCTGCCAATCCTCGAGTGTTTCGAATTCAATCATGGATATTCCGCGCTTTCGGCATTCTTCTTCAAGCCAAGTAAGCATCCGTCTCGGTATGCCCTTGCCTCTATAAGCTGGATGGACACCAAATAGGTTCACGTGAACATACTCGTCATGCCATTCCACCTGTATGCTGGCGACCAGTTCCTCATTTGAAAACATGCATCCAATGTCACAGTTTGCCCTAGATGCTCTTTTATCTAGCTCTTCCAGAGATCGTGAAAGTTCGTCATAGAGAAGTGGTGCAAAAACTGACATCAAGAACGAGCGAGCCTCGTGTACCATACTCTTATCGGCAAGCTTTATGCTAAAATCTTGGTCGGTCATAGATCTTTGGGACATAGCAGCGATGGTGTCTATCTGACTAGACCTCTAGACCAAGTTTTTCACGTGCTATATAGCAAGATATATCATCGCCGTACAAGTCGTTAGTGAGATTGTAAGCTACGCAGCGGGCTGAGTAGCATAGCCATTTCCTTTCACAACTACCACAAATGCCATTATAATCGCCAGGCGTTAACCTCCTGAATACTACCATTCTTGGGTTGTTCCAGACCTCGCTAACACTATCCCTTAATATGTTGCCGCAAAGCATTTCCGGCCTGTTCTTGAAAAATATGCAAGGGTATACGTCACCATTTGGCATAATAGCAAAGCTTGTCTTTCCAGCCGGGCACGCGAAGGCAACGGGATGAATTCCCTTAACCAGATGAGTTTTAGATCCCTCAGTTCCTGGGCAGAAACCTAAAGCTAGCTCTATACCGTGCTCTTTTGCTGCCAGGTTAATCTCCGGGATGCATTTCTCAACTAATCTTCTTGGGGGTATATGTTCAAGCATTTCTTTCCTATGACCAGGAACATATCGTAACACGCGAAAAAATGACACTCCAACGGATGCTAACTCTCTGATAAGGGTCGGAATATGTTCGATATTCTCTCTTAAGCCAACGCAAGCAATCTCAACTCTTACCCCAGCCTCTACGACCATCTTCAAGTTATTCATGACTGTCTCATAAGACCCGTTGCTCCCAACAACGGCTTCATGTATACCTTTCGGACCATGTATACTAACTTGCATACTATCGAGACCGGCATCAACCAAGCGTAGCAACTTGGATTCGTCCAAGGGAAGAATGGTTGTACTGATACAAGGTTCTAAGCCTGAATTGGAGCTGTACCTGATCAAGTCTGGGAGGTCTGATCGCAAGAGTGGTTCTCCGCCAGTAAGGAAAACATTGGGTACTTCCTCTTTTGACAGCTTTTTAAGGATGCAGAGAATTTCATCGGTACTTAATTCAGAAGCTGGTTTAATGTTGGGAACATCAGCTTCGCAAAAGAAACACTTGTATGGACAACGATGAGTTATCTCGAAGTCCACAATAAAAGGCGCTCTAAGTTCCGGTACATTTATCTGTGGCAGACTACGAATACGCGACTTACTTCGTCTCACCGAGGCTTTAGTGTTTCCCACTTTATTTACTAGTGTCTCTCCAAATGCTTGTTAGATTGGTCTATATAGTCCAAATGTTACTAGTCTTCTGAAGAATTCCATGCCTGCCGTGTTGGAAATGCCGTGCTTTTCACACAGAGTCTCGATATCGCCAACTTGAACGCGATTTCCAATTAGCTTCAGAAGGAAGGCCCCCTCATTATTGACAAAATAAGCAGTGTTATTTTGAGAAATTAAAAGGCCATTCCTTTCCTCCCTCATTTTAAGGTCGTCTTGCATCATAAATGTGCAATCATCTTTGACCTCCCCCTTTGAGTTCAGAACCTTTTTGCCATCAGTTGGAGAAGTACGCGCACGTCTCGGTGGGTGGTCCCAATGCGCATCATGATGTGTGGTCGGTGTCGCATGAAGTACAATTTGGTCCTTAGGCAGGTCACCATACATTTCCTTCACAATACGTTGGTTAATATAAGGTCCGTTGATGCAGATTAGCTCTGGTTTTCCTTCCAGGTCAAAAAGCCATGCTTTTTCATCAACGCGTTCTATAAAAAGACTTGTGCTCTTTTGTACCATGCTTTGCCTCCTTTTTCATGTTAATCCTGGCTCCCCAAGCCTTTACTAATATTCTTATATTACGTGTCATTTGTCAAGTCAAGAGGTTGATTACCAACGAACGTAGTTTTTATCATAGAAAATGACTCATGAGAATAACGTTATGTTCGGGCCTAAATTGGCAAGCTCGGTCATGTCCGGCTTCCTAGCTTGGTTATGCTCTAATACCTTAATCTCAAGGATTATCAGTTGTAGCAGCTGTTCGAAGCAGCGACAGTATGGTTTGGGATAGCAAAGTCTTCGCTCGAATCCAAAAATAGAGTACAACAACAAGTTATTGACTAATATTTAGCGCATTGATAATATACAATCGGCTTTAATGGTAGCGGACTAAAAATCGATGTCTTTCCTTTGCCGAAGTTTCCCGTTGTTTAACTTAAGAAACGCTACTTTATTATTCATATAGGGTCATGTTTTCTTATTTCCCTAAAGAAAGAAATTAAATGTAAAATACTAGTAAAAATTTTGATTACAATTTGAAAGGGAGGCAAAATTTGAAGAAGGTAACCTTAACAATAAATGGCGTTGAGCGTGGGGTAACGGCCAGCCCCGACCTTGTGCTTATCGACATTTTACGCGGAGACCTTGGTCTCACCGGTACAAAACAATCATGTGACCGCAAAGGTCAGTGTGGGGCTTGTACCGTAATCGTAGATGGGAAAACAGTCCTTTCCTGCATCAAGAAGGTTATAGACCTGGAGGGTGCTAACGTAATCACGGTGGAAGGACTGGGAACGCCGGATAATCCTCATCTGATACAAGAGGCTTTCGTTCTGGCAGGTGCCATCCAATGCGGATATTGTATACCGGGTATGATAATGGCCACCAAGGCGCTGCTCGATAAGAATCCGAATCCGGATAATTCAGAAATCAAACGTGCATTGGCGCGGAATTTGTGCCGCTGCACCGGCTATAAGAAGATTATAGAAGCCGTTGAGCTAGCCGGCCGGTTCATTAGAAGTGAGACTACCCCGGCAGAAGTACGCCGAAGCATTGGGAAAGGTATGATAGGGGTATCCCACCCTCGTCCTTCAGCCATGCTCAAGGCATGCGGAAAAGCTGTTTTTGCCGGAGATATCAAGCTTGAGAATATGGCGGAATTAGCAGCAGTTCACGCTACCCAGTACCATGCCATAATCAAGTCTATCGACACTGCGGCAGCGAAGAAGATGCCGGGCGTAATCGGAATCTTGACCGCAGATGATATCAAGGGAACTAACCGAATCCGTGTTATGGCTCCTGACCAACCTGTCCTTTGTGAAGACAAGGTCAGATGTTTTGGTGATCCCATTATTGCTATAGCTGCCGAGACAAGGGAACAGGCCAGAGCTGCTGCTGCAGCCGTTAAAGTCGAATACGAGCCGTTACCGGTTATGATGACCCCGGAAGAAGCTCTCGCCCCCGGTGCTGTTCAGATACATTCCCATTCGCCTAACCTTTGCTATAGCCAACCGCTGATTAAAGGTGATGGTGAGAAAGGGCTGGCTAAATCAGCCGCAGTTGTCGAGGCGGAGTTTAACACACAGATGAATCATCAAGCCTGCTTGGAACCTGAGGCTTGCGTTGCCTATCTCGATGGCGAAGGGGAAAATGCCCAATTGGTTGTTTTTGGACGGAGCATATTCATTCATGAGAGCTTAGGGGTGATTTCAGAAGCCGTAGGCTGGAAAAATGTCCGCTATAAGGAGCCTTATGTGGGTGGACAGTTCGGTATGAAGGCATCGATATCATCCGAAGCTATTACTGCCGCTGCTGCGCTTCATTTTAAACGTCCCATGCGATATGTACCCAGTATCTGGGAATCGATGCTTATGTCCACCAAGCGGCACCCCTATTCCATGAAAGTTAAGTTAGGAGCCGATGCCAGTGGTCACCTGACCGCATATGTCAATGAATTTACAGTGGATAAAGGAGCTTATTTTATATTGGGCTTTATACCGATTATTCGCTCGCTGATTATGTTGAGCGGTGCCTATAATATCCCCGATGTCTTTGCTCTCAGCCGATTGGTTTATACCAATAATGGATATGGTGGTGTAGCCCGTGGTGCCGGCCCGCCCCAGACTACGTTTGCGCTTGAATCAGCTGTGGATATGCTGGCGGAAAAACTGGGAATAGACCCGCTGGAATTCCGTAAGATGAATTCCCTTAAGCCCGGCCAAAGTAAATCAACAGGGTATGTCGTTAAGCAATGGCCTTTCCCTGAACTCTGCGATGCTATCCGGCCCCATTACGAGCGAGCCAGGAAAGATGCAGCTGAAATCAACAAGAAGGGCGGCCTGCTAAAGAGAGGTGTTGGTATTGCTGCTCATTCCTTTGGCATCGGTGAAACCGGTGATTCAGCTTCGCTATCAGTAGAAGTAGACCCGGATGATGGTATTACTATCTATGCTGCAATTGCCGAACCGGGTGAAGGCAATGATTCTATGCTGACGCAGATTGCGGCTCACCTTTTAGACCTGCCTATGGATAAAATTCGTTTATATACCAGGGATACCGAGAAGACCGTACCCATGGGACCGGCAGCGGCAAGCAGAATGACCTATATGGGTGGTGGAGCTCTGGTTAATGCTATAGAGCAGCTGAAGAAAGCTATGAATGAAGCTGGGACAAAGACTTACGCAGGACTGAATAAAGCCGGCAAACCTATCAAATATGAAGGGGTCAAGAAAATCGAAGGTAATTTTGTGCTTGATCCGAAGACCGGGCAAGGTGCTTCCTTTGAGTCAGATGTCCATAACATTCAAATGGCCGAGGTCGAAGTTAATACGGATACCGGTGAGGTACGTGTGTTGAAAATGACCACAGCCGTGGATGCCGGGACCGTGCTGCATCCCAAAAACCTGGAAGGTCAATTGGAGGGTGGTATGGACCAGGGTGTGGGATATGCTTTGAGGGAGGAGTATATCCTGGGCAAGACCAAAGACTGGGTTACCTTCAAGTTTCCCACCATGAAGACAGCCTTTGAAATGGAAATTATTGCCAGGGAAACTCCTCGTGTGAACGGCCCTCTAGGTGCCACCGGTATTGGCGAGATGACGATGGTTTCCACAGCTCCGGCGGTTACCAATGCCATATATAATGCTTGTGGAGTAAGGATTTATAATTTGCCGGCCACACCGGAAAAGATCAAGGTGGCCCTCGGTAAGCGAAAGTAAATTTAGCGAATCGGCAAGTCCCGGGAATAAATTGGTTTAACTTTGAAAAGCGGTAACTGGGACTTGTCGGTTCTGGTATCAAGTTTAAAATAGCATATGACCAGTAAAAGCACTTCAGGGCTTTTGAATTTTCTCTGCTATCTTTATAAGGAGAAGGTTCAATCTGTTGTTGTCAATTACCAAACCCTTTCGTGTGTTACATGAAAGGAGGGGATATTGGCTAATAAAAAGCTTTTAGATTCTATAAGAAATGACTTCCCGGCTTTAAAAAACCGCCGCAATGGTAAACCTCCGATTTACTTCGACAACGCCTGTACTTCGCTAGTTCCGAAGCAGGTGATTGAGGCTATAGACGAATATTATGCTGAGTTCCCGGCATGTGGGGGCTGGAGAAGCCGGCACTGGTTTGCTGAAGAGGTTAGAAGTCGGATTGAAGGGAATCCCGAAAGAGGAATGAAGGGTTCACGCCAAATAATTAAAGATTTCATCAACGCGAGGTCTGAGAAAGAAATTATCTTTACTATGAATACTAGTCATGCCATTAATATGGTAGCTCTTGGTTTCAAGTTTCAGCCGCAGGATGTCGTTTTGTTGACCGATAAAGAACATAACTCCAATCTGATTCCTTGGCTGCGGTTACAGAACCAGGGACTTATCAAAGTTGACTACGTGGAACCGAATGAGGATGACACCTTCAATATCGACGAATATAAGAGTAAATTCGAAAAAAGCAAAGTTAAGTTGGTCAGTATGGCCTATACATCAAACTTGAATGGGTACACAATACCGGCTAAAGAGATAATAAAGATAGCGCATAGTTACGGAGTAAAAGTATTGCTTGATGCAGCCCAGACTGTGCCACATAAGGCTGTTGATGTTCAAGACCTGGATGTTGACTTTCTGGCTTTTTCCATACACAAGATGTGTGGACCGAGGGGAGTGGGTGTTCTTTACGGGAAGGAAGAACTGCTGGGGCATGGACGGCAAGAAGATGGTGCTGAGGGCTGCATTGAACCTGCTATGCTGGGCGGTGGTACCATTAGGGATTCCACTTATCACTCATACGAGCTTTTAGGACCGCCGGAAAGGTTCGAATTAGGGCTTCAGAACTATTCGGGTCAGATTGCCGCAGCGGCAGCTGTTAAATATGTGCAGCAAATTGGCATGGATAGAATAAGCATCCATGAAAGCCAGCTGAATGTTTTTTTGACAGAGCAACTTCTAAACCGGTATGGAGACACGGGGTGGTTTAGAATATTTGGTCCCCTGGAGGCAAAGCAAAGGGGTGGCATATTGACCTTTGATGTTAAACGGCCCAATGCGTTAGGAATAGCTGAAGAACTTGATGCTAAAAGTAACGTGATGCTGAGAGACAGTGTTTTTTGTGTCCATTCTTATTTTAATAAGTTGTTCGGACAGGGCTGGACGCAACCCAGATTACCGGCGGAACATAGAATGACATATCGGGTTTCTCTCTATTTTTATAATACAATTGAAGAATGCCAGGTTTTTCTGGATACTTTGAACAAGATATTTGAAGAACGCAGCTACCTGTAGGATTTTCCCTCTACTACATAAGAGACGGAGCACTGTTGGACGAGGCAGTTATTAAATATTATCGCAAGGTACTCAGATACGGCTTTGAACATACCGGTTCCATAGAAAACCCGACCATATTCCTCGACTCTATCGGAGAGAACATACCTATTTGTGCGCAGGCTGCCATGAGTTATATGCATTTGTACATCAATATCAAGGATGGCACTATCGGAGATATCAAATATTTGTGTATGTGTGACCCTACAGCTAATGTGGTTGCCGAGATTCTATGCACCTTGGTCAAAGGTAAAACTTTAGCTGAGGTGGCAGCGATAACAGAAGACTCGTTTGCCGGGGTATTAGGCACTAGGGACGAAGAATTTCTCAAAAAGTCCAGGGGCATCATAGAGCTTATCAATAGGGGACTCATGCGCTATCAGTCCCAGGTTTCTTAATTCAATTCTGTACTTGGAAAAGCCCAAGTTCATCCTTTAGAGTGTGGGGAAATTGGTTGTTGCACAGCCGCAAAAAGTGGCTTCTTGCAAAATAGAAATTCAGAAAGTGTAATAATTGGCTGCCGAGCCAGGATTCGAACCTGGGCTAAGGGATCCAAAGTCCCCTGTGCTACCACTACACAACTCGGCAACGCTAAAACTGGTGCCGAAGGTCGGAGTCGAACCGACACGAGAGTTGCCCCTCAACAGTTTTTGAGACTGCCGCGTCTACCATTCCGCCACTTCGGCAAAAAATCTATACTGTCAGCTATGTTGGAATTCTATCATTGTTATTGGGGCTGTGCAACACGATGACAGGATTGAAATGAAAGTCAGGAATTCCCCTTTTAGCTCTTACGGATGGCGATTTTTCGATGGGGCACTGAACATTGCAATCATTCTTTCGCCCAGCCATATTATGCCATCGCCTATTCCGTTGAGACCAAGTTCAAGCAAATCCATTTGCTTATCCCTGGCAGGCTTTGGTCTTGCCGATGGAGTAACATCCTTAGCGGAAGTTGCCTTTTCTTTCGAATACGTTTCGGGCGCTACTAAGCCTAACTTAAATCTGGCTTCCAGGTTGCTCATCTCTGACTGGAAAACCTCCAGGTCTCCTACCTTGCTTTCTATGTCCTTTTCGAGGTCACTTTTTACAGCAGTTATCCTCGATATGGCATCATCACACATTTTAGAGTAGTCGTCCTTCAATATACTGTACTGGGCTTCTATAGCCGATGCCTCTGCTTTCAGTTTTTCCAGGTCTAAGACTAATAGTTCGGCTTTTTTCTTTGTCAGGTAGGTCACTTTCAACGCTTCAATGACCGTGTCACTTGATAGCTTTTGCCTTTTTTTAGTCAGTTGCTGTTCTGGTCGAAGGATAGTTTTTCTGTTCATCCTAATCACAACTTAGAGTTGCTTTGATTACACATCTAACAACGAGGTTCAATATCGTCATGTATTGTCTCCAAGAGCGAGGATGGAGACGTACACACCTCAGTCAGTTTCGAGTTTTCGCCAAAAAGCTTATAATGGACAAGGAGCTTACGATTCAAAGTAAGACTCGCCTACTTTAGGTTGTCCTCTACGCTTTTTCCAGGTTTCCTTGTAAACTTTGCGCCGGTCGGCGGTAAGGTCTTTTACCGTTTCGGAGACGTCGGTTGCTTTGTCCTTTACTAGTTCCCTTGTTTCCTTTCCTGTCCGAGGCGCAAAAAGAAACCCGAGAGCTACACCAACAGCTAATCCCAAGATAAGCCCGATGCCGAATTTAGACCCTGAATCACTATTACTCATTTTCCCCTCCCATTTCTTCTACAACCACCATGCTTATAGAATCCTCACCTGTCTTATATTATATCAAATGTGAAAAGACCTGGATATAAAATGTACGTCCGGTATTAAGATTTTCTTATTTATATGTGGTAGAATGAAACAACCTAACATAGCGAGGTATTTTTGCTTACTTATATAAGTGCTGCCTCGAGCATAGTAATTGCCTATCTTCTGGGTTCCATTCCTTTTGCTTACATTATCGGTAAGCTGAGTGGTTTTGACGTTCGCAAGGTAGGCGACCGCAATGTCGGGACGTTTAATGTATTCCGGCATGCCGGGTTGGGTGGTGGCATAGCTACTCTGGTAGCAGACGTAGGGAAAGGGGCGCTGGCTATAGTGGTGGCTAAGCTTCTTTCTGCAAATGAACTCGTGGTGTTTGGTGCCGGTGTGGCTGCTGTTATCGGTCATAATTGGCCCGTATTTTTGCGTTTCCGGGGAGGGCGGGGTCTGGCGGTGGTCATAGGTGTTCTCCTGGCTTTAGTTCCTATAGAGATGTTAATTGCTGCCGCTATAGGTATTGCGGTGCTTTTCGCCACACGCAGTAGTATCTGGTTCGGTGTAGCGTTGTTCCTCCCTCTCGTATTGCTTGGCTGGCTTTTCCGTGAGCGTATATCCCTGCTGATCTATTCTGCGGCCTTGCCTTGTTTGGCGGGTCTTGCTCACTTGTTGACAACGCGCCACCTGTCGCCTGAAGAACAAAAGGAAGCGGTGTCGTTCTGGATAGGACGTAAGGGAGACGACGGAAAGTAGAGCATCAGGCAGGCTGGTGCTTGAGGTTGAAGTGCCGAGGCCCAGAATCGAACTGGGGACACGCGGATTTTCAGTCCGCTGCTCTACCGACTGAGCTACCTCGGCGTGCCGCCATTGTAGATTTTCCGTTTTTAGCTGTCAAGGAAATGCTATAGGTTTATGTTTGCCCGCCAAGTCTTACCAGGGGGATGCCGGCAGCACATAGTGGGCATTCATCTGGGCGGTAAGTTACGGTGGCAGAGCGAAGACAACTGAAAAGAGGCACTCCGAATTCTTTCTTTTGTTCGGCTCGGTCAACCAGCACGCCAATCCCGATGATAATACCCCTAAGCTTTTCAACGGCATCCATTACTTCAATGATGGAGCTGCCGGTAGTCAGAATATCGTCAACAATCAGGACACGGTCGTCGGGCTCGATGGTGAAACCACGCCGAAAAACTCTTTTCTCACCTTCTTTTTCGGCGAATATTCCTTTCACGCCCAGTTGCCTGGCTACTTCAAAGGCCAGGATAATGCCGCCTGTAGTCGGGCCGGCAACTACCTGGACGTTATCTTTCTTGAAATGCTCGACAATGAGCCGGCAGAGCTTTTCGGTGTAATGCGGATATTGCAGGATGTGGAATTTTTCCCAATAGACAGGTGAGTGCAGCCCTGAAGTCAGCAAAAAGTGCCCTTCCAGTATGGCACCGGCATCTCTGAAGATTTGTGTTATCTCGTCGGACATAAGACTTTCATGGTCACGCCGGATTCAGCGATTTCGGCTGTTTGCATACCTGCACTGAGATTATAATGTTTCATGGTTCTCCATCTATAAGGTGGCCAGTAGGTTATCCAGGTCTTGCCAATGATGTTTTTTCGGGGCAGTGTCCAACCGCGGTGTGAATCAGAGCTGTTGTTGCGGTTGTCGCCAAGAACAAAGTATTCACCAGCGGGGATTTCCTTGAGTGGCATGAGGTAATGTGGTGGTTCCATGATGTAAGGTTCAACTAAGGCAGTACCGTTGACAAATACGGTGTTGTCCTTGACTTCCACGGTATCGCCAGGCAGGGCAATAATCCGCTTGATAAGGTCTGTATTAGGGTCTTGCGGGTCGTGAAGGATGATTATGTCGCCACGCTGGGGTTCACCAAAGGAATAGGTGGCTTTACTGACCATTATGTAATCGCCTTGTTCGATGCCAGGCAACATGGATGAGCCATATACCTTGAAGCTTCCCACCGTAACCTGGAAGAGAGCGAAAAAAGCGAGCCCGACAAGTATAGGCACAATTATATCGCGAAAAAATCTCATCGAAGTATCACAATTAAACTTTTGCTATTATAGTCTATACAGGCTTTTTATGCTATTTTGGACTAAACCTGGAGCTCTATTTAAACGTTATTATAAGGTGGTAATAAACGGTGAGAGCTTCTATAATGAAAAAGGTTGATGCTCATGTACTAATAGGTGAGAAAGATAACGCGCGCTAAGAATTAATTTAAAGGAGATTTTTATGAAAAAAGTTTGGTTATCGCTATCTGGATTAATGTTGGTCGTGGTTTTGATTGGGGCTGGCGGTTGTGTGATTGGTGAAGGTGCCCAGGTTTCACCGCCCAGTATTTCAATGACGGCGTCGGAATCAGGCGAACCGTTTGGGATTTATAGCCAGCAAGTTGGCTTGTGGGTAACTGGTGAAGGCACGGTGATGGCGACTCCCGATATAGTTTTACTAAGTCTTGGTATAGAAGCTGAAGCAAGTACTGTGGCACAAGCTCAACAAGATGCGGCTGAGGCTATGGATGGAGTCATGAAGGCGCTTGAGTCTGATGGCGTAGCTGATAAGGATATTCAAACGCAGAGGTTTAGCATCTACCCGGTGCGGAAATGGATCGAAGATGAGCAGAGGGAGATAATCATCGGCTATCGGGTAACAAACATCGTGGTTGCCAAGATAAGACAGGTAGATAAGGCTGGTACCATCATCGATGATGTGGCTGAGGCTGGTGGTGATTTGACCAGGATTGACAGCATAGGCTTTACTATCGATGACCCAACTTCCTACTATAACGAGGCACGGTCGAAGGCAGTGGCAGATGCCATAGCAAAGGCAAAACAAATGGCTGATTTAGCAGATATTAAGCTGGGTAAGCTGCTATACATTTCTGAGGGCACTTCATCTGTATCGCCGATGAGGGACCTTTTGGTGAAGGCTGGGGCTGCTCCATCACCTACTTCCATTAGCGCCGGCGAGTTGGAAATTCAGGTTACTGTCCAGATGGTTTATGGTATTCGCTAGCGGCTCATTAAATTATTCAGCTTCCATATAGGAGGGGAGCTTTTCTTATACGTGATATCGTTTGCTGTCTGCGGGGACTTGACACAGTGCTTGATGGGGCATATTATAGGTGTTAAAGATGGTCTGTAGTAATGGCCAGGAGGTTGCGCGATGAAAGATGCGATGTGGTCACCGAGGCCTTATGCCAATGAAGAATTCCTCTCTTTCGATCGTTTGAAGCGGGCGGTTACAAGCAGGGTTCTCGATAGAGCTGAGCGTTTGATGGGGGATGAATTCCCTTTAAGTCCAGAGCGGATAGGTGAGTTGACTAGTGAAGAGTGGCAGCGAGCCAAGGAGGCACTCCAGAATTCCCCAGGAGCCCGAGAAGCCTTTCGGAAGTATTTGGAGGGAACAGTAGGTGCCAAGGTGGATGGCTTGATAAAGAATGATAAGGATTATCTGTCGGCTATGGGAGTAGCTGAGAAAAGCTTGTGAAAGGAACGGCAAGCGAGTTGAGTTAAAATCGAGGGGGGAGATTTGCAAAAGTCTCTCCTCCTTTGTTTTAATAGTGGAGAATAGGATGCCTGAAAAGACTGAGAAGAAAAAAGTAGCTATGGACCAGGAGCAATTCAAAAAGCGTTTGGAGATGCTAGACAAGCGGCTGGATAACATTGATTCTGTGGTCACAGCTTTGGTGGAACGTGTAATGAGGCAGCCTGTTACCATTGAAGTCACCTGTCCTAAATGTGGTAATGTTGTCCAGATTATGTTGACAAGCAACGTGAAGTTCAGAGGCAAGAGCTAAACCATTTTGCCGTTGGATTGTGTCGGCCTGGACTGTATCTCCAGCGAAATCTTAAGCCTGCAGAATTGCTTCAAAACTAGTCTTCTGTCTTGCCTGAGTTGCAAGAGTTCCGCCTACAGGATGGGCAGATAGTTCTTTAATTCGTAATCAGTTACGTGCGTCCGGTATCTATCCCACTCTACTTTCTTGTTCTGTATGAAGCTGTCGAAGGCATGTTCGCCTAGAGCTTCTCTTACCAGCTGGCTTTTTTCGGTAAGCTGTATGGCTTCATACAGGCTGCCAGGCAGTGTTTTTATCTTCTTTTGTGCCTGTTCCTCCGGGCTCATTTCGAAGACATTCTCTTCTAGAGGTGGCGGTAATTTATAGCCCTTTTGAATTCCTTCTAACCCGGCAGCGAGCATGACGCTAAAAGCCAGATACGGGTTACATGCGGGGTCTGGGGACCTGAACTCTATTCTGGTAGCAGTTTCCTTCCCCGGTTTATATTCAGGTAGTCTGATCAGGTCAGCCCGGTTTCTTCGTGCCCAGGTGATGTAGCAAGGGGCCTCGTAGCCCGGGACAAGGCGTTTGTAAGAGTTCACCCATTGATTGCAGACTGAGGTGATTTCCGAACTATGTTTCAGTAATCCGGCCGTGAAACCCTTGCCTATCTCAGACAGATAGAAAGGTGCATCCTTATCGAAAAAGGCATTTCTGTTGCCTTTGAACAGCGACATGTGAACATGCATACCACTGCCGTTGCAACCGAATACCGGTTTTGGCATGAAGGTGGCATAAACCCCTTGCTGTTGGGCTACCTGCTTTACTACTAAACGGTAGGTCATCACGTTGTCCGCCATGGTCAAGGCATCGGTGTAACGAAGGTCTATTTCGTGCTGGCTGGGGGCAACTTCGTGGTGGCTGTACTCGACAGGGATGCCCATTTCTTCGAGGAAGAGGATTGTTTCTCTTTTTATGTCTGAGGCTGTCTCCGGTGGCGTCAAGTCAAAGTAGCCGCCCAAATCTATAAATTCTGTACCCTCCGAATTCTTGAAGTAGAAATACTCAAGCTCAGGTCCTACGTAGAAAGTATACCCCAGCTCAGCGGTTCGCTTCAGGTTTTTCTTCAATATGTACCGGGGGTCACCTTCGAAAGGCTGTCCACCGGGCCAATATATATCGCAGAACATCCTGGCCACACCTTGCTCTCTGGGACGCCAGGGTATTATCTGGTAAGTGTTTGGGTCGGGTAGGGCAATCATATCGCTCTCGTCAATGCGGGCGAAACCCTGGATGGAAGAGCCATCGAAGCCCATGCCTTCGTTTAATGCCTCTTCGAGTTGCTCGGAAGTGATGGAAAAACTCTTCAGAAAGCCCAGAATATCGGTAAACCATAGCCGTATGAATTTAATGTTTTGCTCCCTCGTCTTCTTAAGGATGTATTCCTTAGCCTCGCCTTCTTTTTTAGCCATTATATTTCCCTCCGCTCAACTAAGATTCCAGATTGTTACCATTTTTCTGTTCTTTAAAGGTAAAGTATAGATGAGACTAGCTATTTGTTCAAGATGGTTGTAGAGCTTGACTGTCTGTAAAGGCACTGATAAAATGCGAAAATGATGGGCGGTTAGCTCAGTGGTTAGAGCGCTGCGTTGACATCGCAGAGGTCACCGGTTCAAGTCCAGTACCGCCCACCATAGTGTACAATAGGCAGAACTGCGAGTTTCTCGCTTGTCGTTCTAAGCGGCTACATTTGTATCTTGTAGATAAGTGTTTCAGCACCAGTTACTCTTGCCCTCTCATGAAACTTTCGATAAACGATTTTCTCTACATGAAGGGACTGAGCAGCTAGTACAGCTTCATTCATTTCAGCTTTTGCTTATAGAGGAATGTTGCCGTGCTTCTTGGGTGGATTCGTGTCAGTTTTGTGGCGAAGCATTTCCAGTGATTTAATTATCTTCGGTCTTGTGTTTCTCGGGTCGATGACATCGTCAAGGTAGCCCTTACCGGCGGCTACATACGGATTGGCGAATTTGTCTCTGTAATCGGCAACTAGTTTCTCCCGTGTCTCTTCCGGTTTCTCCGATTTATCTATAGCATCTTTGAAAATGATGTTTACGGCACCGTCCGGTCCCATTACGGCGACCTCGGCTGTTGGCCAGGCGTAGTTGATATCGCCGCGCAGGCTTTTGCTGCTCATGACTATAAAAGCTCCGCCGTAAGCTTTTCGGGTGATGACGCTTATCTTAGGCACGGTAGCTTCGGCATAAGCATAGAGGAACTTGGCGCCATGTCTGATAATACCCCTATATTCCTGGTCGGTGCCTGGCATATATCCCGGCACATCGACGAGTGTAACCAGAGGAATGTTGAAGCAATCACAGAATCGGACAAACCTGGCACCTTTGTCTGAGGCATCAACATCGATGACACCGGCGTAGAATGATGGCTGTTGGGCTACTATCCCGACGCTGTGCCCGTCCATTCTGGCAAAGCCAACAATGAGATTGCGGGCAAAATCCTTGTGCACTTCCATAAAATCGCCGTTGTCTACGATTTTGAGGATGACCTTTTTCATATCATAAACTTTGCTTGGATCATCAGGAACAAGGTGAAGAAGTTCTTCGTCCATGCGGTCAGGATCATCGCTTGTATCCATAAATGGCGGCTCACCCCTATTATTCTGAGGCAGAAAACTTAGTATTTGTCGCACTGCCTCGAGACATTTCTGATCATTATCGGCGACGAAATGACAGTTGCCGCTTTTAGTGGCGTGAGTCATAGCACCACCTAGTTCCTCGAGGCTGACTTCCTCACCGGTCACTGTCTTAATTACTGCTGGTCCTGTAATGTACATTTGGCCTGTGTTTTTCACCATGAAAATGAAGTCAGTTATGGCCGGTGAGTAGACAGCACCTCCGGCACACGGCCCCATAACCACTGAAATTTGAGGAATAAAGCCTGAATAGATAGTATTCCGCATAAGGATATCACCGTAGGCTGCCAGGCTGTCCACCCCCTCCTGGATGCGAGCGCCCCCTGAGTCCAGCAGGCCGATGATAGGAGCACCATCCCTGGCGGCTAAGTCCATGACTTTGCAGATTTTTTCAGAGGCTGTTTTTGATAGCGAACCACCAAAAACTGTGAAGTCCTGGGAGAAGACGAAGGCGGTTCGGCCGTCGATTTTACCATATCCGGTGACTACGGCATCGCCAAGGACTCTCTGCTCTTCAAATCCAAAGTCAGTGCAGCAGTGGAGAGCAAACTGGTCTAGCTCCTCAAAAGTGCCTGGGTCGAAGAGAAGCTGAACTCGCTCCCTGGCGGTAAGCTTGCCTCGTTTGTGCTGGGCGTTTATGCGCTGGGCTCCACCACCAGCCAAAGCTTGTTCTCTTAATTTTCTTAATTCGGTAACTTTCTGATTGATTCCCATTTGTCCCTCACCTCCTAGGGAAGAAATAAAAAAATGTAACTTCCTCCCGCCAGGGGAGGGAGGAAAACGTCATTCTGGCACAACGAAGTTCTACCTAGCTTTGAAGACGGGTTTTCTTTTTTCGGCAAAGGCCCGGCAGCCTTCATCGAAGTCTTCGGTAATTACCAGAAAGTCGTTTAAGGTTTTTTCCAGCTCCAGTCCGCCTTCGAGAGAAAGGCTTGTGCCTTGAATCATGGCTTGTTTAGCGGCTCTTACTGCCAATGGCGCCGGATGGCACAGCATTTCAGCCATCTGCATGGCAGTGAGCATAAGCTCGGGAAGTGGCACAACTTTGTTCACTAACCCTATCCGGTAAGCCTCCTGTGCGTTGATAGGTCTTCCGGTAAGCAGAAGTTCGGCAGCCCTGGCTGAGGGGATAACACGAGGCAGGCGCTGTGTACCTCCCCAGCCGGGTATAAGCCCCAGCGTAACCTCCGGCAGCCCGAAGGTGGCATTTTCCGAGGCAATTCTTAAATCACAAGCCAGCGCTATCTCCAGCCCTCCGCCTAAGCAGGCGCCGTTTATGGCGGCAATAATCGGTTTCCATAGTTCCAGTCCACGCATAATGGTCGGTGGACCTGCTGATGGCTGTCCCCTGGTCTTTTTAATTTCGGGGAGCATTGTTTTTATGTCGGCACCAACGGAAAAAGCCCTGTCGCCGGCACCCGTGATAATACCAACCATTAGCTCGTCATCGTCTTTGAAATCTGTCAGCGCCCGGCTCACCTCATTCAGGCTTTCCGGGTCGATAGAATTAAAAGCTTCAGGTCGGTTAAGCGTGAAAAGGGCAATCTTGCCTTCTTTTTTGTAGTCGATAGACATTGCCAGGCCTCCTTTTTTAGTATCGTACACCAATGCAGAAGATTACAGACTCAGTGCCTGTCTTGCTAACCGTCTCAGCATCGCAGATGTTGAAAACCTGTGCTCCAGGACTGATTCGCTTAATTAAGCCGGTTAGCACCTGTCCCGGGCCTATCTCGAAGAGGGTGGTTATGCCGGCGGCTGTCATGTTCTCGATTGACCGTTGCCACTGGACACAGTTGAGGAGCTGGTCGATTAGCTCTTGTTTTATGGCTTTGGCATCGGTAAGTACCTCGCCGGTAACGTTTGCCACCAGTGGCACCGATGGTTTCTGGAAGGTAAATCCTGAGACAGCAGCCGTCAAGCCGTCAACAGCCGGTTCCATTAGATGGGAATGGAAGGCACCGCTCACCTTTAAGGGGATAACCCGGCGCACACCTTTTGCTTCCGCCAGCCTTTTCGCCTGAGCCAGGTTGTCTTCAGCGCCGCTGATGACGATTTGGCCGGGGGAATTGATGTTGGAAACACGGGTGTCTGCCTCAAGACATATTCCAAGAATGGTCTTCTCATTCAGTCCGATGATAGCTAACATACCGCCCGGCCTCTTGCTGCTGGCTTCCTGCATCAGCCGCCCTCTCTCACGAACCAAGTGCACTGCATCTGATAGGCTGAGCACACCGGCAGCTACCAGGGCGGTATATTCACCCAGGCTGTGTCCGGCGACAAGGGCGGGTGTCGGCAGGTTGTTCCCACTGGCATCTTGGGCGGCTTTTAAACAGGCAATGCTGACAGTCAATACTGCTGGCTGAACGTTGACGGTCTTTACAAGCTCCTCCTCGGGGCCTTCAAAACACAGCCGTGACAGAGGAAAGCCTAAGGTGTCATCGACCTCTTCGAAAACAGCTCTGGCCGATGGGTATGTGGCGTAGATATCGGCTCCCATGCCCACTTTTTGAGAACCCTGGCCGGGGAAGACGTAAGCTACCTTCGAGCTTGCAGCCAATTATTCATCCTTTCGGTTCGAATTCGCCTAAAGTTTCAATCACCTTCTCGGCTTCAGTCATTATATCTTCGATGATGGCTTTGACCGGTTTTATGTCTTTTATCAGTCCGGCTATCTGACCTGCCATAAGTGAACCTTCCTCGATATTGCCCTGGATAATGCCTAAAGACAATTTCCCCCTGCCGAATTCCTCCAGCTCTTTTGTGGAGGCACCGGCTTTTTCCCGAGCCCTGAACTCTCGCGTTAGCCTGTTCTCCAGGCAGCGCACCGGGTGACCTGTTGACTCACCGGTGACCACCGTGGCACGGTCCTGAGACTGAAGGATGCGCTCTTTAAATCTTGGATGGGCGACGCATTCTTCGGAGCAAACAAAACGCGTTCCCATTTGTATTCCCTGAGCACCGAGGGCTAAAGCTGCTGCCAGCCCGTGCCCGTCGGCAATACCGCCAGCGGCTATAACCGGCACCTTAACATTCTGTACCACCTGAGGCACAAGCGCCATGGTAGCGGTATCACCGACATGTCCACCCGACTCCATGCCCTCGGCAATAACGGCATCTATGTCAAATCTTTCCAAGCGCCGGGCCAGAGCTACGCTGGAAACGACCGGCATGACTTTGATACCGGCTTCTTTTAGGGCGGGTATGTAAGTGCCCGGATTGCCGCCGCCGAAAGTGACGATTTTTACACCCTCATCGAGTATCAATTGCAAGCTGTTCTTTACAAAAGGCGACATCAGCATGATATTGACGCCAAACGGTTTGTCGGTTCTCTCTTTGGTGGTTCTGATTTGGCTCTTCAGCCAGTCCGGCGGTGCATCTCCGCTGCCGATTACGCCCAGACCGCCGGCGTTGGATACTGCCGACACCAGCTCGGTTGTCCCAAGCCAGGCCATCCCACCCTGAATAATGGGATATTTGATGCCCAGTAAATTACAAAGTTTGAAGTTAGATAGCATCACCGATTACGACAGCAACAGCATATTCCTTGCAATGAGACATGGTGACCGAGAATTTCGCTATCCCGCTCTCTTCAGCTTTTCTCCGGGCTCGAGCGTGAAGCTGGACCACCGGTGCCCCCTCGCTATCGGAAAGAATTTCGATGTCTCGCCACTTAACCCCGCTGGCGCCGCTGCCTAGGGCTTTCATCACGGCTTCTTTGGCAGCAAACCGTGCCGCTAAACTCGAGGCTCTGTTGTGGCAGCTCTGCAGCTCGGCCTGGGTGTAAATACGCCTGAGAAAGGAATCCTGCCAGCTTAAGATAGCCTGCTCGATGCGGTGTATCTCGATAATATCAGTTCCGACAGATGCTCTTGGCGGGCTCATTGATGATTCCTTACTAACACTCCGAATATTTGCTGATGGCAAGGACGGAGTTATGACCACCGAAGCCAAAAGAATTAGATATGGTTAGACAGATGTCGCCGGCCCTGGCTACATTCGGCACGTAATCCAGGTCACATTCCGGGTCGGGGTGTTCCAGGTTTATTGTCGGTGGAATAATGCCCTCCGTCAATACTTTGCAGCAGACAATGGCTTCGACGGCTCCGGCGGCACCGAGCATGTGACCGACCATCGATTTTATCGAGCTAGTGGGGACTTTATATGCCCTGGTGCCGAAGACTTTCTTAATAGCCCTGGTTTCGGCAACGTCATTGAGTGGGGTTGATGTGCCATGTGCATTTATATAGTCGACACCAATGCAGTCCAGATTAGCCAGAGCTATTTCAATGGCTCTAGCTGCTGCCTCACCATCTTCTAACGGCTGGGTTACATGGTAGGCATCTGATGTCGCCCCATAACCGGCAATTTCGGCGACTATCGGGGCGCCTCTCGACAGGGCATAATCAAGGCGCTCTAAAACAATGATTCCGGCACCCTCACCGATAACGAAGCCATCGCGCAGAGCATCGAAAGGTCTCGATGCTTTTTGTGGGTCAGCGTTTTTTGATAACGCACCCGCCTGTTGAAAACAGGCAACACCTATCGGCGTAATGGTGGCATCAGCTCCACCGGCTATCATCGCTTTACAATCTCCGTATTTAATCATTTTATAGGCTATTCCTAAGGCATCTGTGCCCGTGGAGCAGGCTGAAACCAGGCTTAAGTTGGGTCCTCTGATGCCGGTTAGCATTGATACACGGCTCGAGGCGCTGTCGGTTATCATCATGGGAGCTGTATAAGGGCTGACTTTGGTGGCCCCTCTGGCGTTTAGAATACCGATTTGATGTGACAATGTGCCTAAGCCGCCGATACCGCTACCTATGAGAATGCCGGTATCATATCTGTTGGTGTCATCTATAGTGAATCTGGCTTTCTCGATAGCTTGAAGGCTGGCTGCCGCGGCGAATTGTGAAAACCTGTCCGAATATCGCGCCGTGTTTGGGTCCAGATGATCAAGAGGGTTGAAGTCTTTGGCTTCCGCAGCTATCTTAACGCTGAAATTCGTGGCATCGAATGAGGTGATGTATCCGATACCCGAGCTGCCGGCTATTAACCGCTGCCAGGTATCCTCGATGTTTGAGCCGAGCGGTGTTATAGCTCCGTAGCCTGTTACCACAACACGATTATCCATACAGTCTCCGGCTAGAATTCGGAAAACTTTCTCAGAACCAGAGTGCCGTTGATACCACCAAAGCCAAAAGAATTGGAGATAGCTACATTTATGTCTGCCTTCCGGGCCTGGTTGGGTACATAGTCCAGGTCGCACTCTGGGTCAGGGGTCTCGTGATTGATGGTTGGCGGGATGATGCCCTCCCTGATGGTAAGAAGGGAGAAGATGGCTTCTACAGCACCGGATGCCCCCCACATATGGCCTATCATAGACTTGTTGGAGCTTATAGCCACCTTCTTAGCATACTTGCCGAAAACCTTCTTTATGGCTCTGGTTTCGGAGACATCGTTGAGAACAGTGGAGGTGCCGTGGGCATTTATATAATCTATCTCTTGGGGCATTATGCCGGCGTCTTTTAGCGCCAGCCTCATGCACTCAGCTTGTTCATCTCCAGTAGGTGAGGGAGCGGTGTAGTGATAAGCATCACAGTTATTGCCGTAACCTATGACCTCTCCGTAGATTTTAGCACCTCTACTTAAAGCTGTATCGAGGGCTTCTAAAATTACCACTCCGCTGCCTTCGCTGACAACAAAACCATCCCTGTCGCCATCAAAGGGACGGCTAGCTGTCTCGGGATGCTTGTTGCGCTTGGAAGTAAGGGCACCGAGAATGTCTAATGATGCGACACAGGTGGGGGTAATACCGGCGTCGGCGCCGCCGGCAATGATAATGTCAGCCTCTCCGTGCTGGATAAGTCTGAAAGCCAGACCGATAGCGTCGGTCCCAGCAGCGCAGGCTTCCATGGGACAATGATTGGGGCCTTTAGCTCCAAACTTGATAGCTACCACGCCGGCTACCATGTTGCCTGAGTCGTTCACCAAGAAAAAAGGCGGAACTTTTCTGAGGTTTCCTTGTATCACGAAGTTATGGGAATCCTCGAAGTAGCTATTAGCTCCACATGCTGTACCCATCACCACTCCGACCCGGTTTTGATTGCGTTTATTCACTTCAAGTCCGGAGTCCTCCACTGCCATCATCGAAGCTGCCATGGCGTACTGAATGAAAGGGTCGAAATGCATTATGAACTTTTCATCCATAAAGTCTCCGGGATTGAAATCATTCACTTCTCCAGCAACCTGACACTTAAGAGAAGAAGCATTGAAGCGTGTAATGGGCCCGATGCCTGACTCTCCCCGGCAGAGAGCAGTCCAGTTTTTCTCTACTCCCGTGCCTAGAGGGGCAACCATCCCCACACCAGTGACAACAACTCGTTGTTTCATGACACCGTCGATATAGCCAGCGACCGCAATGTGACTAATTAGCGCGTTCTTTTACTTTTGTCTCGATTAAAGAGACGATGTCGCCGACGGTAGTAATGTTGCCGACTTCTTCGTCCATCACGTAGAAACCGAGGTTATTTTCAAGCTCCAGTGTCAGCTCGACTCTATCCAACGAATCTATCTCCAGATCTTCTTTCAGCAAAGCACCCGGGACTATCTTGCTTTCATCAAGTCCCGGTGCCACTTTGCAGATGGCTTTCTTGACCTCTTCATAAACATTCATTGTTACCTCCTGTAGATTGAATATGGAAACCGCAGATGAGATTATGTGACAGCAAGTCACTTTTGGTGAAGTGGACATTGTACGGTTACAAGCATCATATTAGTTTAAGGGCATTTCAGGCGGCACACAAGGTTCTTTCGGGCCGGTACTAACGTCAGCCGCCTGTCCAAAGGACACTGTACTTGCGTCCCCTCGAACGACACGAGTAAAATAGCGTTATGGCAGCAGAATCGTCGGGCTCTGGCATCGTGCGGAGTGAATCGCAAAAAATCGCAATACTGCTGGCTGATGACCATCCTCTACTGCGACAGGCACTCAAAAGTCTTCTGGAAAAGGAAGACGATTTTGAAATCGTAGCTGAGGCGGGTGATGGCAAGGAAGCGGTAAGTCTGGTGACCGAGTTAAAGCCGGATGTCGTCATTATGGATATAAGCATGCCTGAATTAGACGGTCTGGAAGCAACACGGCGAATCAAAGCAGCGTGTCCCGAAGTAGCAGTGCTGGCGCTCACCGTGCATAACGATGACCAGTCTATACTCGAGATTTTGCAGGCTGGCGCTGCCGGTTATCTCATGAAGAGTGTTTTCGGCGAAGAGCTTGTGCAGGCGATACATGCCATTGTCACCGGAGATATGGTGTTATCGCCTTCAATCGGGCAGAGTCTTTTGAAGCAAGCTGCCCGGTATCCGACAAAGCCGGTGTTGCTCGAAGGTGGTGAAAAGTTGTCAACCCGTGAGCTCGAGATTCTTAAACTGACGGCCAGGGGAATGATGAACAAGGATATCGCCCTATCCTTGGGACTTGACCTGCGCACAGTAAAAGGACATTTATCTAATATCTTTTCCAAGCTCAGAGTAGGCTCGCGAACTGAAGCTGTTATAACCGGCCTGCGAGCTGGATACCTATCTCTGGATGACATTCAATGAGAGAAACTCCTCCGAACATATTTATCAATTTTACTCCTCAAAAAGCGAAAAGCGGTGTCCATAATCCGCATTTCTGGGCTATAGCCTGTATTATGACTGCCCTCATTTTATTCTACAATGCCAGCTACCTCGGCATTACCGGTTGGTTTCCCTGGTTTACAGACGTAGTGACGGCTCAGGGCATCTATGCCTTTGTGCCGATTTTCCTTTTCCTGGCACCGCTCATTTATGCAGGCGTGGTTTTCCGGTTGCGAGGATTTCTGGTCACGTGGGCAATATTTGTGGCAGCCATATTGCCACGAACGCTGCAACAGTCGCCTAGCCTTGAATCTTTAATGAGAGTGGCACTTTTTACCTTGGTTGCCCTGCTGCTTGGTCTGCTTGTTGCTCTGGCCTACAACCCGGAGGCAAAGGAGGATGCCTTGAAGCTGACGAAAACCGGGCGGCGACTATCCTTAGCACGGATTCTCAAAGTTCAAGAATATGAGCGGCAGCATGTGTCACGGGAGCTGCACGATAAAATAATACAGACGTTGCTGGTCATCGCTAATCGCGCCCATGCTCTGGGAGCTGGTGATTCTGGTGAGCTTACGTCTGAGGCCAGGAAACAGGCGGAACAGCTAGTCGTTATGCTTCTTCTTGCCGTGGACGATGTCCGGAGGTTAAGCCGTGACCTGCGGCCGAGCATCTTGGATAATGTAGGACTTTTACCGTCTTTAAGGTGGCTGGCTGAGCATACAACACAGGAGAGCGGCATAAGAGTTGAGATAAAAGTCAACGGAGTGGAGCACAAGTTAAAGTCGGAGCTAGAGGTTATTGTGTTCCGAATTGCTCAAGAGGCTTTGAAAAATGTGGCCCGGCATTCCAGAGCTACCAGGGCTGCGGTGACCTTAGATTTCATTGCCAGCAGTTTTAAGATGACAGTGGAGGATAACGGGCAGGGATTTTGTCTACCGGAGAGCATAAGCGATTATGCTACCAAGGGTAAGGTGGGACTGGCAAGAATCGAGCAGCAAGTCAGACTACTCGGAGGTAGCTTTGATATTCAGTCCGAGCTCGGCAAAGGGACAGTTCTTACTGTGGAAGCCAAAGCCTAGTCCTATATAGTAAGGGGGAGCTGACGATATTTTGCTCGGGTTCATGGTATCCTTGATAAACTGTCAAAGCGGTTTAACTTTCGGCCACCATCAAGTGTTGATGCAAAAGTTCTGTCTATTGTACACTTAGGCCCACCATTAACTCGGGGTGCTTATTTTATGCTTCTCAACAGCTTATGGGATTGCATAATTTAATCGATTTGTTTATATTGTTTCAACTAAGCGCTAGCAGATAGTATCTCAATTTGTCTTTCGGTTTTGTTTTCATGAATCCGGCTAATCAGTCAAAATGGAGTCCCCGCCAGTGGCTTATTCTGCTCTTGATATCGTTTGCCTCGTTTATGGGAGCGCTTGATGCGACAATCGTTAATATCTCGCTTCCCACCATGTCAAAATATTTCCAGTGTGATATCGCTATTGTTTCTTGGGTGGCAATGTCATATCTTCTTGTTCTTTCGGGTACTCTTATCACGTTCGGCAGAGTTGCAGATATCCGTGGTTACAAAAAGATATATCTTGCCGGATTCACTATTTTTACAATCGGTTCACTGCTATGCGGCTTGTCTTCAAGCATATATCTACTCATCGGCTTTCGTGTTCTTCAAGGAATCGGGGCTGCGATGCTTCAGGCAATTGGTGGGGCGATGGTGGTTAGATACCTGCCGGAGAAAGTACATGGCACTGCTTTCGGTATAATGACCACCTTTGCTGCAGTAGGCCTTGCTGCCGGCACACCTCTCGGCGGTTTTATTTCTCAGTTCTACAGCTGGCACTGGATATTCTTCATCAATGTCCCGGTAGGTATCATAGCTATCATACTTGGCCTTGTTGTGCTCCCCAGAGATACCGGAGAATTCGGTAAGGGTCGGTTCGATATGTCAGGCGCTGCACTTTTGCTTGTTGCCCTTGCCAGTCTTATCTTCTTCTTGAACATGGGCAATAATATCGGCTGGCTGTCCTGGCTCATCCTGATAAGTATAGTTATCTCGGCGGCAACATGGGCCGGTTTCATTTTTAACGAAAAGAGGACTCAATTCCCACTAATCAATCTCAGCCTTTTTCGGGATAGAAATTTCACTATGGCGGTCATGGTTGCGCTCATTGTACTTCTAGTGGGCCAGGGTTCGTGGTATGCCTTCCCCTTCTACCTCGAGCTTGAAAAAGGTTTTGCCACTAATATCGTAGGGCTTATTCTGCTTGTGCCTGCTATCTTTATGATGATTTGCGGTCCGATTGCCGGCTTGCTTTCCGACCGAATCGGCTCTCGTCCCATTTGTATTTTGGGGTCTGCGGTGATTATCGCGGCATTTTTGATGTTTGCTTTAATGGGTATCAATACAGGGCTGTACTACATAATCATAGCCTTGGCACTTGAGGGAATTGGAATTGGGCTTATTGTGCCGGCAAACTTCAATCTTATCATGGGCATGAGTATCAAAGGCAGTGAAGGTGTAATGAACAGCCTTGTGACCACGGTGAGGAATGTTGGGGCCGTGATGGGCATCGCCTCTTTTGCAGTTGTCTTTCTTTCAGTTATTACGAGCCTGGGCATTTCAACCTCAGGCGTCACCGCTCATGCACTGCCGCCGAAGGCTTTTATTCTCGGATTCCATGCCATCTTCCTTTTTGGCATGGTGCTGGGTGGTGTGCTTCTTGTACTTAACCTGGCCATGCGTGAGGACCGAAGAGGCTCTAAAACCCGTTAGATATAGGTCACCCTAGGTATGGGCTACCTGTAAAAGTTCAAAACCTGCTTTCTTGTCTGGGATACGAATTGCATCTGTATTCAGTATTTCAATGATAATTACCTCTCCTACCATCCAGGTGGTTACGCCGGGTCGCAAACAGCCTGTGGTGGTTTTCCCGGCCCTTCCCAGTGCAGCATGTATATGCAGCGTTGGTTTACCATTTCCGCCTGGAGCAATTATGCCTGTCCCGACTACCTCATGTACACCGTCCACGGGAACCAGCATCGGTTTGGGTGGCATCTCATTAGAGCGTCGTGGACCAACAACGACCTGACCGTCAGCGATGCCGCCAATAAGAACGACCTGTCCTACCGAAATCCCCTTTTCTTCGGCGAAGCTCTCGATGCAGACAGGAATGACATCGCCATCTTCAAGCCGAATTATGAATACCCGACCGAGTTGTCCTTCAGATGCCCTCATATGAAGCCTCCTCGCAGAAAAGCTGTATGCTAGTCCTCGCTTTTCTTGATTTTTTCTACTTCTTTTTCTATTTCCTTTGTTTCCCAGCTGATGTCATGTTTTGAGAAGGTTGCTACGGCATTGAATATGAGCCCAATTCCCCAACCAAGCATCACCCACATGGGCCAGAAATAGCCGTGGCCTGTAAAGTACCAGATGGCTACCAGCATCAAATTTACGATTATATACGCAGTCAGATGGGAATAAAATCCTTTCTTTGCTCGCACCCTTTTCGTGGCTATTTCGCGGATTTCCTCTTCGGACATTTTCTTCGGCATGATTCACCTCCCTTGGTAATTATCGCTATTCTAATGCTATGCGTCAATAGAATCAATAGCTTGTTTATATGGGCGGCTTGCTAGTATAATGAATCGAAGATATGGGGCTGTAGCTCATTTGGGAGAGCGCCTGATTTGCATTCAGGAGGTAAGGGGTTCGAGTCCCCTCAGCTCCACCACCCGCTTGCAAAAGTTTACAAAAGGTAGCTAATTTTTACACAAATTTGTCCACTCAAATTAGACCTGATTTTTTCTCAACATTACTGACAAATGCGTATTTCTGCTACTTATACGACTAATTTAACAAGTGGTATAATCATTGTGGGCAGGTCAATGGTAAATTGTCCTTGCTCAAAATGAAAGTGACCGATGGCTATTATGACTGAATACTTTTGGCTAGTGTTAATTGGCACTTTCGGTCAAATTCTTCCCCGTATAGATTTGAATTTGTGCTTGAATCAAAATGGCCAAATAGGGTTAATAGCAATACCCGACTTGGCAATAAGTAAGACGAGCGCTAAATTGCGCACTCCGCCAGTCAAGGGTACACTGGTTGGTTTCGCGTTCATCAGTCGCTTCGAGCAAGAGAAAGAATCTTCTTACATAATACCCATCGGCATTAGCACCAAGCAGCAAGCAAAGCTTGAGAAAATCATTCGTGGCTTCAGTGAACACAAATTGGGCCGCGCCCTAAAGAGCGAAAATTGGAATAAGCTAGTCTCTGAAATAAGAGCGAATAACGTTAGATATTTGCAGGACGGTGCCTATCAAGAGGAAGTAACGAGAATATGCATTACAGATAAATTGAGCCCTGAAGAGCCGGATGACTTTCAAAGATTTCCGGGTTTTGAAGTGAAGGTGCCCGTGTACTTGTATACTTCCTTGAATAAACCGTTGTCATTCAGTAGGGAGCAGCTAAATCGCGAGCTGGCTGTCAGGCAAATGTTTTTTGATGGATGTTTTGAGGATGTATACAAAAAAATCGCACAGGATAATGATAGGCTAGCCGAAGACATTTCGCTTATTCATACCATCGCTCGCGTAGAGGCGGAACTCTGGATGGATTACGATAGACAGAAGATGCCGTCAAAAACTAACATTTGTCTAGACCCGGCATTAACTGAATTCACTTTAGAACCATCGCCCACATTCACGGCCACCCTAAGAGGTTCAGAACTCGGGAAGACTATAGAAGACGGGAAAAAGGGGTTTTCGATTAGGAGTTGGAATGAGCCAAATATAGTACAGATAACTAGGCATGTTTACCGTGAAAACGCAACCGACAAGGAAACCGCTGTTTCACCAGCGATAACAGTATTTAGAGATGAAATGGGGCTCCACACGCTGCCTACCGAAATCATCAGAATCAACACTGAGTTTTTTTCAGTTGGCAAAATGGCAAAAGAACCGATATGCATTGACGAGCTTGAATTCGCACAGATACCGGAACTTCGGTTGCAACTCCAATCAGACCTGAGCACTGAAAAATGGTGGCAGAAAGATACAATTGCCCGAAAAATAGTGTGGCTTGTTACTAATTATTTTGCTATGCGCACGGTAAAGGAACCAGACTATTTGTTGTTTTCGGTAACCCCAATTCTTGATGACGCTATTCAAATACTACCGGCATTTGACGAATTGGAGGATGGACTGCCCTATGCATACGTAGTTATAAAGCATGCTTCTGTAGTAGATGCTTGGCCTGTTTTTGCAGGGTGGACCTTACGGAAAGGGCATTTTGCAGGCAAATATTATTGCATTCCGAGAGATGGCAAGAGAATGAATGCCCCATTCGAAATAAGACAATTCATTAAACCAGTCTATTCAGCAATAGTCAACTGCGAATATGAAAAGCCACTTCTGCCCTAAGACTGTTCCATTTTTGCTGACGATTTACACTTCAGATTAGGTCAATTGAAGAAGCTAGGATGCATGGAGACGAAATAGAGGTCTATTAGAATCTATAAGATGAACTAATCTGAAAGCTAATTAGGATACTGTAACTTTTCGTGCTGTCTTCTAGAACATCCTAATGGCCTATTCAATTGAGCGATAACAAAAGCCTGTGTTGGTTACAGAAAGCCTAAGCTGTTGGCAGAAAGACACAATCTCAGGCTAAAATGGAGCTCTTCTGCCTTGCGCTTGATAGCCTCCGCTGCTACAATTGTGGCAAACAATGGGCTATGTGCTGAGGCGGAAAGCCAGGGCAAAAGTTCTTCTTTCCGTCCAGTAAGCCCCACCATTCAGATATTATAGATATATTTTTCGGGTGGAGTGGCCAATAGGAGGTGTGTGAAATGGCGAACTCTAAGAATCATAAACTCCGAGTCTTGCTGACCGAATATGAGGCTGCGCAGCAATCAGCGCAACACCATGATACCCTGGTTTGGACAGTTAGCAGCATAATGTGGACCGCTAACTTGCTTATCATGGGCTTTATCATTAACAATATTAAAAATGCATCCCTTCTTCTAGTCGTAATATTCTTATATATACTGGGGATTGCTACGATATCAGGTGTATGGTTGTTCATGTGTCAGTTCAATAAATTGAAGAGACAAAAATACGAACGCTGTAAAACAATCGAGGAGACGATTGAAGCTGAATTTGAAGTCAAAATGGAACAACATCGTGGGGTCAAATGGCCGGAAGGGTGTCAGAGGATTTTCTACAGCGCATTGATGATTTTATTCATTGTTGCCTGGACATCAGTTTTATTTGTGTATTGCGCTTACATAACACCTGGATATTGCTGTCATTAGCGAGCTAGGGCATCGGCTATTTCTCTTAAGTAATTTTGCAGATGTTCTTTATGTTTGGTAACATATAAAGAGTATCTGCCGAGTAATGAGCCAGAAAGAACGGATTTTCTTATGGCTTTTACTTTTATTTAAGATACAAATTTTTTCTTGAACAAACGGAGAAGAGGGTTTTATGAGAGAAAGAAGTTATCAACCGGGTACACTTACGCCTAATTTTTATCTGATAGGTACTCCGCTGTATCCGGCCTACCTATCTCTGGGAGAGTACGGGATGATTATCGAAGGAGGCATAAGTTCTACCGCTAATTTACTTATAAATCAGATAAAGGAGCTGAACATCCCACCGGAGCGCATAAAGTATATCGCTCTGACTCATACTCATCCTGACCATATAGGTGCTATACCGCACCTTAAGAAGCTGTGGCCTCATCTGGAAGTGATAGGCGGCTCAGTTGCGGCGAAACTATTGAAAAGAGAAGAGGCAGTTAAGGAATTTCTACAGGTTGATAGCAGTATTAATGAGAATCTGTTTATCAGGGGTGAGATTGCAGAGTGGCCGCCCGAGCTCGAGAATTACGCCTTTGAAGTTGACCGGGTGGTCAGTGAGGGAGAAAAAATCGACCTCGGCTCAGGAATTGTATGGACTGCCTACGAGACGCCGGGCCATTCCTCATGCCATGTCTCTTACCACAATCAAGACGAGGGGGTAGTAGTCATAGGTGATGCTACCGGACTGTATGACCCGCAGAGAGACATTTTTTGGCCGAACTATTTTAACTCGCTTGAGTCTTATTGCAATAGCATTAGAAAGCTGGCTACCTTGCCCGCCGCTACAGGTGTTCTGAGCCATAACTATCTTCTGGGAGATTTCAGGCACCATTTCCAGAAAGCGATGAAAGCTACCGAATCCTACCACTCGAAAATGCTGGAAAGGGTCAATAAGGGGGAAGATCCGGACAAGGTGGCACTGGATACGGCGAAATGGGTATACACTTTTACAAACTTACAACCTTTTCAGGTAATATATGGTTTGAGTAAGCTCATGCTTAAGCGCTCTCAATCAGTCGCAAATGTAGAAGGTTTGTTCGCCTTTCCGTAATAAGTGGTAAGCGTAAACTTGACATAACTATATGGGGTTATTTAAGGAGATAAAATGGAAGTTACAAAACGCATAGAAATCAGATCTACCAAGCCACTGAGAGACCTGATGGCAAAGCATTTCCTGGAGCTAGACGAGGCAGTGCAAACTAAGAGCAAAAAGGTTGCCTGGTGTACCAGCGTAGGTCCTGCAGAACTGGCGGTTGCCATGGGCTTTCTGGTCTATTATCCTGAAAACCACGGCGCTATGTTAGGTTCAACGCGCTTGGCTACTGATTATATACCTTTTGCTGTCGCCAATGGCTACTCTCCTGAAATATGTTCCTATCTCACCAGTGACATCGGGGCTTACCTAAAAGGGGAGACGCCACTCACCAAAGCCTACGGTATAAAAAGTGTCCCTAAGCCTGATGTGTTGCTCTACAATACTAACCAGTGCCGTGATGTGTATGACTGGTTCAGTTTTTATTCACGAGAATGGAAGGTACCATTGTTAGGCATTAACACGCCACGAAATCAGCCAAAAGCCCGTGAGGATGTGGTAAGTTTGGTCACCGCTCAACTTAAGGAAATGGTGCCAGGGCTGGAAAAGGTGTCGGGCAGCAAGTTGGACATAGATAAATTCCGGGAGATTATTGCCCTCTCCCGCGAGTGCTCCGACTTATGGGAGATGGTGCTGGATACGGCATCGGCCAGACCGTCACCACTGACGTTTTTTGATGCCTGCATCCACATGGGTCCAGCGGTGGTGATGCGGGGTCGGCAAGAGGCTAATGAATATTACCGAATGCTCCTGGCAGAAATGAAGGAGCGAATCGCTCAGGGAATCGCGGCTGTGGAGGGGGAAGAGCACCGCTTTTACTGGGAGGGTATGCCGGTGTGGGGCAAGTTAAGGAGCATGAGTGAGCTATTTACGCGATTAAAGGCCTGTATCGTGGCCAGTACCTATTGCAGCAGCTGGATTTTCTCTGCCCTTGACCCCAAAGACCCCTTTACCAGCATGGCAAGGGCTTATTCCTCTATCTTCATAACGTTGGATGATCAACAAAAGGAAGATTACATTAAAGAGAAGGTTAAGCACTTTGGCATAGATGGGGTTTTATATCATGATGCCAAGACATGCCCCAATAATACGAACAGCCGTTATGCGATGACCACCCGCCTCAGCGAGCGTACGGGCGTTCCTCACCTGGTAATTAATGGGGACCTGAATGACCTCCGCTGCTTCTCCGAGGAACAGACCATAACCAATGTTGAAGCATTCGTGGAACAAATAGAAGAGTCAAAGTGAATCCGGTTATATAGATTCCTTGAATTCAGGCTGAAATCTTACTGTGCCTTGCCTTCCTGATAAGGCGCCTTCTCGAAGTTCTAGAACCATCCATGCTTCATCAGGGGCTTCGAATTCGCATTTAATACCCTTTGACTTAGCCGGAATAAATCCGAAACGCGGGTAGTAATTCGGATGACCGAGCACGAGTATTATTTCATGTCCCAGATGCCGGCACTCTTTAAGCCCAGCTCGGATCAGTCGTGAGCCAATTCCCTTACGCTGATATGCTGGAAGAATTGCTATTGGCGCAAGCGTTATTGCTTCGAAACTTAAACGTTCAGACTCGATTTTAACGGGGCTGAAGGCAATATGTCCGACGGTTCTATTGTCTTGGATGGCTACAAGGGAAAGGGTCAACATGCCTCGATTTCGAAGCTTTTCAACTAATTTCGCCTCTTCTTTTCGACCGAATGCCTCTTCGTTCACATGACGAATTGCGGCCTTGTCCTCAGGTTTTTCCGGACGTATTATTAGCAAATGGTGGCCTTCCTTAAGTTATATTGTTTTGCTAGCTATTGTACCATCATGTAAGATTGAAAATCACCTGGAAGGTTCTATATATTGATGTCTCAGCCTCATTGGGCTATCCTTGCTGTAGACCTGATTTTGAATTCATTAAGTCTGAGAAGTAGAACATTCGGCTTGACTCTCCATCGTAGCATTGATAAAATGCGATGGGTAAAGCTGATTAGCTTAGTGAGTGGGGACCATTTGCTTATTCTCTTGTCATAGCCTATTAGCTACTGAGCGAGTTTTAACCCAGGGTTGACCTCTCGCTTGTAAGGGCGTGAGGTTTTTCTTTGGCTTATATTGGGAGTTCAAAAAGTGACTTTGGAAGAAAAAGAGACCAGATTGGAAATGATGCGACATTCGGCTGCCCATGTGATGGCCGAGGCAGTCCAGTCACTTTTCCCAGGAGCTAAATTTGGTATCGGCCCGGCCATTGAAGATGGGTTTTATTACGACTTTGAATTACCCCGGGCTCTTGTTCCGGAAGACTTGGCGGCAATTGAGATTAAGATGAGGGAGATAATTGCTGCTAATTCTCCTTTTGTTAAAGAGGAAGCCAGCAAGACTAAAGCGCAGAAGTTGTTTTCCGAACAACCTTATAAGCTGGAACTAATTAAGGAACTTCCTGACAAAACAGTCACTATTTATCGTCAGGGTTCTTTTATCGATTTGTGTCGGGGGCCTCATGTGAATTCAACTAATGAGGTTAAAGCTTTTAAACTCACCAGTATTGCCGGGGCTTACTGGCGGGGCGATGAAAAGCGCCCTATGTTGCAAAGGATTTACGGCGTTGTTTTTGATACAAAGGCTGAGCTCGAAGATTACCTGGCTCGATTGGCTGAAGCTGCTAAGCGAGACCACAGGAAGCTAGGTAAGGAGCTCGACCTCTTTAGTATTCATGAAGATGCTGGCCCCGGGTTGGTTCACTGGCATCCTAAAGGTGCTTTGGTGCGCCAGCTGATTGAGGATTTCTGGAGGCAAGAACACAGAAAACGCGGTTATGACATTGTGTTTACACCGCATATCTCAAAAGTAGGTCTTTGGAAAATTAGCGGGCATTGGGACTTTTACCGGGAGAGTATGTACTCGCCTATGGATATCGATGATGTGGAGTACGTCGTTAAACCGATGAATTGTATTGGACACATACTGATGTACAAGACACAATTACGAAGCTACAGGCATCTGCCGCTTCGCTATGCCGAGTTGGGCACGGTATATCGCTATGAGCGGTCCGGGGTGCTGCACGGACTGGCACGGGTGCGTGGCTTCACTCAGGATGATGCGCATATTTTTTGTCGTCCTGACCAGCTTGAGTCTGAAGTAACAGAGGTGGTGCAGCTGGCTCGCTTTATGATGAATACCTTTGGGTTTAGTGTGTATGAGCTTCTACTGTCCACCAGGCCTGAAAAATATGCGGGGACTCTGCAGGTTTGGGAAGAGGCTACTGAGGCGCTGAGAAATGTTCTGAAAAACCTTAAGCTTGATTATACTATAGACCCTGGCGAAGGAGTCTTTTATGGACCTAAAATTGATGTTAAGCTTAAAGATGCTTTAGGGCGCTTGTGGCAGGGTCCCACGATTCAAGTTGATTTTAATCTGCCGCAACGCTTTGATGTTAACTATATTGGTGAGGATGGCTCAGAGCACAAGGTAGTGATGGTACACCGGACTGTTTTGGGTAGTATGGAGCGTTTTATGGCCTGTCTCATCGAGCATTATGCCGGTGCTTTTCCACTGTGGCTATCTCCGGTTCAGGTAGTCATAATTCCTATAGCTGACCGGCACCTGAGCTATGCCCAGCAAGTGGCAGGTGAACTCAGAGAAGGAGGTATCCGCGTTCAGGTTGATGACCGTTCGGAGAGGATGAACTTAAAAATAAGAGAGGCGCAACTGGAGAAAATTCCTTACATGCTTGTTGTTGGTGATAAAGAGCTGGATATCTCTCAAGTTTCACTCCGGCTGCGGAGTGGAGAGGACTTAGGCTTGCTGTCGCTTTCTCAGTTTGCCGATAGGGTAAAACCAATCATTGAAACTAAAGCCCCGGATAGGCTTTGATTTCCTGCTGTGAATGTGATATATTTTTGCCCAATGGTCTACTTCTTGTAAGGAGGTAAGGAGAAACATAGTCAAGGAACTACGCATTAATCGATGGATTAGAGCTAAGGAGGTTCGGCTTATAGGGGAGGCAGGAGCACAGTTGGGGGTATTCCCGATTGAGAAGGCGTTACAGATAGCAAGTGAACGCGGTCTTGATCTGGTGGAGGTGGCGCCAGGTTCAGTTCCTCCTGTATGTCGAATTCTTGACTACGGAAGATATAGATACGAGCAGACCAAAAAGGAGCGTAAGGCACGAAAGGGTCAGAGAGGTGGGGTGCTTAAGGAAATTCGTCTTAGGCCCAGGGTGAAGGAACACGACCTTGACACTAAGATTAAGATTGCCAGAAAGTTGTTGGAGGAGGGGGATAAGGTAAAGTTTTTTATAATTTTCCGGGGTAGGGAGATTACCCATCCGGAAATAGGTTTGAAGCTATTGCGAAAAGCGGCAGATGATTTGAAAGATATAGGAGGATTGGATGGAGCACCGTCTGCAGAGGGTCGTTTTATGAGCTTGGTGCTTTCCCCCATCTCTAGTAAACAAGTTAAGAAACCAGTTGAGGAGAAAGTTTAAATGCCGAAACTCAAGACACATAAAGGGGCTAAAAGCCGTTTCCATATTACGGGCAGCGGTAAAATTATGCGTGTCAAAGGCGGCAAGAGCCATTTAAGACGTAAGAAACCGGCCAGGACTAAGCGCCTTTATGATGATATGATTGTTGTTCATCCTTCTGATAAGGTTAGATTGAAGAAATTAATGCCCTATGGATTGAAATAGATTGGAGGAAATAATTGCCACGAGCTAAAGGTGGAATAGTCACTCGTAGACGGCATAAAAAAGTACTGAAGTTAACTAAGGGGCACAAGGCTACCAGGCATGCTCTATTCCGTCGTGCCCATGAATCTATGATGCATGCTTTATTTTATGCCTATCGACATCGTCGAGAGCGTAAAGGTGATATGAGGCGGTTGTGGATTGTTAGGATAAATGCAGCTGCCCGGATGGGTGGGCTTTCATATAGCCAATTCATGGATGGATTAAAAAAAGCCAATGTAGAGGTCAATCGTAAGTCATTGGCAGAAATGGCAGTAAAAGATCCATCCAGCTTCTCCAAGTTAGTAACTCTAGCTTCAGCCAAACTCGAGAGCTAAAATCCTCCTCACATAGTGAGAATGATGCTAAATCAGGTTGAAGAGCTTGCCTCTAAGGCTTCTGATGAGCTTGGCAAAATCACTGATGTCAAAGACCTTGAAGCATGGCGAATTCGCTACTTAGGCAGGAAAAGCAAATTCACGCAGATTTTGCGGTCATTATCGACTTTGCCGCTAGAAGAAAGGCGTGCAGTTGGAGCTCGAGCTAACGAGCTTAAGGTTTCCCTTGAAACTGCCTTCACTGAGAAAAAAAACAATTTAGAGCGAACTTCAGCTTTTTCTCTGCAAGGTGAAAGCCTGGATATCACTCTACCCGGTCAGAGAATTTCTCTTGGTCGCCTCCACCCGACCACTCAAATGCTTGAGGAAATATGTGATATTTTCAACAGCATGGGGTTTCAAGTTGTAGAGGGGCCGGAGGTGGAATGGGACTATTACAACTTCGAAGCTCTCAATATGCCAGCAGACCATCCAGCCCGTGACATGTTTGCCACATTATGGGTGGACTCCGAGACTAAAACTGGCGACAGGGCTATGCTTCTGAGAACTCATACCTCTCCGGTACAGATAAGAGTTATGGAGAAATCACGCCCGCCTATAAGGATAATAGCGCCAGGACGAGTTTATAGATATGAAGCCACGGATGCTACTCACGAGTGGATGTTTTATCAGGTAGAAGGGCTGGCAGTTGACAAAAACATAACCCTGGCCGACTTGAAGGGTACTCTTTTTGAATTTGCCCGCCGACTTTTTGGCGAGGATAGGAAATGCCGTTTCCGCTGCGATTACTTTCCTTTTGTGGAGCCTGGTGTTGAGGTGGCAATTGATTGCATGGTGTGTCATGGTGCAGGATGCCGACTTTGTGGCAACAGTGGTTGGATTGAAATTTTAGGTGCCGGCATGGTCCATCCTGAAGTTCTTCGTCGTGTTGATATCGACCCTGAAGTTTATTCGGGTTTTGCTTTTGGTATGGGTGTGGAACGCATTCCAATACTTCGCTATGGCATAGAGGATATTCGCCTCTTTTATGGTAATGACCTCAGGTTTTTAAGACAATTTTGAGGTTGGTTATTTTTGACTAGTAGGATTTAGTAGTGAAAGTTTCGCTTAGCTGGCTAAAAGAATATGTTGACATTTCCACGCCGCTTGAGGAGCTGTGTGAAAGGTTAACTATGGCTGGATTAGAGGTGGGAAAGGTGGAGGTGCTTGGCGATAGCTGGAGCAATATAGTGGTTGCCGAAGTGGTTGACATTAAAGCCCATCCTAATGCCGACCGTCTGAAGCTAGTAACCGTTGATTTAGGGAAACAACGTCCCACTGTAGTCTGTGGAGCACCTAATGTAGAAATTGGTAATAAGGTGGCTTTTGCCTATGTGGGAGCGCAACTCATAGATGGTCATAGTGGCGAAGTGATGCAATTGAAACCGGCTAAGATTCGTGGTGTTGTTTCCGAAGGGATGATTTGCTCTGAGAAAGAACTGGGGATTTCTGATAGCCATGAAGGGATTATGATTCTGTCATCGGAAGCTGTTATCGGCACTCCTTTGACTGAGTATCTTGGTGATGCGATTCTTGATCTTGACATAACACCAAACCGACCTGACTGTCTATCGGTGATCGGTATTGCCAGAGAAATAGCAGCTCTTACCGGAGGTAATCTGCATATCCCCGAAGCTCATTATCAGGAATTAGGAAAAGCCATAGATTCCTCTGCTTCGGTTGAGGTCGTTGAGCCAGACTTATGTCCCAGGTACTGTGCCAGCTTGCTTACCGGGATTAAGGTAGCTGAATCACCGCAGTGGTTGCAACAGCGGCTGCTGGCTTGTGGTATGCGACCCATTAATAATATCGTTGATGTTACAAACTATGTCATGCTGGAATATGGGCAACCACTTCATGCCTTCGACTACAATGAGATACGCGGCAAACAAATTATTGTACGTAGAGCGGGAAATGGTGAGATTATGGTCACATTGGATGGGGTCGAGCGGACTCTCAGTCCGAATCTATTGGTAATTGCCGACAAAGAGCGAGCCGTCGCTGTTGCCGGCCTTATGGGGGGAGCGGATACGGAGGTGACGGAGAATACTACTGCTGTTCTGATAGAATCAGCTAATTTCAATCAAGCGGTTATCCATCGGGGAGGTATTGCTCTACGGCTTGGCAGTGAAGCCTCACTACGGTTTGAGAAGGGGCTTAGCCGAGACTTACCGCTAATAGCGTTAAAGCGAGCCACACAATTAATGGCAGAATTAGCTGGTGGAGAAATAGCTAAGGGAGTTATTGATGTTTATCCCGGCAAACAGCGTAGGGAACCTATTCTACTGCCTGTTGCTGACGTTAAACGGCTTCTTGGCGTGGAGTTAAAGGTTAACGAAATAGCCAGGACTTTGGAGTTGTTAGGATTCAGTTGCAAACAAACTGAATCAGATTCGAAAATCCAAGTAGAAGTTCCTTGGTGGCGTACAGATGTCAATTGTACCGCCGATTTGACTGAAGAAGTAGCTCGTGTCATTGGCTATGACAGAATCCCGATTACTATGCTGAGTTCAGAATTGCCAAGGCATGAGCCAGCGCCGATGTTATCTCTAAGACGACAACTCCGTAATATTCTTGTCGGCTGTGGTTTTCAGGAGGTGCTTACCTATTCCTTGACTAATCTGGAGGTGTTGGGTAGGCTTTCGCCACAGCTTGACCTGATAGGTCCGAATCCGATGAAAGTGGCTAATCCAATGTCCAAGGAGCAGGAATATCTGCGTACTACCTTGCGAGCTGGCGTGCTGTCGATTTTGGCTCGTAATGAGAGATATCAAGAAGATAGCATCAGGCTTTTTGAGGTTGGCAAGGTATTCTTACCCCGAGAAAGGGATTTGCCTCAGGAGAAGGAGATGCTTTGTGCTGTGTTAAGCGGTGCGCAGCGCAAGTTGTCCTGGCGGAGTAAGGATGAGCCTGTTGATTTCTTTGTTGCCAAAGGAGTGCTGGAGACTGTTTTATCACGGTTGGGATTGGTGGTAAGCTTTGAAACAGGTGAAGATGAGAGTCTATGCCCCGGAAGTATTGCTAATGTAGTTATCGGCGATGAAAAGTTGGGAGTTGTGGGTGAACTCCATCCCAAAGTGTCAGAAGCTTTTGAGTTTTCTGATACTGTCTATCTTATTGAAGTCGACTTGAGCAAATTGTTGTCTTTTGCAACTGAGCTTAAAAAATATCAGCCGGTTCCGCGATATCCGATCACAAGCAGAGATATTGCAGTGTTGGTGGATGAGCAGGTAACGTATCAACAGATTTGCGATATCATTCAGGACTTTTCTCTTGTTACTTCGGTGGCTCTTTTTGACCTTTATGCGGGTGAGCAGGTGCCGGCAGGCAAAAAATCTCTTGCCTTCAGAATTATCTATCAATCATCTACACATACCTTGACAGATAGTGAAGTCGACAAAGTGCAGCAGCAAATTCTCAATAAATTGCAGCGCGATTTAAAGGTTTCATTGAGGAGCTGACTTATTCGTGACCAAGATTGTTAAAAACCTCTCGCTTGAGCGAAACTTTTGCCCAAATTTACGCTATAATAGGATGTGATTATTTAAAGGAAGGGGGGAGACAGGTGTGAAAATTAAAGTTTCTGCTTGGGCGTTATGCTTAGTTTTGATTTCAGTCCTCTCTTTTGCAGCCCCCGTCAACGCTGCTGGAATGACTCCAACAGCGGGCATTGTTGGGACCACGGTGACCGTATCAGATTTGGCATCCGGACCTTATTCTATTAAGTGGGATGGAACCGAGGTCAAACAGGGTACATTACCGGGTGGGGGTAGTGCCATCTTTACCGTACCTGATGCCTCTGGAGGAAATCATACTGTCTCAGTGGAAAGTCCGGTTGGCACTCCGCTCTTTTCTGCCACATTTTATATTCTTCCGTCGATAGGCATTAGCTCGGACTCAGGTGCTTCTGGTGATTCTGTCACTGTTGAAGGTAAAGGGTTTGCCAATGCTGAAGGTAGCATCAAAGTCATTTATGACGATACAGACATGCAGACAGGAATTACTGCTAGTGCTAAGGGCTCGTGGAGTGCAACCTTTGCTGTGCCCAGCTCTGCCAAGGGTAGTCACACTGTTGATGCTTCAGGAAGTACCACCGGTGCAGGTGATGTTCCCGATGCTACCTTTACAGTAAGTCCCAAAATCAGTATCAGCCCGACATCCGGCGGTGTTGGTACTTCAGTTACTGTCGATGGTGCTGGCTTTGGCAAGGATGAAGGCAGTATTCGAGTTATTTATGATGGCACTGATGTAAAAACTGGTGTCACTGCTGACAGCAAAGGGGCATGGAATGTTACCTTCCTCGTTCCTAACTCTATTAAAGGTGTTCATACGATAGGTGCTTCAGGTGCTTCTACCAGTGCCGATGGAGTTCCTGACGTTAACTTTTTTGTATCCTCTGCTGTGGGAATTAAGCCAGAATCGGGGTATGTAGGTGATACTATTACCATTAATGGCTGTGGTTTCGGGGGGAGTGAGAGTGGTATAACAGTTACGCTTGATGGTAAGGTTGTTAAGAGTGATATCGCAGCTAATAGTGGAGGTTGCTGGACCACCTCTTTGGCTATACCTGGTAGCATTGGAGGTGATCATTTCATAGATGCTTATAGCGCTTCGACTGCTGCTGGCGACGTAGCTGATGCTAAACTAGCTATTTTATCTAAAATAGTTATAGAGCCGGCTGAGGGATATGTGGGTTGTGATATTGTAGCTGGCGGCACTGCTTTTGGTGCGGAAAAAGAAGTGACTATTAAATATGATGAAATTGAAGTAGTTACTGGATCAGTCACGGATGCTACGGGCAATTTTCAAGCGAGTTTTAAGGCGCCTAAAAGTATAGGTGGTAAGCATAATGTAATTGCCACTGATGCTGGTGGCACCTCAACCTCGGCTGTTTTTACCATGGAAACAGTCCCTCCGTCATTGCCACAGATTGTATCCCCTAAGGATGGAGGTAGAGTAGGCTTTTTCGATCGTGCAACTCCTACATTTGAATGGGCCGATGTTTCTGACCCGAGCGGTGTTAACTATAGCTTGCAGATATCTTCTCAATCGGACTTTGCAACGACGGTTTTAAGTAAAGAAGGTTTGGTTGAGTCTAGATATGCTTTGACTGATGATGAGGCTTTGCTTCGAGGAAAATATTACTGGCGGATTAAAGTTGCAGATGGCGCCGGTAACGATAGTGGCTGGACTACATCAATACTTGTTAATATTGGACTTATGCCGCTATGGGCGTTTATAATTATTGTTGTTGTAGCCGTTGCTTTTATAATCAGATTGTTCTTCTTTGTGAAGAATGCCAGAAGAGGGCATTAGAGAGCTTCGAGAAATTCATATTTATCCGTAAAATTTTATCCGTAAAATTAGTAAGCGATTTCAATTGAGGTTGGTTAGATTTTGACAATGAAGAGTAGGTCCCGTCTTTATCTAGGCTTGGCTTTAGTCTGCTTTGCAGGAATCCTGGCTATATTCGTCGTTGATGGCTACCTAGGTATTTATGACACGATATATATCACAGTTCAAGAACGTGAACAGGTGATAGAACCTGATTACTGGGAGCAGCCCTGGGTGAGGGATGGGTTCGAAGGTTATAGCTTAGGAGCAAGGTGGGGGGAGTCGATTCCCTTCCGCTACCAGATTGACAACAGAGGCTTTTCAACCTATGCGGTTGATTTAGAGGTTTCAGTTTGGAGTGCTGGGCAAGAGATAGCTGTACCGTTGGAGAAGACAGAAATCTCAATAGCACCATTCAAAAAAGAGATTGTTGAATGGACACTGCGGTTTGAAGACCTGGGGGAGCCAAGTCCTGCGTCTGGAGAATATAGAGAGTACACCGTGCTAATCAGACTTGGGGAAATAGAGCGCAAAATAATACTGAGTTATTATCCTGAGTCGCCTGTGTATCCTGATAAAGTACCGCTGCCATCTGTTCCTGTTACTGAACCAGCTATATAGTGAGGTCTTAAAAGTATGAGAATTTATATCCTGTATGGTTTTGGAGTTTTACTTTGTGTTTCAGGGGTTGGCTATCTAGCGGTTGAGTATATTAAATACCTCTCTGAACCGGGGAAACTGGCGTGTTTGGCTTTGGCCACGGCTATGTTTGCTCTATTTGGGAAATACTTTGATGAGAGGGGATGGTGAGGACATGATAGTTGTAGCTGTTATTGGCTCTTTGGCTTTTATAGGCTGGTTGATTTGGCGAGCGGCTAAAAGAAAGCCTATAAAGGCTCATGTGGTGAGCTATATTCTCGCCTGTGTTGCAGGTGTTTTTACCTTTACTTTCTTTCTGGGCATGGATCTGCCAGAGGTGCTAAAAATATTAGTTTCTATAGTTCTGGGTGGTGTGTTGGTATTCGTGGCTGCCTGGTTTCAGAGGCGTGTGAAATCGGAACAGTCTTAATTTTGTTCAGTTTTCCGGAGCAGCTTCTTAATCCTCGTAGTTATTTCTTCTAGGGGCACAAGTTCGGTTTGTTTTTCCTTGCGCCATTTCATCTCTATGCTCTGGCTCTCCAAAGTGCGCGGGCTTAAAGTTAAGCGAAGCGGTATACCTAGAAGGTCAGCATCATTGAATTTAACTCCCGGAGATTCATCCCGGTCGTCGAAGAGCACCTCAAAATTTTTTCTGGTCAAGTTCTGGTAAAGTTTTTCTGCAGCTTCAGCGACATCATGATTTTCCAGACGCAGGGGACAAAGGTAAATGTGATAAGGGGCAATCGCTGTCGGCCAAATAATGCCTTTATCGTCGTGATTCTGCTCTATTGCGGCTGCCAATAATCTTCCTACGCCTATGCCGTAGGTGCCCATTATAATTGGTTTTGATTCACCGTTCCGGTCGAGGAAGAAAGCCCCCAGTTTCTCGCTAAGGAAGGTGCCGAGTTTGAAGACATGACCCACCTCGATTCCGTGAGTGGATTGGAGTTTACCATCGCATTTCGGACAATCGTCTCCGGGGTGAGCTATGGCAATATCAGCTATAAGGTCAATTTTGAAATCACGAGGGTAGTTCACATTTTTAAGATGGGCATCCGGCTTGTTGGCACCGGCAATGAAGTTAGAGCCTAAGTTTATTGAGTCATCAGCTATGATTTTAATTCCTTTTAAACCTACTGGCGAAGCTGAACCGGCTACTAACCCAGCTGCCGTCACTTCATTTTCTGTAGCCAAGCGCAACTCTGAGCATTTCAGTAAATTCTTGAGTTTTGTTTCGTTGACATCAAGGTCCCCTCTGATAACTACAAAGACAGTCTCGGTATCAGATGAATAAAAGACAGCTTTTAGAGTTTGACTTGCCGGCACACCAACGAAATTAGCCACCTCTTCGATGGTCTTGATGTTTGGGGTCGATAGTTCTTCTAGAGGGAGAGAGGTTTTTGTTTCTATTTTGGGCTTGGCACTGCGGGCTTTTTCTATATTTGCGGCGTAAGTGCAGCTCGGGCAATAAATGATTTCATCTTCACCCGTTTCCGCGACAAGCATAAACTCGTGTGATTCTTTGCCACCTATGGCGCCGCTGTCAGCTTCTACTACCACCGCCGGTAAGCCGCAACGGGAGTAAACGTTCTTGTATGCTTGTATCATTTCTTGGTAGCAGCGGTCTAAATCTGCCTCGTCAGTATGGAAACTGTAGAGGTCTTTCATGATGAACTCACGGACGCGTAGCAGCCCGCCACGAGGTCTAGGTTCATCGCGGAACTTATTCTGGATTTGATAGAGAAGAAGGGGTAAGTCACGGTAGCTCTGTACACAGCGTCGAACGAGCTCGGTGATAACCTCTTCGTGGGTAGGGCCTAATACCAACGTGTGTTCTCGTCGGTCGGTAACAGTGAACAACGTTTTTCCAAAGGAGGGATATCTTCCAGATTTTTCCCATAGTTCGAAGGGTTGAAGCGTAGGCAGCATCAACTCTTGTCCGCCGGCCTTGTCCATTTCCTCTCTTATTATTTGCTCTATTTTACGGAGCACACGCCAGCCTAAAGGTAGATAAGAATAGACACCAGCGGCTACCTGCTGAATCATTCCAGTTCTAACTAGTAGCTG
>Ga0299912_10000289_pt1 | contig 45837 bp, 43 predicted proteins | sample RVTome_2_FD_207667 | JGI IMG/M metagenome (GOLD analysis project Ga0299912, IMG submission 207667) | Soil microbial communities from uranium-contaminated site in the Upper Colorado River Basin, Wyoming, United States - RVT95D214 (version 2) ... | reverse complement strand
GCATGGTGGATTTCCACAACTGTTCTGCGTGTCCACCAGCTAGCTTGCCTAAGGACCCAACGGATATCAAGGCGATGTTGACGGTGCTGGTGGAAGCGGAGAGGTGCGCAGTACGAGGATACACAAACATCTGCAATATTACCGCCGGCAAAGACCATCGAACCTATGACCTGGCTCAGTCTATCCTCAATGAAGAGATAGAGCACGAATCCTGGTTCTCCGAGTTTCTGGGGGAGGGCCCTTCCGGTCACTTCCTGAGGCGTGGAGAAACTTCGCCATTTGTCTCCAAGTTTCTAAGATAACGGCAAGCAGTTTATCATACGTGGAGGTCAAATACTGACTATAGCCTCCCCGTTCAATCGTTGTACCCGGTAACAAAGAGTGATTGATATCTTACAGGGTCTGCATCCGGTGTTACAGGCGCTTCTGGCGACCTGCTTCACCTGGGCGATTACCGCCGCAGGAGCAGCCGCTGTTTTCACGACCAAAGACGTAAGCCGCAGAGTGCTGGATGCCATGCTCGGCTTTGCCGCCGGTGTCATGATTGCCGCCAGCTACTGGTCACTCCTTGCACCAGCAATCGAGATGTCGGAAGGCAAAGGTATCCCTTCCTGGCTGCCGGCCGTTACCGGCTTTCTGGTCGGTGGTCTATTCCTACGGGGTATTGACAGGGTGTTGCCTCATCTCCATATCGGTTTCCGAACTGAAGAAGCGGAAGGTGTGAAAACAAGCTGGCGGCGGAGCACGCTGCTCGTTCTTGCTATCACGCTGCACAACATTCCGGAGGGCCTTGCCGTGGGGGTGGCTTTTGGCGCTCTTGCCGCCGGTCTACCAGTCGCTTCTCTGGGCGCAGCCATAGCTCTCACCCTCGGCATAGGCATTCAGAACTTTCCTGAGGGGCTAGCTGTTTCCATGCCCCTTCGACGGGAAGGCTTGTCACGCCGGAAGAGCTTCTGGTACGGTCAACTATCAGCTGTCGTTGAGCCAGTTGCAGGGATTATTGGCGCTGCCGCAGTGATAGTTGCCCAGCCTATTCTCCCATATGCCCTGGCTTTCGCTGCAGGTGCTATGATCTTTGTCGTTATTGAGGAGTTGGTACCTGAGGCTCAGCGCGGTGGCAACACCGATCTGGCGACAATGGGCGGCATGGTTGGTTTTGCCATAATGATGTTGCTCGATGTCGCCTTCGGTTAACTTAATGATGGGATGAGGATATTCACCGAAGAAGAACTTAGAGAATACGATGGTAGAAACGGTGTTACTTACATCGCCTATGGCGGCAAGGTGTACGATGTCTCCGTCAGTTATCACTGGAGAAAAGGTAGCCACCATGTAATGCATTGTGCCGGTTGTGACCTGACGGAAGCTTTAGAGCAGGCGCCACACGGCCTTAGCCTTCTGGAAAAATTCCCGATAGTGGGCGAACTTCTCAAATAGCAAACTATGCTCAGGGAACGCAGACCTTGCTCTCACGTAAGACCGGCCTATGCAAAACAGCACACCATTCAACTGATCACGGTGCGCTATCCGGCCACGAAAACTGTTCGGCTTCGCGTTTGATCTCCTCGGCATCGGCTTCCAGATACCAACCATCGCGTACCAGCTCGTCTATCCTCTTTTCGACCCTACTCACGTAACCAGCCTTGTTCTGGTAAAGATTCTCGAGCTTCTCACGCGTAAACGGGATTATATGAGCAATCATCTCGCATCGCACACGGCTTTCAACACCCGGTCTCTTAGTGCTGATCACGGCGTAAGCTGCGAAAGGTACGTCCAGATGGGTTGAGCGCACACCTCCCAGGGCATTGCCATGTTCATCCCTCGCTATCGTCTTGCCGTCAGGCAGAAATGCGATGCGGTCGGCGTAGGGCGGCTCGATGTCGTCATTGGCCCACAATAGGAGACGGTGCAGCGCGTTGCTGTACACATGATCCACGGGGAACTGGCTTGCCGGACTCTCTACGCACGCGCTCAGATCCAGCGGTCTATCCTTACCCCTACGTCTGCGGGTGTTTATGTGACCCGCCCCCGCAATTTCGTAGAGCCGGTACAATTTCCCATCTGGCCGGCGATATGCCAGGAACCCTGAACCTCGTTGAAAGCTGCGTATCGCTTCGTTCTCGTTCATCGTCTCGATGACCGGCACGTCTATATCGGGTATCGGTCTGGGAGCCGAGCCCACGGCTGTAGCGGCCACCAGATAACCATCGAAGACAGGTTGTCCATCAGCCAGCTTGGCCTGCTCGTGGTACTTTTCGATGAACTCGCGAACAGCGGCACCGTCTCCGGAATAGCCTACCAGGAACGACTTGTTTACCTTATGCCCCGGAATAAGGTCAGATGGGTGCTGCCGTAATAATGCCACCACCTGGTAAAGAATCTCCGGGTTCAGTCCAGCGTCGGGAAGATAGAGGGATTCGTACCTGCTTTTGTCGAATCGTTTAATCATATCGAGCCACATCTCGCCGCGGGATGAGATCATCACCCAGATGTGACCGCTACGCATGATATATTCACAAGTCAAGCCCCAGACCGAGTTCTGGTAGATTTCTGTTATGACATTACCACTAGATTTTGAAGGATCCTTTGGCTTGGCGATCATGATGCGGGTTTTGAAGGGTCCGTCGCTGGTTGAACCGGAAATGAAATACTCTTGTCGCTCGTAGTTGTATGATTCAAGTAATTCGGACTCGTCTTGAGCGAAGGTTCGGTAGGCTACGGAATTCTCCGTGTCTGGGATGGGACCTGTTACCGTTAGCATGACGACAGTCTCCTCTCCATGTCAAATACACTCATAGGGTCCTTTGGGCCCTTTATCCTATCCATGACCTCGGAGGAAGGCTGAGGCCCCACATATCGCCGTTGAGACAAGAAAGAGCCAGCAGGACTACGTCGTCTGCAGCGCCGCTCTACATGATTGAAGGGCACCCCGCGCGCCAGCGGTAACGAAGCCAACGTCCGACCCGACGGGGCAAAATCTGAAACCTTGGGCGAACCGGCGCACAGCCTCCTCGGGTCGTGCGCAGTGAATGCCCGCCACCAATCCGCGCGCTGTGGCAACGTCCAGCACCCGCTGGCAAGCGTCGGCATGGCGCGGATCGCGGGAACCTATGCCCGGCGGTAAGCCCATGCTTGCTGCAAGATCGGCGGGGCCAATGTAGAAGCCGTCGATCCCTGGCGCTGCTGCAATCTCCTCCAGCCGAGCCACCGCGTCTATGTGTTCAATCATGACCAGGCAGATAAGCTCGTCATTGGCGTGCTCAAAGTAATCAGGGCCGGCATAGAGATTGACGCGATTGGGCCCGACGCTGCGGTAGCCCAGCGGTGGGTAGCGGCAGGCCCCGCCCGCCTTGGTTGCCTCTTCCGCAGTGTTTACCAGGGGGACGATCACTCCGTAGGCGCCGGCATCGAGGACGTACTGAATGTAGGCGGGCTCGTTCCAGGGTACGCGAACCATGGGGACCGTGTCGGTGGTGCTGATGGCCTGGAGGCAGGCCGTAGCGCGGTCAACGCCGATACCCATGCCATGCTGCATGTCGAGGACGAGGGCATCAAAGCCAGCGTTGGCCATGACTTCGGCAACATAATTGTCTGCTGATGAAAGCCAGCCTACGATGGCTGGCTTGCCTTGATGCCATAGTTCCTTCACTCTGTTGGCTCTCACTGTCTCCTCCATCGCTTAGAAGTGGGGGTTAGCGTTCGTGCCTGTCATTCTCGATCGCAACTAATGTTGAAGGTAGGTTGTATCAGTCTTGCCCTGATAATGTACCAATCACGCCTGGTTGTCAACGTCCCTTGGGGCTTTCTCCCGCAAGCAGGAGCCTGAGGCTTGACAGTCCCCACGTGAGCCGCCTATGATTTGCTTGTGACAGTGGAATCGTCGAAGAAGAGGTAAGGGACATTGTGAGCGGCGACAAGAACGGGAGGATACGGCCCTGGCTTTGGGTGCTCATTGTTGCTGGGCTTCTGGCCTTTCTGTCCTGCACAGCAGAGGTGCCGCCAGCGCCGCCAACCCCATCCGCCCTACTTCCACTCCCTGGCCCAGACCCCGCTAAACTGGGCTCGGTGGAGCGAGACCTAACCTATGGCAATGCCGCTGGTATCGACCTTAAACTCGATATCTATTATCCGAAGACAGCGGAAGGAGCCGTGCCGACCGTCGTCTACGTCCATGGTGGGGCCTGGATTCAAGGGGACAAATCGACTGGCGCGGGTGCGGTAGAGATCCCCGAACTAGTCAGCCGAGGCTATCTCGTAGCGTCCATCAACTACCGCCTGGCACCCCAGCACAAGTTCCCTGCTCAGATAGAGGATGTCAAATGCGCCATCCGCTTCTTGCGAGCCAACGCCTCGAGGTACGGCATCGATCCCGAAAGAATCGGCGCCTGGGGAGGCAGCGCTGGAGGCCACCTGGTAGCCTTGCTGGGCACCTCCGATGCCAGTACTGGATGGGAGGGATCCGGCGGATATGCCGGTGAATCCAGCCGCGTTAAGGCGGTTGTAGACCTCTTCGGCCCGACAGACCTTACCGCGATAGTTCCGGGGACGACTAACGCCTCTACTTTGGAGAATGTGTTCGGAACGTCAGACCCCCGGTCTGAAATCGCCAAATGGGCAAGCCCCGTAACTCACATTTCCGCCGATGACCCGCCCTTCCTGATACTGCACGGTGATAAGGACAACGTGGTACCGCTCAGCCAGTCGCAGATACTGTATGACCGCCTGCTCGCTGCGGGAGTTCCGGCAACGCTGGTGGTGGTCAAGAATGGCGGGCATGGCTTTTCCGCCGTGGGTGGCGCTATGTCACCGTCCCGTAGTGAGATAACGAGCATCATCGCCGATTTCTTCGACAAGCACCTGAAATAGGGACATCAAAATGGAAGTTTCGACCAGACTCTTACTCTTCAACCTGCCCTCTCGCAGGTGAAGTCTTTGACAACTGAGGAGTACAGAGGGCGAAGCCCCTTTGTCAGTCCTTCGGCTGAAGGATGGGGGTGTCCCCCAGCTTCAAAATCCCCCCGTTCTTGGGGGACTTGGAAGCTGAAAAGTGTTTCTTAACGCTCTCCGAGTCTTAGGCTTGACTCGGTGGGGGAAACAATCTACAATTTGAAAATACGGGGTGGCAGATCGAGGGATAGCGCGTAAGAGCGACGCAAGAGGGTGCAAAACATATACGCACTGCACTGCAACCAGGGGGTGGACAAGAATGACGGAGATCGGGAAGCCCTTACGGACCATTATTGTAGAGCCGGAGAAGCCAGCTCTACCCGCCGCTGACCCGAAGCGTATATCTGAACCCATTCGGCGGCTGGTGCCGGAGCCGGTTCGCCCCATCAAAGTACGGAGGTAGTGATGGACGGGTGGCGTGTGTTTCGGGTTAACCGGGAGAAGCGCAGGTTATACCCGTTGGATCGGATACTGTTATGGGAGCGGCATCCAAGTCAATATGACGATTACCTGATAGAACCAGCGGTATGTGATGGCTACGGTTTTCACCATACTCGGGGTGATAAAAACGTGCCGGTGGAAACGTGCCGTTGCGGATACCATGCGCTATTCGGGAAACAGCAAGCAGATGCCCTGATGGACAACTTATCGTTTAACGACGATTTGGAACGCTTTGACAGGCAGTCTGAGCACGTCTCCGTGCAAGGAGGAATAGTTGCCCACGTCAGAGCCCGGGACAAGACTGTAGTGCATCAGCAGGGCTGGCGCAGCCGATATATGGAGGTCCTCGAATTGTACTGGCCCAGGTGCGAATACTGCCACAGCTTGCTTACGCTCATCAAATACCGCGGTGATATCGATTGGTATTCTGTTTGGAATAATGGGTTGACTTGCTCGCATTCCAAAAGGGCGAGCGATTACTTTATCCTGGCCACCTTGAGCGAGACGAAAGAGGTCCTGTCGGAGATCGCGGCTCGCTACGGGGCACAACTGATTGTGTCCGATAGGGGCGCCTCTCTCACCTCAAGACGCTTGGATACCTATGCCGTAACTCTCGGTGAAGTGATGATACCCCTTTGATTTACGGGGGTGGCCGTTAGTTAAAACCCGTTGAACCTCTGGTTCATGCGGTTTCGAGGCCCGCCCTCAGCACCAATATACTGTATTGGGCAGCTGCAGGGCGACTATATGTTGTGGCTTGCAGCTCTATTTGTGCTCGACCCCCGGGGTGTTGACAGGAACCTTGACAGCAACGCGGCTCAAAATCAGCTTCTTGAGTGCCGAAAGGGATTATCCATTTGCCTAGCCGCATCAATGTGCAGCGCCGGTATCACGTGGCTATACGTATCCAACGTCAAGGTGATGGTACTGTGGCCGAGAAGCTCTTGAACGATCTTTGGATGAACGCCTTGGGTTAGTAGAAGGGTAGCAGCGGTGTGGCGCAGGTCATGAATCCGAATCTCAGGTAGCTCAGCCCGCCATTCCGCTAGTTGTAAGACTAGAATAGACGCAGTTGATTCGCCGGAACTTGAGGGACCTCTCTAGTCAACCGGATCACTATTTCCTTGTTCTCGTATCGCACCTTGAAGGTGACGCCCAGCCCTTCAACCCTTAGGGTAGCATCTCGAATATCGGGCGGCACCAGGGGTATTACTATCTGTCCATTCTCGTATCTTGGGCCGCGTTCAGTAATGATCTGTGCAATGCCCTCTTCAGCATCCAGCATTGCCGGCGTTAAGCCAGCCCTTCGTCTAGTGAGCCGAATGCTGCTCCTTCGCTGGTCAAGCAGAGGCACCTCTCTCGTTTCGAGCAGCACCAAACCGTCGCGAAAGCTACCGCGTTGATTCCTCTTGGACTCAGCTTTATCACTCACTTCCGATATTGACAAACCATGGCGCTCCGCTAGTGACGATATGATCTCGTAAAGGTCCGCAAGCTCTTCCAACAGCTCGCTAACGCTCGTAGCTGACTGCAGCTCCAGCGCTTCTTCCACAGCCTTTGCTTTTAGGAACTTTGTTAGGTCCTCTCCGACAAGCGGTCTGCTGAACACGCGTTCGCCCCGCCTCTCTATCTCAAGAGGAATGCGGTCACGAACCAGCTTTCCGAATATCTGTTCCTTGAAGACGGGCGCAAAGACATCAGTGCACTGGATTCTGACGCCAAGCCGTGCAAGTTGATAGTAAGCATGATGCAATGGGCTACCTTGCAGCTCCAGAGGTAACCCGTGTTCATTTGCTAGACTAGCTACTGCCTCGAGAAATTGTCCATCGCGAAGTAGCTCAGGTCTTGGGATGAGTCTCACCACGGTTCCTTGCAAGGCTGTTGGGTCTTCAGCCTGTATTCTTTCTAGGTCATCCTCTGAACATATGCGAAGCCGTTTTCGGCTAAACACTCGCGGGTCCGCTTCCTCTATCGGCTGCGGTGGCTTCCCGCGTTTATGCCACCATGGAAGTGACGATGGCAGGCCAAGGCCATTCGGAATGCCCACAAACCACATCACCTGGACACAGTCTCCAAGGTGGTTTGCTAGCTTCTGGCTATCTCTGCCTATCAAAGCAAGTTCTTCGTCGGTGGCAGAACAAGTCCAGTCCCATGGTCTTCCTGCCTTTGCTGGAAGCCATTGTCCGTCGGAAGAAGGTGCCAAGTAGTCATCCTTAAAGCGCACGTGTTTCTTGGCGGCTTCAGGCTTTTGAAGATCTAGTTCGAACGAATCGTGGGGGTAAAACAGTAATCCATCAGGTAATCCCCAAATGGAATCGACTCGCACTCTTGGCCGATCAGGATAGGCCAGGCAAAACGCGGATGACCTTGAGGGGATATACTGGTGTACAATAAAGCAAAAATCCTGCGGCCCCAACCCTCTTTGGTGCATCTGAAGTGAATGTTTAACAAGGAATTCCTCTGTTTCCAGTGCCCCTGTCAAACAATCGCTTCTTGGTAGTAATTCAGTAGGTATATCGCGTGCAGTATCAATGCGGATGATGATAGGCCAAGATAGCAGAACGGCGACGTCTTCCTTTAGCTGCGATGTCACAACGCCTGCTTGGAGACAAGACAGGGTTGAGGGGTCTTCCAGCACCCATAGAGGAGCGGTAGACAACCCTGCATCTTTGAAGTCTTTCTGGCATTGTACCTTATGCCATCGTTCATGAGTTATGAAAGCTGCGGGCACAAGTGAGTTGAGCGAGATTGCGTTTTGGCGCGGCTTTGCTGAGGAGAAACAAGCGCCAGGATTGCGACCGCGTGTCTCCGGATCCTTATCCCCTTGCACAATCCAGAGTCGCTCCCCGTCCCAGACCCACTCCATATGAAGCCGAATGCCCAGGTCATTAACGAAGGCCGCCACTGAGCGAAGTTGCCGCACCAAGTCCCGGTAGGTGGGCGCGTTTAGCTTCCCCGAATCTGCACGAAGCGTATTCTTCTTAATCGCAAATCTACCGATAGCCGTAGACCCGTCAACACGGTTGAATTCATAAAGCCACTCTTGACGCCTTCTGGCAACACGTCTCTCGTTTGACAAGTGCCCCGTTGCCTTTGGATCAACATAGACTTGTATTATCAAAGCCAAATCCAATTGGCCGGAAGGGCTTCTAGTATCAAGCGACGACGCATGCTGGTAAATTGCATCGCATGATACCAACACTGCCGCAAGAGCAGTGTCTGAGACTGTGCTCATGAACTGGCCTCTTAGTTCCAGCCCTTCCGTCGATGAGCTGGACCTCACAATGACTTTACCCTCCATCGGAAGTTCAAGGCCTGTCAGGCAATCGAGCAGCACCGCTCTATCTTCCTCAGCAAGAATTTGTTGGCAAGGTGTGGGGCAGCCTCTTCGACTGCAGTCATACCATCTTTTGTAGAGTTCCGTCGTAAGTACATAGAACCTCGGCACCCAGCTTTTGGGGAAATCTGAAAGACCTGAGGCCTTTGCGCCGACGAGATCGGCACTCACAACACTGGCAGATTCGCCATGCATCGCTAGCCCCTCCGACGACACCATTATCAGCCTACCATCGTCGTCATTCCCCATGTTGTCTGGTCTTACCGAAAACACTCGTCGCGATATCAGCAAGCTTGGCAGCGACACTGTCAGAGAAATAGCCACTCAGAAATCCAAGGGCAAGAACACCGGGTAGTCTGTCGACTGCGCTAGGATCGAAAAAGCCAAACAGACCTGATGCAACGGTAAGAATGGTTGAGAGCCCAAGGGCACCAGCTACGTGTGGAGTGAACAGACGCCAAAGCGTCCGGTCGATGTTCCACGAATTGTGAGCAACCGAATGATACAGCCATTTGATGGTATACAACGTGCCACCCAAGGTGCCCGCGATCCATGCCCCCACATATAGACGAAACTGATGCAAGGCATCGCTTGACACCCTTGGAAATTGTTCTGGCATGACGAACACTACCAGGAATAGTCCTGTCAAGGCGCACGCAAGTACCACACCTAAGTATATCGCCTCATTCCGAATTGCACTTTTGGCTTCCGGATCGCGATACCTGCTTTCCCACTCTCCAAGTTTGCGTCCATCGGTAAGATCGCTCGGCGCAAACCCAGGCTCCTGGCCGCGTTCCATGTCATGTTGCCCCAAGGAAATGGAGGCCTGCGGAACAGTAGGCCGGTTCCATCCTGCGCAGGGTTTTTATCACATTCTGGCGAAAATCGTGCCTTCTATAGTCATAGAGATCAGGGATCCCAAGATGACCAGCTATCACACGTCGCATGAACTGCGAGGGAATATCGTGCAGGCAAGCTACACTACCTTGCGTTCTGTCATTTTCCAGAAGATAGAGGTAAGAAAGCTTCCTCTGGTATATAGTTGCTAGGTCTTTGAAGTGCCTTATCGGATTCCAGACGACCGAAGACCCAAGCTCTCGCTCAACTAGCGGGGACAGAGGAACCTGCAAGGGAATGACATGAAAATGGGCATGGTCGATTCCGCAACCAAATGTTGTACCGTCGCAAGTCGGCCCATGTTCAAACACGACGGCCGAGCCATATATCGAGCGCGTCAGGCCCCTGATTCTAACGACTACTTCTTCTAGCTCACCCAACTCCTCCCTGGTCAAGGCACCCATGCATGGCACATGCCGCTTACTGATGATTAAGACCCATCCTTCCACCAGCGCCCCTATGGTGGGCGCAACAACAAAGCACGGAGTTTCATCAAATACCTTGTTCCAAGGCTCTGACGGATACTTCTCACGCGTAGAGAGTATATTTGAACAGTAGGCACAAGTTACTCCCATTGCAGGCCTCCCCATGAATGCTACCCTTGCCATTTTAAAATAGTATAGCATCACTTGTGCTTAAAAGCGAGATATTCCCGTTGACGGAAGATTCCTGACCCAAACCAGTAGATGACCATAACTGGCTCGCATATAAGAGGTAACTCTAGTCGCCTTGTGGGAGCACCTCGCCGCACGGAAGAGTGTCACGTGCACTGGATCAAATGCTATATCTGTTCCACAACAGGCACCCTCGCCGGCAATGGTCAAAGGTCAGAGGAAGGTCTTGAGAGTATTGAATGACAACAATCCTTCCCAGGAAGGATTGTTCGCCGGCGGGGCTCAGAATGACAAAACGAAGGCCGACCAACACTCTCGCTCTTGACATTGGCCCTTTCTCATTGGTATAGTACATATGTGCTAACAAGGAGTTCGGCAAGCGCATATAGGATGGCGTTATGGAAGATTTAGATGTACTGGTCGCTAGTGCCCGCTTCGATGTGTGTAGCGACAACGTGCGTGACCCCAGTGCTTCTCCCTTGCGCTTCATCCATCGAGCCGCTTTGCCCGGCGGGGGCTCCATCCCCCTCTTCAAAGTCCTCCAGACCAATGTCTGCACTAACGATTGTGCCTATTGCGCCAATCAAGTAGGTCGGGATTGCCCCCGTGCCTCCCTGCAACCGGACCAGCTAGCCAAAACGTTCATGCAACTTCATGGCAAAAAGCTGGTGCGCGGCTTGTTCCTTACCTCTGGAATCGCGGGAAACGCCTCCCGCACCATGGAGTCGATGATAAAGACGGTGGAGATACTGCGTTACCGCTACGAGTTTGAAGGATACATCCACTTAAAGATTTTGCCCGGGGCCTCTTTCGACTGTGTGGCGGCAGGCTGCAAATTGGCGGATAGGGTATCTATCAACATGGAAGCGCCGACGACGCAGCATTTAGCCAAATTAAGCTCCAAGAAAGACCTGCATCGTGATATTGTGGAGCGTATGCGCTGGGTGAAGCGACTGACCGCCAGCAACGAGAGGCTGGTCCCGTCGGGACAGACAACGCAATTTGTGGTGGGGGCCGCGGGCGAGACCGACCGCGACCTTCTGCAAACCACGGTAGCCCTTTACCAGGAGATGGAGCTGCGGCGGGTCTATTTCAGCGCCTTCCGGCCCATAAGGGGCACCACACTGGAAGAGCTTCGTCCCACCTCGCCACTGCGAGAGCATCGGCTCTATCAGGCAGACTGGCTGTTCCGGGTTTATGGCTTCTCCCTGCCGGAGTTGGAGTACGCTCTGGGGGAAAGAGGCAATTTGCCTTTGGCAAAGGACCCCAAGCTGGTCATCGCTCATAAACAGCCTTGGCTTTATCCTGTGGACATAAATGAGGCCAGCTACGCCGAGCTTCTCCGGGTGCCAGGCATCGGTCCCGTCTCAGCGAGAAGAATAGTAGAAGCCCGAAGGGAACACAGCATTTTCTCGCTGGAGCAACTGCGAAAGATGCGAGTGCCCACGAAAAGGGCGCTTCCCTTCATCTGGTTCCAGGGGATGCTTCCCTCGGAGAGGCAGACATCATTCCTACCTGAGGTGGATGACGCCATGGATCAGCCACTGCCCCTAGCTGCGGTTCTCGGATAGTCTGTAGGTCGCCGGCTGTCAGTACTCCCCCTAACGGGGCTTCAATTCCTCCGCCTTGTCGTTCTCGCCCAGGGTATATACCTTGTTGCCGGCAAAGAAATAGAGGGTATTGGTATCTCCAACCCAGAGCAGACGGCCCTTGGTGGTTCGCTGATGGGTATTGCCATACTTATCCTTCCATTCATCTTCCAGAGGCTGTCCGATGAGACTGGGATCGGACTTATTGAACCTTTGGAAGCCTTCGTAGCGCAAGAAGGAGGTGAGTGCGCTGCTACACAGGAACCGATTGCCGCTTACCCTACAAATGGCGCTGCGGACGGAGCCCCATCCGGAAGAGAAGGGACGTCTGGCGCTGGACGGCAGCCACCGGGGCCAAACCAGGGCGGTGACAAGAAGTATGCCAACGACCCCTCCGATGATCGACCATAGCAGAGGCCCCAAGCTGCGAAAGCGGGGCTGGTGAATGAACTGCACGGCCACTGACTTAGCCTCGCCGCCCTCAGTCGCGGCAGAGATGGTGAGGTTGAAAGTCTTGGGTTCGCCCACCAGGCTGCTGCGGCGTGGTTTAACGGTGAAGGGCACGGTAGCGTCAGAACCCGGCACTACCCGTGGTTGGGCGGTTTGAAAATGGAAGCCACATAGCGCCTCCGGGTCCTTGCCCTGGAGCTGGGGCTCTACGTCCGCCGTGCCCATATTCTGGATGATAGCTCGGAAACTACCCCGGCGACCTATAACCCGCTTGGGCATCACATCAAAGCGGTACACCTGGTAGGGCCTGATCTCCAGTACCCCCTGAGCGGTCCCCACCTCGGCGGGATCGGTGCGTGAGCGCACTCTGACCGTGAAGGGATAGCCTCCCGAACGAATATCGCTGCGCCGAGGCACTTGAAAGTGAATCTGCGCTTGGCCTCGCTCCGTGGGGAATAGCTGGATGACGGTGGCAGGGAATGTGAACCAGGAAGGCTCCAAACCCTCCAACTCTATGGAAAGATGATCCACCGTTGTGCCCAGATTCTGGACGGCAACCACCATAGTGGCGGGCTGGCCGCCCGCATCTACTTGCACCCTATCTGGCTCCAGGGCAACCCAGATCTTTCCCGCCATGATATTGCCTCCTTCGATTAGGTAATGCTATTACAAAAAGGTTGGCTGTGGCTTAGTATATGCAATTCAATACCTGTACTGTTTGGCTACTGTTGTCCGTCTGCCCCGCGGCGTTTTGCACCGTCACCATGTATATATACGTGCCTAGCCCCGGGTTATCGGTGTAATTGCCGGAAAGGTTGGTTGAGTTAGACACCAGGACGACCCCAAATAGAGAAGTGGAGAGCCGCCGGCTCAAAGTGACGCGGGCATCCGAGCCACCGGAGCAGAGCCAGGTCAGCCTCACTGTCTCTGTGCTAGGACCAGTACAGGATTTGCTGAATATAAACCTCTGTACGCTCACCGGAAGGACCACGGTGACCGTTACCGAGGCCGTCGCCGTGCCGCCCGGGCCGGTGGCGGTGAGGGCATAGGTGGTAGTTGCCCCCGGCGCTACTCCCCGTGTGCCATCCACAGCCACCGTTCCGATTCCCGGATCTATGGAGACGCTGGTGGCATTGCTAGTCTGCCAGCTTAGGGTGGAGGTGTCTTTCTGGGTGATGATATTGGGAGTGGCCGTGAAAGAGTCGATAGTGGGAGCCGTAGGCGCGGCGGCGATAAAGTAACTCGTTGTGCAAAGCACTGTGTCCATCACATAGAAGCTATAGTCCTGCCTCCCGGCAGCGGTTACGCTTGCTTGCCACTGCCATTGCCATCCCAAACCTCCGGTACCGGCGTATGTTAACGCTGGAGAGCCAGGCCCCGTCAGCTTTACCCCCGTGTGCTGTCTGGATGAGGTAACAGTGATAGTAACCGTATCCCCGACCCTCGGCGCGGCAGGATTGAAGGACATGGTCTCATCCCCCTGGCAGACCGGGGTGCTGGTGGGCACGGGAGTGCTTGTGGCGGTAGCCGTCGGTACAGGAGTTGCAGTAGGTGTGGCGGTGGGAACACCTGTGGGCAGGGGCGTCGCAGTAGCAGCGGCGGTAGTGGCTGTAGGCTCTGGGGTGGACGTAGGCTCGGCAGTGGATGTAGGCTCCGGAGTGGACGTAGGCCCCGGCGTAGGCGCAACCCCAACGAAGACGTTTAGGTAGGCGGCTACCTCGCCGGCGCTGTTGCCGGCGGTGAGGGTGAACATGGTGTCATTCTCTAGGGGCGGGCTTTTGCGCTGGTCCTGCCTCAGTTGATCGGCGGGGATGGGGGTGCCATTAATGTCGGCTTTGCTTGCGCCCACTATGAGCCAGAGCAAGGTTGTAGAGTCTCCTTTGTTCACCACTGGCGGAGAGCTGAGGAACCGCACGATGACCGGCGGTCCCAGAATGGCGACATCCAGTGCTCCCGTATCCTGACCGCCGGGGCCGGAGGCGCTGATGGTGAACTGGTCTGTCTTCTGAGGCGGGCTGCCGCCGCTGGCGGGCGATTGTAGCGCTTTGGTATTGGTCACGCCCTCTCCCGTTAACCCGTAATCGAGCACCAGACCTTGCGCGGAGGAGCCCACGGCTGGGGGCAGCACTTTGAGAGATATGCTAGGTGGTGCGGCTGCCCCTGCGGCAGCAGGCGGCTTGACGACGGCAGCCAGGGCTAAGGCTACGGCTAACAGGGGCAACAAAAGGGGCAACACTGGACGTAGCCGGCGCCACGTTGCTCCCAATGCCCGGGCGAATCCAGCCAGAAGGGGTATGTAGGTAAACGTCCCTTCAGCCACCAGGGACGTCTCTTCTGGAGCCTGTCCTGGCTCCAGAGCTAACACCCGGAATGGATGCTCATGGGCAGAGCCGAAGAGCGCCCGTTTCCTGGATTTGAGGGCGAGGCCTATGGTGACATCACCGCCCGGGGGCACCGTTACCGTGTCGGGGCTAAAGCGGTACTCTAAGCTCTCCTCGAGATCGGTGGCCTGAAGCTCGAGGTGGGCGGGGGCGTTACTGCGGTTGTGGATGGTGAGCTGGACGTTTCCCCGGCCGCCCTGAAGGCGCTGGGGGCTCATCTCCAAAGAGCTGGCCCCAAAGGGCAGCAGCCCCATGGTGGACTCCAGGGTGGAGGACTCTAAGGGATTGCTTTGCGAGACGGCTCTAATGGAGAAGGGGTAGGAGCCGGCCTGGGTTTCGGTGGTGCGAGGAGGGTGAAAGGAAATGATAACCTGACCCCTCTCGCCAGGAAGGAGTTCCACCGGAGTCGGGGGAAGGTCGTACCACGAGGGCTCCAGGCCCTCCACCTGGAGCTGATAATGGTCTACCAGGCGGCTGCGGTTCTCCACGGTTATTATAACTTGTGCCGTTTCGCCGCCAGCCGTGGCTGTCAAGGAGCCAGGCTCTATGGATAAGCCTATAAGTTCTGACACGCTACCCTATCTTCCCTTCAGCCTCGGGAGTTCAGTTTTCCTGCTGCACTTGTACCGTGACCCGCCGCACTACCCAGGCGACATCGTTCTCCGCGATGAGAACATAGTCCCGAGTCTGGTCGGGTTTGACCTCCCTCTTACCCGCGGCGATGTCTTGTTTAGCCACCTGTTCTCCGTCGACGCTGAGTTTGGTGGCATTTTCGACCTTCCAGGATAAGGTGGTAGTCGCACCCGCCGTGATGCTTGCCGGGGAGGCCTCGAAGGTGACGACGGTCGGTGGCTTCAGGAGGACAATGCCCAGTGTTTGATTCGCGGTGCCCCCAGCGTTGGAAGCTACTAGAACGTATTCCTTACTCTCGGGCTGATCTATAGTAAGCGTGCCTTGCTGAGGGTCCACTTGTTTTCCGTCGATGCTCACCTGCTGCGCCCCTGACACCTGCCACTTCACTTGAATGACTCCCCCCGCTCCTATCTCGGAGCGAAAGTATTGGATGCCCGGGGGAGGTGTTGATGGTGGTGACGTGTCCGTTTTTGGAGGCGGCTTAAGGAAGGCGAAAAGGGCCAAGGCTAGGGCTGCCAGAGAGAGGAGCAAGGGTAACACTGGCCGTAGCTTCGGCCACACGGCCCGCAGGGCCCTGGCTAACGCCGACAAGGGGGGCTTGTAGGTGAACGTGCCCTCTACGGCTAAAGCGGCCTCCTCGGGTCGTTCCTCCGGCGCTAACGCCACCACCCGGAAGGGGTACTCATGGGGAGAGCCAAACAAGGGCCGCCGTTTGGGCCGCACTCTGATGTTGACTGCGCTCTCGCCGCCGGCGGGAACCGTTATGGCATCGGCGCTGAAACGGTAGTTTAGCCCCTCCTCCAAATCGGAGGCCATAAGGCTCAACGGAGCAGGAGCGTTGCTTTGATTGCGAATGAAGAGCTGAGTGATGCCGCTACGTCCCTCTATGCGCTCGGGGGCCATCTCTAAAGAGCTGACACCGAAAGGTAATAGCTCCAGGGAGCCCTCAACGACGCTACGCTCCTCAGGATTAGCCAAGGACGAAGCTTTGATAGAGAAGGGGAAGATGCCGGCCTGAACTTGGGTGGTTTGGGGAGGGCGGAGCGTCAATTGTACTTGCGCCTTCTCTCCAGGGAAGAGGCCGGTGACATTGCTAGACAGGTCGTACCAACCAGGCTCGACACCCTCCAGTGAAAGCGCGTATTGATCGACGATGGTGCTTTTATTCTCTACCGTGATGACGGCCGTCGCTTCCCTGCCGGCCTGAGCCTGCAAGCTGGACGGCTCGAGAAGCAACCCAATTCGCTCTGACATTTTCTTAACCTCGCTCAACTGGATCGGTTGCTCAGTTAGACCAGACCCCCACCTTCCGCCCGTCGCCAGGCGTCAGTATAGCAAAGAGGTACAAAGATAGCAATGCATGTCAAAGTATGTTTGCGGCACTGCTGCCTTACATTGCCCTCCCGATCTCTAGACGGTAGCTGGCATGGGCGGGACGGTGGGCCTCGATGATCGCGCGGACGGTGGCCTCATCAACGACTGTGGGATCATCTACCACAAGGGTCACCGCGAGTGTATTGGGGGCTACGTTATCCTCGATGATGGGAGCGACTCCCGCGTATATGCGCAAGTGCTCACTCAGCCCGCGACGCGTGCTGCGCCAGCGGTATAACTCCGCTGCCCGTCGTATCATCTCCCGCCGCTGCTCTAGCGGCCAACTCTCGTCTTGGGTCAAGCCCACCCAGCCGGCCAGCCAGGGTAGAAACTCCTCCGGGGTGAGATAGGGGTCGAAGTAGCAAGCGATGTTATCAATGACGCCCTCGATAGGCTTTATTATGTTTTCTATAATGTACAGGAATTGGCCCAAGAATATGTTATCCCGGTAGATGGCAGGCAAATATTGGAGATAGCTGCTTACCTCAGTAACATCAGAGGTAACGGATTCTGGCTGTCTTAAATCTATGGCCGTGACCAAAACACCCTCCTTTCCCAGTCAACATTAGACCGTCACTACCACAGTATGGAGGTGAGAGCAAAGCAGCCCATCTGGAGGTGGCGTAACCTGCGTCATCTCGGCACCGCGGGCGCGGGTGACGGGATCTATGGGGTAGATGTTCAAGCTCTGCACATATTGCACCCCTGATATGCTCTGAAGGATGGAGTATAGCTCGGATAGGAACAGCTCACCACCCAGAGGCCAACCCGTGCCATCGGGGCCTCCGCTGACGGGGTTGATGAAGCGATATAGCTTTTGCTCCGCCTCCCGGCGCACCTGATTTATGATGGCTCTCGAGCGAGCCCGGATTTGAGTCTCCAAGGTTACCCACTGGTAGCGCGGCTCGGCTATCTCCAGCGTGGTGGTGAGGAGACGGCGTTCGTCCAGGTAGTTCTGTATCTCCTCTTGCAACCTGGGCGATAGCGTCAATTGAGCGGGGTAAACCGGTCCCCCCACCTCCCCTATGGTTGGCACCACTAGCAGGCGAACGGTGCCCGGGGCAGCGCCAAGCCGCTCGCCCGCGATGGAGTGCGCTCGTGCCACATCGGGGGAGGCCTGGCGAGCCAGATACTCAAAATCATCATTCGTAACAGCACGCGTGCGCGCCTGCAGCACCTCGGGAGCCCGCATCATGGCATGTTCCAGGCTCTCGGCCTCGGTGCCACCGAAGGCGGGGCGGCGATTGGTAACAGAATCTACGAAGGGGATGGAGGATTTGAGGACGTTTATAGTACCCTGACCCACATTCCCCACCAAACCACCACCCACCCGGTAGCTGGTGATGCGGATAACGGCTCCCTGGGGAGGCACCCTCCCGTAGCGGCGCTCCTGGCCGTCGGGCTGGCGGATGCTGAGGCCGAAGCGAACCTCACCGCTGACGCTATCTGTGGTGTAATGGGGATCGTCCGGGCCAGAAGTGCTGAAGTGCCCGACCTCCGTCCAGGGTCGGAAGACCCCGTCTCCCTCTTTGACCTCTAGACATTCTCCTTCCTCTCTGGGCAATGCGGGAGTATACTGTAGCGTAAACACCTGCCCCGGCGTGCCATCGCTAACGCCCAGCATCTCTCCCTGTACCCGAACCGCATGGTGAGCGGCGACGGTGCCACCCGCACTTCGCGTCTCAACGCCGAGGATGCGGGGCGACGCTCGATAGGGGCGCTGGCCCGGCTCCAGCTCGGTGGCCCGGCAGCGAAGCCAGAAGGCCTCTTTACCGTCCACCTCGTGGGAGGTAGCGGTAGGAGGCACATGTATGATGACCACGCCATCGTGCTCTAGCCCACCCGTGGCATCCTCTTCGAGGGTGCCCAGGTCTCGTCGCAGCGCCTCCCAGCGTCCCTCATAGCCGTCCCAGTACTCCCAGGCCAGCGGCGGGTTGCGGGGGTCAATCCCATACGCCTCCGCTCGTGCCACCCTCAGGTCGAGGGTCAGCATATGCCCCGTAAGGTCCTCAGCGTAACCTAGGTAAATGCCGCTAGCCGGCCTAGCCCTTATGGGAGCGCCCTGCGGATCTGTTTCGATGCCGAAGATGCCCAGTTCGCTGCTGGGGTTGGAAAAGGGTTCGTAGTCGAAGAAGGCCACATCGTCTCTAGTTACCAGGCCGTAGATGCGGTGGGGCACCCGGATGGTAAGGTCTCTATCAGTGGTGAAGGTGATAGCCTCCTGTGTCTCGGTGCGCACGGTGGCTACCTCGGTACTCTTGGGGATGGTGACCGGCTCGGACTGGGCGGCAGACAGGCGGAAGGTGATGTCGGCTCGAGCCGGTTGGGGAGGTTGCAGAGTTATCCCCAACAGATCCAGGAACTTGATGTAATTCTTCTCCGGCACCCGGTTCAGACGATAGAGGAGTATGTCCACCATCCAAGCGAAGAGCTCGATGAGGGTTACTCCTGGATCGCTGAGGTTGTGGTCGGTCCAGGTGGGGCAGTAGCGGGGGATCATCCGCTTGGCCTCATCCACGATGTCCTGAAACTTGCGATCGTCTAAGTTTGGCGTTGGTAGTGCCATACGTATCACCCCTCTCCAGGAATACGATAGAAGGGATATACTAGGTTGCGTTCATCGTTGGTGGCTCTCACTAGATACATAACATTGACGAGGAGGCAGGAGGGATCCTGGGGATCTGCCTCCGCCCGCACCTCCAGCACCTCGATGCGCGGCTCCCACTGCCCTAGAGCATCCTGGACATAATGGGCGGCCAGGCTAGCGGTGGCGGCATTGTTGGGGGCGAAGACCAGGTCATGCAGAGAACAGCCAAACTCTGGCCGCATGCGCCGCTCGCCCTTGGCGGTGCCGATGATAATGCGGATGGACTCCTCGATGTCCGCCATCTCACGGCTGAGGCGGATGCCGCCGCGCGCCTCGTCCACCCCTACTGGGAAATCCCAGCCCGTGCCCAGGAAGCTCCCCTCGCCCATGTTCATTACTCTAGCCCCTCCATCTTATCCCATGATTCTCACAATTAGGCTAAGGTCCGATAAGGACGGTGCCGGTGGCCACCACCTGGCCCGGAATCTGAAGCTCGTCGCAGGTGCGGGCTTGGTCGCCCGCTCGCGCCGCTTGCTTGTTGTTTATCATCACCGTGGGGCTGCCCATGGTAATGGTCGCGCGATTGGTTACCAGCGGCATGTTCACGAAGGTGCCGCCCATGGGTATGTGAGGCGGTGTGTTCATGGCCTCGCTCCCCATTACCGCCGCTGGCCGTCCCTCGATGAAGACATCAGTGCTCAACCCTGAGGTGAGGATGCCATTGAAGACATGGCCCGGGGTCATCACTGGCGGAGCGGTGCCGGGGGGCTGGATGAGATGACTGCACACCCCTGTAACCCGGTCCCCTTGTTTGGCTGCCGGCTGCGGCATGAATTCCTCCTAGTTGAGCTTGATCTGGGCACCCCTTACCGTAACCGTGGCGTTGGCCGTTATCTCCACTTGGTTGCCCCGTAGGGTTATGTTGCCCTGGTTGGCCTCCAGGACGATGTCCCCCTGGGATACTACCTCGATCTTATTGCTGGTTCGGTTAAGCGTGACTCGATTCTGCTTATTCTTATCTATCAAAGCTACCCATTCATCACCCGGTTCCTCGGAGATCATCACCTGGAAGTCGCCAGCGATGAATCCATGCAATTTTACTTTCCCTTGACCATCTACCATTTGGTTGATGTCGCCGGGGAAGGGAGCGGGCTGGCTCCAGAGGCCTCCTAACACATAGGGCCTGTTTATATCGCCGTGCTCGAAGGCCACCAGTACCTCGTCCCCCACATCAGGCACCCAAACCAGCCCTCTTTTGCCGCCGGCACCGGGCGTAGAAAGGCGAGCCCAGTGGCTCTCGTCCCGGTCGGAAAGCCAGGGGTACTTCACTTTCACCCGTCCCAGGTTCTGGGAGTCTTTGTTGTTGGTGACGATGGCTACGAAGACGCTGTGACCAGCTCCACTGCTGGGGGGCTGCAGAAGCTCTGAGAGGGTAACAGAACGGTGGCCGCTGATGGTGAAGCGAGTAGTATAGCCTGAGACAGTGTAACGGTGCAGGCTGTGAGTGATCAGGTAGCGGCCGGAAAAGCGCCGTCCTAGCCCGACGAGATCCACTTTAGCTCCGGCTGCCACCGCTGGGTTCCCCGCGCAAACCCCCTCCGCCTGAATAAAGGAGCCCCCAATATCGTCCAGTACACCCTGAGCTAAGGCATCGGCGTCGGCCTGGGTGCTGGGGGGTTGATCTACCACCACCATCCGCGGCTGTTCGTGGAAGGCCTGTTCCGTGGCCTGCCCTCCGAGCCGTCGTTCGCCGATGGCCAAATCCACCTGTGGCCGGGTGGCTCGCCCCAGGATCTCCCGTTTACGGACAGGGTCCCATCCTCTCACTACCACCTCTCCTACCTGCTCCGCGGTAGAGAGATTGGCCCGAAAGTCCGTGAGATCCATGCCCCACTCCAATGTGGGAACGCTGCCGCCCTGGGGAGGACGACGGAAGTGCAGGGTTCTGCCCTCCACATAGACCCGATAGCCGATGCGGCGGGCTCGTTCCCAGAGGAACTCCCAATCGGTCTGATTCCGCTGAGTTATATGCTCGTAGACCTCTCGGGTGGCATCTACCTGAGCTCCGAGGCCAGACTCGCGAGCGATCTTGGCAGCCATATCGCTGTCTGTATGCTGGAGGTAGGTACGGGTCTTACGATCTCGATGAAGCCGGTGAGATAGGTCGTAGCCTCGAATCAGCACGGTGGGCCCGTCGCTGCTTAGCTCCGGCTCAATGGCAATGATCTCCCCCTCCATTAACTTGACCACTCCCTGGGGCGTGGGAACTGATAGCTCAACCATCTTGCCCAAGTCTAGAAAGTCGGAGTTGGTCCAGCGCAGCGTGGCATCTCGCAAGTGGATGCGGAACATATCGGGTAAGGTCAGACTGTCGTCCACCTCGATGCTGATGAGGTCAGTCTTCGTCATCTCCTCGGGTGGAGTAGCGCCCGCTATCTTGATATAGAACTGAGAGATAAGCTCACTGGCACCGGGCATTACTTCACCTCTATATTAAGGATGGTATGGACAATATTTGGCCTGGACGTAGCTTCATGGGATCCTCCAAGTTGTTGGCATCGGCCAGGAGACGCCAAAGCTTTGCGTCTCCATATTCCTGATAAGCTATGACATCTATAATATCTCCCTCTTTCACCTGGCGCACCTTATACCCTCCGCTACCGGCGGAGGTGGGGTTTTGGGGCACATACTCCTCATCAGCACATTGTTGGAAGGTGACATTGAGGGTCGCCCGCACCGGTGTGCCATCGGGTTTGAAGAGGGTGAACCGTTGGTTGATTTGTTGGATTATGGCGGTAAACGAGAGCATCCTGCCCCACTGGAACTGCACCTTGGGAGGCACTCCCTTTCGAGTCTCCGGGTTCTTCGTGCTCGGCTTTATGAGCATCATCTTCCATAGAGTTTTGGTCGTTGCGCGAACGTCGGTGGCGTTCTCAATGCCCCTCTCGGTGGTGTCGAAGAAGAGCTCCATTTGCAGTTGCATGGCTCCGCCTCCGCCGAATTCCAACTTCGGGAGGTTCGTGCCCTTGACCGGCTTTGCACTCCACGTATTTTGTTTACTGAAGGTCAGCTCTTTGGGGCGGAACAGACACCTGACCATATTGCTGGTGTTATCCACATCGATAATGGTTGCTTCTTCTAATTGACCACTAGGCATGACTCATCTCCATGTTGTTTACCTGTTCTAACCAATGCCCCACGAGCGCTCGCGCTCTATGGCCAGCCTTCTTTTGAGTATGGAATAGACCTCCTCCGCTATTTCGTCCAAAGGAGCACCTTGCTCGGGTTCCTCCGCTTGCCCACCGTCGGTGGGCCGGTCAACAGGCGCTCGTGCCACGGTCGGCTGCGAGCTTGTACTCTGCGATAGTGAGGGAGGGCTGGTCGCAGCAGGTAATGACCATCCACCATAACCAGCCGTTGCGTTCTGGGGATGCGAAGCTGGCGATGGAGCGCCGCTCTGCCCACGTTGTTGTGGTCCCCCAGCCCGGGTGAGGATACTTTCCAAGTCCGCCACGGTCCTTGCTGGCTCGCCGACCCCGATTCCATCGGGGAACGGGATTTGCTCCAAGCTATACATGGGGGGGCTGATCTCCTCATCGTAGGGAGCCTGACCGCCTTCCAAATCTCCTACTTGGCTTGCTACCCCAGCCATGGGGGTAAAGGTGCTGTATGGGTTATCGGCGCTCTCCCATGAGTGCATGTGCTGTGGAGTTGGGTACAGAGCTTTGTGAGTCAAGGGTAAGCGCTCCGAGTATCGTGATACAGCAAAAGCTGTGGCTTTCGCTTGCGTTGTAGGCGACATTATCGCGTCATCGCCTCGATGAGCTGCCATTGTGGGAAGCAGATCGCTGGCCTCTGTCGCCAGGTAGGGCTCCTCAGGCCTGAAAACGGCCAAAGGTCGCATTACCGAAGGGTATATAGTCGTTAGTGGTGGCGAGCCCTCTTCGGCAGGGTCTCCTTCCCTGGCGCTTACAAGCATGCCCTCGTGTCTGTTTGCCAGCTCCCGTAGTAGCGAAGCAGCGAAAGTTCCGAGGATCATCTCCGGCTTAGGAACATAAGGTAAGTTGTGGGAGCGGGCCATCCGGTTGGAAGGAAACTCGGCACCTTGTGATTGCACCTTTTGGACTGCGGGCGCTGTCTCCCTCAGCGTGGCCCAAGAAAGGGCAGTGGGGGCTTCTACCATCTCCCCTTGTTCCTCATGCAAGGCAGCATCCCATGACATAAGGTCCCCCATATCAAAGCCACGAGCCTGGATTAAACCTGAATGAGCGGATGATACCAAGAACATGTCTAGGGAGGGCCAGGATGCTGGCCTAGGCTCCAAATGGATAGCAGTCGCCAATGGGAAAGACGCCATGCTGAGCAATGGCGAATCGAAGTGTCTCATCCCAATATCGTCCCGACTCCGTAGGGACTCGGAGCCTGCAAATATGGCCGGCGCAACCTCCGAAAGTATCGGCAGGCGCTGTAGGGCGGTTGACAATGGCGTGAGACGACGTAGAAGAGGCACGTTTGGGGTCAAAGTTTGGGTGGGTTCCCCGTAAGTATAAGGCGAAATCCCCTGTTCATCTAAGATATACGGCAATCCTGTGTGAGCCGCTATTCTCACCAGGGTGGAGATCGATTGATACGCCAACTCGGTCTCGGGATAGAGGGGGCTGGCTGGATGGAATGTTAGCTCAGGGGAAAACAGCGCAGGGATAGAGACAATACCGTGTGCCGTCAGCATCCTGGCGGGAGATAGCCTCGAGGGCAGGGCAGCTAACGGGAAATGGCTTGTTGCGCGCCCGACTAACGCCTCTGCCGGAGATTGCGCCAAATCGTCCTGCATCAGCAGTCCGCTGGGCAACCCATCAAGGCTGGGCAGCTCAATTAGAGGCACTGGCGCGACCAGGTGCTCCCCAGCCCCGTAGTACCCCAAGCCTGTTGCATCTCCAGGTTCGGTCTCTAAAATGGACGGTACATTCCGCCACAAGCGCCAGAGGGGAGAGTACCAGAGCAAAGGTAGCCTTGGCCAGGAAAATGGGCTGCCGACATAGGGATGTGCGGCGTTCAGCCAACGGTAGATGATGGGAGGGAGAATGCCCGCCATGACGGTGCCGTCCTCGTACATACCATTTGGTAGGGCAACACTGATGCTCCTCAAGTTGGTCATCCTGCCCGCTGCCCAACTGCGCCAGGCGCGGCTAGGCGTCAGCAGGCTTTCGTAGTGGCCTCTGATTTGCTCCAAGTTGTTGGCATGACGCTGTACGAACCAGGCTATATCCGATTTTCCACTTTGATCTTCGTTTTGGATTATCTGCATCCCTTCGCTCGTTTCCCAGGCTAGAGCAATTGCATTCCCCTATGAGCTAATTCCAAAGCCTCCACGGCTATGGTGTTGTCGCTGGCCTTGAGAGTCGGCCCGACCCATTTGACCGGGTATGCCTCCTGGAAAGACCACCTCTGTCTCTCCTGCCCCTGCTCATCGCAGAGGACCACATCAAAATTCTTACGCTCAATACGGCCGGAGGCAGCCTTCTTAAACCACTCCCACAACTTATCGGAGGTGATAATGCCTCGTCGTAGGGTAACGTTGGACACCTTCAAGCGGCCGGGCAGCTTGTGGACGTAGCCATTGCGTCCCCCCTCCTGATATTCCATGACCTCCATCTCCACCTGCAGGCCGGAACACTCGCTGAACTCCGCCTCTTGCAGGCCATCGAGTTCTATGTAGAACCTGAGGGATGTCCCTGGGTCTCTACGCGCTCCTACTGGTGGCACGCTAATCACCTCCTCTTAACGCGGAAATGCTCTACGCTCCCTCTCCAGCCGCAGGTCATCCCGCATCAGGCGATAGACCCGATCAGCGATCTCGTGCGGGTCCAAAGCCGTTGGCCTTGCTCGTGCCGCGGCCCCCTCTCGTGTCGCCTCCTCCACGGCCAGGGCTTGAGTCTCCATAGCATCTGGCTCAGTGGGTGGCACTTCAGCCGCAAGCTGCATCTGCAAAGGCGCGCGGCTAACCTGGTGTGGGAGCGTCTCTACGTTGCCTTGCGCAGGGAAGGCGGGAGCCACGGGTGATGTTTGCATATCCGGCTCCGTGAGCTGGATGACACTTCTGCTGGGCTGGTTTTGCTGGACGAAGTGCGTCAATTCGTGCGCCAGCAGCGCCTCCCCCCGGGGCGTCCCTGGAGCGAGGCCATCGGGGGCGGCGAAGATGTGGGAGCCCATGGCGAAGGCCTCGGCTCCTAATCTGTGGGCGATCTCCCCCGCCTGTTGGGTGTTGTGGACGCGTACCTCACTGAGGTCGCGGCCAAAGAGGGCTTCCATCCTCTGCTGGACATCGAGATCCAGACGCTGCCCCGGCCCGATAAGACGGGACAATAGTGGTGCCCATACCGCCCCCTTTAACCAAGCAACTAAAGACATGCGCAGTCGCTCCTGCGCCAGGGCATCTTCATCCATACCCATAGCTCCTTTTAAGGGCTACCCCCTCGCTGTGCCGTCGCCGTTTTCATTCCCACGTCGGTTGAGTCAAAGCCTCGCTGAGCTGCTGGTTGATCTTAGATATCTCCTCCGCCCAGCGCCGGCGTTCGGCATGTTCCAGCTCCATGATCTCCGGGAGGGGCCAGTGGAAGTAGTAGGCTATATAAGCCATCTCTTCGTACAACTGGTCGGGAGGGTAGCCCTCTATCCCCCCGGGTGGACAACATCCACCTCAAAGCTGTGTTCACACGCGGGACAAACCACCGGCATCATGGTGTGGCCGTCTCCGTTAATCCGCCGATATAGGTCTTGGAGATAGGCCAGATCGGAGGCGAAGAGATTCTCGATGACCCTGGTATTGACCTCCGCCATGTCCCCCAGCTTGGTGACCACCCTGGCCAGAAGGATGATCACCAGGTAAGCCTGGTTGGCCTTAACCCGGGAGTCCTTCAAAGGGGTGATCTCATCGGCGGCGGTGGCCAGCCGCATGACACCTTGCTTATGGACATTCCCGTCACTGTCCACATAGCCCCGAGGCAAGGTGAACTCGTACTCCGTTTGCAAAGCCTTCATAGCTCACCTCCTCGCTACATAGGATTTCTCTTTATCCCCTCATGTACAATCTCCAGCTCTTCAATAGCGATCTCGTTGTTCTGAGCATTGAAGGTTGGGCCGGACAATTTGGAGGGCCAAGCATCGTTCAGAACCCACTCCGCCATGGGACTGTGCTCAGTATCGTACACGGTTATGGTGCACGAGCGCCGGGCGTCTTTCATTTTCCCGTCCAGCACCTTGCCGCGCCACTCCCAAAGATCCATATCCTTGGTGACGCCGCGCTTCAGGGTAATATTGGTGTACTTGTGAGTACCGGGCTCCTTGTGGATCCAGGTCTGCTTGCCCTTGACGTAGGCGTACTCGATGACCGAGGTCTCGGAGCCAATGCCGCTGCACTCTCTGAAGGCTCCGAGCAGCGCGCCTCCCGCCTCTACTTCGAAACTATATGCGGCAACCGGGTCTTTGCGCTCTCCAGGCATTTTGTGTTACCTCCTTCCCATCCTTATTCTGCTACTGTTGCCCCGCCGGAGAATTGGCTGATGCGGAAAATGACGAACTCGGCGGGTTTCACCGGCGCTAGGCCGATCTCGATAATCACCTGCCCCACATCTCGCACTTCCGGTGGGTTAAGTTCCTCGTCGCACTTCACATAGAAGGCCTCCTGAGGGGTAGCGCCAAAGAGGGCTCCATCCCGCCAGACCCGGGTGAGGAAGGCGGTGATGTCTCGCCTGATCCGCGACCATAGCTCCATGTCGTTGGGCTCGAAGACCACCCACTGCGTTCCCTCTTCAATGGACTCCTCGATGAAGTTGAACAAGCGGCGCACATTGATGTACCGCCAGGCCGGGTCGCTGGAGAGAGTCCTGGCCCCCCAGATGCGGATGCCCCGGGCGGGGAAGGCGCGGATGCAGTTGATGCCCACGGGATTGAGCTGGTCCTGCTCCCCTTTGGTGACCTGAACCTCCAACCCTAGGACGCCGCGCACGATCTCGTTGGCCGGGGCTTTATGCACCCCACGCTCGGTATCGCTGCGGGCATAGACGCCGGCTATGTAGCCACAGGGCGGGATATTGACGCCAGCGCCGTTGCCCAAGGGATTGGCCACCCGGATCCAGGGGTAATAGACAGCGGCGTACTTGGAGTCATATCCCGCCACGTTCTTGCGCCAATCCAAAATCTGCTGCGGCGATAGGCCCGGCGGACAGTCCAAGATGGCGAAGCGATCCTTCATGTTCTCGCAATGAGCCATCATGGCCAACTGCACTGCCTTGAGCCCTTCCATGTCCAGTCTTCCCGCTTGATAAAGGGTCATGAGGTCGGGCACGCAAACCATAGTTATCTCGTCTATGGCCTCTAGCCCCCCCACGCCGGTTCGAGATGGGACATTGCCTACCACCAGCTCGGGCGAGACCGGACGCGGAGCTACTGCTCTAACCTCCGGCATGGACAGATTATAGGTGCCGGCTGCCGGCGCCCGCTCGGCTAGGCTGCGCGCGGATTCCTTCTCCTCAACCTTGATAAGCCGCGACTCTCTATTAACCACCTCTACCACATTTCGCACCCCACGACCGCGGCGCAGGCTTAGGTTCTCAAACGTTTCTTCCGTCCCGCCTCGGCGTACCACCAAGGTGAACTGATCCTCTGGCTCGCCCTCGCCGGGCCCGCGCACCTCGATGCTGATCTCGGGTGCAGCGCCGGCTTCCAAAGCAGTGATAACCAGGCTTTCCAGGGCGGCATCGGCCCGGGCAGGCAAGACCGCCCTGGCCACTGGCTGGGCTCCCGCTTCCTCACCGGGCAGGCGCACTACATAGCAGCTACCACCGCCGTTCAGGAAGTAGCCATAGACCGCATGTGCCAGGTAGCTGCTGGGCATGAAGTCGCCAAAGGTGGTCACAAATTGCGTCCAGTTGGAGATGAGGGTAGCCTGCTGAACGGGGCCTTCCTTAGTGAAGCCCACGAAAGCCGCTACTGCCGTGCCCACCCCTTCGATGGGTCTGGGGCCTCGGTCTACCTCCTCCACATAGACACCGGGGGAAAGGTATTGTGGTGCCATATGTATTCCTCCTTCCTAACTAAAGCCAACTAGTCATCGAATCTGCGTCATGAGCTGTCGTTAAGCATCACCTCCCTGTCCCATAATCGTTCATATTTCTAGGTCATAAGTGGCACTGGGCACGTCCAATCCTACTTCCCTCTCGGGCTGCCCCGTCACCACTACTCTTAAGGTGTGTTTCCCTCTCGGGATACCCATGAGGGTGTAACGTCCCCCTTCATCGGTGATGGTCTCCAAACCTCGCCCCTTGATGGACACCATGGCTCCGGCGATGGGCTGCTCTGGCCGCCCTTTGGCCGTTACCATGCCCGCCACTTGTACCAGCTCCTCCGGCATTCCTTCCAGGGGTGGCGGGAACCTGAGGACCTTAGTGAGCACCAGCGGCATGGTCAGGGCCAGATCGAGGTCTAGAGGCACGGTAATCACGCAGTTGATGCCCGGCCGCAGCTCGTTGTCTAAGGCCGACCAGTAATCGGCGGGGTTTTTCATGATGCCGTCGGGCTGGGCGGTATCCATGTGGACGTCGAGTTCCAACCGCTCTACTACCGCCCGCAGCTCCCCTTGCAGTAGTTCTTCGGGCAGCACCGGATGTCGGAGCAGGGTAGCCAGGGTATGCCACAGGAGCCGGTGCTGGTCCTCCACCGCCTTGGTCCAGGCAGTGATCATATAGGCGAGGTCTATGCGGACCGGCCGCCGCCGCCTGCTGCCAGTCTTATTGCCGTTGCGTTCCACCACCCAGTCGGCCTCCCGGAAGTCGCGATTCTCCCGGATGTCGTAGAGGTAGAGGTTTAGGGCGGGCTTGGTAAGGCTTGCCGTCCACTCCCGGTCGGGCAGGTCAAAGGCGATCTCCACCTCCGCCGGGTCGAGGGGCACTCGCTGAATTAGAAGCTGCTTTAGCGTTTCATCTAAATCTGTGATCATGGTACTAGCCTCTATCTCCTCTCACCAGACAAAAGCTGCCTCAGACCCCTCGAGCTACGGGCAAACGAGCTTGAATGGCCCCCGCGATCCCCCCAGCAATCAGGTTCTCTACTATATGTTCCGCAAGCTGCCCCCACGTGGTGTCGCTAGTAAGCATACCAATGACGTCTGTGAAAGCGCCCTGGATCGCATTGCCTATGCCGCCTTCAAAGGAGTTTCGGATAATCTGCTTGGCTGCCTCTTCGGCCATCTCGCCGAACAGCTTGGAGCCAAGAGCTTTGTAGAGCCCGTCTACTACTGGGCCTGCTAGGCGCGAAGCAAACCCAGCACTTGCCCCCCCAGTGATGGCTCCCACGGCGGTATCCTTGATCGCTTTCAAGGCGGCATCGCCAAGAGATTGTTGTCCAATAAAGATGGCCTCGCCTGTGGAGCTGGCGATGCTATCGAGGAGTGCGGCGCCCCCTCCTGAGATGGCACCGGATGTCGCAAGTCCCAGGCCTGCACCCCCCGCGGCAAGTGGAGCTGCCAGCACCGCGCCGCCAAGAACACCGACGGTGGCGAAAGAGGCAGTTTTGGTTACCTCTAGAATCGTAATGGTGGTCTCCGCGCCAGAGATCACGCGACCCCGATACTCTTCCATTGCATTGATGGCCTGGTTAACTTTCAGCTCCGCGTCCTCTATGGCGGCAATGGAGCCAGTCAGGTCGGTTCCTGCTGCTACGCAATCATTCGCGAGATTTGCCGCGGCCTCCGCGTCGCTGATGACCGTTGCGGCAGGCATTTCCGCCCCGCCGAACAGTTCTGCAAAAAAGCTCACCACGTACTGATCGTTGTTGAGCTTGACAAAGTAGTCGTATAAGAAGCGAGCACTCTCTGCCTTACTCTTGATCTGCTGAACAGCGGGCTGCAGCTTCTTGACAAGGCCTCTCATGAGGGCATCGCGCTCGGCCGGCGTCAAGATATAATCCTGGCCCTCATAACTAACTATGACGGCGTCTGGAGGTAGCGATACCTCTGTGGGAGCTGCCGGGGCTGGCTCAGACGCAGTAGCTTCACCACCCCCTTCACCATCCACCCGCTGGATGCTGCCCGATGCGTTGATGCCATGCTCTTGCTGTACTACATGGGTCAGCTCGTGGGCTAGGAGTTCTTCTCCCTCGGGGGACTCGGGGTCGTATCTACCCTGACGGAAGAACACATCGCTGTCCGTGGTGAAAGCCTCGGCATGTGTCTCCCGTGCTAGGCGGTCGGCCTCGGTGTCGGTGTGCACCCGCACGTCGCTCAAGTTTTGCCCTAAAGTCTCCTCCATCACCATTCTGGTCTGCGCATCCAGGGGCTGGCCTAAGTCCCGCTGCGCATCGATGCGGGCCCCGACAGGCGGAGACACCTCGTAAGCCTCGCCCCGGCGGTTCTCTTCCTCTGCTTGTTTAACCAACGATGTTTGTGGCTGTATGCCTTGGGCTACCAACCGCTGGACGTAAGTGTTGCCATGAGTACGCTGGAGGTGCAGCAACACTTGCGTCTTGCGGCCGTTATTGGCGCTGGACGCGAAACGGGGGTCAGTCAAGGCCTGGGCTTCAAGCCCCAGAGGAAGAGCAATATCAGATACCAACTCCTTAACGACCAGGGGTTGCTCGGGCACTTCACGCTTAGCTTTTAGCCTTTCGCCTTCAGTTTCTTTGCCCCGATCGTGGGTGGCGCTCATCAGCTACTCCTTTTCTTAACCCTAACCTTTCCGATCCAGCCTCAGCCACGAGACTGACCACCGCCAGGGTTTCATCAATATCCGTGATCATTAGCTAACCTTTGTCCCAATCTAGCTCCAGATGTCCTCTACTTTCTTATGCGTCGGCACAACTCAGCGGTATCCTTGGGACGCGGCCCCCAGATGAGTTCGAATGGTATTAACTTCTTTACTGCGTCCCCTGTCGTCCCCAGTAGGGGGAACAACTTTTCTCTGTACTCCATCAGCCGCATCCCGGCCCCAAATTGAATTGCCTTTGTTTGCTCCGGGCTGGGACCGATAACGACCGCCGCTCGAACGGCGCAAACATCTCCTATCAGCCTGTCGATTTCTTTCCTAAGGCTTAGGAGGTTCGCTAAGATGCAGTCAAGATATACCTTATCGCCTTCTTGCGGATCATCTTTCTTGCTAGGCCACTCTATCCTATCCTTATCCGTTGGCAATTCGAAGAAGCCTGCAAGCTCGCCCTGAGCCCATCGAGCAGCGTTAGCGACGAAGTAGGTCCAATTCTTTTTGTCGAATAGCCACTTCGCAAGCTCTAGCTGAGGGCCCTTTGCTCGCTCGATGGCGATTCGCCTTTGTTCTTCATTAAGGATGGCTTCGGCCCTCTCTGCAGGTTTAAGACCTTTGAAGCGAGTTGCTGCCTCAAGTGCATCAATAAAATCTGTGGCTTCAGGTCCCAAAGAGGTCTGGAGATCTATGCGCAGAAAGCTCTCCTGCAGTGGAGGCTTCCCTTTTTGCTCCAGGTGGGCATATTCCTGAGGTGTACCCTCGTAGTTCATTACCGTGAACCACCCTAGCTGGTGGTTGTAGTGCTTTTCGACGGCTCGCAGCCATTCTTTTCCCTGCTTTGGGTCGAGTATCGGGCTAGCTTTCCTGCGTTTGTTCTTGACTCTCATGCGACCACGAAGGATCTGCCGGAGCTTGACGGCAGCTTGCTGAGCAGGTACCGGAGGCAGCTCAAACGGTATGCCTTTAATTTTGCGTTTGCGCTGACGCTGAGCTGTGGCCCCTTCTAATGTCGATCCTGCGGATGAAAACCCTTCCTGCTGTATCACGTGTGTCAACTCGTGGGCCAGCAGCCTTTTCCCCTCCGTCGTCTCTGGCGAGTATTGCCCGGCCCCCATTACTATGTCGCGGCCAACTGTATAGGCGCGGGCATTGATTCGCTGAGCTGTCTCGGCTGCTGCTGTATCTGCATGAATGCGCACCTGGCCAAACTCGTGGCCGAAGCGAGACTCAAAGAAGCCACGAACAGGCTCCGACAAAGACTCGCCACCGCCCCGTGCAGCATTGACACGCATTTCCAGATCCTTTGAGATCCGTGGAGCCTGGCTGCCAACTCCTTTCGTCTGAATCTCCTCTTCCTCCTCTTCTTCCTCTTCATCCACTTGGCGCTGAAGTGTGGGTTGGCTGCCAACCACCTTCATCTGAATTTCTTCGTCCTCGTCTTCTTCCTGGCGCTGAACTTGAGAGTTCGGGATTTGGGCCACCGTGTCTGCAACTCTATCTGCTTCTCTCTCATGCTCATCATCCGGCTGGTTGACGGTTAATTTTGCCTGTATTCCCCTAGACAACACCAGTCGCTGGACATAGGCGTTGCCGTGAGTGCGCTGGAGGCTCCGCAGCACCTGCGCCTTACGGCCCAAATTGGCGCTGGGCGCTAAACTATGACTGGTGAGAGCTCTGACCTCGACCTCCGGTGGCAAGACGGACTCAGGAGTTAACTCCTTACGAGCCGGCTCTGCCTTATTCGCCCTTCGCCTGGCTCGCAGTTCCTCGCCTTCGCTTTCCTTACTCCGGTCATGTATGCTGCTCATGAGCTGTCCTTTCTATCCCCTTATCAACTCGAAGTAGGGGCCGAAATCGGCCTCGGTGCACAGCTTGCCCAGCTTCTGATATTCCCGCTTGGTGGCCTTGATCAAATGTTCCATGGTGATCCGCTGACACCCCTCAGCAGCCAAAAAGGCGGCGGCCAAAGCGATGTTCTTTATATGACCCCCCGTGAGCTTGAACTGGCGCGACAGGAAGCGGAGGTCTATATCTTCGGCAAGAGGCGCTTCTATAGGGAAGATACGTTGCCAAATACGGTAGCGGTCTTGTTCCTCGGGGAAGGGGAATTCCACCGCGAAGTGCATCCGCCGGGCGAAGGCTTCATCCATGTTCTTGCGTAAGTTGGTGGTGAGGATCACGATGCCCTCGTATTCCTCCATCTTCTGAAGGAGATAGGCTACCTCGATGTTCGCATAGCGGTCATGGGAGTCCCGTACCTCGGAACGCTTGCCGAACAGGGCATCCGCCTCATCGAAGAGGAGGATGGCGTTAGAATCCCGTCCCTCCTTGAAGATGTGGTCAAGGTTCTTCTCCGTCTCCCCGATATACTTGCTAACGATGAGCGCTAAGTCGATCTTATAAAGGTCTAACCCCAGGTCGCCGGCGATGATTTGGGCGGCCATGGTCTTGCCTGTGCCGGAGGGGCCGGCAAAGAGCACATTCAGCCCGCTCCCCTGCGAGAGCTTGCCCTCGAAGTTCCACTCTACATAGACGACATGGTGGTATTTGACATAGCTGCAAATCTGGCGAAGTTGTGCCATCTGATCCCCCGGCAGGACGATGTCGGCCCAGGTGTACTTGGGCTCGATCTGATGAGCCAGGGTGACGAGTTTCTGGTTGGAGTGGGCGCGACAGGCGGTATAGAGGTCGTCTATGTTCACAGCGTCATTCCCCCCATTGCGGGCCAGCGCCAAGTGGCGGGCGCCGACAACGACATCCCTGATCTGACCCCCGCTTAAGCGAAACTTATCGGCCAGGGTGCTCAGATCGCCTTCCGAAAGAGAGATACCGTCAAGGTGGGCTTGCCAGAGTTGCACGCGCAGGTCGTAGGGGGGAAGGGGAAACCTTACCTGGACAAAAGGCTTATCACACCAGGAGCCTTTTGGTTGCCACGGCACCTCTCCAGCGAGGAAGACCGGGCCTGGATAGCCTTCAAGCCACGATATAAGACTATCTGTATTGAGCTTGTCTTCGGCCAGGAGTAGGTCGAAGCGATCCCAGTACAGGGCGGCACCTTGCAGTTTTCCCTCACGGAAAGCTAGCTCGGCTGCTAATTCGAGCGGCGTTTCCCCCGAGAGAAGACGATGGACATCGATGATCAAGAGGGGGATGCCCAGCTCTTTACACATGGCCTCGGCAGTGGTGCGCTTGCCCACCCCGTCAGGGCCCTGGAAATGGAGAATGGTGCCCTCATCTAATCGGTTTAGTAGTTGGCTCAATTGGAGCTTGAGGTCGTCGAGCAATATCACGTCTTGCCACGCGATTTGGGCCTCGATGAGTTGGGCAAAAGGCAGTAAGCGGGCGTCGATTTGGTCTAACCCCAGCAGATAATTGATGATGCGCTCGTCAACCTTGAGGGATTTTGCCAATAAGGGGGTAGCAGTATTTTGAGAATCGCCATCGAGCTTTACAATATGGTGTTTGAGCAAGGGGGCTTGAATTGCGAAGGCCTTCCTGGCCGCCAGCCTTTGTTCAAAGGATGAACAAAGCAAATGCAAGACGAGATCGACACTGGGCTTTTTCTTGGTTACATCGTCCTGGAGATAGGCGTATAGCCTTTCGTACTTCAGGTTCAGCTCAGACAGCAGGCAGATTAACAGCGTATCCAGGTCGAACTCTGTTAGATCGAAAAGATCACCGAGCCGCTGTAGGCGTAACTCCGCGCCCTTACTCAGGCTCTCTGCCTTTCTATAGGCAATCTCCGTTTCCAACCGTTGGAGCGAATCGGTCAAAGACACTAGGTCTTGATTGCTGACATCAAGCCCACCATCGTCGCCCAATAGAATGGGGATGCCAGCAAGAATACCATCTACCTCAGCCTCTGAGACATAGAGTCCCCGGAATTCGTCAGCACCGCGGCCTTCGTCTGCCAAACGCATCTTCAGCACTGCCAGCCTTAGCTTTAGGTCCATCCTCTCCAGCTCTGCCAAGAGGTTCTCTAGGCTGCTCTGGAAGCGGCTGATTTTACTCTCAACTAGCCTTGTCATTGGTCATTCCCGAATTGCCGAGTAGTATTATCAACGGCCCCTAGTTCCTCACTCTCCAGCACGGAGTCTGACGGGGGCTCAAGGTGAGCCATTATGAAGTCCACCATCTTGTCCGCATTCAGGAAATAGATGCCTTCTTGGCTGCTTACATGGAGGATATGTCCTCGTACTTTGCGTTCTTGCTCATCAGTCCAGATCTTCAGGACGAAGGAGTTGTAATATCCCACGCCTGCTTCCTCCTCTCTGAACCCGGAAGAGGTTCTAGCCAAGCGCAATATAACAAGACCCCACTGCCGTTCGGGGGGCAATCCTGATGAAGGTTAGCACCTGCCAGTGAAGAGGTGGTTAATCAGGGGTGAAATGAGGGTTAACCGAGGGTTCCTAACGGCTGCCGCGGTCTAGCGGCACCAACTAAAGGAAACCAGAAGATATAGCCGCCAACCTTTTCGAGGGTCGACGATGTTTAGGGAGGGGTTCTTAATGAGCTATATATACTCGCCTTTGAGGAGCCGTTCATGGAGGGCTCCTGTCTGGTTATCGGGCTGAGTGTTGAGTTCTGCTCTAACGGTTCTCACGCACAGGTTGTACCAATGAAGGGCGCGACTGCGTTGTCCCAGTCTGCTATGACAGCGTATCAACCCCCGGTACGCATCCTCGCGGCAGGGGTCCTTGGCCAGGATTTTCTGCCAATAGAGAATGCCGCCTTCATAGTCTTCTCGCCCTACGGAATGCTCGCCAAGTTTGCCCAATATAGAGAGGTATACGTCCTTCAGCGCCTCGCGCCGCAATAGCGCCCATTCCTCGTAGGGGTCGTCTTCCAGGTAATCGCCCCTGTACAAGCTCTCAGCTAACTCGTATGCCCTCATTGCCTCATCAATCCGCCCCTCCTTCTCCAGACGCCTACCGACTGCGCAATGACGTTCAAATTCATCCACATCCACCCACAACTCCACCTGCGGATTGATCAGGTAGTTCCCTTCTAGAAAAAGGACATAGGCGCTTCCTTGCTCGTTGGCGTCCTTTCCATTAAGGTTCAGCATCTGACGCAAGGCGTGTACCGCTGCCTTTAGGTTGTTGTTACCGGCCTGGGGATCGCATTCGGGCCAGAGGGTTTCCATGAGCACATCCTTGGGAACGGGCCTCCCCCGCTGAGCTATCAGGTACTTGAAGAGCGACTTTGCCTTGTTGCTACGCCATGAGTCCAGCTTGTCCCAGCCTAGGCTAACCTCAAAGCTGCCCAAGCAGCGTACCTGAAGGGGTGCCAGCGCGGTGAGAGTTTTCTTTGTCTTCGAGACCTGACCGAGGGGAATCACGGAGATCTCGCTCATTAACGCCGAGGATGCTCTAAACATTTCGGTGGTTTGATCATCAGAGCGAGTTACTATTTCCAGGGCCGAGCGAAGTTGTTCTCTGGCTATATGTTCTCTATCACCGAATATGTGGCATAGATCCTCTAGTTGCTTGTGGGCACGCTGATAATCACTCTGTAATAATTCCAGCAATTTGACGCTAGCCTGCCACCCCTGTAAAGGGCCGCTATACTGATCGGCTGAACTGCTTGCGCTCCCTTTATCTGCCATCGCTATCCTCCTTTCGGTCGTCTTACAACCATTGGCGGTCTCAGCTAATCACCGACCAAGACCTGCCGAGGAATTGCCTGTGCAATAAACTATTAGGTAGCATTTCCGTTCAGATAATCCATGTCTACGCTCAGAGCTTCATACGCTTACTCCTTTGAATGAGGTTTGTCCATAAGTGCCAATTGTACTATCCTTAAATAAGCCAAGAGAGTTTGGATAAGATGTTACTTGACAAATGCTATCATTCGTAGAGAGGGCTGTCAAATCAGAAAAGAAGTTGCAAATGGTTAAGGGCCGGTTCGGGCGGAAGGGGTACAAGCCCGACTGTGGAAGGCCGTCTAGAGAAAGTCTAATTGGGATAGAGTTGCAGCTTTAGTATTTGGAAGCTCCTAACTCCTCCATCTTCCCGGTGACAACAAAGACCGCACGCTCACAGATGTTGGTAACCCTATCGGCACTCCGTTCCAAGTTGTGCGCTACCCAAATGAGCCGAGTAGCCCTAGTGATGGTTTTCGGGTCTTCTATCATAAATGTGAGCAACTCTCTAAACACCTGATCATATAAGTTGTCAACTTCATCGTCCTCAGCAATGATCTGCTTTGCAGCATCGGCGTCACGATTAACGAAGGCATCCAAACTGCGGTGTAGCATATCTGAGGTCTTTTCGGCCATGCGCGGAATGTCAATTAGCGGCTTTAAGGGAGGCTCGTCACCGATGATAACTGTGATCTTGGCTATGCCCTCTGCGTGATCGCCAATTCTCTCTAGTTCGGTTACGATGTTAAGCACAGCAATAATAATCCGCAAGTCGCTGGCCATAGGTTGTTGGGTGGCGATAAGCTGAATGCACTTCTCCTCGATCTCAAAGCGCTCCTGATTTACTTTTTGGTCATCATCGATAACCTGATGGGCGAGGTCGAGGTCCCTGTTCTTGAGGGCTTCGATAGAGCGAGCAATGGCCTTCTCTACCATGCTGCCTATTACCAGAACGTCGTCCTGAATCTCCCTCAATCTCTTGTGAAAGGTCGTCCTTATTTCCATCACTAACGCCTCCAACCTCAGCCAAAGCGGCCGATGATATAGTCCTCGGTGCGTTTATCCTTGGGCGCGGTGAAGAGCTGAGGCGTGGGACTGTATTCTACCATCACCCCGGCTCCATCCTCTTCCATAAAGAAGAAAGCGGTCATGTCTGACGCCCGTGCTGCTTGCTGCATGTTGTGGGTCACGATGACTATAGTATACTGCTTTTTGAGTTCTTGCATTAGCTCCTCTATCTTAAGGGTGGAAATAGGGTCGAGGGCGGAGCAAGGTTCGTCCATAAGGACGACCTCAGGCTCAACTGCCAACACCCGGGCAATACACAGGCGTTGCTGTTGGCCTAGGGAGAAGCTCAAGGCATCACGTCGAAGGTCGTCTTTGACTTCTTCCCAAAGGTCAGCCGCTCGTAAGGTTCCTTCTACGACTTCTGCTAGCTGACGGCCCCTGGCCAGTCCCAGCACTCTCGGGCCAAAGGCTACGTTGTCGAAGATCGACTGGGGGAAAGGATTGGGCCGTTGGAATACCATACCCACTCTCCGGCGCAAGTCTACCACATCTGTGTCGGAGGCGTAAATATCTTCACCGTCAAGCAATACCTGTCCTTCCAGTCGAGTCCCTGGGATAGTGTCATTCATCCGGTTAAAACAGCGTAAAAGAGTGGACTTGCCGCAGCCCGATGGTCCGATAAAGGCAGTGATACACCGCTCCTGGATCTTCATTGAGATATGATGCAGGGCTATATTGCGGCCATAATAGAAGTTGACCCCATCCACCTCGATCTTGCTGTTGGAAGCCTCTGGCATTGAGACGGTCTACCCCCTTTCAACTCCGCACACTCACTTTACAATTGCTCTTGCATGACAAAACAAATTCCACACCTCATTTGGCCGCTAACCAAATCGACCCGTTACATAATCTTCGGTCCGCTGGTTCCGGGGTGCGGTGAACAGTTCAGTCCCAACTCGGTATTCAATTAGATCGCCCATCAAGAAAAAGGCTGCGTAGTCGGCTACTCGCGCCGCCTGCCGAATGCTGTGGGGGACAATGATAATCGTACAATGCCTTTTCAATTCAAAAAGTGACTCTTCCACCTTGGCGGTCGAAAGCGGATCTAGCCCGGAGGTGGGCTCATCGAGCAGAAGCACTTCCGGCTCCAGCGCCAAGCTGCGAGCGATACACAAGCGCTGCTGTTGACCGCCCGAAAGAGTGTTTGCTGGGCTATTGAGCCGGTCTTTGACCTCGTCCCACAATCCGGCTTGCGTGAGGCTATACGAGATGATTTCGTCCAGGCGTTGCTGGTTGCGTTCTCCGGCGAGTCTGGGGCCGTACTCGATGTTCCCGCGAACAGTGTTAGGCAAGGGTAGCGGCAGCGTAAAGACCATGCCTACCCTCCGTCTTAAACCGGACACGTCTGTGCCGGGGGCGTAGATATCTTTCCCGTTCAGCAAAATGCGCCCGCTCATTTGAGTTCCCTCCACCAGATCGTTCAGTCGGTTGATGAGACGCAGAAGCGTTGTTTTTCCGCCTCCAGCCGGGCCGAGGAAGACCGTGATGGCCTTCGCCTGCACGTCTAACGCCACATCTCGCAAAGCCTGCTTGCCACTGTAGGAGTATGAGACGTTTTCTATTTGGATCTTGGGATCTGGCACTGTCAATTTCTCAGAAATTTGCATCTTCATCCTTGCGATACCGCAATTGGGCCCTACTGTCGGGCCTCAGTTCGGAATCTTCGATGATCGTGGTAGTGGCTTGTGTCATGCTCCTTTCGTGAGTCTACCACTGACGGCGGTGTCGGAAGTAAGTACGGATACTCGAAGCAATGGTGCTCATGAACAGAACCAGTACGAGCAGCACCAGCGCGGTGCCGTACTGAATCTTCGGCGGCATGCCCGGCACCTGGGTACTAATCACAAAAAGATGGTAGGGCAGAGCCATGGTCGGGTCGAAAGGACTCTGGGGCAGATGTGGCAGATAGAAGACGGCTACTGTAAAAAGGATGGGAGCCGTTTCACCGGCCGCACGTAACAATCCTAAGATAATGCCCGTGATAATGCCAGGAAGCGCCTGTGGTATTACTATGCGGCGAATGCCCTCCCAGCGGGACCCCCCCAAGCTGGCGTTTACCGTGCGAAACTCCGTCGGCACCGCTCCCAGAGCCTCCTCAGCCGTACTGATGATGACGGGTAGTGTCATGATAGCCAGGGTAAGGGAACCAGCTAGAATAGAGGTGCCGAACCTCAATAGTAACACAAAGAGGGCCAGCCCGAACAGACCATACACTATAGAAGGGATGCCGGCCAGATTCACCATCGCTAGTCTTATCGACCGCGTCAGCCAGGTATCACGGGCATATTCGGAAAGGTAGATGGCACCGCCTACACCCGCAGGGATAGCCGCCAGCGCTGTACCCAGGGTCAGGAGAAGCGTACCTACAATCGATGGGAAGATCCCTCCCGCTTTCATACCCTCACGGGGAGCGGTGGTCAAGAATTCCCAACTCATAGCACCGGCGCCCCGTACCACGATGATCCCAATGACCAGAAGAATGGGAACTACCACGATCAGCGCACACAAACCCAGCAAAGTTAATCCCAAGCGTTGAACTTGATGCCGATTCATCTAACTAACGCAAGCCTCCGCGTCGACGGCGTTGGAAAAGCGCCGATGCAGCCGCCAAGTTTATCAAGAAAGTCAGAACAAAAAGGGCAATCCCGATGGCAAAGAGAACATGATAGTGGGTGCTTCCCTGTGCCACTTCCCCCATTTCGGCAGCGATGGTGGCTGTCATCGTGCGCGCAGGCCGAAAGAGCGAATCCCAGCTAAGCGGCATGCGCGCCGCATTCCCAGTGATCATCATCACCGCCATGGTTTCGCCTATGGCACGCCCCATGCCTAGCATCAAAGCCATCAAAATGCCAGAGCGTGCAGCGGGTACCACTACCCGCCAGATGGTCTGCCATTTAGTCGCGCCCATGGCGAGGCCAGCATCGCGATAGCTCTTTGGTACGGCATCCAGGGCGTCCTCAGCTACACTGATAATGGTGGGCAATGCCATGTAGGCCAGGATCAGCCCGCCGGTAAAGGCGGTAAGTCCGGTAGGCACACCCAACTTCTCCCGTATGATAGGCGCCACCAGGGTCATGCCGAGGAACCCAAGGACCACCGAGGGGATGCCGGCCAACACCTCTATCATCGGCTTCAGTATTTCGCGCAGCCAGTTCGGTGCTACCTCCCGCACAAAAACAGCACTAGCCATCCCTAGAGGGAAAGCGATGGCAATAGCCGTTACCGTGACCAGGGCTGAGCCAAGAAGCAAGGGCAGCGTTCCAAACAAGTCAAACGTGGGATACCACCGAGTGCCAAAGAGGTTATCCAGAGGCACCTTGAAAAATGCAGGCAACCCCTCCCGGAGGAGGAAGAGAAAAATGAGCAGGACAAAGGCGATGGACGAAAAGCCCAAAACTCGGATCAGGGCCTCGATGGCAAATTCCATCCAGCGGTGTTTCGCCATCCACCTCAATGGATTCTCACCCCCTTCGTGAAACCGTTCCCTTCCTGCCGGCACTGCGTAATCCCTAGTGGTTGCCCAGCGGCACAAATCCCAATTGCGGGATTACCGCTTGGCCAGCGGTAAGCACCCAATCAATATAGGCCTTTACCTCACCAGTTGGCTCGCCCGCAGTATACATGTAAAGCGGACGGGAGATGGGGTAGCTGCCGTCGTTTACTGTGGCAATCGATGGCAATACATAAGGGTTGCCTTCCTCTCGGGCCACGGCCAGCGTTTTCTGGTCAGGTGTCACATACCCCAGGCCATCGTAGCCAATAGCGTTGGGGTTCTGCCGTATTTCGGCACTGATACCTTCGGATGAAGGCATCAGCAGCGTGTCGGGAGAGAAAAGCAGCTTACTGTCCTTCTGGCCCAGTCGAACGACGTTCTCTAGGAAGTACACGTAAGTCCCTGAGTTCGACTCGCGGGAGAGCAGCACAATCGGCCTATCGTCTCCTCCCACTTCACGCCAGTTGGTGATGTTGCCAACATAGATATCCGAGATCTGCTTTAGGGTAAGGCCATTCACCGGATTGGCAGGATCCACCACCACGGCAATGGCATCGCGAGCTACGGTGAACTCCACAGGGGTGAAGCCTTTCGCCTTTGCGGCTGCAAACTCCCCCGGCGTCATCTCGCGCGAGGCGTTAGCGATATCCGCTGTGCCATTGATCAGCGCTACGATGCCGGTGCCTGAGCCGCCGCCGGTCACCGAGATACGTACGTTGGGCTGCACGCTTGCGTAAGTCTCGGCCCAGGCCAAGGCTAGGTTCAGGAGCGTGTCCGAACCCTGGTCCACTATGGTGCGAGTGTGGGCGCCAGTTGGGCTGGCCGAGGCCGTACCGCCTCGGCACCCGATGAGAAGACAGGCCAATGCCAAAAGAAGCAGATACATCCCGAGGTAGCCTCCTCGCGAGGCGCATCGGCTCTTCCCGGTTGTTGTCATAGCGGCTTCTCCGAAAAGGTGAAATAAGGACAAGCGATAACGAAGTTCCTTAGACACTTGGTCAGTTTCAAGAAGAAATCAGGATATGGCCCATCCACGTGGGGCGCGCACGTATGGCATTGGTTTCTTGACAGATTATCGGCTATAATTATCAACTAAACTTAGGCTTATTCTCCTCGAACCAGCCCATTTTACCACAGATTTGCGGAGATTCTAGTCCTTCACTGGATGGTGCGAAACACGTCTAGCCTTTGAATTTGTAGCCTACTCCCCTGACCGTCAACAGGCGCTTGGGATGAGCCGGATCGGCCTCTATCTTCTCTCGCAGCCAGCGGATGTGGACATCTACGGTACGAGTACCTCCAGGGTAGTCATAGCCCCAGATCTTTTCCAATAGCTGCTCCCGACTAAAGGCAAGCCCTCTATTCCTAAATCAAGAAACCGAGCAAGTCAAACTCCTTTGGTGTCAGCGCCAGTACAGAACCAACTTTGGTGGCTGTGTGACGTGCAACGTCAACCTCAATATCACCAACCTTAAGGGGTGTTTCCCCAGCGGACTTAGGTGCTTGCATATCCACTCGCCGCAGCATAGCATGTATCCGTGCTAGTAGCTCCCGCATGCTGAAAGGCTTAGTCATATAGTCATCAGCTCCCAAGTCAAGGCCGACTACCTTGTCAATTTCATCGTCCCTAGCGGTCAGCATTAGAATTGGCGCGGTCATCTCCTTGCGTAGGATGCGGCACACTTCATAACCGCTCATCTTAGGAAGCATGATGTCCAATATGATTAAGTCTGGTCTATTGCTTCGTGCTGCTACCAATGCCTCGGTGCCGTCAGCAGCAATAACCACATTGTACCCCTCTTTGACAAGGTTGTATTCGAGGACATGAAGCAGCGTCTCGTCATCTTCAACTATGAGAACTAGAGTATCAGCCATTCCTTACTCATTATAGAGCTAGTGGCCTGCCCTATCAACTTGGTAAGTTTCCGATAAGATACACTAGCCTATCCTAGTGTCCTTAGGCGTTTCTCTTAGCTATTCGAGAAGTTTAGGCTGTTACCTGGCAGGAATAGGTTATGTGGATGGCTAAAACCCAGATTGTTGTGTTTGAGGCCGCTCGGCCAAGGTTACATCCACCGTTAACTTTTGATCGCCTCGCATGAGAGTGATGTTCACCTTGTCCCCCACCTTGGTGTTTAAGTCCAGGTAAATAGCCAAATCCTCTGAGCTGGTAATAGTCTCGCCGTTGATAGCGACGATGACATCTCCCCCCAAGGCGATGATAGTACCGGAGATGTTCGCTCTCCGGCTGCCACCCTGTATGCCTGCCGTGGCCCCGGGGCTACCTGGTGCCATCTCCACGATCAAGACGCCACTATCCACAGAAAGCTGCATTCCCGCGTTCCGCAGGGCTGCGGCAATGTCAGGGGTCAGATCCAGAGCCTCCTGCACGCCCAGCCAGGGATGGGGATACTTGCCGCGGGCGATCAACTCGGGCACAATCTTACTCACAGTACAAGAGCAGATGGCAAAGCCGATGCCGGCGCTGGCACCACTGGGGCTTATGATCTGAGAGTTGACGCCAACGACTTGCCCTGAGAGATTGAGAAGAGGCCCACCGGAGTTACCAGGGTTAACGGACGCATCCTGCTGTAACGCTTCGCCCAGGAAACTGCCATCAGGGCTCTGAATGACCCGGCCCAGTGCGCTAACTACGCCTAACGTCAGCGTGCCATTCAGGCCGAAGGGGTTACCTATGGCAACCACAAACTGCCCCACCCGCAATCGGTTTGAATCTCCTAAGGGAAGGGGGGTAGGCAGATCTTGCGCCGGGATGCTTAGTACTGCCAGATCGGTGGAAGGGTCTACCCCCACAATGGTGGCCGGTTGGCTTTGTTTGCCAGGTAGGGTCACCGAGACTGAGGTGGCGTCCTGCACCACATGGTAGTTGGTGACGATGTGCCCTTCCATATCGTAGACAAATCCGGAGCCAGTCCCCTGTTGAGGAACAGGCTGTCCAAAGAAGTTTCTGGTGACGATTTGGCTGGTTACGTTGACCACCGCTGGTGCCGCCACATCATAAACCGACACTATCTGGGCTTCCAGAGCATTAGCTGCTTGAGGAATTGTCTCGGAAGTCGCTTGAGCGGTAGCTTGGGGCCCCGATGTAATCGGGGTAACCGTCGGCGTAGGAGAACTACCCGACAGCAAGCTGCATGCCGATGTTACCACTGCCACAGCCAAGACAACAAGGACTACAGCTAGGGCAAGTCGACTTTTCTGCATGGTTTATCTCCTTTCGGTGCTGCATTATCTATCTGTTCCTCCCTGGACCAACCGGTCGCCTAAGTCCGTTCATGATGTACCAGGACTTGATGATGACTGATAATTGTCCTTTTGAAAAGGAATCCGCGACTTCCTACGAGTTACCCATTCCCAAGTTGAGGCAGCAGAACGATGCCTATGAAATCCTGAAGGAAGTGTATTACCATGGGGGCGACCAAGCTCTGCCGCCATAGGTAGATAACTGCGAAGACTACCCCCATGATCCCTACGGTTAGCACTCCCGCCGAACCCTCATAGCCATGCCCAAGGGAAAAGATGGCTGCCGATAAGAGCGCGGCAGCGGCAGTATTAGCGGTAATGGCTCTGAAGCGCAATATGAGGTACCCGCGAAAGATGGTCTCCTCTGCCGTGGCCACGGCAACGACTAAAACGAACGCCAATAGGTATTCTCCCACTCCCCTTGGAGATAAGAATGAAGGGGGCGGTGTCTTAGGTAAAGAGAATCCCAACGCCTGAAGCGCACTTCCCAGGAGGCTGGCACCCAGGAAGAAAGGGAGGAACAGGACAGCGCCGAGGGCGACGTCCCGCCAGCGGTTCTTGAATGTCAAACCGATGGAACTGACAGGCTCACCGTTGCGCCAAAGGAAGAAGAGAATCAAGCTGACCAAGGCGAGGTCGCGCAGAATGGTCGAAAGTGCTGCGAGCACGAAGCTCACGTCCCCTTGCTGAACCACAAGAAAGGAGAGGCCCATAGACGGTAGGATGAGAAAAAGGAAGACCGCTACCTCAACAGTCTGCGCCCTCCGGCTGAGCTGGATGAAGCTACTCTTAATAGACCGATTGCCAATCATGCTATTTGCCATGCAATCCTCCCAAAGGCCTATCCTACGCGTTGTGGGCAAATCAGTCTGCTTGTTGCCATATCCCGGGTAAGCGAATGATAGCAAAGGGGTTGTGAAAAAGTCATAAAATAGCGAACTAAAATATTGCAGAATCGTTACATTTTTTCATCATACTGGGCCGAATCGGCCTCTATCTTCTCTCGCAGTTAAGGCAGTATGTGGGCATCCACTGTCCAGTGACTTTGAGTCCTTCCGTTCCCGTTCCAATGTCTCCTGGTTAAGTGTCATGGAGTGTGCGAAACTCTGGGGCCGCCTTTTTCGGAAATTAGGGAAATTGCTCTTCAAAAGGGATTGACAAAACAACTGGACAGTGCTAATATGCGGTGGACGGCAACCGCTTGCCGTACCAACGGGAGGGCTAAGACTTTGCGGAGGGTTTACATCAACGAAGAGGTCTGTATGGGCTGTGGCCTTTGTCGCGTTTATTGCCAGACAGCCCATTCTCGGTCGAGGGACGTGATTAAGGCGTCTAAGAGGGAAACGCCACGTTCTCTACCGCGCATCC
>Ga0299912_10000288_pt1 | contig 46223 bp, 38 predicted proteins | sample RVTome_2_FD_207667 | JGI IMG/M metagenome (GOLD analysis project Ga0299912, IMG submission 207667) | Soil microbial communities from uranium-contaminated site in the Upper Colorado River Basin, Wyoming, United States - RVT95D214 (version 2) ... | reverse complement strand
TGGTCCGCCACATAGTCGATGACCCGATCGCGTCCTTCCATGCAGAAGTCCACGTCAAAGTCGGGCATGGAGACGCGTTCCGGGTTAAGAAATCGCTCGAAGAGTAAGTCGTAAGCCAATGGATCCAAATCAGTTATTGTCAGCGCATAGGCCACCAGCGAGCCGGCGCCCGAACCGCGCCCCGGTCCCACCGGGATGTTGTTGCGCTTGGCCCAGCGGATGAAGTCGGCCACGATGAGGAAGTAGCCGGGAAAGCCCATGTTGATGATCACGTCCAGCTCGATGTCGAGCCGCTCGCGGTAGGGCTGGCACTTCGCCGCGTAGTCCGGCGCCCCGGCATCGAACAGCTTGGGCAGGCGTTCCTCCAGGCCCTCATGGGCCTGCTGGCGGAAGAATTCGTCCATGGTCAGCCCTGCCGGTACCGGGAAGTCCGGCAGGAAATACTTGCCCAGGGTCAGGGTGACGTTGCAGCGCTTGGCGATCTCGACGGTGTTTTCGATGGCCTCGGGGATGTCGGCGAACAGTTCGGCCATCTCCTGCGGGGTCTTCAGGTACTGCTGCTCGGAATAGCGCTTGGGCCGGCGCGGGTCGTCCAGGGTGCGGCTGTCGTGGATGCAGACGCGGGTCTCGTGGGCCTCGAAATCGGTGGGCTGGAGGAAGCGCACGTCGTTGGTGGCCACCACCGGCACGTTCATCATCCCGGCCAGGGCCACCGCCGCGTGCAGGTGGGTCTCCTCCCCTTCGCGGCCGGTGCGGGTCAGCTCCAGGTAGTAGTTGTCGCCGAACAGGCGCAGCCAGTCGTTGATGAGGCCGGCCGCCAGGTCACGGTTGTCGCCCAGCAGGGCCTGGCCCACATCGCCTTCCCGGCCGCCGGACAGGGCGATGAGGCCGTGGACGTGGCCGGTGAGCCAGTCGCGCTCGATGATCGGGATGCCGCGGTGCTGGCCTTCGATATAGGCACGGGAGATTAGCTGGGACAGGTTGCGGTAGCCGCCGGCGTCCTTGCACAACAGGGTCAACCGCGTCGGCGGCGCCCCTTCCTGCCCCCCCGCCATCCACAGGTCGGCCCCGACGATGGGCTTCAGCCCCGCCCCCTGAGCCGCCTTGTAGAACTTCACCATGGCGAACAGGTTGTTCTGGTCGGTTACCGCCACCGCCGGCATGCCCGCCGCGGCCACCGCCTTCACCAGCGGCTTGACCCGCACCAGACCGTCTACCAGGGAGTATTCGGTGTGAACGCGCAAGTGGACGAAGGAAGGTTGCATGGGGGGCAAGTGTCGGGAGTTGGGGCGGGAGATGCAAGACTTGACAGGTTAGAAGCGAACTCAAAATTCAAGATTCAAGATTCAAAACAGCCGCGCCTTCGCAATTTTGAATCTTGAATTCCCCGCTGGAGATGCCCTTTGTCGCAGGGCGGGCGGGAACCTGTCTATAACAGCCGTTTTACCGGCCCGAACGACCGCCGATGGATAGGCGTCACCCCCAGCCGCTCCAGGGCTTCGATATGGGACTTGCAGGGGTAGCCCTTGTGGCCGGCCAGGCCGTAGCCCGGATAGAGGGCATCCATCGCCACCATCTCGCGGTCGCGAGTCACCTTGGCCAGGATGGAGGCGGCGCTGATGGCCGGCACCGTTCCATCGCCCTGAATTATGGCCTCGGCGCTGCACGGCAGTTTGGGGCAGCGGTTGCCGTCAATGAGGGCATGCTGCGGCGCGGGGTCCAGCCCCGCCACCGCGCGCTGCATGGCCAGCATGGTGGCCTGCAGGATGTTGATGGCGTCGATCTCCTCCACCTCGGCGCAGCCGATGGCCCAGGCCAGGGCCCGTTCCTTGATCAGCTCGGCCAGCGCCTCGCGCTTTTTCTCGCTCAGCTTCTTGGAGTCGGCCAGCCCGTCGATGGGTCGCGCCGGGTCGAGGATCACCGCCGCCGTCACCACCGGGCCGGCCAGGGGGCCGCGGCCCACCTCGTCCACCCCTGCCACCAGCACCACCCCGCCACCGAACTCCAGACCAAATTGCCGTTCCATGCTGCCCCTTGCTTATAAAATTGCGCCGCCGCGACGGAGAGGGTGTCCAGCGCTCATGCGCCAGCCCCCTGTCATCGGCGGCAAGCATACCGGGTGCACGGCCGGCCGTCATGTCCGCACCAAGGTGCGGCCCGGTGCGTTGAACGGCAGGTACTCTCGCCAAGACGCCAAGCGCGCCAAAAAATACAACACAGGCTTTCTTACCCCTCGTTTCCTTTGCGCCTTGGCGAGAGTCCATATGCTTCTCTCTGCGTCTCCGCGTCTTTGCGGCAGATTATTTCGGGTTAATTGCTTTGGCGGGCGGTAAATGCGACCATTTGCCGCTTCATTTTCAGGGGGCCCGGGGCCCGGACGAGCGTGCGATGAACAGAATCAAGACGGCGGTGATCGGCGTGGGCTATCTGGGGCGGTTCCATGCCCAGAAATACGCCGCCCTCCCCAACTCCGAACTGGTCGCCGTGGTCGACGCCAACGGCGAAACCGCCGCCCGGGTGGCCGCCGAATGCAACACCGAGGCGCTGACCGATTACCGTCAGCTGGCCGGCAAGGTGCAGGCCGTCAGCATCGTGGTGCCGACCCAGCGCCACTACGAGGTGGCGAAGTTTTTCCTCGACAACGGCATCCACGTCCTGCTGGAGAAGCCCATCACCGTCACCGTGGCCGAGGCCGACGAGCTGGTCGCCATCGCCGCGCGCAACAAGCTGGTGTTGCAGGTCGGCCATCTGGAGCGCTTCAATGCCGCCGTGCTGGCTCTCAACGGCGTGCTGTCCGAGCCGCGCTTCATCGAATCGCACCGCCTGGCCCCGTTCAATCCGCGCGGCGCCGACGTCAACGTGGTGCTGGACCTGATGATCCACGACATCGACGTGATCCAGAGCCTGGTGCGCTCGCCCATCCAGCACATCGACGCCGACGGCGTCTCGGTGCTGACCAAGGAAGTGGACATCGCCAACGCCCGCATCAAGTTCGAGAATGGCTGCGTCGCCAACGTCACCGCCAGCCGCGTCAGCATGAAGCCGCAACGCAAGATGCGTATCTTCCAGCACGACGCCTACATCTCGGTGGACTTCCAGGACAAGATCCTCAGCGTGCATCGCAAGGGCGAGAAGGAAATGTTCCCCGGCATCCCGGAGATCAAATCCGAGGAAAGCATCTTCGAGAACTCCGATGCCATCAGGGCCGAGATCGTGGCCTTCCTCGATGCCATCAGCACCGGCGGCAAGCCGCCGGTCACCGGCGAGGACGGCCGCGACGCGCTGGCCACCGCCATCCACATCAGCGAATTGTTCCAACAACAATCCGGCCTCTAACGGAGAATATGCAATGATCCCCATGGTAGACCTCAAGGGTCAGTACCAGTCCTTCAAGGATGAAATCGACAACGGCATTCTGCAGGCGCTGGAGGCCACCCAGTTCATCCTCGGTCCCAACGTGCAGGCCTTCGAAAAAGAGGCCGCCGAATATCTTGGCGTAGAGCACGCCATCAGCTGCGCCAACGGCACCGATGCGCTGCACCTCGCCGTGCGTGCCGCCGGCCTGAAGCAGGGCGACGAGGTCATCACCTCCCCCTTCACCTTCATCGCCACCGCCGAGGCCATCGCCTACGTGGGCGCCACGCCGGTATTCGTCGACATCGATCCGCGCACCTTCAATCTCGACGTCGATCTCGTTGCGGCGGCGATCACTCCGCGTACCAAGGCCATCATCCCGGTGCACCTGTTCGGCCAGCCGGTGGACATGGCGCCGCTGATGGCGCTGGCGGAAAAACACGGGCTGCAGGTGATCGAGGACTGCGCCCAGTCCTTCGGCGCCGCCTACGGCGACCGGATGACCGGCGCCATCGGTCTGGCCGGCTGCCACAGCTTCTTTCCCAGCAAGAACCTGGGCTGCTACGGCGACGGCGGCATGGTCACCACCAACGACGCGCAATTGGCCGAGACCCTGCGCATGCTGCGCAACCACGGCAGCAAGGTGCGCTATCACCACGACATCATCGGCTACAACAGCCGCCTCGATGAGTTGCAGGCAGTGATCCTGCGGGTGAAACTGAAGCGCATCGAACAGTTCAACGACGGCCGCCGCCGTGCGGCGCACCGTTACAGCGCCGCGCTGGCCCAGATGCCCGACGTGGTGCCGCCGTTCGAGGACGGCAAGGGCCGCCATGTCTACCATCAGTACACCCTGCTCTCGCCCAAACGCGACGCCATCAACAAGGCCCTGAACGAGGCGCAGATCGCCAACGCCATCTACTACCCGATCCCGCTGCACCAGCAGAAGGCCTTCGCCGATACCTGCGCCGGGGTAAAGCTGCCGGTAAGCGAGAAGGTGGCGGCGCAGTGCCTGTCGCTGCCCATCTTCCCGGAGCTGACCGATGCCCAGGTGGACGAGGTGCTCGCCGTCATCCGCGGCGTGGTTCAAGCGTAAAAACACAACCCGCCGCAGAGGCGCAGAGACGCGGAGTATATGAGTTGATTACAGATACTCTCATTGTTCTGCTCTGCGACTCTGCGTCTCTGCGACGGGGTTTTACTTCATGAACAAGATCATGATCATTGCCGGCGAGGCCTCCGGCGACTCCCGCGCCGCAGGACTGGTGCGCGCGGTCAAGCGCCAGCGACCCGACCTGCGCTTCTTCGGCATCGGCGGTGATCAGCTGCGCGCCGAGGGGGTGGAGACGCTGGTGGATTCGCGCGTCATGGCGGTGGTCGGCCTGTTCGAGGTGCTGGCGCACTTCCCCACCATTTACGGCGCCCTGCGACTGATGCGCCGCAAGCTGCGTGAGGAACGGCCCGACCTGCTGATCCTGGTGGACTATCCCGATTTCAATCTGCGCCTGGCCAGGACGGCCAAGGAATTGGGCATCAAGGTGTTGTTTTACATCAGCCCGCAGATCTGGGCCTGGCGCCAGGAACGCGTGCATCGCATCCGCGAGCTGGTGGATCACATGGCGGTGGTATTCCCCTTCGAAGAACCGTTCTACCGCAATGCCGGCGTGCCGGTCACCTTCGTCGGCCATCCCCTGGTTGAGGAAGTGGGCAGCGCCTACGACCGCGACGGCGCCTGCCGCGAATTCGGCCTGGACCCGACGCGCAAGGTGCTGGGACTGTTTCCCGGCAGCCGCCGCAGCGAAATTCAACGCCTGCTGCCGGTTCTGCTCGACACTGCAGCCCTGATGCATGCGAAACACCCGGACCTGCAATTCATCCTGCCGCGTGCCTCGACCCTGAATGAAGCGGACCTGGCACCCTACTTAGCCGGCCGCACCGTACCGATCACCGTTGTGCCCGGCCGTTCCTACGACGTCATGATCGCCTGTGACGCCATCGTCAGCGCAGCCGGCACCGCCACCCTAGAAATCGCCCTGATGCGCACGCCGCTGGCGGTAATCTACAAAGTCGCACCGCTCAGCTACCGCATCATGAGCCGCATGATCAAGGTGGACCACATCGCCCTGTGCAACATCGTCGCCGGCGAACGCATCGCGCCGGAACTGATCCAGCACGACGCCACGGCAGAGAGGATCGCCGCCGCAGCGGAGAGCCTGGTGTTTGATGACGCGCGCAATGCGCAGATGCGGGAAAGACTAAAGATGGTGCGGGAGAAGCTGGGCGCCGCCGGCGGCTCGGAGAATGTCGCCCGCGTGGTGCTGGACCTACTGGCGGGTTGAGTCAAAGTCAAAGTCAAAAGACTTCAACGCAAAGACGCAAAGAGCGCAAAGGACGCAAAGTTGTTGAGGCATCGTTTTCGTAGGAGCCGAGTCCTCTCGGCGAACGGTGCCAGGATTGGCGCTGAATTCGCCCACGGAGTGGGCTCCTACAATAGATAAACCTCACCGGACAAATGAAAAACCTTTGCGTTCTTTGCGCACTTTGCGTCTTTGCGTTTAACCGCTTTTGACTTTCCCTACCGGACGATGCTGCGCTTGGAGTTGTCGAGGAACTCGACGAAGGGTTTCAGCTCGGCGCAGGTCTGCGCCATTTCCTTCAGACGCGCCGTCGCCTCTTCCAGCGACAGGCCGGAACGATACAGCACCTTGTAGGCCTGGCGCAGGGTCTGGATCGACTCCGGGGTAAAGCCGCGCCGCTTCAGACCTTCCTTGTTGATGCCGTGGGGCTCTGCCGGATTGCCCGCCACCATCAGATAGGGCGGCACATCCTTGGATATGCCGCTGCCCATGCCGGTGAAGGCGTGGGCACCGATGGAACAGAACTGATGCACCAGGGTGAAGCCGGACAGGATCACCTGATCGCCCACGTGCACGTGGCCGGCCAGGGAGGCATTGTTGGAGAAGATCACCCGGTCGCCGATCTGGCAGTCGTGGGCGATGTGGATATAGGCCATGAACAGCCCGTCGTTGCCGACACGGGTGACGCCGCCGCCGGTCGGCGTACCGCGGTTCATGGTGACGTACTCGCGGATGATGTTGCGATCGCCGATGACCAGTTCGGTGGGCTCGCCGTTGTACTTCTTGTCCTGCGGCGCCTCGCCGAGAGAGGCGAACTGGTGGATCTTGTTGTCGCGGCCTATGCGGGTCGGGCCGTTGATGACCACGTGCGGACCGATCCAGGTGCCGTCACCGATTTCCACCTCGGCACCGATGATGGAATAGGCGCCTACGCTGACGCCCGCGCCAACACGGGCCTGGGGATCGACTATGGCGGAGGAATGGATGCTCATGCCATCACCTGCTCCGCACACATCAGCTCGGCGCTGGCGACGACCTTGCCGTCCACCTTGGCCTCCGCGCTGAATTTCCAGATGTTGCGCTTGGTGGTCAGCAGTTTGACCTCGAGAAACAGCTGATCACCCGGCTCCACCGGCCGCTTGAAGCGGCAGTTGTCGATGCCGGCGAAATAGTACAGCGAGCTGCCGTCCGGCTTCTTGCCCTGGGTCTTGAATGCCAGCAGGCCGGTGGCCTGGGCCAGCGCCTCCATGATCAACACGCCGGGAAACACCGGGCGTTGCGGAAAATGACCGGTGAAAAACGGCTCGTTGAAAGAAACGTTCTTCACGCCGATCAGGTATTCGCCGGGCTTGTAATCGACGACCTTGTCCACCAGCAGAAACGGATAGCGGTGCGGCAGGTGTTCGAGAATTTCGTGTATGTCCATCGTGTTCAAAGCACTACCCTTTCTTCTTCAGTTCATCCAGTTCTTTTTCCAGCTGCCGTAGCCGTCGCGCCATTTCATCCAGTTGTTTGAAGCGCACCGTGTTCTTGTGCCACTGCTCGCTGCGTTCCAGCGGTGTGCCGGAGGAATAGACGCCGGGCTCCTTGAGCGATTTCGTCACCAGCGACATGGCCGTGACCGTCACGCCGTCGACGATTTCCAGGTGGCCGAGGATACCGGCACCACCGCCGATGGCGCAGTGCCTGCCGATGACGGCACTGCCGGCCACGCCGACACAGCCTGCCATGGCGGTGTGCGCGCCGATGCGCACATTGTGCGCCACCTGGATCTGGTTATCCAGCTTGACCCCGTCTTCGATCACCGTGTCCTCCACGGCGCCGCGGTCGATGCTGGTATTGGCGCCCACCTCGACGTCGTCGCCCAGGATTACGGCGCCCAGCTGCGGCACCTTGACCCACGCACCGCGATCATGGGCGAAGCCGAAACCGTCGGAACCGATCACTGCACCGGCGTGGATCAGGCCACGGGCTCCGATGCGGCAACCGTAGTAAATGGAGACATTGGCAACCAGACGGGTCCCGGCGCCGATGCTGACGTCGTGCTCCAGCACGCAACCGGGTCCGATCACCGCGCCGGCACCGATACGGCAGTCCGCCCCGACGACGCAGTGCGGACCGATGCTGGCCGACGCATCGATGTGAGCCGTCGCGGCCACCACCGCAGACGGGTGGACACCCGCTGCCGCATCCGGCAGCGGCGCAAACAGGGCAGCGACTTTCGCATAGGCGAGATGCGGATTGGCCGCCACGAGGGCATTGACCTGACAGAAAGAAAGGTCGTCCTCCCGAAGAATGACGGCGGATGCGGCAGTGGCCTGCAGATGCTTGCGGTAGCGTGGGTTGGTAAGGAAGGTGATGGTGCCTGGCGCGGCGGCGGTCAACGTGGCCACGCCGGTAATGATGCACTCGCCGTCACCCACCGGGCGCGCACCGACGCGCCGGGCCAGTTCCGCGAGGGTATAGCTCACTTGGCTTTTTTCTTGTTCTGGGCCTCGAACTGCTGGCGCAACAACCCCAGCACCCGCTCGGTAAGATCCACCCGCTCGCTGGCGTACACCACGCCGGTTTCGAAGATCAGGTCGTAGCCGTCCTGCTTGGCGATGGCGACGATGGCATCGCCCACTTCGCGCTGCATGCGGGCGAATTCCTCGTTACGGCGCAGGTTGAGGTCTTCGGTAAAGGCTTCGCGCGCGCGCTTGAGATCACGCTGCTGGGTGAGCACTTCCCGCTCCAGCTTGCGGCGCTCCTCCTCGCTCATGATGGCGCCGTCGCGCGCCAGTTTCTCTTCCTGTCCCTTGAGCGTCTTCTGGGCCGCAGCCAGCTCGCTGTCCCGGGGTGCGAACTCCTGCTCCAGCCGCTCGCGCGCCACCTTGGCCTGCGGCGCCTGTTCCAGGATCCGCGGCGTATTGACGAATCCCACCCGCGCCTCGGCGGCCGCGGCATTGACGGAAGCCAGCAACAGGCACAGACCCAGCAACGCCCATAGAGAGATTCTGTTCAAGGTTTCGCTCCTTAATAGAGAGTGCCCAAATTGAACTGGAAGCCTTCGGTGTTATCTTCCGGCTTGGCATTGAGCGCCGTGGCCAGGGTGAAGGTCATGGCGCCCACCGGGGTCATCCAGTACAGGGACAGGCCGGTGGCATAGCGCAATTCGCCCAAATCCACCTTTTCGCTGTCGGTATCGTACACGTTACCGGCATCGAGGAAAGCACCCAGCCGTATCGAGTTGCTATTCTCCCCAAAGGGTCCAGGCAAAATCAACTCCAGGTTACCCACAATCCGGGCGTTACCGCCCACGGGGTTGTCGAATTCGTCCTTGGGCCCCAGATTGCTGGCCCGAAAACCGCGCACGGTACGGGCGCCGCCGGCGTAGTAGCGCTCGAAGGGCGGCAGGTTGCCGCTGAGGTCGCCGTAGCTGTGGCCATAGCTGAGTTCGCCGCCGCCGGTAAGAGTCACCGACTCACTCAGCGGGAAAAACGCCTTGTGGCGATAGTTCAGCTTGTAGAACTGCAGACTGCCGGCCGGCAGGGCCACCTCGGCCCCCAGGGTGATCAGCTGGCCGGACGAGGGGAACAGGAAGCGGTTGCGGCTGTCGCGGGTCCAGCTGGCATTCAGCTTGTAAGCCTCGAAGGTGTCGCCATTGTCGGCCACGAACTCCTGGATCTGCTGCGACGAGGCATCGACGTTCTTCAGGAGGGTATGTTCGTAGTCGGCGCCGACGCGGACCGTATCGAATTCGGCGATGGGGATGCCGAAGCCGATGCCGGCGCCATAGCTGTCGGCGGCGTAATAGGACAGGCTGGCCTGGCCGGCATCGGTGGTGCGATAGAAGAAATTCAGCGTGCGGCTGACACCGTCCATGGTGTAATAGGGGTTCACCACGTTGAGGCTGTACACGGTCGACACTTTGCTGTTGTTCAGTTCGACGCTATAGCGCTGTCCCGTTCCGAGGAAGTTGTCCTGCGACACACTGGCGTTGAACAGCAGCCCCTGTGAATCGCCGTAGCCGACGCCGAAGTTCAGGCTGCCGAAGGCATCACGTTCCTGCACCGTGTAATTCACATCCACCTGATCGGGGGTGCCGGGCACGGCCGGCGTCTCTACGTTCACGCCCTGGATGAAGCTGAGTTTCTCCAGGCGGGTGCGCGAGCGCTTGACGCGATCGGTGGAAATCCAGGCGCCTTCCATCTGCCGCAACTCGCGGCGGATCACCTCGTCCTGCGTCTTGGCGTTGCCGAACACGTTGACGCGGCGCACATAGACGCGCTTGCCGGGGTCGACGAAGAAGGTCAACGTGACTTCCTTTTTGGCCTCGTCCAGTTCCGGCATGGCATTGACGTTGGCGAAGGCGTAACCCTCGTCGCCGAGGCGTTCACTGATGCGTGCCGTGCTTTCGGTGATCTTCCGGCGCGAGAAGGTATCGCCCGGCTGGATGCTGACCAGGGTGCGCAACACATCGTGCGGCACGATGCTCTCCCCCGCCATCTTCACGTCGCCCACCGTGTAGCGTTCGCCTTCGCTCACGTTGACGGTGACGTAGATGTGCTCGTAGTCCGGCGTGATGGAAACCTGGGTGGAGTCGATCTTGAAGTTGATGTAGCCGCGGTCGAGATACCAGGAGCGCAGGGTCTCCAGGTCGCCGGCCAGCTTCTGCTTGGAATACTTGTCCCTGTCGCTGAACAGCGAAAAGGCCGGTGCCGGGCCCAGCTCGAAATGCCGCAGCAGCTCCTCGTCGGAAAAGGCCGCGTTACCCACGATATTGATACGGTAGATGGTGGCCACGTCACCTTCCGCGACATCGATGCGGACCGCGGCGCGGTTGCGCTCTTCCGGCGTAATGGTGGACTTCAGGCGCATGCCGTACTTGCCCATGGCCAGGTATTGCCGCTTCAGTTCCTGCTCCACCTTGTCCAGCATGGAGTGATCGAACACCCGCCCTTCCGCGAAACCGATGCGCTTGAGGTTTTCCAGCAATTGGTCGGTGGGTATGCTCTTGTTGCCCTCGATGGTGATGGCGGAGATGGCGGGACGTTCCGCCACGAACACCACCAGCGTGTCGCCTTCCCGCTCCAGCACCACATCCTTGAAGAATCCGGTGCGGTACAGGGCCTGAATCGCCTCCACCGTTGCGCTGTCGCTTACGGTATCGCCGCGCTTGAGCGGCAGATAATTGAACACCGTGCCTATGGAAATACGCTGCAAACCCTCGACGCGGATGTCCTCCACCACGAAGGGCTCCAGGGCCCAGGCGGACAGCGGCAGCGCAGCGCATACCAGTGCCACGGCCCGCGCCAGTTTCGGGCTGTTCTTCTTCATTCTCCCCCCATCAGGCGCGCCACGTCGTTATAGAGCGCGAGCGACATCAGCATCAGGATCAGCATGATGCCGATGCGTGCGGCAACGGCTTCGGTACGTTCGGAAACAGGACTGCCCTTGATCATTTCGATCGCGTAAAACAGCAGGTGGCCACCGTCCAGAATCGGTACCGGCAGCAGATTCAAAACCCCCAGGCTGATGCTGACGACGGCCAGGAAACCGAGGAATTGCGCCAGGCCCGCCAGGGCGGAACTCTTGGCATACACCGCGATGGTGATGGGGCCGCTGATGTTCTCCATGGACACCTTGCCGACCACCATTTCACCCAGCATGCGCAGGGTGAGCGTGGACATGCTCCAGGTCTTTTCCAGGGCCGCGCCGGCCGCCGCCAGCGGCCCCAGCCGCCATTCGGTGCGCAGACGCTCGTTCAAGTGTTCGTCCACCCGCACACTGGCGCCGATACGCCCCACCACGCCGGCGGCGGTCTTGTGCGCCGCCGGGCGCACAGGTATTTCAAGCACTTCACCGCCGCGCCGGACACTGAACATCAACGTGGTGTCAGCATGATCCCGTACCTTGAGCACGAAACGCTCCCAGTCCTCGACGGCCACACCGTCGATGGCGAGAATTTCGTCACCCGTACGCAGCCCGGCGGCAGCGGCGGCCGATCCGGCCGTGATCTCATCCAGTACCGGCGCAATGCGCGGCCGGAACGGCTGCAGACCAATCACCTTCGTGAACGTGGCGGCGTCGACCTCGCCCTGCAACTGTTCCAGCGGCAGGCGGAAATCATATTCGGTACCGCCGTCGCTGACCGTAATGGTCACGGCTTCCTTGCGCAGGGTGTAGGGCAGCAGGGAATCGAGTACCGCCCCCCAGGTCGGCGTGGCCTGTCCGTCCACGGCGAGTACTTCCTGTTCCGCGCGCAGCCCAGCCTGATACGCCAAGCTGGACGGCTCCAGTTCGCCGATGAGCGGCCGCACGCCGGGCATGCCGCTGATGAACATCAGCCAGTACGCCAACACCGCGAACAACAAATTGAATATGGGGCCGGCCGCCACGATGGCGGCGCGCCTGGCCAGCGGCTGGCGGTTGAAGGCACGCGGCAATTCTTCCGGCGCCACTTCGCCTTCGCGCTCGTCCAGCATCTTGACGTAGCCGCCGAGCGGAATGGCGGCGATGACATACTCCGTCTGGTCGACGCCGCTGTGCCGCACCCACAGGGGCTTGCCGAAGCCGATGGAGTAGCGCAGCACCTTGACGCCCATGCGCCGCGCCACCCAGAAGTGACCGAATTCGTGCACCGCGATCAGCACACTGATGGCAACGACGAACATCAACGGTGTAAGCAGGAAATCCAGCATCAGTGCGTCACTCTCCGCAGGCCCACCTGCCGCTCGGCGGCGGCCCGCGCCGCGGCATCGTCGGCCAGGATCTGCTCCAGTGTTTCCGCGCCATGGGCAGTGGTTTCCGCCAGCACGGCTTCGATGATTTGCGGGATGGCGGTATAGGGGATGCGTCGTTGCAGAAAGGACTCCACCGCGATCTCATTGGCGGCATTGAGGATGGCGGAACTGGTACCGCCCGCCTCCATGGCCTCCACCGCCAGGCGCAGGCAGGGAAACCGGTTCAGATCAGGGGCGCTGAAATCCAGGCGTGCCACGCTGAACATGTCGAGACTGTCGACGCCCGACGCCATGCGCTCCGGCCAGGCCAGGGCATGGGCGATGGGCGTGCGCATGTCGGGGTTGCCCAGCTGCGCCAGCACCGAGCCGTCGACGTATTCGACCATGGAATGAATCACGCTCTGCGGGTGCAGCACCACCTGAATCCGCGCCGGCACCGTATTGAACAGCCAGCAGGCCTCGATCACCTCCAGGCCCTTGTTCATCATGGTGGCGGAATCGACGGAAATCTTGCGGCCCATGTTCCAGTTGGGATGGGCCACCGCCTGTTCCGGGGTCACGCCGGCAAGCTGCTCCAGCGGCGTGCTGCGAAACGGCCCGCCGGAGGCGGTGAGCAGGACGCGCCGCACGCCCACCTGCTCCAAGCCGTTGGCAAAACCGCGCGGCATGCACTGGAAGATGGCGTTGTGCTCGCTGTCGATGGGCAGCAGCACTGCATTGCTGCGCTGCACCGCATCCATGAACAGGCGGCCGGACATCACCAGCGCCTCCTTGTTGGCCAGCAGCACACGCTTGCCGGCGCGCGCCGCGGCCAGCGTCGGCGCAAGGCCGGCGGCACCCACGATGGCTGCCATGACATACTCCGCCTCGGGCATGGCCGCCACCTGCTCCAGCCCGGCGACGCCGGCGAGCACTTCGATGTCGGGGGCAACCGAACGCAGGCGCTGCGCCAGCTGCTCTGCCGCGGCGGCATCGGCCATCACGGCATAGCGCGGCCGGTACTCCAGGCATTGTTCATACAGCCGGTCCACCTGGCTGTTGGCGGTAAGCGCCATGACGCGGTAGCGATCACTGTGACGGGCCAACACGTCGAGCGTGCTGCGCCCGATGGAGCCGGTGGCACCGAGTATGGTGACGCCGATCAAAGCAGCGTCTGCCATAACAGTCCCAGGACGAAGATCGGTGCCGCGGCGATCAGGCTGTCGATGCGATCGAGCATGCCGCCGTGACCGGGCAGGAGGTTGCCGCTGTCCTTCACTCCGGCGAGGCGCTTGAACATGCTCTCGGTGAGATCACCCACTACGGAAGCCGCGACCGCCAGCAGCGATACGATGAGCAGCGTGGGCCAGTCGCGGGTGGGAAGTTGCAGCAGCCAGGCGCCGGCCAGCGCAATGAGCGCCGCGGCGACCAGGGCGCCGGCCACACCGGCCCAGGTCTTGCCCGGACTTACCTGCGGCGCCAGCTTGCGCCGGCCGAAGGCATGGCCCGCAAAATACGCGCCGATGTCCGCCCCCCAGATCAGGCACACGAGGAGCAGGACGTAGCCGTGACCGACAACGGCATGCAGTCCAACCATGGCAATCCAGGCCGGCAACAGGCTGAACACGCCGGCGAAGCTCACGGTACTGGGAAAAGTCGACCACAGGGCGCTGCCGCGCGGATAAATCACGATGAACGCCAGCGCCACCAGCCACCACAGGGCGGCCGCGGCGGAAATCGGCACCATGATCTGGTACAGCGTGGCCTCATCGAACAGCGCGATGAGCAATACGACGAACACCGCAACGTAAAGATGGCGCATAACCCGGTATTCGATGCGCGCCAGACCGGTCCATTCCCAGGCGCCGAGGCAGAAAATAATCCCCAGGATCAGGGCAAACCAGCTGCTGGGCAGCAGCAGAATTGCGGCAACGGACAACGGCGCCAGCAGCAAGGCGGTCAATACGCGTAATTTAAGCATCAAGCATCTGCTCCACCTGCTCGCCGGTGCGGCCAAAACGCCGCTGCCTGCCGGCAAAGGATTGCAAGGCGTCCGCGAACGCCTTGTCATCGAATTCAGGCCACAGCAGCGGCGTGAAATAAAGTTCGGTATAGGCCAGCTGCCACAGCAGGAAATTGCTGATGCGCTGTTCCCCTCCGGTGCGAATGAAAAGGTCGGGTTCCGGCAGTCCGCTCAGGGACAGGCGGGACTCGATCATTTCCTGGGTCACGGCGGCGGCGTCCAATTCTCCGCGCGCCACTTCTGCGGCGATACTGCGTGCCGCCTGGGTAATGTCCCAGCGTCCGCCGTAGTTGGCGGCGATGATCAGGGTGAGGGCCGTGTTGCCTATGGTCAGCTGTTCCGCCGCGACGATGCGCTGCTGCAGTTCGGGGGCGAAGGCGCTGACGTCACCGACGATACGCAGGCGTACGCCGTGCTTGTGCAGCTTCTTGACTTCATGATCGAGGGCGACCATGAACAGGTTCATCAGCAGTCCGACCTCTTCCGCCGGGCGGCGCCAGTTTTCACTGCTGAAGGCGAACAGGGTCAGGCATTCGATGCCTTCGCTGAGGCAGACCTTGACCACGGCGCGCACGCTGTCCATGCCGGCCTTGTGGCCGGCAAAACGCGGCAGGCCGCGCTTGCGCGCCCAGCGGCCATTGCCATCCATGATGATGGCGACGTGACGGGGAACCTTGCGGGAGTAGTCAGCGGTATCGGGCATGAGGAGAATAGTTACAAGTGACAAGTTTCAAGTTGCAAGAAATTAAAACCCCGGTGGATACACATTTCCAGGCAGTGACATTCTTCATTCTCTTGCAACTTGTCACTTGCCACTTGTAACTATCAGATTTCCATCAAATCCTTTTCCTTGGCTTCCAGCACCTTGTCGACTTCGACAATGTAACGGTCGGTGAGTTTCTGGATTTCGTCCTGGCCGCGGCGTTCGTCGTCCTCGCTGATATCCTTGGACTTGAGCAACTCCTTGAGATCGTTGTTGGCGTCGCGGCGAATGTTGCGCACGGCAACCTTGGCACCCTCGCCCTCATGACGCACCACTTTGGTCAGCTCACGGCGCCGTTCCTCGGTGAGCGGCGGCATGGGAATGCGGATCACCGTACCGGCACTGTTCGGGTTGAGCCCGAGATCGGAGGTGAGGATGGCCTTCTCCACCACCTGGATCATGTTGCGTTCCCACAGGGTGATGGTCAGGGTGCGTGAATCCTCGACACCGACATTGCCCACCTGGCTCAGCGGCACCATGGACCCGTAATAGTCGACGTTGATGTGCTCCAGCAGGCTGGGATGGGCGCGGCCGGTGCGCAGCTTGGTCAGTTCGCCCTTGAGCGCATCCACGCTCTTCTTCATGCGTGCTTCGGCGTCTTTCTTGATGTCGTTAATCATGGATTTCCTCCACGGCCTAGGCTTCGACCAGGGTGCCCTCATCCTGGCCCAGCATGATGTTCATCAGGGCACCGGCCTTGTTCATGTTGAACACGCGCAACGGCATGGCGTGATCGCGGCACAGCACGATGGCGGTGGCGTCCATCACTTCCAGCTTGCGCTCCAGCACTTCGTCATAGCTGAGACGGGCGTAGCGGGTGGCATTGGGATCCTTCACCGGGTCCGCACTGTAGACGCCGTCCACCTTGGTGGCCTTGAGCACCAGATCGGCGTTGATCTCGATGCCGCGCAGACTGGCTGCAGAATCGGTGGTGAAGAAGGGATTGCCGGTGCCGGCGGCGAAGATCGCCACCCGCCCCTTTTCCAGGTGGCGGATGGCGCGGCGACGCACGTAATCCTCGCACACGGCGGGAATCGGCAACGCCGACATCACCCGCACCTGCACCCCCTCCTTCTCCAGCGCTCCCTGCATGTTCAGGGAGTTGATCACCGTGGCCAGCATGCCGATCTGATCGGCGGCGGCGCGGTCCATGCCGGACGACGCCAAGCTGACGCCACGGAAGATGTTGCCGCCACCGATCACCACGCCCACCTGCGCCCCCGCCTTGACTACCGCGGCGATTTCCTGGGCGATGCGCTGGGCGACCTCGGGATCGATACCGAAGCCCTGCTTGCCCATCAGGGCCTCACCGCTCAGCTTGAGCAGGATGCGACGGTAAACCGGTTTGGCGGCGTCACCCATGGTTACTTGCTCGTCGCGGCGGCCTGGGCAGCCACTTCTTCAGCGAAGTTGACGCTCTTCTTCTCGATGCCCTCGCCCACTTCGAAGCGGGTGAAGCCGATCACCTTGGCGCCGGCGTCCTTCACCAGCTTTTCAACGGTGATGTCCGGGTTCTTGACGAAGGGCTGGCCCAGCAGGGTCACTTCCTTGAGGAACTTCTTGATGCGGCCGTCGACCATCTTGGCGATGATGTCGGCGGGCTTGCCGCTGTCGGCGGACTGCGCGGTGAAGATTTCGCGTTCCTTTTCGATGATCTCGGCCGGGACCTGCTCCTCGGACACGCACTGCGGACGGCTGGCGGCAATGTGCATGGCGACGTCACGGGCCAGCTCGGCGCTGCCGCCCTGCAGCTCGACCACCACACCGATGCGGGTGCCGTGCAGGTAGTTCACCAGCAGGTTGTCGCTGTTGTAAGCCACCATGCGGCGCACGGCGGAGTTTTCGCCGATCTTGGCGATCAGCGCCTTGGTGGCGTCGGCGACGGTCATGCCGTCAGCCATCTTGGCGGCCAGCAGGGCATCGATGTCGTTGGCGCCGGAGTCCAGCGCGGTGTCGCCCACGGCGGCGACGAAGTTGCGGAAGTCGTCGCCCTTGGTGACGAAGTCGGTTTCGCAGTTCACTTCCACCATGACCAGGCGCTTGCCGTCGGCAGAGGTCTTGACGATGATCAGGCCTTCAGCGGCGGTACGACCGGCCTTTTTGTCGGCCTTGGCCATGCCGGCCTTGCGCATGTGTTCGATGGCGGCTTCGACGTCGCCGTTGGTTTCGGTCAGGGCCTTCTTGCACTCCATCATGCCGGCGCCGGTGCGCTCGCGGAGGTCCTTGACCAGGGCAGCAGTAATTTCAGCCATCTCGTAATCCTCTCTGGAAAATCAGAATCTGTGGGCGGCCACGGCCGCCAATTCGGCAATACATTCAAAAAAGGGGGCAAGGCCCCCTTTTTGTTTCAGCTGGGCGCGTCCCGCTTAGCGGGCGGCGGCCTCGTCGACCTCGACGAACTCATCGCCCGGAGCAGCGGCAGCCACGGCGCTCTTGCCGGACAGGATGGCGTCGGCGGCACTCTGCACGTACAGGGTGATGGCGCGGATGGCATCGTCGTTGCCGGGGATGACGTAGTCGACGCCGTCGGGGCTGTTGTTGGTATCAACCACACCGATCACCGGGATACCCAGGGTCTTGGCCTCGGCGATGGCGTTCTTCTCGTGGCCGACGTCGACGATGAACAGGGCGTCGGGCAGGCCGGCCATGTCCTTGATGCCGCCGATGCTGCGCTGCAGCTTGTCCATCTCGCGGCGCATCAGCAGGGCTTCCTTCTTGGAGACGCGGTTGATGCTGCCGTCCTGCTCCATGGCCTCCAGGTCCTTCAGGCGCTTGATGGACTGCTTGACGGTCTTGAAGTTGGTCAGCATGCCGCCCAGCCAGCGATGGTTGACGTAAGGCATACCGCAACGCGCGGCTTCGGCGGCGATGATGTCACGGGCCTGGCGCTTGGTGCCGACGAACAGCACGTTGCCGCGCTTGGAGGACATGGAACCGAGGAAATTCATCGCGTCGTTGAACAGCGGGACGGTCTTTTCCAGGTTGACGACATGGATTTTATTGCGGGCGCCGAAGATATAGGGGGCCATCTTCGGGTTCCAGTAGCGGGTCTGGTGGCCGAAATGAATACCGGCTTCCAGCATTTGACGCATGGTCACATTTGCCATTTTTGCTAACTCCTGCAAGGGTTGGGCCTCCACGCACCCCGCTGGCCGACCTCCGGGTTACAACCCTGGGGGCACCCCGGCCAGTGTGACGGTGCGTGTGCGGATTTACTCAAATCTCAATATGCGGGTTTGCCTATTGAAGCCGCGCTTTATACCATAATCACCGTTCCGCAACAACGGCATACCCGCCCCGCCCACAGGCCACCCCCCAGGAATCGCCACATGAGCGTCACCATCAAAACCCCGGAAGAAGTGGAAAAAATGCGCATCGCCGGCCGCCTGGCGGCCGAAGTGCTGGAAATGATCGTGCCGCATGTCCAGCCCGGGGTAACCACGGACCAGCTGGACCGCATCTGCCATGACCACATCGTCAGGGTTCAGCAGGCGATCCCGGCCCCCCTCAATTACCACGGCTTCCCCAAGTCCATCTGCACCTCCGTCAACCACCAGGTGTGCCACGGCATCCCCGGCGACCGGGAGCTGAAGGACGGCGACATCGTCAATCTGGACATCACGGTCATCAAGGACGGCTACCACGGCGACACCAGCATGATGTTCCTGGTGGGCAAGCCCGCCATCAAGGCCGAGCGCTTGGTGCGCGTCGCCCACGAATGCCTGCTGGTGGGCATCCGCATGGTCCGGCCCGGGGTCCGTCTGGGCGATATCGGCCACGCCATCCAGCACCACGCCGAGGCCAGCGGCTACTCCATCGTGCGCGAGTACTGTGGCCACGGCATCGGCAAAGAGTTCCATGAGGAGCCCCAGGTGCTGCACTACGGCAGCCCCGGCACCGGCCTGGAACTGACCCCCGGCATGACTTTCACCATCGAGCCCATGGTCAATGCCGGCAAGCGGCAGATCAAACTGCTGCCCGACGGTTGGACCGTGGTGACCAAGGACCGCAGCCTGTCCGCCCAGTGGGAACACACGGTACTGGTCACCGACAGCGGCTACGAGGTGCTCACCCGCCGCACCGGCGAAGTCATCTAAGCCACGGATGAACAAAGGCATACTCTTTGACGGCGAGGCATTCGACGCAGCCCTCGCTGCGGGCGCGGCGCCGCTGCCGGCGTTCCGCGACGCCCTGCGCCAGGCCCATGAGGTGCTGGCCCGGCGCTTCGAGCACGGCGCCCCCATCGTCCAGCTGGTGCGCGGCCGTGCCTGGGTGATGGACCAGCTGCTGGCCCGCGCCTGGCGCCGGATCATGGGCAGCGCCGAGGGCCAGGCGGCCCTGGTGGCGGTGGGCGGCTACGGCCGCGGCGAACTGCACCCCCAGTCCGACGTGGACCTGACGGTGCTGTTGCCCGTGGGCGAACTGCCCGGACTGCACGAGACCCTGGAGTGTTTCCTGCTGTTCCTGTGGGACATGGGGCTGGAGGTGGGCCATAGCGTGCGCTCGGTGGCCGACTGCGAGCACGAGGGCCAGGCCGACATCACCGTCGCCACCAATCTGATGGAATCGCGCCTGTTGGCCGGCGACCCCGGCCTGTACTACGCCATGCGCCAGGTGGTCGGCCCGGACCGCATCTGGCCAACGTGCCAGTTCTTCGAGGCCAAGTGGCAGGAGCAGATTGCCCGCCACCACAAATTCCACGATACCGCCTACAACCTGGAACCCAACATCAAGGAAGGGCCGGGCGGGCTGCGCGACATCCAGATGATCGGCTGGGTGGCCAAGCGCCACTTCGGCGGCCAGACCCTGGACGACCTGGTGGGCCGCGGCTTCCTCACCCCGGCGGAGTACCGCATCCTCATCGACGGCCAGAACTTCCTCTGGCGCGTCCGCTTCGGCCTGCACCTCCTGGCCAAGCGCCGCGAGGACCGTCTGCTGTTCGACCACCAGCGCGCCCTCGCCCGCCAGTTCGGCTATAAGGACGAAAATGCCGTGCTGGCAGTGGAACAATTCATGAAGCGCTACTACCGCACGGTGATGGAGCTGGGCCAGCTCAACGAAATGTTGCTGCAGCTGTTCCAGGAAAAGATCCTGCACGCCGACGAACCGGCGCAGATCACCCCGTTCAACCGCCGCTTCCAGTCGCGCAACGGCTTTCTGGAGGTCAGCCACGAGCTGGTGTTCCGCCGCCATCCCTTCGCCCTGCTGGAAATCTTTCTGCTGCTGGCGCAGCACGAATCGCTCAAGGGCATACGCGCCGAAACCATCCGCCTGATCCGCAGCCATCAACATCTGATCGACGACAGCTTCCGCGACGACCTGCGCTGCCGCAGCCTGTTCATGGAACTGCTGCGCCAGCCGCGCGGCGTCTACACCGCGCTGCGCCGGATGAACCGCTACGGCATACTGGGCGCCTATCTGCCCTCCTTCGGCCGCATCGTCGGCCAGATGCAGCACGACCTGTTCCACGTCTATACCGTGGACGAACACACCCTGTTCGTGCTGCGTAACGTGCGCCGCTACACCCATCCGGAATACCGCGCCGAATTCCCCCTCTGCAACGAGTTGATGGAACAAATCCCCAAGCGCGAAGTAATCTACATCGCGGCCCTGTTCCACGACATCGCCAAGGGACGCGGCGGCGATCACTCGGAACTGGGCAGCGAGGAGGTGCTGACCTTCTGCCGTCGTCACCAGCTGTCCGACTACGACAGCCGCCTCGCCGTCTGGCTGGTGCGCAACCACCTGCTGATGTCGGGCACCGCGCAGCGCCAGGACATCAGCGATCCGGAAGTGGTGAACGCCTTCGCCGCCGCCGTGGGTGATCGCATCCACCTGGACTACCTGTACCTGCTCACCCTGGCCGACATCCGCGCCACCAGCCCCTCCCTGTGGAACTCGTGGAAGGGTACTCTGCTCAACACCTTGTACAACACCACCCGCTACGCCCTGCGCCGCGGCCTGACCAACCCCATCGACGCCGACGAGCTGATCGCCGAAACCAAGGAAGAGGCGCGCAAGCAGGTGCGCGACCGCGCCGTTTCCGCCGAGGACATCGCCGCCTTCTGGAACCGCCTCGATGACGACTACTTCCTGCGCTACACCACGGACGCCATCGCCTGGCACACGGAAACCATCGCCGCCGCATCCGCCATCGATCCGCCGCTGATCCTGATCCGCCAGCAGACCCAGCGCGGCGGTACCGAGGTGTTCATCTACACGCCGCGGCGCGACAACCTGTTCGCGCTCACCACCAGCACCCTGGACCAGATGGGTCTGACCATCACCGATGCGCGCATCATGCCCTCGCGCGACGGTTACACCCTCGACACCTACATCGTGCTGGAAGAGGACGGCGCCCCGGTGAGCGACGCCTACCGCATCCAGGAACTGGAAACCACGCTGCACGAGGTGCTGGCCCACCCGGATGCACCGCCGCAAAAGGTCGAACGCCGTCTGCCGCGCCAGCTCAAGCACTTCACCATCCCCACCCAGGTCACCTTCCAGCCCGACCCGTACAACGACCGCACGGTGATGGAAGTGGTCAGCTCCGACCGCCCCGGCCTGCTGTCGCAAATCGGCAAGGCGATGATGGAGTGCGGAGTGCGCCTGCAGAACGCCAAGATCGCCACCCTCGGTGCACGGGTGGAAGACATCTTCTTCGTCACCGACGCCGCCAACCGGCCGCTGCACGACGCCGCGCAGATGGAACGTCTGCGCCAGCGCATCGTGGAACTGCTTGCGGCGTGAGAAATAAAATTCAAAATCAAGAAGAGCCTGACTGCTGTCTGATGTGTTGAATCTTGAATTTTGAATCTTGAATTTTGAAGCTTCCGGGGCGAAGGAGAGAACTCCACGATGCAACTGAACAAGGCGACCAACCTCGCCTGCCCCCTCGACGGCCTGCCGCTGACGCTGACTGAGCGCCAGTTGCGCTGCGCCCACGGCCACAGCTTCGATCTGGCCCGGCAGGGCTACGTCAACCTGCTGCCGGTGCAGAACAAGAAATCACGCGAGCCCGGTGATAGCGGCGAAATGGTGGAGGCACGGCGACGCTATCTCGACGCCGGGTTCTACGCGCCCATCTCCCAGGCGCTCAACACCCTGGCGCTGCAACATCTGCCTACCGGTACGGTGTGCATCGTGGATGCCGGTTGCGGCGAAGGCTATTACCTCGACCGCCTGGGCGGCGCACTGGCGCAATATTGCGAGGTGGAACAGGCCGCGCTCATCGGCCTGGACATCGCCAAGCCGGCGGTCATCGCCGCCGCCCGGCGCAACCCGCAAATTACCTGGCTGGTCGCGAGCAACAGCAACCCCGCCCTGTTGCCTGCGTCGGTGGACATGATCCTGTGCATGTTCGGTTTTCCCGTCTATCCGGCCTTTGCGCGCATGCTCAAACCCGGCGGCAAGGTGCTGCTGGTGGATGCCGGTCCCGATCACCTGCTGCAACTGCGCGAGATCATCTACCCGGAAGTGCGCAAATCGCCGCCGCCGGTCCTCGACAAGGCAGAGCAGTCGGGGTTCGCCCTCATCGCTGAAAAGACGCTGCGCTACGACACACCGGGTCTCGACCGCAGTGCAATTGCCGACCTGCTGGTGATGACGCCGCACCTCTACCGCGCCACCCGTGCCGGCAAGGAGGCCGCCGCACAGTTGGAACGCATCAGCCTGACGGTGGAGGTGGTGTTTCGTGTGCTGACGAAGCTTCCGTAGGAGCCCGCTCCGCGGGCGAACGTGCGCCGCGACCAGGCACCACTTCGCCCACGGAGTGGGCTCCTACGCTAATTGCAAAGCGTACAACCAGCCCGGCACATCGCTGCCGAGATTCTGTCGCAGCACCGCGGATTCCTCCGCCCGCACCGCAAATCCGCAGCTGTCCGCCAGCGCGCGCACATAGGCCGCACTGTGGGCATAGCGCCCCGCTTCGCGCAGCATGAAGCTGTCGGTCCCGCCCTGCTCCACCGAAAACAGCAGCCAGCCACCGGGCCGCAGTGCGCTCTGCGCGGCGGCGAATACCGGCGCCAGATCGCCGATGTAGACCAGCACGTCCGCCGCCAGCAGCAGATCCCATGACTCCGGCCGCCGCTGCAACGCGGCGACCACGTCACCTACGTCCAACTCGTCGTAAATGCCGCGCTCCCGCGCCTTGTCCACCATACGTGGCGACAGATCCACGCCGGCCAGGCGGGCAGCAACGTCGCGAAAGGCCAGCCCCGCCAGCCCGGTGCCGCAACCGAGATCGAGCACGTTCCCGGCAGGACTCCCCGCGCAGCGCTGGTATAGCGCACGCAGCATGGCCGGCGTGCGGTAGCCCAGGGTGCCGGTGAGATGCGCGTCGAAGCCGTCGGCATATTGATCGAACAGCGCGGCAACATAGTCGGCGGGCGCAGTGGCGGGCGCCGCCGCGCCGCGCAGGGCCGCCAGTACATAGGCCACCTCGGCGTAATCGGGTTTGAGGCGCAGAGCCTCAGCGTAATGGCGCAGCGCGCCGTCCCTGTCGCCGCCGGCCTCCAGCAGGCCGCCGTAATTGCGATGGGCCTCGGCCAGGGCCGGTTCGGCCCGTAAGGCGTGCTGGTAACACTCGGCCGCCGCGACAAAATCGCCTTCCGCCTGCAACACGGCCCCCAGATTGTTGAGCGCCCGGGCATGCTGCGGCTCCGCGTGCAGCGCCCGGCGGTAACACTCCGCCGCCTCCCCGCCCCTGCCCTGCTGCTGCAAGGCGGTGCCCAGGTTCACCCACAGGGTTGCATCCTCCGGTGCCAGTGCGGTGGCTGATCGGTAGCAGACCACCGCATCATCCAGAGCTCCCGTCTCCTCATGGAGCAGACCGAGATTGTTGTGATAATCGGCCTCGTCCGGCTGCAAGGCCACGGCCTGGCGATAGGCGCTCAGCGCGGCGAACGGTTCGCCGGCATCGCGCAGGATGTTGCCTAGATTGAACTGATACACGCCCGAGTGCGGCGCGATGGCGACTGCGTGCCGCACCTGCTCCGCCGCGGCGGCAAGCTCGCCGCGCGCATAGTGCACCAGCCCCAATAAATGCAGGGCATCGGCATGGAGGTGATCGTGCGCGAGGATACGCCGATATAAACGTTCGGCGGCATCAAGCTGCCCCGACTGATGGTGCTGCACGGCCTGGTGCAGCAGCTCTTCCCATGGCAACCGGGGATCAGTCATCGCCTGCAACCACCGTCCGCCCCGGCGGCCTCACAACGGCGTACCGGGCTGCGCCGCCAGGATGCGCGCGACGTAATCGCCGCACCCGGCGTCGCCTTCCGGCGGCGCCCACCGTGCAAAATCCTTGTCGTCCACGGCGGCATAGGGACCGGTCTTGAACTCGAACAGCACCGTGCCCGACTTGCGCGCCGCCAGTGTGTGCCAGGCTCCTGCGGGAATTTCGAGCGCCCGTACCGGCCCGCCTGCATCCAGGTCGACACGCTCGGTCACCCGTCCCTCGTCGTCCAGGATTACGACCACCGCGGCGCCCGCCAATATGACGAACAATTCCCAACGCGACGGCTGGGTGTGTCGGTGAGGCCGCACGTAACTGCCGGGTTCAATGGCGTTGAGAAAGCGTTGCACCGGATCATCCAGGGATGGATGCAGATTGAAATTAATCCTGCGGCGCGGTGCGGCCGCGGCCCTGTGGCCGAGTTCTTCCATCAGTGCCGCGGTCACCAACTTCATGGGTTCATCCTCCCTTTTTCGCGCTGCGGTGTACAGAGCCCAAGAGGGTCACAGCACCACCGGCAGTGCGGTATCCAGCGTCACCGCCTGCGGCGTGAGAGTGGCGCGGTAAGCCACGGCCTCCACGCCTGCCGCCAGGGCCTCGCGCAGGGTGCGGCCATAGAGCGGATCGATTTCATCGGCGGGGCGCACGGCGCGGGCGTCACCACGCTGCACGCAAAAACAGATCACGCCACGCTGCCCCTGTGCCACCACCTGCATCAGTTCACGCAGGTGCTTGCTGCCGCGGGCGCTGACCGCATCGGGGAAGAAAGCGGTGCCGTCCCCGTCCACGGCGGTGACGTTCTTGATCTCCACGTAGCAGGCCGGGCGACCGCCCTCCAACAGCAGATCGATGCGGCTGTTCTCGCTGCCGTAACGCACCTCCTGCCGCAGCGTGTCATAGCCCTGCAACTGCGCCGCCACGCCGTTGACTATGGCCTCGCCCACCAGCCGGTTCACCATCCCGGTATTGATGCCGATCATCACGCCGGCGCTGTTTTCCACCAGCTCCCAGGCATAACGGTATTTGCGCGTCGGGCTGGCTGCATCACGCAGCCACACCCGGCTGCCCGCGTCGGCACAGCCCAGCATGCTGCCGGTGTTGGGCGTGTGCGCGGTAATGACGCTGCCGTCATCCAGGCGCACGTCGGCCAGAAATCGCTTGTAGCGCTGCAGCAGCGTTCCTGCCAGGAGAGGAGTTTCGAATTCCACTATCGTTCAGTCGCCCGTTCTTTTTAACTTGTATCTTGTAACTTGCAACTTGCACCTGCCTTTAGTGGATGCGCCGCCGCGCTTCGGTGACGTTGGACAACTGGCCGATGCGGCCCAGCACGCGCGACAGTTCGTCGATATTGGCGATCTCCAGCGTCAGCTGCATGCGCACGCTGTAGTCCTGCTTGTTGGTCTGGGTGTTGACGGACAGCACGTTGATCTTTTCGTTGGACAGGATCGAGGTCACGTCGCGCAGCAGCCCCTGGCGATCGAAGGCCAGAATTTCGATATCCACCGGGTAGGTCTGGCGCTGCCTGCTGGTCCACTCCACCTCGATGAGGCGCACGCGCTTCTCCGGCACCATGTTGAGGATGTTGCGGCAGTCGCTGCGATGGATGGTGACGCCGCGCCCCTGGGTGATGTAGCCGACCACCGCATCGCCGGGCGCCGGCTTGCAGCAGCGCGCCATGGTGGTGAGCAGATTGCCGACGCCGCGAATATGGATGCCGCCGTCGCCGCCGGAGGGCTTGACCGCCGCCGGCGCGCTGATCGGCAGCGCCTCTTCCTCCGCCGCCGGGGGCGGCACCACCTGCTTTTGCAGCGCGCGCACGATCTGGCTGGTATTGATGTCGCCGCGGCCGATGGCGAGCAGGAAGGCATCCAGGTGATCGAAGCCGAACTGGGCGGCCAACTGCTCCAACGGCAGATCGGCAACGCTGAAACGGCGCAGTTCCTTTTCCAGCACTGCGCGGCCTTCCGCCAGGTTGCGCTCCAGCGCCTGCTGGGTGAACCAATGGCGCACCTTGGCGCGGGCGCGCGAGGTCTTGAGATAGCCCAGGTGGGGGTTGAGCCAGTCGCGGCTCGGTTCGCCCTGGCGCGCGGTGAGGATTTCCACCTGCTCGCCGCTCTTCAGTTCATAGGTGATGGGCACCATGCGCCCGTCCACGCGCGCGCCGCGGCAGCGGTTGCCCACCTCGGTATGGATGTAATAGGCGAAGTCCAGCGGCGTGGCCCCCTGCGGCATGTCGACCACTTCGCCGTGCGGCGTCAGCACGTAGACCCGATCCTGGAATACCTCGGACTTGAAGCGATCGATGAAGTCGCCGGCGCTGCTTTCCTCTTCCTTCCACTCCAGCAGCTGGCGCAACCAGGCCACTTTCTGCTCGAAATCGCGATTGCTCCTGCCGCCTTCCTTGTAGCGCCAGTGGGCGGCAACGCCCAGCTCCGACTCCTTGTCCATCTCCTGGGTGCGTATCTGCACCTCGATGGTCTTGCCTTCCGGTCCCACCACGGCGGTGTGGATCGAGCGGTAGCGGTTCTCTTTGGGGGTGGCGATGTAGTCGTCGAACTCCTTGGGGATGTGCGGCCATAGGGTATGTACCACGCCCAGGGCGTGATAGCAGTCGGGTATGGAGTCGACCAGGATGCGCACGGCGCGCACGTCGTACAGCTCGTGAAAACTGAGCCCCTTGCGCTGCATCTTTTTCCAGATGCTGTAGATGTGCTTGGGTCGGCCCTTCACGTCCGCCTTGACGCCGGATACCTCCAGTTCATCCTTCAGGGTCTGGATCACCTTGTCGATATAGCGCTGGCGATCGATGCGGCGCTCGTCGAGGGACCTGGCGATCTCCTTGTAGGCCATCGGTTCCAGGTAGCGGAAGGCGAGGTCCTCCAGTTCCCACTTCACGTGCCAGATGCCGAGGCGATTGGCCAGCGGCGCGTAGATATCCAGGGTTTCGCGCGCGATGCGCTGCTGCTTGTACTCCGGCAGGTGTTGCAGGGTGCGCATGTTGTGCAGGCGATCCGCCAGCTTGATCAGCACCACGCGCACGTCCTCGGCCATGGCCAGCAGCAGCTTGCGCAGGCTCTCTGCCTTGACCTGTTCCTTCTTGCCCTGCTCCGCTGCCTGATATTCACCGATGACCTTCATCTTGGTCAGACCGTCGACCAGGTGCGCGACCGCCGGGCCGCAGGCCTGCTCGATGTCGTCGAGGGTGATGGCCGTGTCTTCCACCACGTCGTGCAGGATCGCCGCCGCCAGGGTTTCATGATCCATGCGCAGCCCGGCGAGGATGTCGGCCACGGCGGTGGCGTGGGCAACGTAGGGCTCGCCCGAGGCCCGCGTCTGGGCGCGATGGGCGCGCTCGGCCAGATCCAGGGCGCGGCGGATGAGGGCTATTTCCTCGACCTTGCGATCCTGGGCCAGCCCCTGCAACCAGGCGTCGCGTTCCGCCTCCTCGCGCAGGGAGCCTTCACCGAATTTGGATTCCACATAAACCATAGGGTGTGCTTACCGAAAGCCTCCGGGTTGCGGCTTAAGTATTAACGGTGGCGGCGCATTGTGCGAGTCCGCCGCCGGCGGCGAGACAGCGCTGCAGCGCGGCGGCGGACTCGCGGATCAACCCGCGCAGCCACTGGTGGGCGGCGTCGGTTTCGTTGCGCCGATGCCAGGTCATGTGGATTTCCAGCGTCGGCACCTCGAAGGGCGGCGTCACCCAGGCCAGGCCGCGCATCAGTCCGTCGTCCAGCATCGACGGGACGATGGCCAGCAGGGCCGTGCCGCGCATGAAGCTGGGGATGCTGGCGACGTTGTCCACCACCACCGCCACGGTACGATGGATGCCCACGGCACGAAAACGATTCTCGAAATCGGCCCGGTCGGAGTCGTCGAAACGCAGGCCGATGTGGCGCGCCGCCAGGTACTGCTCCATGGTGCGCGGCGGCTCGGTATGGGCCGGGTCGTAGAAACAGACCAGCCGATCGGCGACCAGGTGCTCGTTCAGGACCTCGCCGCCCTGCGGCGGCTCCGGCGAGATGGTGAGATCGCAATAGCCCTCGCGCAGCTGTTCAAGGTTGGGTATCCCCGCAGGCACGATGCGCAGCCGCACGCCGGGGGCCTGCGCACAAATGGCCTGCAATACGGGGGGCAGCAACAGGTCGCGCTGGTAGTCGTTGGCAGCGATGGTGAACTCGCGCCGGCTGCTGGCCGGATCGAAACGCGGCCCCAGCGCCAGGGTGCGCATGCCGTCGAGCAGCGCGCGCGCCGGTTCCGCCATGGCCTGGGCATGGGCCGTCGCCACGATGCCGCGGCCCGCCTTGACGAACAGCGCGTCGCCGGTGATTCCCCTCAGCTTTTCCAGGGTATGGCTCACCGCCGATTGGGTGGTGCCCAGGTGTTCCGCTGCCGCCGTGACCGAACCGGTCTCCAGCACGGTAAGAAATACCCGCAGCGCGCGGCCATCCAGGCCCAAATAATCGAATTCGCTCATGGGTTACATCATAAACACCCTGTTTATCTTTATAAACAATTAACCCAGTATCAACACCCCATTGCCGCACCACTGCACTGTGCCATCGCGGCAGCCGGCTAGAATTACCTCAAACCTCAATAACGGATTGAAACAAATGATCAAGCGCATCGTGATCGTTCTATTGGCATTGGCCGTACTCCTGGGTGGCATCTTCGGCCTCAAGGCCTACCAGTTCCGCCAGATGCAGGCGCAGTTCGCCCAGCCCATGCCCCCGGCCGTCATCGCCGCCGCCGAGGCGCGCGAAGAGCAGTGGCAGCCGCGGCTGCAGGCCGCCGGCAGCCTGGTGGCCCTGAACGGCACCGACGTCACCACCGAAATCGGCGGTATCGTCAGCGCCATCCAGTTCGAATCCGGCCAGGCTGTTAAGGCCGGGACGGTGCTGCTGCAACTGGCCAGTACCGTCGACAAGGCGGCGCTGGAAGGCGCCCGTGCCGAGCGTCGCCTGGCCGAGGTCCAGCTGGAACGCGCCATGGACCTGATCAAGCGCAAGGCCATCTCCAAATCCGATTACGACGCCGCCAAGGCCTCCTTCGACGCCGCCGAGGCCCGCGTGTCGGAAAAGGCCGCCGAACTGGCGCAGAAGACCATCCGCGCCCCCTTCGACGGCCTGCTCGGCATCCGCCGTGTCAACCTGGGCCAGTACCTGTCGCCCGGCACAAAGATCGTCGGCCTGCAGGCCCTCGATCCGATCTATGTCGACTATGCGCTGCCGGAGCGGCACCTGCGCGATCTGGCCGTCGGCCAGACCATCGAGGTGCGCATCGCCGCCTACCCCGAAAAACTGTTTACCGGCAGCATCCAGGCCGTGGAATCCGGCGTGGATCGCAACACCCGCTCGGTGGGCCTGCGCGCCACCCTGTCCAACAGCGACGGCCTGCTGCGCCCCGGCATGTTCGCCGAGGTCGCCACCGTGCTGCCCAGGGCCGATACCGTCATTACCGTGCCGCAGACCGCCGTCAGCATCAACACCTACGGCAACTTCGCCTATGTCATCGAAAAGGCCGAAGGCGACACGCTCGTCGCCAAGCGACGCCAGGTGGACACCGGCCGCATCCAGGGCGGCCGCATCGTGATCAGCAAAGGGCTCAAGGTCGGCGAACAGGTGGTTCGCGCCGGTCTGGTGAAACTGCGTGACGGCATGCCGGTCACCATCGACAACAGCGTCGAACTCAACGACGGCGAGGTCAGTCAGGAATGAAATTCACCGACATTTTCATCCGCCGGCCGGTCCTGGCGACGGTGATCAGCCTGCTGATCCTTATCGTCGGCCTGCGCTCGCTGCAGGATCTGGAAGTGCGCCAGTACCCGGAGATGCGCAATACGGTGGTGACCGTCACCACCGCCTATCCGGGCGCCAGCTCCGACCTGATCAAGGGCTTCATCACCACGCCGCTGCAACAGGCCATCGCCGAAGCCAACGGCATCGACTTCATCTCCGCCACCAGCACCCAGGGGATGTCCAAGATCGAAGTCACCATGGAGCTGAACTACGACGCCAACGCGGCGGTGGCCGAGATCCAGGCCAAGGTGGCGAGCAAGCGCAACCAGTTGCCGGCCGACGCGCAGGATCCGGTCATCGACTCCACCACCGGCGACTCCACCGCGTTGATGTACATCGCCATCTTCAGCGAGACCATCCCGCGGCCGCAGGTGGCCGACTATGTGCTGCGCGTGGTGCAGCCGCAATTGCAGGCCCTGCCCGGCGTAGCCAAGGCGCGCATGTTCGGCCAGCAATACGCCATGCGCATCTGGCTCGACCCGCAGCGCATGGCCGCGCTCGGCGTCACCGCCGCGGACGTGGCCGCGGTACTGACCGGCAACAACTACCTGGCAGCGGTGGGCGCCACCAAGGGCAAGTACGTCAGCATCAACCTGACCGCCAGCACCGACGTCAGCACGGTGGAGGACTTCAACAACCTGGTGGTGCGCGACGAGGGCGGCTCCCTGGTGCGCCTGTCCGACGTGGCCAGCACCGAACTGGGCTCGGAGGATTACGATTCCACCGCCTGGTACCGCGGCAAGCCCACCGTGTTCATGGCCATGGAACAGGCGCCCGGTGCCAACCCCCTCACCGTGGCCCAGGCCATCAATGCCGAGGTGCCGAAGATCCGCGCCCAGCTGCCCGCCGGCATGGAAGTGATGGTGCCCTACGATGCCAGCCGTTTCATCGAGGATTCCATCGACGAGGTGTACAAGACCCTGGCCGAGGCCATGCTCATCGTACTGGCGGTGATCTTCCTCACCCTGGGTTCGCTGCGCGCCGCCCTGATCCCGGCGGTGGCGGTGCCGCTGTCGCTCATCGGCGGCGCCTTCGTGATGCTCGTGCTCGGTTACTCGCTCAATCTGCTCACCCTGCTCGCCATGGTGCTGGCCATCGGCCTGGTGGTGGACGACGCCATCATCATCGTCGAGAACGTGCACCGCCACATCGAGGAGGGCGAAACCAAGTTCCAGGCGGCGATCCACGGCGCGCGCGAAATGGCCATGCCGATCTTCGCCATGACCGTCACCGTGTTCGCGGTGTTCGTGCCCATCGGTTTCCAGGGCGGGCTGGTCGGCACGCTGTTCTCCGAGTTCGCCTTCACCCTCACCGGCGCGGTGTTCATCTCCGGCGTCGTCGCCCTGACCCTGTCGCCCATGCTGGCCTCGCGGGTGCTCAAGCCTCACGGCAGCGAAGGTCGTTTCGAGATCTGGGTGGAGCGCAGCTTCTACTGGATAGCCTGCAAATACCGGCGCGGCCTGCACGTGGCGCTGGAATCGGTCCCGGCCACGCTGATCTTCACCGTGATACTGCTGGCCGCCATCGTCATGATGTTCATCACCAGCCGCAGCGAACTGGCACCCACCGAGGATCAGGGCATCCTGTTCTTCCAGGCGTCGGCGCCGCGCACCGCGACGCTGGATTATCACCAGACCTTCGCCGCCGATATCCAGCGCCGTTTCGAAACGGTGCCGGAGTACAACGACAGCTTCATGATTCTGGGCATGACCCCGGACACCACCTTCGGCGGCTTCAAGATGAAGACCTTCACCCAGCGCGAACGCACCCAGATGGACGTGCAGCCGCAGGTACAGGGACTGCTGGCCGGGGTGTCAGGTTACCAGACCGCCGTGTTCCCCCGCCCCAGCCTGCCCGGCGGCGGCCGCGGTTTCCCCATCGAAATGGTGATCACCTCCGATCGCAGTTACGATGAGCTGTCCGGCTTCGCCGATCAAATCGTCGGCAAGGCCATGGGCAGCGGCCAGTTCATGTTCCTGCGCAAATCGCTGGACATCGACCTGCCCGGCATCAACGTGGTCATCGACCGTGACCGCGCCGGCGATCTGGGCATCAGCATGGCCGACATCGGCCGCAACCTCGGCACCATGCTGGGCGGCGGCTACGTCAACCGCTTCAAGCTGGAGGGCCGCAGCTACAAGGTGGTGCCGCAGGTGGCGCGCGACTCGCGCCTGTCCGCCGAAATGCTGGAGGATTACTACATCCGTACCGGCAGCGGCGAACTGGTGCCGCTCTCCACGGTGGCGAAGCTGGAGTACACGGTGGAGCCGTCGAGCCGCACCCAGTTCCAGCAGCTCAATGCCATCACGGTGGAAGGCGTCATGATGCCGGGCGTGGCTCAGGGCTCGGCGCTGGAGTATCTGGGACAGATGGCGCGGGAGATACTGCCCAACAACTACGGCATCGACTACAAGGGCATCTCGCGCCAGTACGTGCAGGAAGGCAGCGCCACGCTGATCACCTTCGCCCTGTCACTGATATTCATCTACCTGACGCTGGCGGCGCTGTATGAAAGCTGGCGCGACCCGGCCATCATCCTGGTGACCGTGCCGCTGTCGGTGTTCGGTGCGATGATCTTCATCACCCTGGGCCTGTCCTCGGTCAACATCTACACCAAGGTGGGTCTCATCACCCTCATCGGCGTGGTGGCGAAGAACGGCATCCTCATCGTGGAATTCGCCAATCAGTTGCAGATCAGCAAGGGCCTGTCACGGCGCGAGGCGGTGGAACAGGCCGCGGAGATCCGCCTGCGTCCCATCCTGATGACCGCCTCGGCCATGGTCTTCGCCATGCTGCCGCTGCTCACCGCGGCCGGACCCGGCGCGGTGAGCCGCTTCGACATCGGCCTGACCATAACCGCCGGCCTCGCCATCGGCACCCTGTTCACCCTGTTTGTGTTGCCGGCGTTCTACGTGGTGCTGGCGCGCGACCACGCCACGGCGGAAAAGCAGCTGCACGAAGAGGAAGCGGGTCTATAGCGGAACTGCGGCTGCGGTCCAGGGACTAGCGACGGCGCCCGGCAGGTTTCTGCCGGGCGTTTTTCGTTTGCGGGCCCGTAGCGGTGCGTGCCGGGCGTGATCGTGCAGCGGCGCCCTGCCCGCCGGTGCCCGCCGGCTGCCAGGCCGGCACCAGGTGGCGCTTGCCGTTGCCGATGAGATCGCCGCGTCCCATGCGCTTCAGCGCCTCGCGCAGCAGGGGCCAGTTTTCCGGATCGTGATAGCGCAGAAAGGCCTTGTGCAGACGGCGCGCGCGCAGGCCGCTGGGCACCTCGATGCCCGCGCCGTCGCGCCGCACCCGCTTCAGCGGATTGCGGCCGGTGTGGTACATGGCGGTGGCCATGGCCAGCGGCGTGGGCAGGAAGGTCTGCACCTGATCCAGGCGGAAGTTGTTGCGCTTGAGCCAGAGCGCCAGTTCCAGCATGTCGGTCTCGCTGGTGCCCGGATGGGCGGCGATGAAATAGGGAATCAGGTATTGCTCCTTGCCCGCCTCCTTCGTCGCCTGCTCGAACATCACCTTGAACTTGTCGTAGGTACCGATGCCCGGTTTCATCATCATGCTGAGCGGACCGCTCTCGGTGTGTTCGGGTGCGATCTTGAGATAGCCGCCCACGTGATGGGTCACCAGTTCCTTCACGTATTCGGGCGAGCGTACCGCCAGGTCGTAGCGCAGGCCGGAGGCGACGAAGACGCGCTTGATGCCCGGCAGCTGACGCACACGGCGGTAGAGATGGATCAGCGGCGCATGATCAGTCTTGAGGTTGCCGCACACGTCGGGATACACGCAGGACAGGCGCCGGCAGGCCGACTCGATGCGCTCGTCCTTGCAATGCATGCGGTACATGTTGGCGGTGGGGCCGCCCAGATCGGATATCACGCCGGTGAAACCGGGCACGCTGTCGCGGATCGCCTCCACCTCGCGCACGATGGAATCCTCGGAGCGGTTCTGGATGATGCGCCCTTCGTGCTCGGTGATGGAACAGAAGGTACAGCCGCCGAAACAGCCGCGCATGATGTTGACCGAGAAACGGATCATCTCCCAGGCGGGCAGGCGCGCGTCGCCGTAGGACGGGTGCGGCGCCCGCGCGTATGGCAGGTCAAACACCGCGTCCATCTCTTTCGTCGTCAGCGGGATAGGCGGCGGATTGAGCCACACCTCGCGCTCGCCGTGGCGCTGCACCAGGGCGCGGGCATTGCCCGGATTGGTTTCCAGGTGGAACACGCGCGAGGCATGGGCGTAGAGCACCTGATCGTCCCGCACCTGCTCATAGGACGGCAGGCGCACCACTTCGTGCTCCCGGTCGACGCGCGGCCTGCGCTGCAACCGCACCACCTGCCCCGTGGCATCGCAGGCGGGAGTGGAGGCATAGGGATCGACATGCCGCGGCGGCGCGCCCGGCGTGTCGACGTCGCCGGCATCGACTTCGTGCCACTCCTCCGGCACGGCCTTGCGCATGAAGGCGGTGCCGCGCACGTCGGTGATCTCACCCACCGGCGTGCCCCGCGCCAGGCGATGGGCCACCTCCACCAGGGCGCGTTCGGCGTTGCCGTACAGCAACAGATCGGCCTTGGCGTCGAGCAGAACGGAACGGCGCACCTTTTCCGACCAGTAGTCGTAATGAGCGATGCGGCGCAGGCTGGCCTCGATGCCGCCTATAATCAACGGTACATCGCTGTAGGCCTCACGGCAGCGCTGGCTGTAGACGATGACCGAACGATCCGGCCGCCGGCCGCCCTCGCCGCCCGGCGTGTAGGCGTCGTCGCTGCGAATGCGCCGCTCCGAAGTGTAGCGGTTGACCATGGAGTCCATGTTGCCGGCGGTGACGCCGAAAAACAGGTTGGGACGGCCGAGGCGCTTGAAGTCCTCCGCCGAGGTCCAGTCCGGCTGGGCGATGATGCCGACCCGAAAGCCCTGCGCCTCCAGCAAACGCCCCACCATGGCCATGCCGAAACTGGGATGATCGATATAGGCGTCGCCCGTGACCAGGATCACATCGCAGGAGTCCCAGCCCAGGCGCTCCATTTCCTCGCGCGACATGGGTAAAAAGGGTGCGGTACCGAAGCGCTGCGCCCAGAATTTACGGTAGGAAAAAAGTTCGCGGGCTGGCATGGAGGCGGAATACCGAATGGGTTTTACTCGTATGGAGTCAGTGCAGTATATTGGGTCGCAGGGACAATAACCGAAGACGACGATCAAGGAGCCGTATCATGCGTCCACGCCATTTCATCATCGCCCTCCTGCTGGCCGCCGGCAGTACCGCCGCCAGCGGCGACGAGGTACAGATGCCGCCCGCCGCGCCGGACGCCATGTCCGCACAAGCGGCGCCGCAGATGGAACTTCCGCTCCGTGGCATGAAGATGCAGCAGGTGGAAGCGCGCTTCGGCGCCCCGCAGGAAAAAATCCCCGCGGTGGGCAAACCGCCCATCAGCCGCTGGATCTACGCCGATTATACCGTCTATTTCGAGGGCCAGTACGTAATCCACACGGTCAGCCGGCGCAAATAGCCGCATCCCCCTTCAATCCATGCGGTTGTCTCAGCGCAACCGCACGCGGTGCTTCCCCCCATGCAGATACTGCCCGCCGAATGGTCGCCGCAAAGCGCGGTGATGCTCACCTGGCCCCACCGCCACGGCCCGCTGGGCCGCATCCTGGAACAGGTGGAGGCGGTTTTCCTGAACATTGCCCGCGCCGTCACCGCCCATGAACCGCTGATCGTTTCCTGCCTGCACGAAGAACATCGCGACCACGTCGCCGGCCGGCTGGCCGCCGCCGGCATCGACACCGGCCGGGTGCGGCTGGCCATCGCGCCGTCCAACGATGTTTGGGCGCGCGACCACGGCCCCATCACCGTACTGCGCGACGGCGCGCCGCTGCTGCTGGACTTCGCCTTCAACGGCTGGGGCCGCAAATACCCCTACGATCTGGACAATGCCCTCACCCGCACCCTGCACGGCCAGGGCGCGTTCGGCGCCACGCCGCTGGAGGGAGTCGATCTGATCCTGGAAGGCGGCAGCATCGAAAGCGACGGCCGGGGCACTCTGCTCACCACCCGCCACTGCCTGCTCAACCCGCAGCGCAATCCCGAATACGACTGCGTCGGCCTGGAAGGAATTTTCGCCCAGGTCTTCGGCGCCAACCGGGTGCTGTGGCTGGACCACGGCGAACTGGAAGGCGACGACACCGACGGCCATATCGACACCCTGGCGCGCTTCTGCGACGAACACACCATCGCCTACGTACGTTGCGACAACCCGCGCGACAGCCATTACGCCGCCTTGCAGGAAATGGAGCGCGAACTGAGGGGCTTCCGCGACAACGACGGCCGGCCGTACCGCCTAGTGCCGCTGCCGTTGCCCGCCCCCAAGTTCAACGAACACGGCCAGCGTCTGCCCGCCACCTACGCCAATTTCCTTATCCTCAACGGCGCAGTACTGCTACCTGTCTACGACGACGTCATGGACACGGTGGCGCTGGAACGGCTCGCCCCCTGCTTCCCCGGCCGCGAGATCATCGCCATCAACTGCCTGCCCCTGATCCAGCAATACGGCAGCCTGCACTGCGTCACCATGCAACTGCCGGCGGGTGTCCTCTAGACAGGCTACAAGGGTATATCCTGCCCCGACAAATCAACCGCTTTTCCGCTGAGGATCTTGCGGCCGTGGATCATCGCGGACACCAGACCGCTGCGTTCCTTGATCTCGGCGACGATCACCGCGGCGATGTGCATCAGGGCAGCTCCGCTCAAGGCGAAGAAGGCCCACACGTGCAGTACGATGTAGGGATTGCGGAAACCCCGCATCGCCTCCCAGGCCACGGGGTCCACCATGTCTTTGCGACCCGCAATAAGGGTGGCCGGATCGACGCCCGGAGCCGCAACCCAGACAGCAATCCAATTTCCCAGTGGAGGCATATAGAGGTCAGTGCCTGCGAGGACCAGGCCGGTCACGGCCAGTACCGCCAGCAGGGACAACAGCGCCAGCACCATCAGTCGGCCGAGTGGGTTATGCCCCAGGTACTGCCGTGGTTCGCCGTTGCGCAGGCTGGCCAGGTAGGCGCCCAGTTCACCCAGGAAACCACGGCCGATGGGCAGTATCGCGCGCCAACGCGCGTGGCGGCTGCCGATGAATCCCCACACGAGGCGCCAACCGACGTTCAGGGCCATCACATAGCCGATCCAGACATGAAAGCTTTTGAGCCAGATCTTGGCATCGGCCGAGAGACCCAATGCCCTGCCGTTGTAGATGAGCAGCCCGATACCCATCAGCAGGAACACGGTCGTGAAGTTGATCCAATGAAACAGGCGCACGGAACGGTCCCATACGCGGTAGCTGCCAGTGTTTTCGCCAGTCACTTTTTTCCCCTTAGCTGCCAAAACTGATCGCAACACTACCGGCACACCATTAACCCAAGCTTAAAACAGGACGCTGCCGATTCCGTCATCATGGCCGCTGCTTTCAGCTTGTTTTCAGCCGTCCCCGTCAACATGCCTCGACACTTCAGATAGTCAGGAGAACGTATGTTCGACAAGGCACTCACACTGGTTTTGTTTGGTGTGCTGTTCATGAGCGCAGCCACCGTTACCTATGGGACGTTTTACGACCAAGGGTTTGTCCCCAGCGTCGCCGGCATCATGGGTCTGGCTGACGGACGCCACGACGACGACCACAAGGAGCATGACGATGATTAAGCTGCGGCTGCCGAAAGCCTTGGAGTTGCTGCTGCTCTGGCACGGTTTGTTTGCCGGGGCCTACACCATTGCCTATCTCACTGCCGAGGGTGCGCCGGGGCTGCATGAGTTTTCCGGCTACGTCGCCCTGGTGCTGCTCGCGGTGCGTCTCCTTGCGGCCCGTCTCGCCGGCGGACGCGCTCCCTGGGCGTTCCCGATCCCGAAGGCGTCGATGTGGAAGAATTTCGGGCACAAGCTGCTCACCGGCGACCTGGGCGCGCTGCGCGGCCGCACCCCTTTTGCGCCGCTCTCCGGCCTGGTAATACTCGGTATCATGGTGTTGGTCTCGCTCAGCGGCCTCGGCGCGGACTGGTGGGGATGGGACGATCTGCACGAAGGCCTGGCCGAGGGGTCGCTGGCGCTGGTGCTGGTCCACATTGCCATCGTCTCGTTTGCACCGATGCTGCAGCGACTCACGAATACGCAAGGTGAACGCAAACCGGCCTCATTGGCCCGGTAGCTCAGGCTGCCCGAACGGGAAGGCGGCGGCGAATTGACCGGCGGCCACAGGCGCACAAACGCGCTATGATTCGGACAGTAATGGGCATGGAGTGGGAAATGGACAAACGAACCCTGCGTGTCGGTCTGGTGCAGCAACCTTGCAGCGAGGATCGCGAGACCAATCTTTACTACAGCTCGCTGGAGATCCGCGCGGCGGCGGCCGACGGCGCCGAGCTGGTGCTGTTGCAGGAACTGCACGGCGGCGTCTACTTCTGCCAGACGGAAGACCCGGCGCGCTTCGATCAGGCCGAACCGATCCCCGGCCCCACCACCAACGCCCTGGCGGAACTGGCGCAGGAACTGGGTATCGTCATCGTCGGCTCGGTGTTCGAGCGACGCGCGCCCGGCCTGTACCACAACACCGCCGTGGTGCTGGAGAAGGACGGCAGCATCGCCGGTATCTATCGCAAGATGCACATTCCGGACGACCCCGGCTATTACGAAAAATACTATTTCACCCCCGGCGATCTCGGCTTCACCCCCATCGACACCTCGGTGGGGCGGCTCGGCGTGCTGGTGTGCTGGGACCAGTGGTATCCGGAAGCGGCGCGACTGATGGCCCTGGCCGGTGCGGAGATCCTGCTCTACCCCAGCGCCATCGGCTGGGATGAACGTGCCGAACTGGATGAGCAGCTGCGCCAGCGCGATGCCTGGGTCACCATCCAGCGCAGCCACGCCGTCGCCAACGGTCTTCCGGTCATGGCTTGCAACCGCGTCGGCTTCGAGGCCGACCCTTCGGGCCAGACGCCGGGCATCAACTTCTGGGGCTACAGTTTCATCTGCGGCCAACAGGGCGAAATCCTCGCCCAGGCGCCGGAAGATGATCCCACCTTTCTGGTGGCCGAGGTCGACCTGGGCCGCAGCGAACAGGTGCGCCGCGCCTGGCCCTACCTGCGCGACCGCCGCATCGATGCCTACGCCGACCTCGCCAAGCGCTATCGTGATTAATAACCATGACTTGTCGCAGACGACTACATGGATGTAGTCGGTTGGAAATGTCTGGAACATATTTCCCAGACGCGGAGACGCAGAGGTAATTCAGGAATTTTCTCTTGCATCGGAATACGCAAGATATCTGCCCATCTCCGATCTTCAGTCACAATATCCCTCAGTGACCTCTGCGTCTCTGCGTCTCTGCGACAAATCTTTGGTTTTCAGGAATCAATACTGAGGTAAGTGAACCATGATCATCATCCTGCAGCCGCACGTCACCACGCAGAGCCCGGAATTCGATGCCCTGCGCAGCCACATCGCCAACCTGCCGCGCGTGCAGATGCGGGTACACGAGGAGCGCGGCAGCCAGCAGACCCTGACCGAGATATATCTCATCGGCGACACCGCGGCGCTGGACAAGGACGACATGGCCAGCCTGGCCGGCGTCGAGCGCGTGGTGCGGGTGTCGCGCGAATACCGCGTGCTGGGCCGTCATCACGACGATCAGCGTGCCAGCTATTTCGAATACAACGGCGTGCGCTTCGGCCAGGACAATTTCAACGTCTTCGCCGGACTGTGCGCGGTGGACACGCCGGAGCACGTGGAGATCATGATGCGTACCCTGCGCGACCACGGCCAGGTGTGCACCCGCATGGGCGCCTATAAGCCGCGCACCAACCCCTATGCCTTCCAGGGCCACGGCAAGACCTGCCTGCCCTATGTGTTCGAACTGGCCGGCAAATACGGTATCAAGGTGATCGCCATGGAGGTGACCCACGAAAGCCACGTGAACGAAATCCGCGAGGCACTGCACCAGACCGGCAACCCCACCGGCGTGATGCTGCAAATCGGCACCCGCAACACCCAGAACTTCGAGCTGCTGAAGATCGTCGGTCGCCAACGCGACTTTCCCGTACTGCTCAAGCGCGGCTTCGGCATCACCCTGGAGGAATCGCTCAACGCCGCCGAGTACCTGGCCTCGGAGGGCAACCGCAATGTGGTGTTCGGCCTGCGCGGCATGAAGACCAACATGGGCGATCCGCACCGCAACATGGTGGACTTCGCCCACGTGCCGGTGGTGAAGCGCATGACGCGCATGCCGGTGTGCATCGACCCGTCGCACTCGGTGGGTACGCGCGATCGCGGCCCGGAAGGCCTGCTCGACGTGTTCCACGTTACCGCCCAGGGCATCATCGCCGGCGCCAACATGGTGCTGGTGGATTTCCACCCGCAGCCGACCAAGGCCCTGGTGGACGGACCGCAGGCCCTGCTGCTCAACGAGCTGCCGCACTTCCTGGAGGACGTGGCCATCGCCCGCGAGGCCTATGAGAAACGTTGCGCCGCCGCAATGCGCGCCGGGCTGACATGAGGGGAAGCCGGACCTGACAGAAGCTGAAGTTTGCGCCAGGCATGCCAGCTGACACCTTCTGTCATGACAAACAACCTATGCCGCAGAATATTTGTACTTATAAATCAATCAGATACGTTGTGGCACAGGAGTTGCAAAATTATTGCCGTGGAGTAAAACCACATTGCTCCGGTGGAGCCATGTGGCGGATTCCCCTCCTTCCACACTGTGGTGTTTTTAGCCGCGTCCGTAATGGCGCGGCTTTTTTCGTTTTCAGGCCGGTGGAAATGCGGCCCCGTCGCCCCGCCCGGGCGCCGGGATGACCGGTGCATTGCGATATCTTCTGTAGGGTGCGCACCGCTGACCAACGCAGTGACGCTGTCCCCTGGTGCGCGGTGCACACCCTACCATCCCCTACCCGGCGCCGCGCATGCGCTCCACGTAGCGATACAGGGTACGTTCGCTGACCCCCAACCGTTGCGCCGCCTTGGCGCGGTGGCCGTCGCAGCTTTCCAGGGCGTGCAGCACTTCGTCGTCGGTCAGCCGGCCGTTGCGCCGCTGCAGCATGCGCCGGCCGCTGGCGGCCAGACCCATGTCGAGCCCGCCGCTGCCCTGCGCGTCCTCGCGCCGCGGTCCCTCGAACACCAGGTGTTCCGGGCGGATGATGTCCTCGCCGTAGGCCAGGATCGCCGCACGCTCGACAATGTTGCGCAGTTCGCGGGCGTTGCCCGGATAGTCGTAGGTCATCAGGGTCTCGATCACCTCGGGCGACAGCGGGATGTAGCGATCGGCATCTTCGCTGCTGGCCAGGAAGTGCTCCGCCAGGGCGGCAATGTCGTCGGGCCGGTCGCGCAACGGCGGGATGTGCACCGGGAAGGCGGACAGGCGGTAATACAGATCCTGGCGGAACGCGCCGCGCTCCACCATGCGCTGCAGATCGCCGTGGGTCGCCGCGACCACGCGCACGTCCACATTGATGTATTCGGTGCCGCCGAGGCGGCGGATGGTGCCGGTCTCCAGCACGCGCAGCAGCTTGGTTTGCAGAGCCAGGGGCAATTCGGCGATTTCGTCGATGAACAGGGTGCCGCCGTGCGCCACCTCGAACAGGCCCTTCTTGCGCCCCGTGGCACCGGTAAAGGCACCCTTTTCGTGGCCGAACAGCTCGCTCTCGATGAGGTTCTCGCCCAGGGTGCCGCAGTCGACGATGACGAAGGGACCACCGCCGCGGGGCGAATACTCGTGCACGTACTTGGCCACGCATTCCTTGCCCACGCCGCTTTCGCCCAGCAGCAGCACCGTGGTGGTGGTGGGGGCGACGCGCTGCAACAGGCTGGTCATGCGCACCATGGGGCGGGAGCGGCCGATGAGCAGGGTGTCCTGCCGCTTCTGGCTGATGGGAAAGATGTACTCCCCCACGTACAGCACCTTGCCCTTGTCGTCGAACAGCGGCGTCGATTGCAGCTGCACGTATTCCTCGTGGCCGTTCATGTCGTAATGGACGTGCATCACCTGGGTCGACTGCCCGGTGCTGAACACGATCTCCAGGGGGCAGTGCTCGCCGTGCTGGCTGCACGGGGTGTCCACCCGGTGCGACACCTCGTAGCAGAAACGGCCGACCACGTCGTCGCCGTTGCCCAGGCCGTAGCGCCTACGGTACTGGGCGTTGGCGGCCATGATGCGGTAGTTGCGGTCGATGACCACGAAGGGATCGGGCAGGATGTTGATGATTTGTTCGCAGGACGGTTTGGCGATGCTGTCGCAACTCATGTTCTCTCCTCCAGACGTAACTGTTTTTGTTTTTATATGGCAGTCAGTGTCATGACATATTCTGCCCGACAACCTGTCATGTCAAGACCGGACAGCTTACCCTCCCCCGCCCCAAATGAAAACGGCGGGGACCAGCCCCGCCGTTTTTGATTCCCCTCTGCTGCAAGCTTACTTCAGGCGCTCGATGCCCAGGGCCTTGAGGACGTACTTCTCGAACAGGGGCTCGGAGGAACCCTTCTTCATCTTGTTGATGAAGTATTTCTCGAAGGCGACCTTGGCCATGTGCACCCACTTGCCCTTCTTCATCCAGGACACGTTGCGGGGCGGGATCTGCGGCATGGCGACGAAGGCCACGCCGGTGTCACCCATGTCGGCCAGGCAGATGGCGTTCCAGGTGCCCTTCTCGTCCGGATCCTTGCCCTCCAGGGCGTTCTTGATGTTGTTGGCGGTGGCCGACACCATGGACTCGATCATGTAACCGGTCTTGGGGGTGCCGGTGGGAACCGGGGTGGCCTCGACCGGCGGAATGGCGATGCAGACGCCCACGGAGTAGATGTTGTGCCACTTCGGGTTGCGCTGGAAGGCGTCCACCTTGACGAAACCGCGCGGGTTGACCAGGTCCTCGCCCACCTTCATCACCGGGTCGATGCCCTTGAAGGCCGGCAGCATCATGGAGTACTTGAACGGCAGCTCGTGCTCCTTGACCACCTCGCCCTTGTCGTTGTGCTCGGCCACGAACATCTTGCCGGCCTCGACCTTGGTGACCTTGGCGTTGCAGATCCACTTGATGTGGTTCTGGCGCAGTTCGGACTCCATCATGCCCTTGGAGTCGCCCACGCCGCCCAGGCCCAGATGGCCGATATAGGGCTCGGAAGTCACGAAGGTCATGGGTACCTTGTCGCGAATCTTGCGCTTGCGCAGGTCGGTGGCATAGATGAAGGCGGTCTCGTAGGCCGGGCCGAAGCAGGACGCGCCCTGCACGGCGCCGACGACCAGCGGTCCCGGATCCTGCACGAACTTCTGCCATTCCTCGTAGGCCTTCTCGGCATGGTCGGTGGTGCAGACGGACTGGGTGAAACCGCCGTGGGGGCCGAGGCCCTCGACCTCCTCGAAGGCCAGCTTGGGGCCGGTGGCGATGACCAGGTAGTCGTACTTGACGGCGGTGCCGTCCTGCACGATCAGGGTGTTCTCGTCCGGCTTCAGCTCGATGACGGGCTGGGCGATGAGCTTGATGTCCTTCTTGGCCAGGTAGCCTTCCATGGGGAAGGTGACGTCCTTGCGCGTGCGCCAGCCCACGGCCACCCACGGGTTGGAGGGGGTGAAGCTGAAATGGTCGGAACTGTTCACGACGGTGATGTCGTGCTCCCGTCCCAGTACGTCGCGGAAATCGTATGCCGCAGGCAGACCACCGATGCCGGCGCCCATGATGACGATATGTGCCATTTAACTTCTCCTCCTCAATTATTCAAAACGGCCTGAGCCGGACCTTGTTCATCTTCGCGTAACCATAAGGCAATATTTATGCCACAAATCAGCCGGCGCCCCTGCGGGTCAGGTTGCGCAACCCCTTGGCGGCCAGCAGGAGCGGCAGGGCTCCGTGCAGCACCAGATCGAAGATATCGATGGGCCGCACCAGCCGGCCGGCGGCCAGCATCTTGAGTTTCTCCCACAGGTGGGGCTCCGGCAGGAAGGGCGCCAGGCCCAGCAGCAGCGCCCCGAGCAGCAGCGGGCCCCAGGGCAGTTTGTCCAGCCAGCTCACCTCGATCGCCACTCCCGTCCGCTCCGCCCCGGGTTACCCAGGGCGCAAGTGCATATACAATAGCCGCTTTTTACCCGCCGGATTCTGAATTAATGACTGAACGCTACCATTCGCCGCTCCATCCCGTCGCAGCGCGCCGCCCCGGCGAACGCCTGCGCTGGGGCCGCCTGTATGGCAGCAGTTACGGTCTGGCCATCGCCTCCGCGGCACGCGAGCAGGACGGCATGGTGCTGGTGGTTACCGCCGACACCCCCACCGCCAGCCGCCTGGAATACGAGCTGCGCTTCTACCTGGGCGGGGATGAGAGCAGCCTGTCGGACTTGAGTGCCCGTAGCGAGCAAGGTGGGGGAGCGAGGCCAAATCGTGCCGATTTCGAGGCGCATAGTGGGACTACGCAACGAGAAATCGGCACGATTTGGACCGTTGCTCCCACCGGCGCAGTAGGAGCATCTCAAGTCCGACAGGCTGCTAGTCTGCCGGTGCTGCACTTCCCCGACTGGGAGACCCTGCCCTACGACGCCTTCTCGCCGCACCAGGACATCATCTCCGAGCGCCTCGCCACCCTGTACCGCCTGCCGTCGCTGAAGCGCGGCGTGCTGATCACCCCCATCTCCACCCTGATGCACCGGCTGGCGCCGCGCGAGTACCTGGAGGGCCACAGCCTGGTGCTGGACGTGGGCCAGCGCATGGACATGGAGGAGATGCGCCTGCGCCTCGACGCCAGCGGCTACCGCTGCGTGTCGCAGGTGATGGAGCACGGCGAGTTTGCGGTGCGCGGCGCGCTGTTCGACCTGTTCCCCATGGGCAGCCCGGTGCCCTACCGCATCGAACTGTTCGACGACGAGGTGGAGAGCATCCGCACCTTCGACCCGGAAAACCAGCGCTCGCTGGACAAGGTGGAGTCGGTGCGCCTGCTGCCGGCGCGCGAGTTCCCCATGGGCGAGGCGGCCATCAAGCAGTTCCGCTCCGCCTGGCGCCTGGCCGTCGAGGGCGACCCGCAGCGCAGCCTGGTCTACCGCGACGTGAGCAACGGCCTGGCCCCGCCGGGCATCGAATACTACCTGCCGCTGTTCTTCGAACACACCCACACCCTGTTCGACTACCTGCCCGAGCAGACCCTGGTGCTCAGCACCGAGGGCGCCGAGGACGCCGCCGACGGCTTCTGGGGCGAATGCAAGGAACGGCACGAGCAACTGCGCCACAACATCGAGCGCCCCCTGCTGCCGCCGGAGCAGATCTTCCTGCGCGGCGACGAGGTGCTGGGGGCGCTGGCGCGCTACCCGCGCACCCAGCTGCAGCGCTTCGAGCTGGAGCCCAAGGCCGGCCACCACAACTTCGCCTGCGACAACCCGCCCAGCCTGACCCTGGACGTGCGCTCCGAGCATCCCACCGCCGCCCTGCGCCGCTTCCTCGGCGAATTCCAGGGCCGCGTGCTGTTCGCGGTGGAATCGGCGGGACGGCGCGAGGCCCTGCTCGACCTGCTCGGCGGCGCGGAGATAAAGCCGAAGGCGGTGGACTCCTGGCAGGCCTTCCTCGATGCCGACATGCCGCTGGGCCTGCTGGTGGCGCCGCTGGAACAGGGCCTGCTGTTGCAGGAGCCGCCCATCGCCGTCATCGCCGAGCCGCAGCTGTATGGCGAGCAGGTGATGCAGCGGCGCCGCCGCAAGGTGCGCGCCACCCGCGACGCCGATGCGGTGATCCGCAACCTGGCCGAGCTGCAACCGGGCGCGCCGGTGGTGCACGAGGAACACGGCGTCGGCCGCTACCTCGGCATGCAGACGCTGGACACCGGCGGCATCGAACAGGAGTTTCTCACCCTGGAATACGCCGGCGGCGACAAGCTGTACGTGCCGGTGTCCTCGCTGCACCTGATCAGCCGCTACACCGGCGCGGCGCCGGAGTCGGCGCCGCTGCACAGGCTGGGCAGCGGCCAGTGGGAAAAGGCCAGGCGCAAGGCC
>Ga0299912_10000287_pt1 | contig 46252 bp, 35 predicted proteins | sample RVTome_2_FD_207667 | JGI IMG/M metagenome (GOLD analysis project Ga0299912, IMG submission 207667) | Soil microbial communities from uranium-contaminated site in the Upper Colorado River Basin, Wyoming, United States - RVT95D214 (version 2) ... | reverse complement strand
GGATTTGAAGATAAAAAACACCGAGGAGACCTTCAGAGCATACTCCATGGCAAATCATCCGGCCGAAGGAAACATAATTATTCTGAATATTCGAATTGCAACACCTCCCTGGGATAATTCAAAGGAAGCTTATATGAATGTACCTACCGGTATCTGTTCATCTTATATTTTCTCACGCAAACAGGGCGATAAGGTAACCATTTCGGGTCCCTATGGTGAATTCTTCATAAAAGATACCAACAGGGAAATGGTCTATATCGGAGGAGGCGCCGGCATGGCACCTTTACGCTCTCAATTGTTCCATCTTTTTTATACAGCAAAGACCAGCCGGAAAGTATCGTACTGGTATGGAGCGCGATCAAAACGCGAAATTTTTTACGAGAAGCAATTCCGCGAAATCGAAAGAGCATTCCCCAATTTTACATTTAATATAGCCCTTTCAGAGCCCCAGACCGAAGATAAATGGAAAGGTTATACAGGGTTCATTCACCAGGTACTGTACGATAATTACCTGAAAAACCAAGAAGAACCGGAAGAGATTGAATATTACCTTTGCGGACCACCCATGATGAACGATGCTGTGCAAAAAATGCTCTACGATCTTGGGGTACCCGATGAAATGATTGCCTTCGATGATTTTGGAGTGTGACAGGTCAATTTTACTTTTTAATTAAAAAATTTTGCTGCTTTCAGGTAAAGGCCGATGGATTATTATTAAGGAAAGTCTTTACTAGGAATCTTACTTCATTCGATAATTGCTTGTTTAAAAATGGGCTTTCTTTAAAAAATACGGGCATTTGAGAAATCCAGAAAAAACAATTTATACTTTTTGAAACTCTTGTTTCACGGAGGCAATTTCAATTTGCCCTGAAAAGCCCATATTTCATGATACAGAACATAGCCCTGAACCCGTCTTTCCATTTAATTTTTTTGCCTTCCTGATACGTTCGGCCATAGTATGATATACCCACTTCATAAATTCTGATGCCAGGAATGCGTGCAATTTTTGCTGTCACTTCAGGCTCGAACCCGAAACGTTTTTCATGAAGGACCAATCCCTGGAGTATTTTTGTAGTAAATAATTTATAGCAAGTTTCCATATCGGTTAAATTCAGGTTTGTAAAGGCATTTGATAACATTGTGAGGAATTTATTTCCTATCGAATGCCAGAAAAACAATATCCTGTGCGGATTACTGCCAACAAACCTCGATCCGTAAACAACATCGGCGAATCCTGAAATTACAGGCGTAATCAGATTGTTATATTCATGCGGATCATATTCCATATCGGCATCCTGAATTATGATACAATCACCAGTTGCTTTTCTGATTCCGGTATGAATAGCTGCACCTTTCCCCATATTAACGTCGTGAGTAAAATATTGGATATCTGAACCGGCATTGGCTTTTATGAATCTCTTGATTAGAGTGTCAGTATTGTCATTTGAACAATCGTTTACAATGATAATTTCTTTCGCAATACTATTGATTAACTGCACCGAATCGACATTTTCAAGGATCGATTGTATTGTCCGGCTTTCATTGTATGCCGGAATGATCACAGAGAGTTTTTTAATAACCATAATCTGACGAATTTGTCTATCTGCGGAATTCAAATGGTATTAGGTATTTATCGGGTTAATGTCGATATTGTTATCTTCTCAATCGTACCTGAAAATGTTTCTTCTGAACTGACGAACATTCTCAAATTGCTACTTTTGAGAAGATCGGGTACTTGCACATAAAAGGCATATTTATGATAAAAACCAGCAGGATTATAAAGCCTTATCCTATTTAGCTTGATGAAATTGCTTTGCCGCAATTCCGTGTTCAGGAACGATCCAAATTTTCCCGTGGCTGGTTTAATCAAAGCTTCAATTTTCAACCAGTATTCCCGGGTATCCGAATTATCTATTTTTATATTTAAAATCTGACCGGCCGAATCAGGTTTACTGCAAATTGTCCAGATACTATCGATTGATAAAAGCTGATTTTCGAGGTATTTGTTTTCATTCCTGATCCAGTCGGAATTATCCATTAAACTAAAATCAAGGGGACTGGGATGGTTTTTTAAGAAGATCCTGCTGTAATACCGATAATTCATGTCATCATAATGGAGAATGGTATTATTGTATTGTCTGATTTGAAAAAGGTTCATATAAATTAAAAATATTCCTGCCCCGATTAAAGCCAGGCGTTGCCATAAATTCTGATTTATTTTCTCTACCAGTGCACCAAGAGCTAACGCAAATACAGGATAACTTTGCACTAAGGCGCGTGTCGAATAACTGCCGCCATAGCGCCAGTTACGCCAGGAAATTATTATATAAATATTGATCAGACAAAAATAGATAACTGCCTTTCGGAATGGATATTTCTTAATAAAAAACATTCCCAATATAAAAAGAAGAGTGACTGGAGTATAAATGAACCAGCCTTTTTCACCTCCGAACAGAACCCGCAAATGAGGAGTCAGAAAATCCCAGGCACTTCCTACATCATAAATAAAAAAGTCGGTTACATACTGCCAATAAATCAATTGAGGCAACACGCCTAAAAAACCAAACAGAAGGGCAATCCCTACATGGCTTTTATATTTCCTGACCTGCTGCCATTTTTCTCTGGCATGCTCTTTCGTATGTGTATTCCACAATAAAGGTATGAGAAATGAGATAGCTTCTGTAGGACGGCTGATGATCGCCAGTCCAATTAAAAAACCTGTTGCCGCGGCCCAAATGACGGAAGGCTCTCTGTGCCATTTAATTGTGGTATAAAGGATCAGAACATATAAACAAAATATAGGACCGTGACTTTGTGCATTATCGATGGCTATATATTGAATACAATTAGAAGCCAGCATAAGCAGCAGGATGGCAATGGCAGTTGACCTGTCAGTGAAATACAACAGAAGTATATGCCTTAATAGGAAAACGCTTACCATGCATAGAATAAGGATTCCAAATCCAATGGCATATTGATAAGGAGGTGAAAATCCGTCCTGTTCATAGCCCAGTAATTTAGCAGCTGAATGCCCGATCAGGAAAAACGGCAATTCGACAATTGCCAAGCCTCCCAAATACTTAAAAACACAATTTCCGTTTTTAAACTTGTTATATTGATATACCCATCCACCCGATACGGAATATTTTTTATCGATTTCAGGGAACCAGGCCATCTCTTTAACATCATGGTAGATAACGATAGCCGGCAGGTACAAATAATATCCCAGGGCATCCCATGTTGTGAGTTTAAGTGGTTCCGATGATCTTATATCAGAGTAATAAATACGGTGATAAAAGAAAACCAGGACTACAATGCAACATACCAGAAAAGAGAATATGTTTTTCATGGAGTATTATGCATTAAAAAAAACAATCATTCCGAAAAACAGATCACTCCTGTTCGAGTAAAATATGGTCTATTTGGTTTGATTATTGGAATAAAAGTAATAAATGTTTCATTTCTACTAAGGCACATCGAATTTAATAATTTGAATCCCCATAGACGCATTTACCCTGATAACTCGGTCTGATAAGTTCCTTACTGCCCTGTCTTTTACAGTTTTTGAAGCAGACATATTGCTGGAAGCGTATCATTCTGTTAAATACGTAAATTATCTCCAGGTCATTCAATTGTCCAAAATACGTATGTAAGCTTTTTTTTAACAATGATCTTGATTTTTCCACATTCAGGTGCAGGTAACCAAGTAAACTATATCTTTACGATGCATTTACTTAAAAAGAAAATACAATATGATCAAAGAAATAACCTTACAAACACTAAATCCTTTTGAATTTATCCGGGGGAAGGTCGAAGAAATTAAAAAAATAGTTGGTAATGGAGTTGCTATAAATGCCCTTTCGGGAGGTGTCGATTCATCGGCTGTAACTATGCTTGGACATAGAGCTCTTGGAAAGCAGCTAAAAACCGTATTTATAGAAAATGGCCTTATGCGTGAAGGAGAATCAGCCCAGGTTGTGGGTTTTTTTCAGAAGCTTGGAGTTGTTGTTGAGGTTGTTGATGCACAAAAAGAATTTTTAACTGCACTCAGGGGAATTACAAATCCGGAAGAGAAACGCGAAGCCATTACCCAGACATTCTACCGGAATGTTTTTGGCCGTATCGTCAGGAAAAGCGGGGCAAAGTTTCTGTTACAGGGAACCATCCTTACCGATGTGGATGAAACGGTGGCAGGAATTAAACGGCAGCATAATGTATTTGAGCAATTGGGAATTGATCCACAGAAAGCATTTGGTTACCGCATACTTGAACCGCTGATCCAACTGCGTAAGGACGGGGTAAGAAAAGTTGGTGAGGCCCTTGGGCTTCCGGCCGAACTCTTCAAGCGTATCCCTTTTCCCGGTCCGGCGCTTTCAGCAAGAGTGATAGGAGAGGTGACCCCGGAAAAGATTGAAACTGTTCGAAGGGCAACCCTTATTGTGGAGCGCATACTGAAAAACACTGGTGCTTTTCAATACCTGGCAATCCTTCATGAAGACCGCGTTACAGGTATGCGGGACGGGAAGCGAGATTTTGGACAGCAGATCGAAATCCGCTGCTGGGATAGTGATGATGCACGAACGGCAACACCCACAAGAGTTTCGTTTGATATTCTTGAACAGTTGGCTAAGGAAATAATCCAGGGGGTACCTGGTATCGTGAGTGTTACCTATAATATAGCATCGAAACCTCCTTCGACCATCGAGGCAATTTGATGGCAATGATCTGATGCGCAACCGCTAGAGGTTATATAAATCGCTGAATGATATTCCGGTGATAGTTCAATTACTTAAGATAACAATCAGTAATGATTAATCTTAAATGCCGAAATGCGAGACATTCCTGCGTAGGCTTACCTGCGGCGGGCAGACAGGAACCACGAAGTGATCGACGAAGTCAATCCAGCCAAAATATCTTGATTCCGTGTCCCCGCCTGCCAAAGTGCAACGGCGGGCAGGAAGCACGGAATGTTTCATATTACAGATGTTATTTATGCATGATTATAGATACTCATATTACTTAAAAAGACCCATTTCGAATCCAATAAAGTGTAAGACTATTCTAATATCAAAGTAACAGAATTTCCCGATTTTGGTATTCACTCTGAAAATACCTATCTTGTATGTACATTTCTGGATATAAAATATATTGTATATGAATAAAAAATTTATTGCTCCCACCGTTGTTATTGTTGCTATCGTTGCAGCTGTTTTGCTGTATGATGCTCCAAAGATGGAATACAAAAAGATCCACGGTGCTATACAGGGAACGACATATAATATTACCTATGAATATTCTGTAAAAAGGGATCTTACCTCTGAGATTGAGAAGGTACTCAGTGATTTCGACCTGTCTCTCTCAACTTATCTGCCACATTCGGTAATTTCAAGAATCAATCGAAACGAACCTGAGGCGAAAGCGGATGACAGGTTTATAAAAGTATTCAACGCAGCGAGGGAAGTTTATGAATTAACCGGAGGTGTTTTTGATATTACCGTAGCTCCTCTGGTAAATGCCTGGGGTTTTGGTTTTACGCCCGGCGCTGAGGTCGACAGTGCCATGCTCGATAGCCTTCTGCAGTTTGTGGGGATGGAAAAAGTGCGTCTGGACGGACGAAATGTGATCAAAGAGGATCCACGTATCATGTTCGATGCCAATGCAATTGCTCAGGGCTATTCTGTTGATGTGGTTGCAGAATTTCTCGATAAGAAACGTGTCGAAAATTACCTGGTCGAAATAGGAGGGGAATTAAAATGCAAGGGGAAAAATGCCAAGGGCGAAGACTGGAAAATTGGAATTGACCGCCCCGAAGAAGGAAATTTTGTGGCAGGGACCAACCTTCAGGCCGTTGTGGCTATAAAGACCAAATCGCTGGCAACATCAGGCAATTACAGGAAGTTTTATGAAAAAGACGGGATAAAATATGCCCATACCATCAATCCGAAAACAGGATATCCGGTACTGAGCCGTCTGTTAAGTGCAACGGTTCTCGCCGATGAATGCATTACCGCCGATGCTTTTGCCACAGCCTTCATGGTTATGGGTCTCGAACAGAGCATACAATATCTCGAAACGCAGGATGAGATTGAGGCGTACCTTGTATATAATAATGAAGAAGGTAACTACAAGGTATACGCCACACAAGGCATGAAAGATTATATAATAGAAGAGAGGAAATAGAGGAGAAGTATACAGTTATGAATCTCGAGTTTCATAACATTCTAAATTCTTCATTTTTCATTCTTCATTATACATTCTTCCCCAGCACATCCGCAACGGAATTCGTTTTCAATGTCGTTGGTACGTTGACAACTTCCTGCTGGCAAGGTTTTTTTATTGAAAAATAATCCGATACCAAATCCCAGTCCGGCAATAACAAGTAGCAAAGTTGATACAACCAAAATTTTAATAATCATGGCAATGTTTTGTACAGTATAACAAAGCAAATACAGGGAAGTTCAGGAAAGACTGTCGATATCAATCTTTAATTCGGAGGGATTGATCCGTTGCTTTTTCATGCTTTTATTCTGGTCCCATTCTTTTCTTTCGTCACATTTCGGACATGCTATACCCAGTTTACGCATTGAACTGTTCCTGCCAATTTCGGTTTCGGGGAATTTTCTTCCATGACGGAAAAAGATGTTGAAACCGAGAGCCAGAAATGCGACGGCAATAAATATTATAGCCAGCAGGACAACTTCCATGGATCGTAAATTACTTTACGCAAAAGTACAACGATTCCTTCAATTTCGTTACCCCGGATAAACAATTCGGGTAGAATCGATTTCATCCTATGGCAACCATTCTGCTGTTCATCTGTTAGTATACTTTGAATCTGATTACGAAATAATTATTGGGTAATTTAATATGACTGAAACGCTGAAAGCTGTTAAAGGAACTGGTACGCATAAATTTCGAAAAGAAGAAATCCTGAACGATTATTTACTGGCAAACCAAAGCAGGCAGCTGAGTATTTTAGGACGCAAGGAAGTGCTTACAGGAAAGGCCAAGTTCGGGATATTTGGCGATGGCAAGGAAATAGCTCAGATTGCCATGGCTAAGACATTCCGCAAAGGCGACTGGCGTTCGGGGTACTATCGTGATCAGACTTTTATGCTGGCAACCGGTATGTTCTCACTCGAAGAATTCTTTACTCAACTGTATGGAGTTACTGATACGGATTACAACCCTTCCAATGGCGGACGGTCGTTCAATAACCATTTTTCAACCCGCACTATAAATGATGGAGGTGAATGGGTGAATCTGATGGAGCAGCCTAATTCTTCTTCCGATATTTCACCAACCGGCGGACAAATGCCGCGTCTATTGGGTTTGGGTCTCGCTTCAAAATTGTTCAGAGAAAATAAAGAATTAAATCAGTATGGGTTTTTAACAAATAAAGGTAACGAAGTTGCATTTGGTACTATAGGTGATTCCAGCACTTCGGAGGGGCATTTTTTTGAAGTGATGAATGCTGCAGCAGTGAAGCAGGTACCTATTGCCGTTGCGGTTTGGGACGACGGATACGGAATATCGGTCGAAAAAAGGTACCAGACAGTGAAGGAGTCTATATCAGAGGCTCTTAAGGGTTTTGAAAAGCTGGACGGAACAAACGGCATTTTGATTTATAAAGGTAAGGGTTGGGATTATAATGGTTTGTGCAAACTCTTTGCTGAGGGAGTTAAACGCTGTCGGTTAGAACATGTTCCGGTTCTATTTCATATCGAAGAAATAACGCAACCCCTGGGTCATTCGACCTCAGGCTCGCATGAGAGGTACAAATCTGAAACACGTCTGAAATGGGAAGAAGAATACGATTGTATCCGAAACATGCGGATGTGGATTATTGACCACAAAATAGCTACACCGGCTGAACTGGATAAGATTGAAAAACAGGCTTTAAGTGATGTACAACAAGCCCACGATAAAGCATGGAAAATATATCAGTTGCCAATACAGGCTGAAAGAAATGAACTGCTTAAGATTGTAGAAAACAGGGGATGTATTTGCAAGAAAGACCGGATTGACAAAGTTGGCATAATTGCAGGAAATTTGCGCAACAGTAAGGCTCCGATACGAAAAGATATTGTCTCGGGAGCAAAAAAAATTCTCCGTTATATCTGTACCGATTGTCCTGAAAGAAAGGAATTGCAGCAGAACCTCTCAACATGGTTCAATCATCGTTTCGTTGACAACTATGAGAAATACAATGCATTTTTGTATCTCGAAAACAAGTATTCTGCATTGAATGTTGATTGTAAAAAACCTGTTTATGCTGAAAATCCTGAAGAAGTTACGGGGCGTGAAATACTGCGTCAGAACTTCGATAAATTATTTGAAAAATACCCCTTGCTTGTTGTGTTTGGAGAAGATGTCGGTAAAATTGGAGGTGTGAACCAGACCTATGCCGGACTACAGGAAAAATATGGAGAATGCAGGATCTTTGATACCGGTATCAGGGAAACTTCCATTATCGGGAAAGGCATAGGACTGGCATTACGGGGTTTCCGTCCGATTGCCGAGATACAATACTTCGATTATTTGCTTTATGCACTTCAGACGATAAGCGATGATCTGGCAACAACTCACTGGCGTACCGCAGGCAGGCAGGCAGTACCATTGATCATCAGTACACGTGGGCACCGCTTCGAAGGCATCTGGCATGCCGGATCGCCTTTAAGTATGGTCATTAATTCTGTACGGGGAATTTATGTTTGTGTACCCAGAAATATGACACAGGCGGCAGGATTTTACAATACCCTGCTTCAGGGAAGGGATCCAGGTCTGGTTATTGAACCCCTGATAGGTTATCGCTTAAAAGAATTCATACCGGATAATATTGGTGAGTACCAGATACCTCTTGGTGAACCTGAAATATTACACGAGGGGACCGATGTTACACTTGTTACCTATGGTTCCTGTGTGCGCATTGCCGAGGATGCCGTAAAGCAACTAAAAGAATTTGATATAAGCATAGAACTTATTGATGTTCAAACCCTGTTGCCTTTCGATCTTACTGACAGTATCTTAAAATCGATCAGGAAAACCAACCGGGTAGTTTTTTTCGATGAAGATGTTCCGGGGGGTGCAACAGCTTATATGATGCAAAAAGTATTGGAAGAACAAAGGGCGTACAGATATCTGGATGCCGAACCTCGAACACTGACAGCAATGGAACACCGGCCTGCATATACTACCGATGGCGACTATTTTTCCAATCCGAATGCCGAAAATGTTTTTGATACGGTCTATGAAATGATGCACGAAGCGAAACCAGCAAAGTATCCGCGATTGTATTAAGCGATTAAAAAATTGAACGAGTATGAGATTATAAATGCAGGTGAATAGGTGATATGTTAATGAAAAAAGAAGGAAATGAGTAATGTGAATTTCATGGCATAATCTGATCGCGAATTTGTATTTCCCGGTTGAAACAGCACTACAAACAGTGACACTCATTATAAAAATACCGGGCAACGAATTTCGATTTCAGATTTCAGGAATAACGCTGTTTAAAGATATACAGTTGAATTCAGAAATATACAGAAGTTTCAGTCTTTTGGATCGATCCAGATAACCCCTCTTGTTTTTCGCCCGTTAATTTCAATATGTAAAGTAGTATGGAACTGCAAATGCCTGATAAATTGTGTTTCAGTCTGGGCAGGAAAAGAATCGAGATAATCACGGTTGAAGAATCCATCGTTAATGTGAGGGGATAGTGTACAATAACCTACCCCAAAACTGGTCAGATTATGAAAGAAATGGGTGCCCTGGCTGGGGTCGACTTTGTAATCCTCAATTCCAAGCTCAACCAACAAACGCACATTTGAGATATTTATCCATTGAACAGGTATTCCGAGCCAGGGGTCGGCTGAGCCCCAGCGACCCGGACCTATCAATACAAAATACCTTTTCTCTTCTGTCATTTTCCGGTTTAACGATTCAATTTCGTGAGCAATCAGTTTGTTATTTGAAGGATTGAAATTTTTAGTCTTTATATAAACCAGATCCCGGACATCCTCTATGATTCCGTTACCCATTGCCTTTTCCGAAGTCAGTATGAGCTTCTCTTTCGGAATATTTTTAATGTCGATATTTGAATGAATATAATGTGTCATGATGGGGCGTACTTGCAGATAATTGAATATTTTGGGTTTTCCCGTTGGTGAATCGAGATTGGCGGCAAATTCAATTTCAACCGGATGATTCAGTGCTTCACTACTTATTGCGAGCAGGTCGTTAATTATTTCTGCGAGCGGGAAGGTATCGTGGTTCAGGATGGATGAGAAGGTAATAATTCTTTTTCCCTCCAGAAGCATTCCGTCACTAATGATCTGGTTGTTCAGATCGTATGTTGATGCTGCAAACATGAGAGAACGATCGGTTTCCGCATCTTTTATAGGCAGGTGCAAGAGATTGATTTTATCGTCAACTGACGGTTTGAAGCTGTCAGGATCCATATTGATGGCATAAAAATATTTCTGTGTATCCTTCAATGCCTGGTTGGGCGAAGAGAGTTGAATGATATTCCGGGGATATTTTGGAGAGAATCGCAAAGAAATACCTCCCTCGACGATTTGTTTTCCTAATCCGTATGCCAGATTTACAATGCCTTCTTCGGTTTTCTCCTTACCTATTGGATAATAGTTCAGCGATCGTGCAACACCTGATAAGGTGGGATAAAAACGTCCATGATAATTATTGCCACAAACCGATTGAATGATGATTCCCATTTTCTCTTCATCGATGAGATTGGAGGTGGCCGACATGTATGTTTTACTTTGCTGAAAAAAGACAGATGCATAAACGCTTTTAACAGCCTGTTCGAGTTTTGTGACGGCAATGACCGGATCGGCAACTGGGGGGACCATGTAAGTATTGTAAATTCCTGCAAAGGGTTGAAAAAGGCTGTCCTCAAGCTTGCTCGACGATCTTACGGCAACAGGATTTTGAGCGATACTGGCTATGCTATATAGATCGTCCCTGATTTTTTGCGGGAAATCGGCATGAATAAATTGTTCTAAGATTTCTTCATCGTTACATGTCGACAGGGCTTTCGGGTACATGTTATTTCTCGACATAAACTCATCGAAGATATCTGTGCTCAATACCACAGTAGGGGGTACCGATATGATAATATCAGGATATTTATTAATTATTTTCTCCTTTTTTAATACCGATGACATGAAGGCAAGTCCCCGAGCTTTACCTCCCAAACTGCCCTGCCCGATACGTGAAAAGAAAAGGTAATCATCGAATTTACTCCGGTTAAACTCGGCGATAATACCACGGGCCTTGCTGATCCTGAAATCGGCGATGCTGTTATAGATATACTTTCGCACTTCCTCAGGGTCAGAAAAATCGTCATATTTGGCTTCCTTGAAACGTTTCGCGATTGGAAAAAGAGCTCTGGCATTCAGCCATTTTGAAAAATCGTCTTTTCGTGTGTGATATTCCAGAATATCGTCAGGCACAGAAAGGATGAGCTCCTGTAACGATTTAAGATCCCTGGCAATAAAGGCTTTTTTCATCGTTTTCGGATCGATAAAAACGAATTCGCCAAAGCCAAAATTTTTCAAAATATAATCTCTTAATTCATTTAGAAGATTTTTAGAGTATTTATTCAGAAAGCCTGCTCCCAGTTGTTCAGCTAATTTTTTATTTGATGTATCGGACGATTGTAACAAAAACGGAATATTTGGATCATCCTCTTTAACACGATTGCAGAAATTGAGACCCGATTTTGCTTTCGAATCTCTCCGGTCAGATGCGAATTTATAACGGACATCTGAAATGATGCCAAGTAAATGTTCGCGATACTTCTCGTAGCTGGCAACCGCTTCCTGGTAATTCTTTGCCAGAAGTATTTTCGGTCGTCCTCGCCGGCGCAACATTTGCTGATGTTCGTTCAATGCTTCTTTGACAAATTCTTTCGATTGTTCGAGAATAATACGATACAACAAGGGCAGATAGGAAGAAATATATCGTACCGAATCCTCTACAAGTAAAATGGATTGTACTCCAATTTTAAGGATATCATTCTCAGCATTCATGGAATCTTCGATAAGCTTGATAATTGCCAGAAAGATATCTGGATTGCCCAGCCAGCAAAAAACATGATCGACTGCGGACAAGTCTTCCTTCTCGAGTTGAAGCGATACCTCCCGCGAAAAAGGAGTGAGAACAACAACAGGTATCGCCGGGTTGTATAGTTTGAGCTGTTTTGCCAGGTGAAAGGCGTTGATATCGCCTGTACTTAACATTTCTATGACCAGGTTAATATCTTCCTGTTCAAGAATCTGAGTGGCTTTTCTGGCTGAACTGGCATGAATAAATACAGGAGGATATCGCAGGTTTAATGAAACATATTCATTGAAAATATGCTCATCGATGCGTCCGTCTTCTTCCAGCATATAAAAATCGTACTCGCTGCAAATAACAAGAACTTTCCTGATTCTTTTCTGCATCAGCAGGTTGAAGGATGTCTCAACTGAATAGGACGAATAGTTACTTTCGGACTGATCGGACATAATTACATGCTAATGAATTCGAAACGTATTTCCACTTCGCAGCAAGTCGTTAACCGAATGAATTTTTGATTTCTTCTTAGCTTCCCTGATCTGTTTATTGAGCATGCACTCATATACTCCTGTCTTCCATTGTCGGATGATCCCCATGGCAACAGGAAATTTTGGGCGTGACATTCTCGAAAGCATGTAATGTCTTGTATCATCAGGGTTATGCGCGTTATGAACAAGTATGTCTTCTTTTTTGATTCCGTTTTCACCAATTGTAACCACAATGAATTTTGAACCACTCTGCATCAGTCCTTGATCGCGATTTTTTCCAAAAATCATGGGCTTTCCATGTTCAAGATATATCTGATGATCTTCTCTTACATCCTTTCCTGTGATATCGGCATGTACCTGGTTATTGAATATTACGCAATTCTGAAGGACCTCCACCAATGAGGTACCTTTATGTTTGGCGGCTTCGATAAAAACCTCTGTCATCATTTTCGGATCGGTATCCACAACTCTTGCGTAGAATGTTCCCTGCGCTCCCATTGCAAGTTCACCCGGTAAAAAAGGAGGTTCTATGGTACCATCGGGGGAAGTTTTTGTAATACTTCCGAGAGGTGAAGTGGGAGAATATTGTCCTTTTGTAAGCCCGTAGATCTTATTATTGAATAGTATGATGTTCACATCCAGATTGCGACGAAGGATATGAATAAAGTGATTGCCTCCGATAGCCATCGAATCACCATCGCCGGTAATGATCCATACACTGAGTTCGGGATTTGTTATTTTAATCCCGGAGGCAATTGCCGGTGCTCTTCCGTGCAGGCTGTGGAAGCCATAAGAATTAATATAGTAAGGGAAACGACTTGAGCATCCGATCCCCGATACAAACACGATTTTATCCTTTTGGACTCCAATTTCAGGGAGTGCTTTTTTGATCGCCGAAAGAACGGTATGACCCCCACATCCCGGGCACCATTTGACCTGTGTATCCAGGTTAAAATCCGCAGGTGAGATAACGGGTGTAGAAGTTTCAAACGCCATAGTTAAATCTCCTCCAGTAGTTCATTAAATTTATTTTTTAATTCGGTTACTAAAAATGGAAGTCCCTGTATTTTATTGTATTGAAGATAATCAAATTGCGGATATTTCGAACGCAGATATGTTGAGAACTGACCCAGGTTTAACTCACAAACAATTCGTTTTCTGAAACCCTTCAAAACATTCCCGGTGTTTTTAGGCAAGGGGAAAATATAATTGAATTGTACCAGTGAAATATTTTTACCTTCCTTCTGGAGTTCTTTAACCGCAGTATACAACGAACCATAAGTTCCACCCCATCCGATAACAAGCAAATCGCCGCGCTTTTTTCCTATAATTTTTTGTTCGGGAATATAGTTCGCAACGCGTTCAACTTTTTCGGAGCGGGTCAATACCATAATCTCGTGGTTTAATGGATCGTACGATACTTCCCCTGTAACATCGGCCTTTTCCAGGCTTCCCACTCTGTGCCTGAGTCCTTTCTGGCCGGGAATGGCCCAATATCTCGACAGTTTTTTCGGGTCGCGGTGATAAGGTAAATAAAAGGCGTCATTGTCGTCAACCAGAGGAAGATTAATGGGCATTAGATCTTCGGTTTTTGGTATTGACCATAATTCCGAACCATTTGCCAGGTAGGCATCAGATAGCAAAATAACAGGAGTCATATGTTCCATAGCAATTTTGGCAGCCTGATAAGCAAAGTGAAAACAATTTGCAGGTGTCGAGGCTGCCAATACGATACAGGGACTCTCACCATTTCGTCCGTATAAGGCCTGAAGCAAATCGGCCTGTTCTGTTTTGGTAGGTAGCCCGGTCGATGGTCCGCCACGCTGAACATCGATAACCACAAGCGGCAATTCGGTAATAACGGCTAATCCGAGAGCTTCATTTTTAAGGGCAAGTCCGGGACCCGATGTCGACGTTACCCCCAGTCCACCGGCATATGATGCACCAATAGCTGAACAAATTCCTGCGATTTCATCTTCAGCCTGAAAGGTAATCGCATCTAGATGTTTCATCGTTGACAGCTCCTGCAAAATTTCCGAGGCAGGAGTGATGGGATAAGATCCCAGGAAGAGTTTTCGACCCGATTTCTCAGCTGCTGCGAGTAGACCCCACGAAGTGGCCTGGTTACCTGTTATATTCCGGAATAAACCTTTTCCTCTTATCGCGGGGTCGACCTGAAAAGTAATCGCCATGGCTTCGATCGTTTCAGCATAACCATACCCTGAATGAAGCACGGCAATATTGGCGTTTCGAAGGTTTGGTTTCTTTTTAAATCGTTCTTTTAGAAATGTCTCCCCGATTTTAATATTACGGTTAAAAAGCCAGTAAAGCATACCTGCTACAAACTGATTTCTCATTTTGTCGGCAGTTCTGTGATCTATGTTAAATTGAGAAATAGTAACTCTTGTCAGGCTGCTGATTGGTGCTTTAATCACATTGTAATTTTCAAGAGTGCCTTCATGCAAAGGGTCTTCGATGTATCCGGCCTTTTTATAGTGATGACTGTCGAAATTGTCAATATCGATAATTAATATTGCACCTTTTTTCAGCCATCGGAGATTGGCTTTAAGAGCTGCAGGATTCATAGCTACCAGAACATCTGCCCTATCTCCGGGAGTTTGTATTTCCTTTTTACCTATATGAACCTGGAAACCCGATACTCCTGCAACCGTCCCTTCAGGAGCTCTGATCTCAGCTGGATAATCCGGAAACGTAGCCAGATCGTTTCCGACAAATGCCGAAGTATCGGAGAACTGGCTGCCTGTAAGTTGCATACCATCGCCTGAATCGCCTGCAAATTTCACCACAACTTCTTCGAGTTCAATTACTTTTTTTCCTCTTTTCCCGGGCATGAAACTTCGTGCTAAAGTTTAATACAATGGTGTTTTTTTAAGATTATCAATACATTAGAACAATGATAAAAAATATGACAGGATTTTGGAATATCAAAAGTCATGAAATATCTTAAGGATGATTAAAATCATCCTTTTAGCAGATAAGATAACGAATTGTTCACACATGGAATGAGTATTTACCCGGAGATTTCAAAATTGTTTCCGGTTTTCAATACAGATTCTTTGAATCAATAGAGTCACCCCGATATACATGCTGTAGAAAATTCGTTTTCCCCTGGTTCAGAAAATTGATATATTTTTCAATGTCCGGATTATAAAAGTACAGATCGCTGAGTTGTTTTCCATGGGGATCGATAATCACATACAGGGGCAGGGCATTTGAATTGAATTTCTCTATCTGAAGGTTATTGTTAATTTTCCCAAGTGTTTTCAATATCCTGCCATTGAATTTCGATAATACCCATTCTTTTTCGGGAAGTTCAATTCTGACATCGGTATATAAAGCGATTATTACAAAATCTTCCCGGAGCAATTTCAAGACATGTTCATCCGACCACACTTCAGCATACATTTTTTTACAGTTCTTACATGTCTCACTTGCAAAATCAAGTAATACGGGTTTATTAAGCTCACGCGCACAAGCCAGTCCTTCCTCAAAGTCGAAAAAACCTTTCAATTGATGAGGCATGTGCAATTTATCGGCATATTTCGGCTGATCTGTACAAATACTTCTGGAATCGTGTGGTGCATTATATTCATTCACTATATAGCTGGTAAGATCGAGGCCAAGAGTTGATTTATCGGGCAAAAAAGGAGATAGTTTTTTCAGCGGAGCCCCAAAAAGTCCCGGGATCAGATATATTGCTATGCCAAAGGTTACCACCGCCATCAATACTCTGAAAAAGCTTATATGGGTGATGTCATTATCGTGGGGGAATTTTATTTTACCCAGAAAATAGATACCAAGAATCACGAATATTGCGATTGCCAGTGCAATAATCACATCTCGGGTAATAAACGATAGACGCAGGTTGCCAAGAAACATGAGCGAAAATGCCAGAATTATAAAAGCCAGAACAACTTTCACGGAGTTCAGCCAGCCCCCCGATTTTGGTAATTTTCCGGTCATTCCGGGGAAAACAGCCAGAAGAGTAAAAGGCAGGGCAAATGTTAGACCGAAACCAAACATACCGATGACCGGTGTGATGATATCACCCTTCATAGCATTACCGAGTATAAGACCGGCAATGGGTCCGGTGCATGAAAAGGAAATAATTGCAGTAGCGAGGGCCATAAAAAACGGGCCAAGAATCCCCCCTTTATCTGCTTGTTGCTCGATACGATTTGCCAAACCACCTGGTAATACAATTTCAAACATTCCGAAGAATGATGCTGCCAGTGCAAGAAAAATCAATAAAAAGATTAGATTGGGTATCCAATGATTTGCCAGGGCCCGTGTGAGGTCGATCCGGAGCAGACCGCTCAGCAATCCAATTGATGTATAGATAATTACAATTGAAATGCCAAATATCAGGGCATTTAAAATGATGCGGTATCTCGACCCTGATTCCCGGGAAAAATAAGAAATTGTCAAGGGAATAACAGGGTATACACATGGAGTTATAATGACAAGGAATCCGCCAAGTAGTGCTTTTAAAAAAATGCTCCACAAGCTGACTTTTTCTTTTTTTAGCGATGTTGTGATTGTTTCAGATCGTTGCGTTTTAGCGGATAAAGTATCGGTTAATGAAAGAGTTTCATCTATGGTATTCGTATCTTTTAAAATTGATCGAGTGAGATCAGGATTGGTACTTTCAGAAGGTAATATTCTATCCGGACCAACCGCCACCTGTTTTTCAACTGTCTTGGTGTTATCCGGAGAGAGGGTAAATGTAAAAATGATATCTTTTGGAGGAAGACAACGTGAATCGTCGCAAACCATAAACTCAACGCTTCCCCGTATTGTTACTTCTTTTTCAGCAGAAATTTTAACTCTTCTGGTAAAAGCAATCTGATTGCTAAAAAGTTCTACATCCATTTCGAATGTCGCATCGTATTTAGTTTCAGGCTCAGTAACTGGTTTTATTTCATTGAGGTATTGCACATGAGGATTTTCGAAGAAAGAGAAATTGGTAGCGACAGGTCCGTTTTCCGGAATATTCAGGCCATACATATGCCATCCTTTATCGATAGTGGCTGTGAGAATGAGTTCATGCACATTTCCTTTCACAATTTTTGAAGAAAATTGCCAGTGCACGGGATTCAAAACCTGGCTGTGTATGTTGATTAGCGAAAAAAGAACCAGAAAACTTATAAGAAATGTTTTCTTCATCGATGTATTTTTCCTTTAAAGATATTAAAAAAGCTACGCTTATATTCTATATACAAACATAGATATTCCGATATTGTTTTTTCTTGTTTTCCCGCGATTGAAGTCGATCCGGCAGAAATTAATTCAGACTGGTGTTTGCGCAACTAGTTAAATCATCATACAGAATGAAAAACTATATGGATGGATTAGTATAAGATCTCACGACCATTTTCATCATAGAACCGATATTCAAGGAAGTCGTATGAACTTATAGGAACGATTTTAACTTTGCATTTGTAAGTTCTTCTCCATTTTCTGGCAAGAGAGAAGATCCCCCCTTTGGTAATAAATGCTGCAATATAGGGGTGCAACCGCAACATAATCTTTTTGAACTTTTTTCTATTCAGCAGTTCGTTGAGGGTATTTTCAATGCGGTCAATCTGGAGAATACTTGGCGAAATTTCACCTGTGCCTGAACATGTCGGACATTTTTCACGAGTATTGATTTCCATTTCGGGTCTCACACGTTGTCGTGTAATCTGCATCAGACCGAATCTGCTCAGGGGAAGAATACTATGTTTGGTTCGGTCTTCTTCCATGACCTGTCTCATTCGTTCGAATACCTTGTTTTTATTATCCTGCGAATGCATATCGATGAAATCAATCACGATGATTCCTCCCATATCGCGCAAGCGAAGTTGTCGGGCGATTTCATCCACGGCACTCAGATTGACCTCGAGAGCATTCGTTTCCTGGTTATCGACAGTTTTTGCCCTGTTTCCGCTATTGACATCAATAACATGTAAGGCTTCGGTATGCTCGATGATAAGGTAAGCCCCGCTTTTGAATGAAACAGTCTTCCCGAAGGAAGATTTTATTTGTTTTTCTACTCCAAATTTTTCAAAAATCGGAGTTGAACCATTATAAGGACTGACAATCCTTTCTTTTTCCGGTGCAATTGTACCGATATACTCTTTGATTTCCCTGTACACATTGTCGTCGTTGACATAGATATTGTTAAAAGAGACATTAAGTATATCGCGCAGGATGACAGAGGTTCGGTTAATTTCACTGATGATCAGTGCAGGAGGTGTGGTGCCACGGAGCCGGTCAAATGCTGATTCCCATCTTTTAACAAGGCCCCTGAGTTCTTCATCCAGCACTTTAACCATTTTATTTTCAGCAACCGTACGGACGATGATTCCATAGTTGTTTGGCCGTATACTTTGCATCAATGTGCGCAGTCGTTTTCGTTCTTCATCCGATTTGATTTTTTGTGAAACAGACACTTTATCGTTGAAGGGCATAAGAACCATATTACGGCCAGCCAGTGCTACTTCGGAAGTAAGGCGTGGACCTTTTGTCGAAATTGGTTCTTTGGCAATTTGCACCAATACGTATTTTCCGACGGTGAGGACATCGGATATTTTGCCATTTTTATCTATATCCTTTTCACGCCTGAACTTCTGCATAGAAATCGATTTGCCTCTGCGATTCAGGGAAGCATCGAGAAATTTCTGAAGTGATCGGAATTGGGGTCCAAGATCGAGGTAATGTAGGAACGCATCTTTTTCGTATCCTACGTCGACAAAGACAGCATTGAGACCGGGCATTATCTTCCGGACACGTCCCAAATAAATATCGCCTACTGAAAATTTCGGATCACTTTTTTCCTTGCTTAGCTCAACGAGTTTTTTATTTTCTAATAAGGCAATATCAATTTCGTAAGGAGCAACATCAATAATAAGTTCTTTTGTCACTATTTTTATCTTTAATGAAGAAATAAAACAGTGAAGGAGCGGATAATTTTAACAAAATGATAAACCTAAAGCCAGAACGACTCTAGGTTTATTCAATAAAACGATAAAGTGAACTACAACTGTTATTTCTTCTTCTTGTGTCTGTTTTTACGAAGTCTTTTTTTCCGTTTGTGAGTAGCCATCTTGTGCCTTTTTCTCTTCTTTCCGCTAGGCATAACCAATAGTTTAAATCCGACAATGTTCCTTACTTAATATTTGATTTCACTTTATTCACAAACGTTTTTGCAGGTTTGAATGCCGGAATAAAATGTTCTGGGATAATGATGGTAGTGTTCTTTGAAATGTTACGAGCTGTTTTCTTTGCTCTTTTTTTAACAATAAAGCTACCAAAGCCTCTCAGGTATACGTTTTTTTCTTTTGTTAGTGAATCTTTCACTACTTCCATAAAGGCTTCAACTGTTTTCTGAACAGTAATTTTTTCAATTCCGGTGTTTTTTGAAATCTCGTTTACGATATCTGCCTTGGTCATTTTTAAAAGCTTTAATTATCAGTTATTTACATTAGTATCATTCAAAATGAGTTGCAAATATAAATTATTTCTACCGATATACGAAATCCAACTATATTAAATTTGTTATTTGTTATTAATTTCTAACTTACTTACCTGATGAATGTTTCACAACAACTTGGAAAGTGGTACAATATTTATAAGAGGATTTTACCATGGAGAGAACATCCCAATCCCTATCATATATGGCTGTCAGAAATAATCCTGCAGCAAACCCGAATGAATCAGGGTTTGAAGTATTATCTAAGATTTATCGAGAAGTTCCCCACCATTCAGGTGCTCGCTTCCTCCTCAGTTGAGGATGTGCTTATTCAATGGCAAGGTCTGGGATACTATGCACGTGCCAGAAACTTGCACAAAGCAGCTAATTGTATTGTTCATGACTTTAAGGGACAATTTCCCGAGGACTACAATGCTATAAGGCAGTTACCCGGTGTTGGCGAGTATACTGCTGCGGCTATTGCTTCCCTTGCATTCAATATGTCTTATCCGGCTATTGATGGAAATGTTTATCGTGTTTTGGCAAGATTATTCGGTATCTATACTCCGATTCACTCTTCCATGGCTAAAAAAGATTTTTATCAGGCCGCTATGGAAATTATGGATTATACAAACCCTGGTAAACATAACCAGTCGATGATTGAGCTGGGAGCTCTTATATGTCTGCCAAAAAAACCGAATTGCAAGGAATGTCCGATAGCCGAAGCATGTTATGCATTTCAGAAAAAAATCACTGATGAATTGCCCGTGAGGAAGAAAAAACAAAAGTTGGTCGACAGGTATTTTTATTACCTGGTTATTCACAAAGGGAATATGCTATATATAAAACAAAGGGGGCCAGACGATATCTGGGCAATGCTTTATGATTTTCCGTTGATTGAAACAAAAAAGGTTATTCCTATTTCTCAACTTTTTAAAAATGAATCGTGGGTAAATATATTTCTGGATGTCACACCAAAGGTGAAAAATTTTTCAGGAGAATACATTCATAAACTTTCTCATCAGGTATTGCATACCTGGTTCCTTGAAATTGAAATCCACACATCACCTTCGATCCATGCACTGGAAATTTCTGATCAAGAATTGGATGAATATCCATTTCCGGAATTAATTCGTCGTTACCTGAAGGATAGGACGCACATCAATTATGTTCTATAATTACATGGGATTTGATTAATTTTGTATTTTTATAACAAATAATAATCCGTATTACTATGTCAGTTAATAAAGCAATTCTTGTAGGGTATGTTGGTAACGACCCGGAGGTTCGATACCTCGATAGCGGAACACCTGTGGCTAATTTTCGTTTGGCAACATCGGAAAACTATACAAACAAAACCGGAGAAAAGGTAACACAAACAGAATGGCATAATATTGTATTGTGGAGAGGCTTGGCTGAAGTAGCAGAAAAGTATGTGAAAAAAGGAACTCAGGTTTTCATCGAAGGAAGAATACGTACCCGTTCCTGGGATGACCGCGATGGAAACAAACGATATACTACCGAGATAGTTGCAGACAGTATGCAGTTGCTGGGCAAGAAAGGAGACACAATTGTCGAATCGGCTCCTGCACAGAGTAATACTGCTGAGAGTGCTCCAGAAACAAAGTCGAAAGAGGACTTTGCAAGTGATAGCGATAATACAGATGATTTACCTTTCTGATGCGTTAAATACTACCGTATAGTTTGGAATCAGATACATACCACCCGATTAGTTCCCTGTTTGGAAGTATTTATATCGAAAATTTCAGTGGAGGTGTAATAATCAGCCTCTCAATAATGATACTTCTTTTAGCAATTTCCGCATTTGTTTCCGGAAGTGAGGTGGCTTACTTTTCATTAACGCCGGGAGAAATTAATATACTAAAGAAAAGTCACAGCCGGTTAAGTAAAATGGCTCTGAGTCACTTGCAAATGCCTGATCGATTACTGGCAACCATTCTTATTACTAACAACTTTGTAAACGTTTCTATTGTTGTGCTTTCATCGTTTATAATAAGTACAGTTTTTGGTTATTCCGGACCTTCCTGGATCAAATTTTTAATAAAGGTAGTGTTGGTAACATTTATGATCCTTTTCTGCAGTGAGATATTTCCAAAGATATATGCCAATCGTATCTCCCTGAAGTTTGTCAGGATTGCTGCTCCCGGCCTGAAATTTTTCAGTACACTATTTTGGCCTTTCAGCTCTTTTTTAATTTATTCGACCTCAATAGTTCATAAACGGCTTGTAAAACATACCGGTAACGTTTCTATTGATGATTTATCAGATGCACTTGAATTGACGGAACCAAGTCTGACAGAAGAAAAAGATATCCTGAAGGGTATCGTTAAATTTGGGAATATCGATGTATGCGATATTATGCGTTCACGGGTCGATACAGTTGCCGTGGATATTAAAACCAGATATACAGAATTATTACGAATCATTAATGAATCGGGATATTCAAGAATCCCGGTTTTTGAAGGATCGTTTGATCAGATCAAAGGGATACTCTATGTTAAGGATCTGATGCCTTATCTTAATAAGTCTGGCAATTTTAAGTGGCAAGCATTGATACGACCTTCTTTTTTTGTTCCTGAAAGTAAAAAAATAAACGATTTGTTGAAGGAATTTCAGAGGAACAGGATCCACATGGCCATTGTTGTTGATGAATATGGTGGAACTTCCGGTATTGTTACCCTTGAAGATATTTTAGAAGAAATTGTCGGAGAAATATCCGATGAATCGGACAATGAACCTCTTCCCTATGAGAAAATTGACGACGATAATTTCATTTTTGAAGGGAGGGTACTCCTGAATGATTTTTGCAGGATACTTGGAATTGATGATTCTTTTTTTGATACAGTTAAGGGTGATGCCGATACTATTGCAGGTCTTATTCTTGAACTTCGCAGAGAAATACCTTTAAAGGAGGAAATGATTTCCTTTAAAAATCTGGTATTCACGATTGTTTCAGTCGATAAACGCCGTATCAGGAAAATTAAAGTTACAATCCGATCCGATGAAAAGTGATACAATGGAAACATACAGGGGGCATTTATCCGAAATTTGCTGTTTCATACTGGTACTTTTGTTGTCCGCATCCTGTAATGAACCTCTTACACCAAAACCGCGGGCATACTTTCGAATCGATCTTCCCGAAAAACAGTATATACTATTTCAGAGTGGATGCAAATTTTCATTCGAATATCCTCGCTATGGTCAGGTAAAATTAGTTGAATTAAACATAGCTGAACCTTGCTGGTATAACATCGTTTTTAATGAATTCAATGCTACAATATATTTGACATACAAACCATTAGCTGCTGGTGATCTTTCGGTATTTATAGAAGATATTCGTCGTATTGTTTATAAGCATATTATTAAGGCCGATGATATTCTTGAGTCAAGAATAACCATGCCCGAAAAACAAGTATATGGTCTGATATATGATATTAAAGGAAATACTGCATCGTCAGTGAATTTCTATATTACCGATAGTGTTTCGGGATTTCTCAGTGGTTCTCTCTATTTTAATTCAGCACCAAATAAAGATTCGTTGGCGCCTGCCATACAATTTTTTCGGGAGGATATCGTACATTTGATTCAATCATTTTCATGGGAGTAGAATTGATATGCCACTTATCCTTAAAGAAACCTTTCAGGAAGATTGTCTGTTTGGCATTTGGGAGATACAGGAAACTTATGATGAATTGCTCTCACAAATACACCTATACCCTGGCGATAAAGAGCGATTAATGGTTTTTGGCAGCGATGCCCGAAGGATTGAGTTTGTAAGTGTTAGAGCTTTATTGAAGCAACTAATAGGAGCCTGTGGCCCGATTGTATATAGTGATAACCGCAAACCATACCTTCATCAGAGCGATTACAGGATCAGTATCTCACATTCGCGGACACTCACAGCCATCATGGCCAGCAAAAAAAAGAAAATCGGTCTCGACCTGGAGTACATGTCGCATAAAATCACCGATATTGAACACAGGTTCATCAATAAGGATGAGTATATAACCAAAGCACCTGAAAAAAGAAAGTATCATCTTTATGTACACTGGTGTGCGAAAGAAGCACTTTACAAACTCTGTGATAAGCAGGATATCAGTTTTAAAAAAAACCTGACCATCGAACCTTTCGAGCCGGATGATTATGGTATGATCATAGGTTGGGTCGAGAATAGATACTGGCACGATAAATTTAAACTCAGTTATTTTTCAATTAATAACTATATTGTGGTTTATTGTTGTAAAAACATCAATTAGTGAGGATATACAATTTACTGAGCAAACCAGGGAAGAAACTTGTGCTTCTGATCGATCCTGAGAAATATACAATACCTGCATTAATTGCTACTCTTTATGCCGCTGAAGAAGTAAAGATCACTCTAATACTGGTAGGAGGAAGTCTGGTCAGCAACAGAATTGATTCAACAATCGAAATCATCAATAAACATACTACCATACCTGTGGTATTATTTCCAGGTAGTTTGATGCAATTGAGCAATAAGGCTGATGCCATTCTTTTGCTTTCTCTTATATCGGGCAGGAATCCTGATTATCTTATCGGAAATCATGTACTTGCTGCTCCTTTTCTGAAAAAATCGGGGCTTGAAGTGATTCCAACCGGTTATATTTTAATTGGCGAAGGAAATCGTACTGCAGTTGAGTATATCAGCAATACTATACCAATACCTTCCGATAAACAAGACCTTGTGATCGCCACTGCTGTGGCAGGTGAACTTATGGGCAACAAATTGATTTATATTGAATCGGGCAGTGGTGCCAATTGTCCTGCTCATCCCGATCTAATTCGTGAAATCAGGAGAAACATCTCGTTACCCCTCATCGTCGGAGGAGGCATTCGAGAACCTGAACAGGCATATGAAATATCAAGGGCAGGAGCCGATATTATTGTAGTGGGAAATGCAATCGAAAATAATATCGATGTATTAGGTCCATTAATGAAGGCGATTGGCTGACATTTAGCATTGATTACTAGTTGTTTATATCTTTTTACATTCTGACATTTTTTTTTTATAATTTTCGATGTTGAAAGTTCATTGTAAAAAATGAATCGTTAGTCAACTATTAAAAACGATTTGTCTAATATTATGAACCAGATTTACTGCTATGCCGTATTAACTAATAGATATAATAACCAAGATAATCTGATAACGCCCATAGATTCAATTGGTTAGACGGTTTTGCCCAAGTTGGTTTAGTTAGTAGTTTTGTGGAAGCTGGGAGATACAAAGTTATCTCCCGGCTTTTTTTATAGTATAGAACTTATTATGACGATACTGGTTTATTCTTTAAAATCAGGCCAGGGATTACCAATGCAATGACATTATTCATTTAAAAATCATTAGCATGTATCATCGTAATCGGCGATTTCCTGCTTCAACAGGTATAAATTACTTTAGCAGATTATGGATTCATCAAGAGTTTATATATAAAAAGAGTATGAATTATTTCTCGATAATCTCCAGAATCGGTGATCCTGTTGTTGAATTCGGATATGAAATTTCCAGTAGTGAACTAATGGTAGGTGCAATATCGGTGAGATCTATAGGACGACGGACAGAATTACGTCCGATTTTCCAGCCATACCATATAAGCGGGACCCGGCGATCGTGACCATATGGTGAGGCATAATCTTCATTTAGTCCAGGCAATTCAGCCCATCCGGCGGTAAAATTCAGTAAAACATCTCCTGAACGTTTCTGATTATAACCATTCTGCATAGTCTGGAAAATACCATATGTGAAATTTGTCGATTGAATTGTTGTAGCGGTCATTGTATTGGCAACTCCAGTGAATTGAAGCATGAGACTTGCTACATTGTTCTGCATTTCTTCGAGATTAAGCTTTGAATCTTCAATAAGAGTGCGGTTCAGAAAGATCTGTTGTCCGTGATATTGTTTTATCCAGTCGCCTCTCCCGTAAATATTGTTCATGTAACTTTTAAGTAACGAAATATTGGCGGGTGCATTGAAATAACCTGATGGTATTTTGTTATCTTCTAAATATTCAGGTAAATGTTTGACTCCATGCTCGGCAGATAAGACGATCAGAACATTTTCTTTACCCAGAGTCTTTTCGATAAAATCGAGAAGATGACCTATTTCTTTATCAAGCCGCAGTACCAAATCCTCCATTTCCACCGACAGCGGACCATAAATGTTACCAATATATTCACTAACAGTAAAAGTCAAAGCAAGTATATCGGTATAGTCGTCCTGTCCGAGATTTTCGTTCACAATGGCTGAAATAGCAAAATCTTTTGTCAGGTTGTCGCCAAATGGAGTATACCGGAGTATTTCGTATGTTCCCTTTATTTTAAATTTATTGGCAAGATCTTTTAAAACATAAGGGAATACGTTGCGTCCAAACATGCCTGCTTCGTAGTCGTTATTGTCGAGAAGGCTGGCAGTGTATTCGCCCGGAGGAAGTATTGTATTCCATTCGTTTTCTAAGTACACACCGGGTAAACCTTTTTTATTGAAATCCGTGACCCATTGAGGAAGTGAATCGATATAGAACGAACTGGAAATGAAGGTACCATTTTTATAATCGAACCAATATGCACAGTTTGCAGTATGACCTGCAGAAAATATCGCAGGTGCCGGATCAAGTGAAATACCGATAACTTTCGATCGAAAATTACTGGCCAGCTTTATTTCGTCGCAATAGGTTGTGGTCATAAGATTTACAGGCGAATATTTTCCATCGTCATATCCGCCTCCTACAGTACTTACATCATTATCGTATACATAATCGATGATTTTGTCCTGCAGATTGTTATACCAAGTACGGGCAATGATACCGTGCTGTGAAGGATTTGTACCTGTGGCAATTGTTGCACAGCCAACTCCGACATCGGAGAAAAGATAATTATAGGAAGTATTTTCGCAGTAACTTCCCCGATTTATCAGTTTTTTAAAACCATCATCAGAGAGTTTATCCCAATAACGGGGTATATAGTCGTATCGAAACTGACTGATTTGCAGAAGCAATATTAATCGAGGTTTTTCAGGTGGTATACGCGTGGGTTCCTGCGTATATGCATGTAAGGAAAATGTGTACAAAACGGCAAGTAACTTTAATACCTTATTTTTCATTGGGAGAAAAGATATGATTTGTCACTGAAATAGAATCATAGGAATTTTACATTCTTATGTGGATTTTCAAAAAATGATAAGAGGCAAATTCATAGAATCAATCATACATTAAATCGAATATGCAATATATCTCCATCTTCCACAATATAATTCTTGCCTTCTATATATAATTTACCTTTAAGTTTGCATTCATGTTCCGATCCGAGTTCGATAAAGTCCTTGAATTTCATGACCTCTGCCCTGATAAAACCCCGCTCAAGATCGCTGTGTATCACTCCGGCTGCCTGTGGAGCAGTCATTCCTTTTTTTATGGTCCAGGCCCTGATTTCCTTTGGACCTATAGTGAAGAACGATTGAAGATTAAGTAAATTGTATGCTGAACGGACCAGTTTATTCACACCGGGTTCTGTTAATCCTGATGCTTCAAGAAAAGCTTTTCTGTCGGTCTGGTCCTCAAATTCTGCAATTTCAGATTCCAGTTTACCAGCAATTACCAGTATTTCAGTGGTTTTGCCTTTGAGTGCTTCTTTGACCTTATTTACATAATCATTACCGTTTACGGCTGATGCTTCATCGACATTACAAACATAAAGAACAGGTTTCAATGTAAGTAAGAACAGATCCGATAGCTGTTTGAGTTCGTTATTTGTCAGATCCATATCACGAACATTGTTAAATTTTTCGATGTGACTCTTAACACGATTCAGAATATCAAATCCGGATTTTACTTCCCTATCGCCAACTTTCATTAACTTATCGAGGTGGTGTAATTTTTTTTCGACCGATTCAAGATCTTTCACCTGCAATTCAAAATCGATTGTTTCAATATCCCTTACCGGATCAACTGAACCGTCGACATGTGGGAGGGAATCGTCATCGAAACATCGTAAAACATGAATCAAAGCATCGGTGTTACGAATATCTCCGAGGAATTTGTTACCCACGCCTTCACCCTGGTTGGCACCCTTTGTCAACCCGGGAATATCAACAATATCGACAGTAGCAGGGACAATACGGTCAGTGGTTTGAAATTTTTCAAGTTCGTACAACCTTGTATCGGGGACGGTGATAACACCGATATTTGATTTGTTAGTACTGAAGGCAAAACTGGTAGTTTCACCCTTGGTATTGGAAATGCAATTGAACAGGGTTGTTTTTCCGACATTTGTAATTCCAATGATCCCGCATTGTAACGCCATAGTTGTTGACACTGAATAGTCCGAAGTAAAAATACATTTAATCTGTCGTTATTTCTAACAGATTGCTAATACTTTTCTAAACTTCTCTGCTTTGTCTGCTTTATATTACTTGTAACAGGGAAACCCGGTCTGTTCATAAATGACAAGTAAAATGCATCCTGCACCAGGTAATTAATATTTATCTTTCCAGTACATAATGAACGCTATAATTGTACGTTATGATTCTAAATGTACATTGGAATGAAATGGATTAGTATAATAATTATTACGAGCTTTATTTTCAGGAATGCAATGTTGTATTCACAATATACGACTCCGCCAAAATATATACCCCCCGATACAAGAATTCTGTTTATTTTCGATGCATCACAAAGTATGATGGCATACTGGGAGAGTGATCGAAAAATTCAGATTGCCCGAAAAACACTTATCAGTATTATTGACAGTCTGGAAAACATTGAAAATGTCGAGATGGCCCTGAGGGTATATGGTCATCAGAAGCCGGTCCCTCCTCAGGATTGCAGCGATACCCGCCTCGAAGTACCTTTTGGGAAAGGCAATGCTTCGCAAATTCGCCAGAAGTTAAGATTTATTAATCCCATGGGGACTACGCCAATAGCTCATTCCCTGGAGCTTGGTGCCAAAGATTTTCCTACCGATTGCAATAATTGCAGGAACATTATCATACTAATAACAGACGGGATTGAGGCATGCGATGGAGATCCCTGCGAAGTTTCTTATGAATTACAAAAACAGGGCATTGTGCTCAAACCTTTTGTAATCGGAATCGGTATTGATGAAGGATTTCGTAAGACGTTTGAATGCGTAGGTCATTACTATAATGCAGCTGATGAGGAGAGATTTTCGGAAGTTATGGAAGTAGTTATTTCGCAGGCATTGAATTCAACTACTGCCCAGGTTAATCTGCTTGATATTCGCGGAAATCCGACTGAGACAAATGTGAATATGACCTTCTCTGATTATTATTCGGGGAAGATTATGCATAATTATATTCATACCATGAATCAAAGAGGTACACCGGATACACTGGTATTGGATCATTTAGTTACATATAAACTTCGCGTAAATACAATACCTCCCGTGGAGGTTGACAGTTTCAGTGTTTTTGTCGGAAAACATACGGTGATTGCGGCCGATTGTCCGCAGGGCACACTCCAAGTGAGCGTAGATGGTAGTAACCAGTACCGCGAATTGCAATTTATCGTTCGTAAAGCAGGAGAAATGCAGACCCTTAATGTTCAGGAAATAAACAAACAGGTAAATTACCTGGTAGGTAAATACGATTTGGAACTCCCCATCTTACCCCGGTTGTACATTAAAGGTGTAAAAATTGATCAGAGCACTGTAACTACTGTCACAATACCGCGACCAGGAATCCTTAACCTTATAAAGAGTGCTACCGGTTATGGCAGTATTTATGTTCGCAAAAACAAAAAGGTAGAGGAATGGGTATGCAACCTTGATCAGAATAGTAAAAACGAAACCCTGCTTCTGCAACCAGGTGAATATCGGGTCGTTTTCAGGGCACAGAATGCCAGACAGATATTATCTACCATCAACCGGACTTTCGAAATAAGATCGGGCGGTAGCACAGCTGTAAACCTGTATTGAAAATTATCTGTCTGAACTTCGATATTTTTGTTGAGTTCACCTATTTTATTATACACTTCACCGATTCCTTTTTCGATATTTCTGTAGTTAACTTTAGATTTGTTGAATCGATATAAAAAAATGACAATGAAAACAACAGGTATCGTTGCTGTGATGAGTCTGCTAATGGCCTCATGCAGCCTAAATTATCATGATTCCATCTCAGGCAACGGGAAAGTAAAGACCAAGCAGGTGAGCACAGATACGATTACACAAATTATTGTATCGGATCGATTAGATTTAACAATTGTTCCTTCGGATAGCGTGATGGTGCTATTAAAAGCCGACGAGAATCTGCATGATGTAATAAATACAACATTCGATAATGGCATATTGCGTGTAACTTCCGACAAGTACATTCGTATTGCCCGTTCAAAAGAAGTAATAGTATACGGACATCAGATCTGCCAGGTTGAAGCATCAGCTAAAACATCAGTGATGACTCGGGATACAATCCAATGTGATGAATTTACCCTGATAACAAGTAGTGGGGCAGATGTGAAATTAATCGGTCGTTTCAAGTCCTGCACAGTAAATAGTAGCAGTGGCAGCAGTATTTATCTGGAGGGGAAAACCGATTATCTGAATATTAATGCGAGCAGTGCATCCGATATCTTTGGATATGATTTGCAGGCCAGAAGAGGAGACATACTCGCATCAAGTGCTTCCGATGTTCGAATTACAATTCTTGATGATGCCCATTTTAATGCTTCAAGTGCATCCGATATTATTTATAAAGGTACACCGTCAGTATTAGACAGCAGATCCTCTAGTCTTGGTGAAATCAGGCAGGCGAGATTTTAGAAAATTACAGCATGAATAGCGCAGAAATAACTGAAAATAAAGAAGTAAGCAGTTTCATATTTGCGACGAGAAGATAAATCAGAAGGCCGGTAAGAATAAATAATGTACCACCCAGAAGGGGTTGCTTCGGATCTTTCGAGTGAATTTGATCAATTACGTTCTTCCATTCACTGGGCTGATCGTTGTTACGAAATATATAGACCTGATGGTATACATTTCCAAAATATGCGATTACAAAAGCAAGGACTATTCCTCCGAAGATCGCTAGCCAAAGTCCTCCGAAAAAAAAGAGCAAGGGAAATTGTTTTATTTTAAGATCGAGAAATTCAATATCAGTTTCAAGCTTGCTTATGTCAATTTTTTTTGAAGATTCATAAGCAATATACTTTTCCTGTAACTGGTTTTTCTGAGCATTTAACAATTCAATTCTAATATCGTTAGGATTCAGACTTTGAACTTCTTCAATATTCCGCTGTAATTCGGCAATTCTCTTTTTGTGATCTTCACTGCTCTTTAGTAGTTCCTCCTGCTCCGATTTGATATCTTCCCGGGTAAGCATTAGTTCGGTTTCTACAGTTTTGCGATGATTGATTTCCTGTGACAGGTTCACAGGAAATTGTTTTAAATATTCAAGATGTTCGACTCTTTTACCAAACGAGTATGCTATTACCGGATCATTACTGATAGCCTGTTCGGTTTTTAACCGATTGATTTTAATATCAGTAACCCCGTTTTTTATATTGTATGTCAGGATACCGATTAGCACCATCACAAGAAGAGGGAAAACGATTACAATAATTGAGAATAGTAATTTCGGAAACGTAATGATGAGATATTGCAGGAATTTTCTTGATACAGTCTTTAAAAGATCCAATGTATGTGATAGCTTCAGTTCGCTGAAAGAAGTATACATTCTATAGGAAGGAATAATTATTACCCCGAGAATATTTAAAATACAGATACATAGTAAAAATAAACTTATAAGCGTGTTTATATTGAAAACAAACCCGGAAATAATGACTCCCGACTTTGGAATCCAGCCCAGCAGATTCAAACCCAGTTGAGCTAATATGAGCACAACAAATAGTGTAATATAAAAAAGGATACTGCGAACAGATTCAATGCCATTCTGATATTTCAGTTTAACCGTCCGAAACGGCTCATGTTCTAACTTCTGAACCCTGATATTTGCAATTTCACCAAAGCTCCATGTGAGAGGGAGCAATGCGATGATAACTCCAATAAATGTTATGCCCGGAATGTTTACCAGCATGACTTCCAGATAGTAAAAAAGAAAAATAATGAGTGTAGCCTGCAATGTACCCAAAAATGCGACCCTGTAGCAGTTTTTATTAAATGCATATCTGATATTGTAATACGCAATTTGATACAGCCACCAACTCCATCGGAAAATATAATGGATAAAAATTCTGTACAAAAAGATTATGAATGGTACATATAGACGGAATATCCAAAGGACAGCATGAATGATCCAGTATGCAATGGTTTTTAGAAAATCAAGAAGGTCAACAAACAGAATAAAAATCAGATACACCCCCCATATAATCCAAATTATGATGTCGTATACAAATCCGAAGAGAGTGACAAATATGCGTATCAGGTCGCGAAGGCCTCCTTTTTTAAAGTAACTGTCGGTACGGTAAAAAGCAAAAAGATGTGGGGGTTTTTCACTGGTAATCCTGCTATGGAGGATAGAGAAAATCAGTACAAGTATCGGTATTAAAATAAACATCGATACATATTGAGATAAGAAGAAGTATAAGAAAATACAAAGGAAAAAGACCAGTAAACGCTTGATATAATTGTAAGCCTGCTCCATTATGAATGCATTTAATTAAGGGTGCTGTTACAATATTACTAAAATCCGAATTTATATCCTAAAATTCAAACCTTATGAACAATTGATTCTTAATTATTTGTAGCGCTCCTGCAGAAGAAAATATTTAACATAATCATCTATACCCTGCTCCAGTGTTGAAAAAGGTAGAATGTATCCGGCATTTAAAAGCTTGTTTATAATGGCTTGGGTATAGTATTGGTATGTATCACGGATATCAGATGGCGTATCGATGAACTCAATTCTTTCCTCGATGCCCATCGATTTGAACGTCGCTTTAACCAGATCGAGGAATGTTCGGGCTTTTCCAGTTCCCAGATTATAAATTCCTGATTTCGGAGGATGTGTCATAAAAAACAACAATACATCAACCACATCCTTAACATAGATGAAATCGCGTTTTTGTTCACCATCTTTAAAATCGGGACGATGTGACCTGAACAATTTCATTTTACCGGTCTCTTGTATCTGGTGGAAAGCATGAAGTATTACCGATGCCATTCTCCCTTTATGATATTCATTCGATCCATATACATTGAAGAATTTCATCCCGGCCCAGAAAGGTGGTTTTTTGGTTTGTTTCAATACCCACTTATCGAATTCATTTTTCGATTCGCCATATGGGTTCAGAGGTTTGAGTTTTTTAATAAGTTTATGATCATCGTCGTAACCCAGCTCTCCCATACCATAAGTTGCCGCTGAGGAAGCATACAAAAGAGGAATTCGAGACTGGGAACACAGTTTCCAGATATTTTTTGAGTATTCCAGGTTCAGTGTATTAAAAATTTCCTTATTGAATTCAGCAGTATCGGTGCGGGCACCGAGGTGGTAAATGAATTCGATTTCGGGTTGTTTCTCAACAACCCAGTCGAAGAATATATCACGATGAATTTTTTCAGAGAATATTTTACTTTCCAGGTTCTTTCTTTTCAATTCATCTGAAAATTCATCAACTAAGATGAGATCGTTATAACCGTCTTCATTTAACCTTGCTACCATATTACTTCCGATAAATCCGGCAGCACCTGTCACTATAATCATTGAGACTATTTTATAAGTATATTTTGAATAAAATCTACCTGTTCAATTTTCGTAATGACGACAAATTTATATATTCTCAACAATAATGATATACTGCTGGAAAACCAGATGCTCTGAATCAATCGATACGTAATTCTTCCAGCAGATGGAATAACGATCCTGTCAGATTTTTTAATGCAGAAGGGATATTCCAGTTTTCAATCCTTCTTATTTCAACAAAATTTGAAATTGCCCTGATCTGGAGAAATGGCACTTTTTCCGATAAACACACGTAAAAAAAGGCAGCACTGTTCATCGTCTCTATCTCGGGAGAATATTTATCGCGGAGAATAGTAATCCATTTCGGATCGGAATAGAAGGTATTTAGCGTGATACCCTTTACCGGTATTAATGATTCCACTTCATCAATTTCAAAATTACCTAGGCTGTTTAAAACTCCTTCAACAAAAGGGAATTCGTTTTCATCCATCAATTCTTCTTCAAAAAGAGTATATATCTTATGTTTATGTTCTACACCCAGATCGGCAAACCGATCCTGAACCACATTAACCACAAAGCCCTGTTCAAGGAAATGATCAAAGCTTCCAGCAAGGCCAATATGGATTGCGAGGTCATAGTTAATCATATGCAACGCCCGGGTTAGATGATAGGACGTAAATACACTTCCATATCCGGTAAGGAGTATATCGAGTTGCATTTCTCCAGATTTATAACTGCGATAGTGAGGTTCTATTTGGTGAATAAACTCCAGCTTACTGGTGAAATCCATAACTTCACGATTCGAAGAGGCGACTATGAGTATTCTCAATATTCCTTAATTTAAAACGTGTTATACTTTTTGTTTCTATCTTTGAGTCTGTCCTGAAATTAAAGTTAATTAATTTGCGTTGAAAATACTTTGTGTTCAGACATTTAAAAATAAACAAAAATGACATCCGAAGAATTTCTGCAAAGTGACGAGTATAACGAAGGTATTGAATTACCGGAAAATTTTAATCCGAAGATAACGTCTAAACTTGAGAAATTATATAAAGATGTCCTTTTAACAATGGGTGAAGACCCCGAAAGAGAAGGCTTAACCGATACCCCCAGAAGAATTGCACGTACCATGCAGTTTCTTATGCATGGTTACCAGCTTGATCCTGAAAAAATATTGAAAGGGGCACGTTTTAAGGAAGATTATCGGCACATGGTACTAGTAAAAGATATTGAATTATACTCACTTTGTGAGCACCATATGATTCCCTTTTTTGGCAAAGCTCATGTGGCCTATATCCCGAATGGATATATAACCGGATTAAGCAAGATTGTTCGAGTGGTCGAAGCATTTTCGCGCCGGCTCCAGGTTCAGGAACGACTTACGGTGCAAATTCGCGATTGTATCCAGCATACATTGCAACCAATGGGTGTTGCAGTTGTTATCGAGGCAAAACATCTTTGCATGGTGATGCGCGGAGTACGCAATCAAAATTCAAAAGCCACTACAAGCGCATTTACAGGAGCATTTCTAAATAATCCGAAAACACGTGAAGAATTCATTCACCTTGTGGGAGCGAAAATCTCATAAAAACATTTGAAAGGTAAATCAAATTATCTGCGAATATTCTTTATTACCTTATCAATAACGGTCAGCAATTCATTAGGGCGAACAGGTTTCGATAGATAATCGGTAAATCCGGCATTCAGGATATTTTCTTTGTCTTTTTCCCGGGCATAGGCTGTTACAGCTATTATCGGTGCTTTAACTTTCATCTTTCTGATCTCTTTCATTGCAGTGTAACCGTTCATCCTTGGCATTTTTATATCTATCAGCACAATCAAATTGTCTGTACTTATATTATTTCGGAGAAATTCAACTGCCTCGATACCGTTTTCAACTGTTACAACTTTGGCCTGCGTCGGTTTTAAAATTTCCTGAATTAACATATAGTTTGTCGGGTCGTCTTCTGCTACCAGAAATACAAAATTTTTATAATCAATATTGAATTCTTTTCGTTTCTTTTCGGGTTTCTTTTTGGGATCAATACCTGGCATGTAGGGCAGGCTGATATTAAATGTGGTACCTTTACCCGGTTCCGATTCTAGCCATATTTTGCCACCCATAAGCTCGGTAAGTTTGTTCGTGATCGCCAGGCCCAAACCGGTTCCCTGGTAGTAATGGGCATCACTATTTTCGATCTTGTAGAAATATTGAAAGATATTAGCTCTTTCTTTTTTTTCAATCCCGATTCCAGAATCTGAAACGTAGGTAACTAGTTCGTCCGTTTTTATCAAATATCCGAATTTTACAAATCCACTTTTTGTATATTTCAATGCATTATTAATCAGATTTGAAATGCATTGATTGAAACGTACCGGGTCGTTATGTATAAAAGTTGAGTTATTTTCTTTCTTATTGACAAATCTAATATCAATAAGCTTATCATTTTTAAGCCGGTATGATTCTTCAAGTTCCGATAATATAGTATCGATGTTGAATAACTTGTTTTCAATCTTAATCTGATTGGCCTCGATGAGTGATATTTCAAGAATATCATTAATGATAACCAATAAGGTATCACAATTGGAATTGATGATCTTGATATAGTTCTTCTTAGTTGTATCATCCAATTCTTCAGTATCTAACAGCGATGCAAAACCTACAATTGCATTCATGGGAGTCCGGATTTCATGGCTCATATTTGCTAAAAAGGACGATTTCAGGTGATCGGATTCTTCAGCTTTCCTAAGTGCCTCCTGCAAATTCTCAGTTCTTTCCTGAACCAGTTTTTCCAAATGCTGGCGGTGATTCAGCAATTCTTCATTCTGCATTGTCATTTCTTCTTTGGTTTCTTCCAGCATAGAATTTACCTCTGTGATCTCAATAGTTCGCTCCTTTACCATAGTTTCAAGCATTTTTTTCTGATGTGTGATATTTCGCATCCTTAACCGGAAGAGAGCATATATTCCTGCAATGGTGAGTGAAATAAATACAATGCGTGAAAGCAAGGTTTGCCACCAGGGTGGTCTGATGAATATTTTTATCGACGCTCCTTCTTCGTTCCAGATGCCATCGTTATTTGCTGCTTTGACACGGAACACATAATGTCCCGGATCGATATTGGTATAGGTAGCCTTTCGTTGTGAACCTACATAATGCCAGTCATTTTCGAATCCTTCGAGTTTATAGGCGAACGAGTTTTTATGCGGATTCAGATAATTCAAAGCAGTATACTGAATACTAAAATACCTGTTCTTATACGATAGTTGAATTTCGCTCAACAGGTTTATGACCTTTGATAACAAAGGATTTGAGCTTCCGGGTTTAACAAGTGTATCATTGATAAACAAATGGGTAAGAATTACTGGGGGCGGAATAGGATTTGTTGTTATACTATCGGGGTGAAAATATACAAATCCGTTTATCCCTCCAAAATATAACCAGCCTTTCTTGTCTTTGTGTGTTGCACGTTTTACAAACTCTCTTGCAGATAAACCATCGGTCTGATCGAAATTGATAAAGGTGGGATTTTTGGGTATCGAAGTTCCCTGTACAAACTTTGATATACCATTATTTGTGCTTATCCATAAATTACCCCGATCGTCTTCTACGATACCTATAATAAAATTACTGGGTAATCCATCGGCAACAGTATAATGAACAAACCGGTTATTCAACCGGTCGAAATAATTCAAGCCTCCTTCTGTACCTAACCAGAGATGATTTTTACTGTCTTCGAAGATAACTTCGATGTCTCCCCGGGTAATGGAATAATTATTATTGGAGTCATGAATAAAGTAGGTAAAAGTACTATTGGTATAATTAAAAAGATTCAATGCCGAATAATTCGAAATCCAAAGCTTACCATCCGATGTCTGGTATATTTGATTTATGGAAGCATTGGGAGGTGTACCTGAATTCAGAAGTTTGCTAGTAAAATCTTTGAACCTGTTATTCGTATAATCAAATATAAATAATCCTTCTCTGACTGTGCCAATCCACAGATTGCCCTTGTTATCCTCGAGAATTGAAAACACATTATTGCTGGTAAGGCTTCCCGGTTGGCCATCATCATTCATATATTGTATGAAATTTTCATTCTCCGGATTAAATAAATTTAGGCCACCACCCCAGGTACCTATCCATAAATTACCCCTGCTATCTTTAGTAATAACAAATACTGAACTTGATCCGATACTTCTGGGATCATTAGGATCGTTAATGAAATGACGTGTCAGTCCGGTTTGTTTATTGTACCGGTCCAATCCTAATTCAGTTCCGATCCATAAGTAAACGTCATCTTCATAGAATACGTTAACGATGTCATTACTAAGGATGATAGTTTCAGAATTCTCTTTATTGATAGTGAAAAAATCTTTATTGCGTTTGCTGAGATAAAACAATCCCCGGTCGTATGAGCCAAACCAGAGATCGTTCCAACGGTCTTCAAAAATGGCTCCGATACTATATCCATGAAGCCACTTTTCTTCGATACCTGATGGTTTGAAAGTGAAATTTTTAAAATCGAAGTAATTTAAATTATACGATTGAATACCATTCTTATGAGCCCATGCCACCCAAAGCCTTTTTCCACTGTCAAAAAAAATTCTTACGCTTATTCCCTCCAAGATCCTGTGAATATTCACTGAATTGAGTTTGTAAATGTCGCCAGTAAGAATATCGACTCCTCCGTTATAAATTCCCAGCCAAATTCTTTCATCTGCATCTTCATATATATTTCTGACATTTGCATTCTGATAATGTAATTTGTCACTGCTGTCTCTAATATGAATAAAAGTACTATCCTTTTGATTTAGTACATTAAGTCCTGATAGTGTTCCTACCCACAGGTCACGTTTGCTGTCTTCCAATAAACATAAAACCTGGTTATGACTCAAACTTGAAGGATCGTCGGATTCATGCTGAAAAGATCGATAACTGCTATCGGCAGGATTAAATACATACAATCCGTTTTGTGCGCCAATCCAATATACCCCTGAAGAGGATTTCAACATGCAGAATATTTCAGTGTCTTGAAAATACGGGAAAAGAGTAAACTCATCTGTTTCGTAACGATATTGGCTTAGACCTTTGGAAGTACAAATCCAGAAATTGTCTTCTTCCTCATAGAAATAGTTAATTGTGCTGGACGCAATACCATTTTCGGTGTTTTCGGGCCGGTATATAGTAAACTCATATCCATCATACCTGTTTAATCCATCTTTCGTACCAAACCACATGAATCCGTACCTGTCCTGATGTATACATCTGACCCAGCGTTGTGATAGTCCATTTTCTTCATTAATTGTAATAAACGTTTTTCCTTTCCCGTAACAAGGAGATAAAATGAAAAAACAAAATAAAAGAAGAATCTGAAAATATATTCTCATTTCAAAATATCCCTCCTTAATAAAGATAGCAAAAAAGAATGTTTGAACGAGCAGAAAAGATAGCAGACATGGAAAATATATTGATTTCCAGTTTGATACAATTCGTTATAGCTGCTTTCCCTCGTGCTTTATAATTTGACGGGTAGGTGACAGGCTTTGTTTGACAAACCTGCTAAGAATTGGTATAATTATTACCTTTGCGGTCTGTTACAAATTACATTGATTATGAAAGCTTATGTATTTCCCGGACAGGGAGCACAATTTGTAGGAATGGGCAAAGAGCTTTATGAAAGTTCACACCTGGCTAAGGACATGTTTGAAAAAGCGAATGATATTTTAGGGTTCAGAATAACAGACATTATGTTCAATGGTACTGAAGAGGATTTAAAACAAACAAAAGTAACCCAACCCGCTATATTTCTGCATTCGGTTATTCTTGCCGGCACACTTGGCGATAGTTTTAAACCCGAAATGGTTGCTGGACATTCTCTTGGTGAGTTTTCGGCACTTGTTGCCAACAAAACATTGAATTTCGAAGATGGTTTGAGACTTGTATCGAAAAGAGCCCAGGCAATGCAAAAAGCTTGTGAAATTGAACCCTCAACTATGGCAGCAATTATTGGTCTCGAAGATTCTGTCGTCGAAAAAGTATGTTTTGAGATACAAGAGATAGTTGTACCGGCGAATTATAACAGTCCGGGGCAGGTAGTAATATCAGGTTCTTTAAAAGGTATAAATAGAGCAGTCGAACAACTATCAGCATTGGGAGCAAAACGAGCGATAAAGCTTGCAGTAGGGGGAGCATTTCATTCTTCTTTGATGCAACCTGCAAAAGTTGAACTTGAGGCAGCAATTGATAATACAAAATTCGGTAAACCTGTTTGCCCGATTTATCAGAATGTAAGTTCTATTGCCGTTATCGATCCCATACAGATCAAAGAAAATTTAAAGCTTCAGCTGACATCACCAGTGAGGTGGACACAGATTGTTAAAAATATGCTTGTTGACGGAGCTACATCATTCACTGAAGTCGGACCTGGAACAATACTTCAGGGACTGATTAAAAAGGTAGACCGTGATATCGTTACGCAAAGTGCATAAAATGGTTTAACTATTTATTACACAATTTTGTAACTCATTATATAAGGTATTCAGGAACAAGCATATGAGAATTATTTCACCTGTTATAGTTAACTTAGCGGCTCCTGAATGTTATTTCAAAAGATAAAAAGCGAGATAGATGTCGCAAATACTTTATTATTCGACCAATTTAAAAGCAGGGAAAGCATCGTTTCGTAATGCACTGTTAAAAGGTCTTGCTCCTGATGGGGGTTTGTATATGCCTGAGTCAATTCCTCGACTTTCAGCGGCTGAAATAAAAAGTTTTTCAAAGAAACCATACTCAGAAATTGCATATACAATAGCCCATAAGTTTTTGCACGATATCATTACCAATGATGAATTGATGGCTGTTGCTCGTGATGCCTACGATTATACTGTACCCCTGGAACTTGTGTATGACAAAAAATACATTATGCGGCTCGATCAGGGACCTACGGCTTCATTCAAGGATTTTGCCGCCCGCATGATGGGGAGACTGATGCAATACTATCTCAGAAAAGAAAATAGAAATCTGCTCATTCTGACAGCTACTTCGGGAGATACAGGAAGTGCCATTGCAAATGCATTTTACGGTTTGGAGAACATTCAAGTTGTTATCCTGTTTCCCGAATCTGAAGTCACCGAAAGGCAGCGAAAACAAATGACAACTTTACACAACAATATACAAATAGTTGCCATCGATGGTAAATTCGACGATTGCCAGGCATTGGTGAAAAAAGCCTTTAATGATCCTGATTTGGAATACCTGAATCTTTCCTCAGCCAATTCGATTAATATAGGGCGCCTGCTGCCACAAAGTATGTACTACTTTTATGCATATTCTCGGTTATGCGATATTACACTCGGCGAAAAAATAATCTTCTCGGTTCCTTCCGGGAATTTTGGCGATCTGATGGGAGGACTTATCGCAATGAAAATGGGACTACCTGTCAAGAAATTTATTGTCGCAACAAACGAAAATGATGAGGTTCCGGAATATTTCAAATCCGGCAATTATAAAACCATTATACCTTCGCTTAAATGTATATCCAGTGCCATGAATGTCGGGCATCCCAGCAATATGGCAAGAATTGTTGCGCTTTATGGCGGTGTAATGAATGAAAAAGGCGAAGTCGTTAAAGTTCCTGATATGGAAGCCATGAAGCATGATATGTTCACAATAAGCATTTCGGATGAGGAAACTCTTGATACCTTAAAAAAGGTATATCTCAGGCATAAGGTATTGCTCGAACCACATGGTTCAGTCGGATGGGCAGGTTTGCAACACTATTTTTCTTTTGTCCCCGAGGATCATCAACCCGACCAGGTATCGGTATGTCTTGAAACTGCACATCCGGCGAAATTTCCAAAGGAGATACAGGATGTGCTGGGAATAGATCCTGAATTACCCGCCAGTTTGATTGGACTCGAACATAAAGAAGAACGGTGTATTCGTATTGAGAATAATTATACTATTTTTAAGCAATTGCTTAAAAACAATTATTCATAAAAGAAATTTCAGATAATTAAAAATGCATATTGTTTGTTGCGACCTCGAAGGAGTATGGGTTCCCGAAATCTGGATCAGTGTTTCAAAGAAGACAGGTATAAAGGCTTTAAAGTATACAACCCGCGATATCAAGGATTATAATGAATTGATGCGTTATCGCCTGGAAATACTCGATAAGTACAATTTAAAGCTTAAAGACATTCAGGACGTTATTAGTACCATTAAACCTCTGGAAGGCGCTAAAGAAATGCTAGACTGGATCAAATCCGTCACACGACTGATTGTGGTTTCTGATACATTTACGGAATTTGCCGGTCCTCTTCTCAAACAATTGGACTATCCTATTCTATTTTGTCATTCGCTGGAAGTTGATGAAAATGATCGTATTACAGGATACAAACTACGCCAGAAAGATCCGAAACGGCAGGTTATTAAAGCGTTAAAATCGTTGAACTATACCGTGATTGCTTTTGGAGATTCGTATAACGATGTTTCGATGCTCCAGGAAGCAGACAAAGCATTTCTATACAGGCCGCCCCAAAATGTAATTGAGGAATTTCCCGAATTTCCTGTATCTGCGAATTTTCAGGAGATGAAGGAACTACTCCTGAAACTGTTTCGTGATTGAGAGATTATGTAATTGATTACTATACCTGTTACTCAATATTTTCCGATCCTGTCTTCTCCGACTCTTCATCTTTTCATTTTATCATTCTTCCTGCAGTTCTATAATCTGGAAATAAAAAACACCGGGCAATAAGCTACCAAATTCATCATTTTTCATTCTAAATTCTTCATTCTACATTCTTCATTTATTACACAACCCCCTGATCGATCATTGCATTTGCTACTTTTAAAAAACCTGCAATATTTGCACCTTTGACATAATCGATATAACCATCGGATTGTTCTCCATACTGTTTGCAGGAAGCATGAATCGATTCCATGATCTGATGCAGCCGGTGATCAACTTCGTCTTTTGGCCAACGGAGTTTCATGGCATTCTGTGTCATCTCTAAACCTGAGGTTGCAACGCCACCGGCATTAGCTGCTTTACCGGGACAATAGAGAAGCTTGTTTTGTTGCAAAATTTCAATAGCTTCCGGAGTGCAGGGCATATTGGCTCCTTCGCAAACGCAGATACAGCCATTGGCGATAAGTTCCCGGGCATCGCTTGCATTTAGCTCATTTTCGGTGGCACAGGGAATAGCAATATTGCATTTTATCTCCCATGGATGTTTATCGGGGACAAATTGCGAACCAGGAAATTCATGAGCATAAGGTTCTATAATATCGTTATTGCTGGAACGCAAGTCGAGCATATAATCAATTTTTTTACCGCTTACTCCATGCTTATCGTTGATGTAACCATCAGGACCCGAAAGTGTTACGACTTTTGCACCAAACTGATTCAGCTTTGTTACCACACCCCAGGCAACATTCCCAAAACCTGAAACAGCCACAGTTTTTCCTTCAAGTTTTTCATTACGGGTTGCCAGCATTTCTTTTGTAAAATATACAACTCCAAACCCGGTAGCTTCGGGGCGTATTAAACTTCCTCCCCAATTTATTCCTTTTCCTGTGAGGATACCATTGAATTCGTGCGTGAGTTTTTTATACATACCAAACAGGTAGCCAATTTCACGCGACCCTACACCAATATCACCTGCAGGTACATCAGTCTCAGGTCCGATCATACCCCAAAGTTCCAGCATAAACGATTGACAGAACCGCATGATTTCGGTATTTGATTTTCCTTTGGGTTGAAAATCTGATCCGCCTTTACCCCCGCCCATTGGTAATGTGGTTAGAGCATTCTTGAAAATTTGTTCAAATCCCAGGAATTTCAGTATGCTCTGATTGACACTGGGGTGAAAACGCAAACCTCCTTTATATGGGCCAATGGCATTATTGAACTGAACCCGGTAACCACGGTTGATATGAACATTCCCTTCATCGTCCATCCAGGGAACCTTAAAACTGATTATCCTGTCAGGTTCTACCAGCCTTTCGATAATTCCGGCTGTATTGAAATGAGGATTCTCATTATAAATATCGACAATTGACACCAAAACCTCATTTACAGCCTGGAGATACTCATGTTCACCCGGATTTCGAAATTCAAGTGATTTCATAATTTTTTCAACATCCATAGATTGCCACTTTAGATTTGTTTAATTAAGCATGAATCAAATTACTAATTTCCTTTTGATACTGTTATGATTAATTTCATGAAATATTAACTATGAATTTCTCGCCATGGCAATAAGAAGTTGCACGTTACCTGAGATTTTGCCTACTTTGCAAATAAAAATTGAATACCGTCAGGCTTGATAAATGGTTATGGGCTGTAAGACTTTTTAAAACCCGTTCGATTGCCACCGATGCATGCAGGAGAGGACATATCCTAGTGAATGGTCTTACGGCCAAACCATCAAAAGAGATCAGGGAAGGAGATCATGTAACAGTCCGTAAATTACCTGTGCTTTATAGTTATATTGTAAAACAGCTGGTCGAAAAGAGATTGCCGGCCAAACTTGTCTCTGACTATATCGACGATCAGACCTCACTGGAAGAACTGGACAAGCTTAAGATAAATGAATCGTTTTTTGTGAAACGTGACAAAGGAATAGGACGCCCAACAAAAAAAGATCGCCGGCAGATCGATGATCTGAAAAGAAATCTGCATTAGTCAGTAATTATGTTGATAGCAAGAGAAAAGAGGAAACAGAATATTGTTGAATACCTGCTCTACATGTATCAGGTTGAAGATACGATCAGGGCATGCAGGTTTGATATTTCACTAATTGAACAGCGCATTATAAATCAGTTTAAGGTCACTGAAAAAGTTAAAAATGAGGTTCGAAGCTGGTATGCCGATCTGATCGTAATGATGCATCAGGAAGGGATAAAAGAAAAAGGACACCTGAGTGAATTAATAACAACGGTTGACGATTTGAATGGTCTGCACAAAAAGATACTTGAAGATAAAAAAAACAAACAATATATTGAACACTATATACAGGCACTTCCTAATATTCAGGCCTTTGATGAAAAGCTTAATAAGACATCGAGGAATGAGATTGATACTTGCCTGACAGGTTTGTATGCTCTTTTGCTATTGCGACTTCAGAAAAAGGAAATCTCGGATGAAACCCTGGAGGCAATGCAGACATTCAGCGATTTGCTTGCACTTCTTGCAGACTGGTATAAACGAATAGAAACCCTTTGAGTTTAAATGTGACGTTTAAAACTAATAAGCCATCGCATCTTGCATGAGCCGAGATGCGATGGCTTATTTACAAAGCATATGAAAGAATCATTCATTTGCACTCTAATTCTACTAGTATCCGAGTCAATATTTATATCAGTAACCCGGATTCTGAACCAACTTAGAGTTTTTATCTATAGCAAACTGGGGAATAGGAAGAACGTACATTTTATTGTAAAATACATGAGGATGATCTCTCCCTGATGATATCAGCGGTATAACCTCATAGGTCCAGGTTCCTGAATTATCACTGGGAGAAGTATTGGTAATTTTCATACCATGTAACACCTCATTCATTACATTTTCGGCAATACGCCAGCGAAGAATATCATAAATGCGTTTGTTTTCAAAACAAAGTTCCACCCTCCGTTCACGATGGATCACATCCCGCATCTGACTTTGAGATAATGACTGACCACCATAGGCTTCTTCCAGAGTTGGTGTTTCTGCGCGGTTTCTGATTTTATTGATAGCCTCATAAACAGAGGCATCGGGGCCCACAGCTTCATTCTGTGCTTCAGCGTAATTAAGCAATACTTCGGCATATCGCATAAATACATAATTTAATCCATCCAGTGGAGGTGTGGCAATCAAACCTGCATCAGCTGCTATATTCGGATTTACCCGTTTTTTGGAATAATAGGCTGTATTCGAAACATCTGTATTGCTAAAATCAATTTCATTTGAGGAGGGATTCACCTCGTCGATCCGGGTATAAATAGTATCGGCAGCGATCATCCAGTTCATCTCATAAATAGCACCGTCATATACTATCCAGTTATAAAATCTCAAATCGCGGTTTACATAAGGATTCTGGGGATCATAACCGGAACCTGCATCATTTATTCCCAAACCATTTGCCATTCCAAAATCGTCAACAAGTTCCTGGGTAGGACAATAGTTTCCCCAATTGTAATATACATCATTAACATAACAAGGGCCTCCTCCAAATACCAGAAAGGAACTTACAATACCCGGAGCAACAAACTGGCGGTCAAATATTACCTCCGAATTATATTCATTGGTCTCCGTCCAGAATGTATTTAAATTCGGATGAAGTTGATAGGTAACTTCATATGCATCGATAAATTGTTTGTTGGTGGCTGCTGCTCTTGCCCAACGCTGAACATCGTAATTGCCAAAACCGGTTAACTCAATCTGTTCCGGCGTAGCGCCTGTACCGTTGCAGGCTGCAGGGAGCTCGTTATTATATGCCGGACTGGCCGCAAAGAGTTCTATCCAACCTTTT
>Ga0299912_10000286_pt1 | contig 46309 bp, 43 predicted proteins | sample RVTome_2_FD_207667 | JGI IMG/M metagenome (GOLD analysis project Ga0299912, IMG submission 207667) | Soil microbial communities from uranium-contaminated site in the Upper Colorado River Basin, Wyoming, United States - RVT95D214 (version 2) ... | reverse complement strand
CCAGTTCCCGGGCGGTGCCGTAGCTCGCCACGCCGAGGTTGTACACCGGGCGCCCGCTGAGGGTTTGCAAATGGGCGGCAAACGTTTCGAGATCGTTCACGCCCCAGCCCATCGCGTGTGAGTCGCCAATGACGGCGATCCCGGTTCCCTCGGGCTTGGAGCCCGTGCTGCGGCCCTCATCCGTAAAGGTCAGGGTGGTCTTGAATTCGATGTCGTCGAATTTGCAGGTGCCGTTGGTCGGCTTGTAGATCAGGTCGGGGTCCGGGGTAATGCAGCCGGGGATGCCAAGCCAGCTGTTGACGTTGACCATGCCTCGCCGGTAAAGCGATTTTTGCGTGGACTGGAACCAGGGCACATCGAGCCGCACGCCCTTCTGCAGCGCCAGCAGGCTGACGCCATAGACGACTGCGCCCAGCGTGCAGTAGATGATGAAGGTCAGCAGGGTCCAGCCGAGTATCCTGGATTTATTCATGAAGTGGGCGCATACGAAACGCTTGGGTTACCGGGGGGTGCAGCACCGTTGGGGGTGTCTTTCGCTTGAGCCTGTATTCGACGAGGCTCCGGGTCGGACCCGGAGCAGGTTGATTATAAGTTTGATTGGCTGAAAAACCCTACGCGCGTATCGGGTCCGGCTGGTATTCCGGCACCCACATTTTCAACTGGCGCTTGACCGAAGCCTCATCCTGAAAACCAGCCAGTGCCAGCCAGTCCAGGCATTCGCCATGCCAACCGACGTCGCCCGCACGCGCCTTCGCCACCCTCAGCTTGGGGTGCGGCGTGGGCAGCGTGGACTCGTCGTCGGCGAGCAGTTCCTCGTAGAGCTTTTCGCCCGGACGCAGGCCGGTGTATTCGATGCGGATGCGCTCTTCGTCCGCGCCCGACAACCGGATCATGAGTTTGGCCAGTTCGGCGATCTTCACCGGCTCGCCCATGTCCAGCACGAAGATTTCGCCGCCTTCGCCCATCATGCCAGCCTGCAGCACCAGTTGCGCGGCTTCTGGTATCGACATGAAGAATCGCGTGATTTCGGGATGCGTCACCGTCACCGGCCCGCCCGCCTCGATCTGCTTCTGGAACTTGGGGATCACGCTGCCCGACGAGCCGAGCACATTGCCGAAGCGCACCGACACGAAGCGCGTGCCGCCGGGTTGTTGGTCATGCTGCATCACCTGGCAGGCCATCTCGGCCAAGCGCTTGGTCGCGCCCATGACATTGGTCGGGTTGACCGCCTTATCGGTTGAGATCATCACGAACTTGGCCACTCCATGTGCCTGCGCAGCCGCTGCCACCACCTGGGTGCCGAGCACGTTGTTGCGCACAGCCTCCCAGGCGTTGCCATTCTCCATCAGCGGAACATGCTTGTAGGCGGCTGCGTGGAACACCACGGCGGGACGATATTCGGACATGACCTGATTCACCCAAGCGGCATTCTTCACGTCGCCGATCACCGGGGCAATGGCCAGATTGGGGAAACGCTGCGGCAACTCCTGCTCCATCGCATACAGTGCCAGTTCGGACTGCTCGAACAGCACCAGCCTCGCAGGCGTAAAGCGGGCTATCTGGCGGCACAATTCCGAACCGATCGACCCCCCTGCCCCCGTCACCATCACCACCTGGCCGGTCAGCAGCTGATGCAGGCCGCTGTCGTCGAGTTGCACCGGATCGCGCCCCAGAAGGTCATCGAGTTCGATGCGGCGCAGGCTCGATACCGACACCCGCCCCGACACCAGATCCTCGAGGGAAGGGATCGTCATCACATTCAGCCCGGCTTCGGCGCAGGCCTGGGTGATGCGCTTGCGCACCCCGTGCGCGGCCGAGGGGAGCGCCAGCACGATATCGTCCACCTCCATTTTTTTTGCCACCGCCGCAGCAGCATCCAACGGACCCAGCACCGGGATTCCCTGCACCAACCGCCCCTGCTTGTCGCGGCTGTCGTCCAGCAAGCCCACCACATGGAATCCCGCCGGGTTGCGTGCCAGTTCGCGCAGCAGGAAATCGGCAGCCGAGCCGGCGCCCGCCACCAGCACCGGCTTGCTGTCAGGATGCAGCACGCTGGCCAGGCGATGCTCCTTCCAGGCGCGATAGGCCAAGCGGCTTCCGCCCATCAGGACAACCAGCAGCAGCGGATCGAGAATCAGCACCGAACGCGGCACCACTGCGCTGACGCGAAACAGAATCAGTGCCACGGGAATCAGCAGCGCCGCCAGCCCGACGGCCATCACAATGCGCTTGAGATCGGGCAGGCTGGCAAAGCGCCAGATGCCGCGATACAAGCCAAAACGCCAGAACACCACGGCCTGCAGCGGCACCACCCAAGCCAACGTGGACAGTGCTGCCATCTGATACTCGGGCGGCACAGCCAGATTGAAACGCAGCCAGTAGGCCCCCAGCCAAGCGAAAGCCGCCGCCAGAATGTCGTGCAGGATGATGGCGAGGGTGCGGGGATTAATGTTCATTGCGGGATTGATCCCAACGAAAATCGATAGCGAGAAAAATCAGCAGGTAAGTTGCGGCCGACAGTATAAGCAGCCACGCAACATGTTGCGGCAAAATCAGTTGCGCGAATCCCAGCGCAGCCATCGCCAGCATCAACGCATAGGCGGCCATCGCCAGCTGGCGATGCGACGCACCCAGCAATACCACGCGCTGATAGTAATGGGACCGATGCGCCTGCCAGATTTTCTCACCGCGCAGCGCGCGCCGGCCCAGCGTCACGCTGGCATCCACAATGAACGGCGAAAACACCAGCAGCGGAAAAAACCAGGGCCACACTTCCTGCATGGCGCCCAGGATGCCGAGCACGGCAGCCAGAAATCCCAGTGGGATCGATCCCGCATCCCCCATGAACACCCGCGCGGGCGGAAAGTTGAAGCGCAGGAAGGCCAGCGCCGCCGCCGCAATCGACGCACAGAATGCAGCCAGCGCCGGCGCACCGCCCAACCACGCTGCCAGCGCCAGCGCGCCGAATCCGATGGCGGCCATGCCACCCGCCAGCCCGTCCGAGCCGTCCATGAAATTGAAGAGATTGGTCATCCAGACCACGGCCAGGGTCGCCCCAACCAGCGCCCAGCCGCTCAAGCCCAGCGCCAGCAGGCACGCAGCCGCCGCAACAAAATGCGCCAGGAAGCGCAGTGCCACCGGCAGGCCCCGCACATCGTCCAGCACCGACACCGCGGCCAGGGCAAACGCTGCCAACATCACCGGCAGCAACATCCCGCCGGCCAGCCATGCGCTGGCCACAGCCACCCCGGCCATGATGCCCAGCCCACCGATACGCGGCGTCGGCGTCGCATGCAGCGAACGTTCGTTGGGATGGTCCATCGGCAGGCGACCGCGCCGCAGAAGCCAGGCCAGCACCAGCCAGCAGATTACGAAAGCAGAAATAACGGCAAGCCCGTTCATTTTGAAGAATCCACTGTTGCAGCCAGCCCTGCTTCCATTGAATAAGGCGGTGTCCAGTTCAGACGCGACCGGATGAACGAACTATCGACCCACAGCGAACCTGTCAGCCGCGCCACTGCCGCACGCTTGCCCAGAAGCGCCCCCATGAATTCCAGCACCCTGACCGGCACCCCCAGCAGACACGCCGGACGCTCCATTGCTTGCGCCACCGCGCGGATCAGCTCAGGCGTCGAAACCGCCTCGCCGTCGTCCAGCAGGAAGGTCTGCCCCGCAGCAGCCGGGTGCTCGACACACAGCCGAATCGCATCGACGAAGTTGCCCAGATACAGCAGGCTGCGGCGATTGCGGATCGCCGCCAGCGGCAGGGGCCAGCCCTTTTGAACCCACTGCATCAAACGCAGGAAATTCGCTCTCACCCCCGGCCCATACACCAGCGGCGGGCGCAGGATGACAAGCTCCAGCCCGGTTGCCTGCGCGATCCGCAGCAAGCCCTGTTCGGCTTCCCACTTGGATATCGCATAGGCATCCTCAGGCGCCGGCGCATCGGTTTCACGATACGGCGCATCGCGCCCCTCGCCGTTGACCTTGATGGTGCTGATGAAAACGAAGCGCCTCACCCCGGCCTGCGCCGCCTGGCGGGCAAGATTGAGTGTGGCTTCGGTGTTGGTTACACGGTAAAGCGCCAGCGGATCCTGTGCCCCATCGTTCATTACATGGACCCGCGCTGCGAGATGCACGACTGCCTCGCAGCCGTCCAGCGCGGCCATCCAGTCGTTCGTGCCGTTCATGTCACCCACGACAACCTCTCCCACAAGGCCAGATGCGCGCCGCACGGCAGGGATCGCGGCGTGTCCATGCGTATGCAGATGACCGCACAACGCGCGGCCGACAAAGCCACCGGCGCCCGAAACCAATACCTTCATCTGTGCAGAAACTCGAGCAGCTTGGCCGGATATTTTGAAAGGATTTTCGGCAGGCTGGTGGGGATGCCGTTCTCCCGGCAGGCCCGCAACACCTCCCGATTGAGCAGGATGGTATTGCGCCACCCCCCCGTGCTGACGCCGCCGGTTCTCATCCGCACCAGGACTTCCGGGACGTGGCGATAGCTCAGCGTCCCGCCATGGAACATGCGCGCCACCAGTTCGAAATCGCCGGCAATCCGGTAATCGGTCCGAAACCCACCGAAACATTCATACACTTGGCGTCTCAGAAAAAGTGCCGGATGTGCAGGCATCCATCCCCATGCAATGCGCTCGGGACGGAATCGTTCCGAGCGGTAGCGACGCAAGGGGCGGTCGGGCCGAGCGGGGCTGACAAACTCGGCATCGCCAAACAGGGCGTCGAGTTTCTCCGCTTCCATGCTCGCGGACACCCGCTCCAGCACCCCCGTATCGGCATACACGTCATCGGCATTAAGGAAACCGATGGCCTCCCCTGTCGCCAGCAGAAGGCCTTTGTTCATCGCATCGTAAATCCCCTGGTCCGGTTCTGAAACCAGTCGGGCCACACGCTTGCCATGGCGCTTGACGACATCCAGCGTGCCATCCGTCGACGCGCCATCCACCACGATATGCTCTATGTCCGGATGCGTTTGTGCAGCAACCGATTCAAGCGCATCGGCAATAGTGTGAGCGGCATTGAATGCAACCGTGATGATGCTGATCTTCATTGCCGCCCGCACCCGGGCTGGCAATGCCCGGCAAGATCAGCGAAATCCCGTGAGAATCGCTCAACGCGCTGAAGCGCGGCTTCCCGTGCTGCCTCGGCACGAAGCGCGCGCTGCGATTCGTCCAGCGGCACGAATCCGTCCAATGCGTCGGCCAGGGATTGCGCTGAATGACGGTCGAAATAGAAGGCATCCTCACCCATCTGTTCCCGGTGCACATCCAGGTCAGACAACAACATCGGGGTTCCCATCGACCTGGCTTCCTCAACCGTCGTGCTCCACCCCTCGAACAAGGAAGGATTGAGCAACGCGGTGCTTGCCCGCATCAATGACGCCAGGTGCGGATAGGGAATCATCCCGAGCAGTTTGAACATGTCTTGCAGTCCGTCCTGCTCAAGTCTTTGGCGAAAAGCGGGAAAGTAGCCGGGGGCACGCGGATCCGCCTGCTTGCCGGAAGCGGCAACCACAACCTGCCTGCCCCGTTGCCGCAGAATGTTCAAAGCATCCAGTACCAAACCATGGTTCTTGTGCCGCCAGAACTGGTTGGGCATAAAGAAAAAGTGCTCGGGCAATCCATAGGAATCTGCTAGCTCTCGTGCTTCCGCATAAGGTACTCCAGGGCCGGGCGGCACCGCAAAGCGGACCGTCCGTGTCCGGCCTCGCGTTGACGGATAATAGTGCTCGCACGCATGACGCGCATTATCGCTGCTCAGCATGATGGTCCGCCCCCCCAACACCTGGGCTCTAAATCCGATTTCGCGTTTCCACCAGGCGCTGCGGGAGAACAGATGCGGCAGTTTTTTGTGTTGGAAGTCAGGAATCCAGGCAATCGCAGGCATCCCCAACCGCCTGCCGAAGAACTGTGCGGACTCGAACACCACATCAATCCGGTGAGTCCGAAACAGGCGCTGCAGCGCAGCATCCCGCCCCCACAGCGTGGCCTGCATCAGCGAAACGGCGCGCCTGGAAGCGTCCAGGAGGGGCGTTCGCACCAGCTCCAATCCGGGAATAGCCGCAAAAGCCGACACATCGTCGGCATTGCACGCCTCACCCACGAACAAAACCGGGGTCAGGCATTCCTTCTGATACTGCCCCAGAACGGTCAAAAGATTCAGCAAATAGTTGTAGCCGCCAGTCCAGTCCTTGCCCCCGATCAGGGTAAATGCCACGCGCATCAGGAAGCCACTCCGGCTTGGGCTCGATACCAGGCCACATATTCGGCGATCCCCTGAGTCACGGGTATGGCGCACTCGATGCCCTGCGCGCGCATCCGGTCAATGTTGGCCACCAGGCTGAACGGATCGCCCGGACGCGATCGCCCGCTGAAGCGCACCCTGGCCGCAGCCTCCGCGCCGCCCCAATGCAAGGCCACGGTGGAGGCAATCTCGCGAACCGGCGTCGCCACACCCGTGGCAAGGTTCAGCACCGGGGCCTGGTCATTGGCCAGGTGTGCTGTCTGATCGAGTGCGCTCGCCACATCGCGCACATCGGTCCAGTCGCGCAGCTCGTTTCCCGTTCCCCCCAGTTCAACCGCCCCGTTTACCGCAAACTTGCCGCACAGATCCCACAAAAGTTGTTTCTTGAGTTCCGCCCCATACACCGAGAACAGGCGAGGCAGCACAAGCCGCAGGCCGAAATTGGCCGCATAGGAACGGCACAGTTCCTCCATCATGAGTTTATGCGCGCCATAAGGCGAAAACGGCGACACCCTCGCATCTTCGGGGATAGGGCCGCTGTGCGCGGAACCGTAGACCGCCGCACTGGATACCGCGACCAGCCGCGTGGCCGGGGAATGCTGGCGCAGCCATTCCAGCAACTCCGCTGTCGAGACAACGGTACGGGTGAAATCCTCATGTGGGTTGGCCATCGCCGCCCCCACGGACGACCCGCCTGCCAGGTGAAAAACCACGTCAGGCAAGCCGAGTGAATGGCGCATCTGGCCAAGGTTGCTCGCCGATATTTCGCCGTTCAACCAGAACGAGAGCCCCCACTGCGCCGCCTCGGCCTCGGGCCATGCGCCGTGGCCGATGCCAGCGACCTGATATCCCCCCGCCTGCAAACCACGGGCAAGGTAACGGCCAATAAAGCCATGCGCACCGGTAATCCAGGCAGATGCCATATTCAGCCTTTCACTGCCACGAAGGAATACAGGCGGCCTGGACGATGGTCAACCCACTCCAGAATCCATCGGGTCAACGACCACACACCTGGCACACCGAGCAATGCACGCACTGCGCGGACAAATGCGGGAATTCGCAGACCAACTCGGCGAGCCAGCTCATCCTTCAGTGAATCCAGATCGTAGGGAGCAAAATTGATCGGGCTACGCCATGGCGATATCACATCCATTTTCGCAAACCCGGCCAGTTCAAGGGCTGTGGTGTACTGCTTCAACAGAAAGGCATGCTCCCCGCCATACAACCGGTGCAAGGGATGCTGTTCGAGGAAGCGGGGCAGATCGCCGTAGCTGGAAATGACGTGCTCGCGTATCGCCAGGAACAGTCCGCCAGGTTTGAGCACTCGGAAGAATTCGCGGCAGGCCGCCTCCAGGTCGCGCGTGTGATGCAGTACTGCGCGTGCAAAGACCACATCGAACGACCCATCGGCAAAGGGCAGGCGCTCGGAAAACTCCTCGACAACCTGTATCGGCAGGCGCGACTCGGCAGCCAGCGCGCGGATCGAGCCAGTGCCGACAAGGAGGCTCGGGTCGGGTTCCAGCGCTGTCACGGCGAATCCTTCCCGTGCCAGGGCATAGCTGGCGATACCGCGCCCCGCACCGACATCCAACGCACTGCCCGAACGTCCTGCCAACTCGGCCCGCACCGCCTGCCATTCCTCGCTATGCCAATACCGGTCCGCTGCCCCGATCAGCGGATCGTCGTAATAGCAGTCGGCAACCAGTTGGGATTTTTCCGGCTGTAGACGCAACCAGGCCACCGCATCCTCCCAACTGGAAAAAGTCTTGTCAGCGCTCATCGGGACCCAGTTCACGAATCACCCGCGCCGGGTTGCCGGCGACGATGGTGTAGGGCGGCACATCCTTGGTCACGACCGAGCCAGCGGCAACAATCCCCCCTTCGCCGATGACAACGCCTTTGGTGATGATCGCTCGCGCGCCAATCCAGGCTTTGGAGCAGATCACAACGGGGGCGCTGTTGACCCGCGACCAATCGTATTCCTGGTTGCGCCAGCGTTTCAGATCTCCGATGCGCTCTGATGCACGCACGCTATGGTTATCAGAATCCATGATGAGTACCTGGTACGAAACAAGCACATCGTCTTCGATCGTAATCTGCTGCAAACAATCAATTAGCGTATTTCCACCAATGAAAACCCGGTCGCCAATCGTCAGGCGGCTGTTTTTTGCTTCCGCGACGAGAACACCTGCCAAAAGGGAATCCTGACCGATTTTCACGGATGCAGTGGGATGGCGGCGCTCGATGCGTCCCTTGATCTTTGTGCCTCGACCAATTTCAGCCACGAAGCCAGGCATGAACTTACCGATGAGTTTATTTATTAACGTCATGCCTGTACGGTTGCTTGCTTGAACGGACAGTTTTCCACCAACGTAGCGTGTCAACGACCTTACCGATCCATTTGCCATTTTGCCACCATAGCGCCTCTTTCACGTGGGCATACAACCCGGCATCAAGCACAACAGACTCTGGCAGATTGATGCCAGCCGAAGACAAAGTCGGCCGGGCTTTCGAGAACTTGCGCAACAGCCCGCGCCCATGCGTTCCGCTACCGTCGAAGCCGGTATTGCGCACCAGTGAAACGGGGGGGAACAGAACCAGACCATTCGCCTTGAATACTGACCAGTACCAGCGCACCGCCCAGGAATCCCGCATTCCCGTCATCTGCCGCGCCAGCATGGTTGCGTAGTCGTAGGTTCCATCCAGATTGAATCGCCGGCGCAAGCTCTTGTCAGTGCGCAACGCCTCCCAATCCGTGGCCAGCGGATCGAATTGATCCCATGCACGCTTCCACGTCGCCCAGCCCCACGACACGGTGAAGGGCAGGAACAGCGCCGAATGCGTGCCCTTCAATTCCGGCACGTCGAACATGTAGCCCGAGACCTGAAAAACGTTTTCATCATTGGCGCAGTGGTCGAGCGCCTGATTCATGAAGGTCAGAAACGCAGGACTCAGTTCCAGATCGTCTTCCACTACAATCGCACGCCCGAAGCGTTCCACGACGTCGCTCACCCCTGCGATGACCGAACGGGACAGCCCCAGATTCACTTCGCTGAAGTGGTACTCGGCATGTTCGCCCAGCATGGTTCTGGCAAGTTCACGGGTAGCCATGACAGCGTCCGTCTCGTCGGCGTCACGCGGCCCATCGCAATAGACGATGACCGGGCTTTGCCCGAAACCATCGCAGCGCATCAGGCTGGTGAGCGTATTACGTAGATGGTCTGGACGACGATAGGCGAACACCACCACGGGGGCGAGTGTGCTCACAGCGTACGCCCTCCTTCAATGCATTCACTCAGCCAGAGCTGGGTGGACACCAGCTTGTAGAGGTGATGTTCCGCCGCCATGGCTCCCTGCCGGTTCTGTTCGATCAAGCGCCGGATTTTGTCCGGATCACACCACTGGTGCAGCAGGCTGTTCCGGTCGAGCAGCAAACGCTCGACTTCCCGACCCTGCTCAGAGGCCAGCCATTTGCCCACAGGCGTCGGGTAGCCTTTCTTGTCCGGGCGATTGCCAATCGACCGCTGGCCGTGCGTACGCAGATACTCGCGCAGCACCCATTTGGTTTCACTGTGATTGAACCTGAGCCTGGCCGGCAGCCTGAACATCCACTCGACCAGCCGGTAATCCATAAAGGGATTCCGCGCCTCCACGCCATGCGCCATGCTGATGGCATCGCCATAGTGCAGGAGCCCGGGCAGAATGGTCAGCGAATGATCTGCCAGCAGCCTTTGTCTCACCGGATCGCCATCCACCCGCTCCAGTTGCCCGGGCAGTTGCGGCAACTTGATGCCCTTGTGCATGATGGACTCGAAACCCACGCGCTGGCGATGCCAGCGCAACAAGGCGGGCGACAGTTCACGCGCCGACCAGGCCAACGCCCATCGCAATGAAAAGGTGCGGCGCAAGGCGCGCATCCGCTCCCCGACACCTGCCAGGCTCCGCCGCTGCCCCGATTTCCCGGACACATAGCCCAGCAGTTCCAGCACTGCGTATTGGGGATAGCCGGCCAGCGCCTCGTCCGCACCCTGTCCCTCAAGCAGCACCGGCACCCCCTCGGTACGTGCTCGCTGCATCAGATGCCATAGCGGATAAACCGCCGGGGAATAGCCCGGCCCGTCCATGTGCCAGGCTACCCTGCGCATAGTTTGAAGCCAGTTCTGTTGCGGGGCGGATACCGCGATCAGCGGTGCATGCACGGCATCGCTCGCCAGTTTCGCCCACGGCAACTCGCCCATCTCGCCTTCGCCGTAGACGGAGGTGAAGCAGGTCAAAGGCTTGGCTGAATGTGGGCTGGCGGCAGCCAGAACAGCGGTCGAGTCGAGACCGCCGGAAAGCGTCAGACCCACCGGAACATCGCTGCGTAGCCGCAGACGCACCGCGTCGGTAAACAGCGCATCAAATTCCGCAAGCGCTTGTTCGGCACTCAGCGCTTCATCCGTGCGCTCCGGGTAATCCCAGTAACGCGTCAAACTGAGTTTGCCCGTGCCGGGTTCATAGCGCGCGTAGTGCGCTGGCGGCAGCACATGGATTCCCCGGTAAAAGGACTCTCCGCGGGCGTAAAGCAGATTGTTGCCGAGGAAGTCGAGAAGCGCCTGTTCCGACACGGCCCGGTGTCCGTCAAACAAGGCCCGCAGCGCCTTCGGTTCAGAGGCGAACGCCAGCCCTTCCGGCCCCAGGCGGTAATACAAGGGCTTGACGCCAAAACGGTCGCGCGACAACAGCAGGCGCTGGCTCGCGGGCTGCCAGAAGGCGAGCGCCCACATGCCATTCAAACGCGGAAACGCAGCCTCTTCCCACTCGATGAGCGCATGCAACAAAACCTCGGTATCGGAATGCCCTTCGAATCGGTGGCCCAGGCCTTCCAGTTCCCGGCGCAACTCGACGTGGTTGTATATCTCGCCATTGAAAATGATGACTGCCCCGCTTGACGGGTCAATCATGGGCTGATGACCCGCCGAAGACAGATCCAGGATGGACAAGCGTCGATGGCCCAGCAACACATCCTTTGCCGCCCAGACGCCCCAGTCATCCGGCCCTCTGTGAGCAAGCAGATCGAGCGCCCGATCGAAATGCGCTGCGTCTTCCTGCCTATGCGGCCCCAGCCATCCCAGAATGCCGCACATCAGTACAGCGCCCCGCCTTTTCCTGTGAGCCGCCGGAAAACACCTCTCACGAAATAGGCAAAGTCCCCCTGCAGTATCATCAACGCGACACGCCGCAACTTGTACAGTGATTTCTTCCAGTTCGGCATGGTGCGTCCAAGCAAAATATCCGCATTCTCTTCTACGAACCGTTGGTTCTGGGTGCTTGTCTTGGTGGCGTCGTGCAGCCGATAGCCACCCCATATTTTGTTGACGCTAGTCCCTTTGTGGTTTTCAGTCAGACGCAGAAACCATTCGTAATCAAACGAGTAATGCAGGGATTCGTTCAACCACCCGATCTCCCGATGCACGCCTCGCCGCCAGAACGCGGCCTGGTTTGTCAGAACCATCCCTTCCGCAAGCAGCGCGCCATAAGATGGCTTTACGTAATGCACATCGCGCAACACCCTGTCGTGCTGGTCAATCAGGTTGATATTGCCGATGACAAGGTCAACATTCGGCTGCAAGTGTGCGGCGCGGGCCAGATCGTCGAAAGCGCCGGGATAATAAATGTCATCGGAATTCTGCCAACCTACCCACTCCCCTGTAGCCATCCTCAAGCCCTTGTTGATCGCGTTCGACTGACCGCTATCAGGCTCGCTGACCCAATACGAAATCCGATCCGCATAGCGACGAATGATGTCCACGCTTCCATCCGTGGAACCCCCGTCGATCACAATATATTCCAGGTTTGGATAATTCTGATCCAGGACCGAGCAGATCGTACGCTCAAGGAATTCTGCCTGATTGTAGCTCGGTGTAATCACTGAGATTTTTGGAAACTTGTCAGGCATTTTCACTTCCCTGCGGGGGCGACCATTCTGAATTCGATTGCATGCTTGCAGCCACACCAACCCAGAAATAGGTGCCGGCTGCCATTAAATAATTTCCATAGAATTGATCTGTCGCCAGATACTGCACAAACATCCCCAATATTAACGGCATCATCCAATGCTTAGTCCCGCCTATCCTCCGGAGGCTGCCCGCCATTGCACAGGCCATCAATCCAGCGAACAGCAGCCCGCCTGCCACTCCGAGCTCAGCAAACGACTGCAGGATCGTGCTATGGGGGTAGCCCCCCACACCCGTACATGAATGACGCCCAAACAAGGCCGCCCCGACCCCCACCCAAGGGGAACTCTGGAAAACAGAAACGGCCTCCTTGTATAACACCCAACGCATGGCGACGGAATTCTGACCCTCCTTGAATGGGCTGCATGCAGCCTCCCCGAGAATGGGCGTGGCACCAGACGCCGCGGTATCGGCGCCGGAAGAAGTTATGTAGACCATGTTCGGATCCGTCATCAGCTTCGCATAGAGTTCGCTCTGCGGATTTGGGAGAACAAAGAAAGAAAAAACCAGCATGGCCGACAGATACATCAGAAAGCCTGCTCGCCGCACAACCGATACCCCACGCATGGCAAGCATCAAAAAAGCCACCCCCAACAGTGCCCCCAGCAAGACGCCCCGGGCCGCCACGAAAACCAGTGCCGCGACACTAATACCTTGCACGACCAGCAATGCAGCTTGTCGCCAGGCTGTTCGACGCTGCGTAAACAGCATGAAGGTCGATGCGATCAGGGACGCAGAAAGCATGAAACTGATCAGCAATGGGCTGTGATCAACCCCGAAAAATATCCACCGGGGTCCGGCCGTCATGGATTCGTGGCTTTGGTAGTAATCGATGAAGGCCAGTAACAGTGCCAAAGGCCCGGCCCATACGAAAATAGGGACAAGCAGCCTTGCATCGCCAGGCGTCATGATCCGCCCAAGGATGTAAGGGAGCACCACCAAAAAGGGAACGAATTGCAGGTACTTTCCGACAACGAAATCCACCCTGCCATGTGCAAGAAAGGAGATCAGAACGCCCAGAACGAAGAGCCCATATATTATGTCGGTCAGTCCCGGGGTTCGCAGCAAATGGCGGCGTTGCCACGCCAGCAAGCCCACCCAGGAAAAAAGTGAGCCATAGAGTATTTTCGTTGCCAGAGGCGGCCACATCCAGCCCATCAAATGAGCGATGGCCAGACAGAACAGCATCCCATACAAAAGACCTGCTGCAGGTAATGCAGGGCTCAGGAGCCATGCTGGAACGATAGGCAGCTTCATAGGACAGCGGACAGTCTCTCTGCGCTTGCCCCGCAATAAAACAGGTGGTTATGTGGGACAAAGCCATCGGGATGTGAATGCGCATACCCAAGCGCACCAAGCCGATCCCTCAGGCCGTCCAGATGTTCTTTCGTGTTGGCCTCGATCAGCAGCACGGGGCAACATGCCTTCAGAAACGCCGCTGCCCCGCGCAGAACGTCGCTCTCCGCCCCCTCAACGTCAATTTTGACGAATGACACGACTGGACGCCCCATCTCCGTCCAGACATCATCCAGGCGCCGCACCTCTACAAAGACATCCCCGTCGGCCCTGAAGGCTTTTTCCACGACCCCAAGCGAATGGTAGGCCGCGTCTTTGGCCAGGTGCAGCAACAACCTGCCCTCTGCTGCGCCAAGCGCTAGGGGCATGACATGCACATTATCAAGATCGTTTTTCGCAAGATTTCTTTTGAGCCGGGCAACGTTTTCAGAGACGGGCTCGAACGCGGCGACATGGCCTGATTTCCCAACTGCCGCCCCGAGGACAACAGAGAAAATACCGACATTTGCCCCGATGTCGAATGCCGTATCCCCCTGACGCACGTACCGACTGACAAAATTCAGTTCAGCCTTTTCGAACGTGCCATAGAGCAGGCTCGATAGCCCCAGCGTTTCCCGGTAGGACAACGACACCGTGGCTTCACCAGGCACCCGTAAATCGAATTCTGCGCCAGCGGGTGGCAACAAGGGCGTCAGGATATGGCGCAGCACTATCCCCTTGCCCCGCTGAACAGGAAAGTAACGCAAATAAATCCGTAATGGATAGAGCAGCGCCCAGATTAGAGGGAACAGCCGTTCGCGCCGGCTGGCGGCCGCACAAGAATAATCAGCCATCTAGATGGGCATCAAGCGAAGAGTGAAACCTGGCAGAACATCCGGGAGTCGCGCCCTTGAAGAGCCAAACCCCTGGCGACCCAAATCTCCGCTGAACCTGTAAAGCCTCACAATTATTAATGTCTCAATCATGACGCCGTGCAGCATTGGTTCCGGCTGTAAACCGTTTTATCAAATCAACAAGTGCAGGATCGCTCGCTGTGATGGCCATACTACCGATCAGAATGACGCCCAGGATACCCAAGCTCGCTGCACCACTGATGCCCCAGAATATGGATGCAGCAAAAAGCGTCACTGCAGCAAAATATCGAAAGCGCGGATGCCACAAGGCGGCCCTCAGACCTACGAGCCGGCTCAAAACATGCCGGGCTCTCAATAAAATTGCCGTCGCATTATAAGCGGTCGCGACAAAAAGTCCGACCGCAGCGCCGACGACACCCAAGAGAGGGATCAACACGAATGACGCCACTATATTCGTGACCGCCAGGATGGCCTGTGTGCGGAAAACAAACCCTAAATCCCCTCGCCCGATCAGGCCCACATACAAGGGGGTTACAAAAATCATTCCCAGATTCGAAAGCGTGGCGACAGCATAAAAAACGAGCAGAACAACGGCATCCAGTTGAAGCCAATGATGCGCGACGACAGAAAGAAAAAGCGCCCCGATGACATGAAGGAGGATGGCCGGCACGCCAATTATCCGGATCACAGAAGAGAAGCGACTGCCAACCGCCTCATGCTCCTGGCTCCCCATGTGCAGGAAAACCCGCATTCCCGCAGCAAACAGATTTTGGATTCCCCAAACAACCTTCATCGCCAGATCGTAGATAGACACAGCGGCCCCACCCAGGAAATGATTGAGCAGAAGCTTGTTCAAAGGCTCGATGAACATGTTCATGAGTGAAGTCGCCTGCAACTGGCCGCCAGACCTGAGTATTGATTTCAAAGAAATGAATGTGCCGCGAGAAACGTTCATGGCAGCTGTCCAGGGCATGGCAGCGCGGCGCGCCAACCAGACCAGCAGCATATCTGTCATGGCCCCCAGGCAAAGCACCCCCACATATCCAGCAGGGGTAAGCGATTGGTCTGCCAGAAAACTGAAAAAGAGTGCTGCCAGAACCACGACGGGACCGACCAATTGCCACTTCATGGCAAGGTCCAGGCGCCCGGCGCTTTCGAGCAATGCGGACTGATAAGCCGTGATGATCTGGGTCGAAACAAGTATGGCCATCAGTATGGGGAGGTCCGGCGCACTTACCCCAAGCCCGGCCCCAAAACGGCCGGTACCGGGCGCTTGCATGCCGATCAGCGCAGCGCTCGCCAGAATGAACACCACCGATAGCGATGTCAGGATCGCTGAAGCCACGAGCACGTCCGAGCACTCGCGCTCGTCTTGCCTCAACGCCATCAGCTTCACCACCAGCATGGTGAAAATACTTGAATTCAGGGAGAGATACAGGACGAACCAGGCCAGCAATGTCGCCAGGCTTCCGTAAGCCTCAGGCCCCAGCAACCGGATGGCAAGCAAAACATTGAGCAACCCGTATACCGCCTTGAAAGAGGCAGAAATGCCGCTCCAGCTTGCGTTATGCAAATGCCGTCTCACCGGGCTAATGCTCCCGGGCGAGCGAGCTCAATGATGCGCTCGGCGGACAAAAATGGCATCGGACCACAACAATTCGTCGTTCTTTCCGTAATGGATCCCACACAAGGTATACAAGGAAAATCCATGCCCGAGCATCAGGGTGAGGATGTCCGGGAAGAGGTTGCAGCCCTGGTATATCTCAGCAAACAGCACCTCGACTTGCACGACCTGCACGTTTTGCAGGGTCAGGCTTGCCCCAAGTAAAGCCTTGTAGTCGTACCCCTGCAGGTCAAGCTTGAGTATATCGACCTGCTTGATGCCCTGTGCTTTGCAATATTCGTCGATCGACACCACGTCGACATCGACTTGTTCAACAACCTGGCATAAGGCCTGCAGGTCGGCCTGTATCCCGTCAGCCACCGGCAATAGCGAGTTTGTTGGACGGGAAGCATTGATGTTGAACGTGGCGTGCCCCGATGTTTGCCCAAGTGCCGATGCGATTACGCGCACATTGGGCTTGCCCGCAAACAAACCTTTCAATTCATCCGCAAGAATTGGATCAGGCTCGAAACAATGGAATTCTGCATTCGGAACATAGACCGAAAAAGCGTCGACCGAGCCACCCCGATGCGCCCCCCCATCAACGATGACGGGATTCTGTTTGCCACAAAGCTCAACAGCAATTCGATAAGAATCCTCTTCAGGCAGATAGACCCGCGATGATCGCTTGAATGCGATTATGCCTAGCTTATTGAGTATTCCCTTGATGAGCTTTTTCACACACTAGTCCAATCACTTTGCACCACATGTCCAGGATACTCGACGGCAAAGCACACCAATAAATCGGATGGCAGCAACGGGCATCCGCATCGAGTCCCTGAATCCGACGTCATCGTTTAATCAATTTAACAACAAGGCAATCCCGCTCCCTGACGGGAATTTCGATCACGCGCAGCAAGAGCATCGAAATGTAGCGAACGAGGCGCGCGTCAAGCCAACCTGTGCGCCAATCCAGCCGATTTTCCGCAGGATGAATCCATGCTTTGAGATTCAGGCGAAACCAGGACTCAGGGGTATTGCTCCAGCTGGCTTCCAGATCAAACCCATGCAGCTCTGCCAAACCAGCCAAACTATCGCAGCTGTAGTGAAACAAATGAAATGGAGCGAACCAGCCGCTTACCCAGTTCTTGCCGAACACTTTTCGCCAGACACTATTGATATTGGGCACTGCGAGATACAGGGTCCCGCCGCTTTTCAAAACCCTCGACAATTCCTGCATGAATACATGCGGTTCCCGAAGGTGCTCGAATACCTGCATGAGATAGACAACGTCAAACTCGTTATCGCCAAACGGAATATGCGAAAACTGCTCAACCTGGCGAACATCGAATCCACGCTGCTGACATGCCTGAACAACATACCCTGCGATTTCCGCACCGGAAATCGCGATGCCCCGCTGATGAAAGTCGCTCAGGTAGCCGGCATGGCCACAACCGTAATCGAGAACCCGTTCACCCGGCCGGACTCGCACAAAATCACGTGGGTCGACGTCCCCAGTCAGGCGATGAAAAACCTTTCTGAGCCATGGCCTGCGTGAGCCAACCTTGAGTGACAGATCGACATTCTCGTCATTGGAATACGCTGCATAATAAGCTGCCAGTTCTTCTTCGGAAGGGATCGGCTCCAAAGCAGTCACATGACAATGGCTGCATTCGACGAGAGGCCAGCTTCCAGGCAGACCCTTCCTTCTGTCTATCAATTCAATAGCCAAGGGCACTGGCGAACCGGAATTGCCGCAAATTGAGCAGCGACATGAGGTTTTACTGGACACGGTTATTTTCTTTGGTCAACAGGATGGGTGGAGTCCCGAAACAATCACTTCTTGAATCCTGCGGCTGATGTTCCCATTGCACCATCAATTCGAGTCCAGAGATCAATTTTGAATCGATTGAAATCCAGCCTCTCCATAAAGTATTTTTTGGCATTGTCCCCAAGCTGGGCGTCCCTGAATCGCTCCAGGCTACCCCCTATCAGATCCGGGGATTCGACAACCCACCCAAAGTGATGCGTTTTCGATTCTTTGGCAAACAAGCCAATCTCATTCACCAAAACCGGAACCCCATAGCGCAGGCACGTGCTGATTTTTCCCGATGCCAAACCTAAATGGATCAGATTTTTGCCCAGATACGGCCCGATAAATACCGGCTTATAAAAAGCCAGCCCAACGGAAATGCCGGACAGTATGCTGCCCATATCATCCACGCTGTCCGTCGCCGCATTGCTTAAAAAAACCTTTTTCCCGACAAGGGGTGCAATTTCAGCCAGCGCATTCTCCAAGCTCTGACTGGTGCGACCATATCGCTCGTGCACGATCAAAACCCAATCGTCCGGCCAACTTGGCACGCTCTGAATGATTTCTCGCGTCATCGACCAGTCAGCAACCGACCCGATTGTTATTGCCACGTATTTGTCATCGGGAATTCCCAGCCGATCACGCAGCCTATCAGTGGCCATCTCCCCTGCCCCTGAGGACGCCAGCGGCAGCAGAAACCTGTTGCCGGGATTGAGATGATTCTCTCTCTGCAATTGCTCTGCCCGCTCTTCATCCTGCACCACCCAGAAACCGACATCTCGCGAGGCTCTCCGCTCAAGCCTCTTGCAGCGTGCGGATGTTTCACTCTCGAACATGATTTCGAAGGAGATATAGACGAACGGGGTTTTGGTGATTTTGTGAAGCACCCCGGCTTCAATCAGCCCCTGGCGGTCGACCCCGATGATCAGGTCATATTTCCCGTAGAGAAATAGCTGCTCCAAAAGCGCCGACAGGAAAACCAGAGGGTAAATGCAAAGCCGGTTAAAAATGAACGACTTGATTCGCCACAGCCTTGGCCCGAAAGGAAGCAGCCGAATGCCCTTCGTCGCAGGCATGGGCGCAAATGATTTGGGATAGCGAAAATCAATTTCACATCCACGCTGCAACAGTAGGTCTGCGATGCATTTCAGGGAGGGATTATTGAAGAGATTGCCATCCGCATGGATGATCAAAACTCGTTTTGGCCCCGCCTTCGCGGCAGCGTCTTCGATCATTTACGCTTTGCCAAAAAAATGCCACCCGGAATGTGTGGCATTGGCACATATGTTTCCGGATACTTTATTGTGGATTCCACTTCTTTCCCAAAAACAAATCTGTATTTGAATCCTGGAATGCTGGATGAGTTGCCCGCGTTGTGAATGTGTAGCGCACGGTCAAGCTACGGCATACGACGAATCTAGGCACGCACTGCCACAAACGTCGCTGCCCAACTCTCAAAGCCAGTGGGCTTCCCCGACAACCATTCCATCCGCTCGACCAATCGCATGCCAGCCTGTCCCAGCAACACCTCAACCTCGGGAGCAAACAGATAGCGCATGCGGTGTGTTTCACGCAGCTCGGACACTTGCTCTACGCCCTTCTGCTTAACCAGCACGGTGTAATTCACATCAACAACATTCTCGTTGGGATGCATTACCGGCTCGGCGATGCGCAACACTTCGACATCGTCATTGTACATGCGCTTAATCCGCACCACGGGCCGCTCGGTGAGCACAGCCGGACCATACCAGCAATCAAATAGGAACACGCCACCGGACTTCAGGTGTGCCGCTGCGGTTTGGAACATGGCGCCGAGATCAGCGTTGGTGGTTTGATAACTCGCCACGTGGAAGAGCGAGATGACGGCATCGAATGGCTTGCCCACTCGCGCGTCACGCACATCGCCCACCGCAAATGCCAACCGTTCAGCCAAATCGGCAGGTTTCCTTGCGTTGGCAGCCGTCACCATCGCCGGGCTCATGTCCACCCCGTGCAACCCATAGCCCAAACGGGCAAACCCCTCTGCATGCTTTCCGGTTCCACAGCCCAGTTCCAGCAAATTTCCCCTTACTGGAACACCATGTTTGGCCAACAGCGCGTGTACGAACTGTGTCTCGGCACTGTAGTCCTTGTCTCGATACAGCAGATCGTAGTACGCCGAATACGAATCGAAATTTTTATTCATTAATGGTCTGATTTATAGAAAAAGCGCGGAGCCCACGCGACTGAGATGCATCAACAATCCAGCTTGGGTCTATTGTTTTTATACTACCCATCTCTCTTCAAAAGGTGGCTTTACTGGTTTCGCTGCGACGAATCAATCCCACAACATCAAGAACTGGAATTCCCGCCCACACCGGCAGCCTGACCAGCCTGTTTGCGAGGTCATTCGTTGTATCAAGCCCGCCACACACACGCCCATACTTTCTTCCAGCTGGAGCAGAATGCAGCGGCACGTAATGAAACACGCAGTTCACGCCTTGCGATTTCATCTGTTCGATAAACCGTGTCCGTTCATCGATATCCCGCAGGAGCAGATAGTACATGTGCGCGTTGTGCTCGCAGTCCGCGGGGACAATGGGACGCCGCAAACATCCGGCATCCTCCAGATCGGAAAAAGCATGGTGATAGGTGTTCCAAATTTCAATACGACGTGCAGTGATGCTTTCAGCTTCCTGGAATTGAGCCCAAAGAAAAGCTGCAATGATTTCACCCGGCAGATAAGAGGAACCGACATCCACCCAGGTGTATTTGTCCACCTGGCCGCGGAAAAACTGGCTGCGGTTGGTTCCTTTCTCGCGGATGATCTCGGCGCGCTCAGCCAGCGCGGGGTTATTGACCAGCAGTGCCCCGCCCTCGCCCGACACCAAATTTTTGGTCTCGTGAAAACTCAGGCACCCCAGGTCGCCGATCGAGCCCAATGGACGGCCTTTGTAGCGTGCCATCATGCCCTGGGCAGCGTCCTCGATCACCATCAGCCCATGGCGTCGTGCGATATCCATGATCGCATCCATCTCGCAGCCCACTCCCGCATAGTGCACCGGCACAATCGCCTTGGTGCGTGCGGTAATCGCCGCCTCGATCAATCGCTCGTCAATATTCAGGGTGTCCGGGCGTATGTCCACAAAAACCGGTACCCCTCCGCGCAACACAAACGCATTTGCGGTCGAAACGAAGGTGTACGAGGGCATGATCACTTCATCCCCTGGCTGAATGTCAGCCAGAATCGCCGCCATCTCAAGCGCCCCGGTGCAGGAATGTGTCAGAAGCGCCTTGTAGCACCCCGTGTTCTGCTCCAGCCATGCATTGCACTGGCGGGTGAAGTGGCCATCGCCAGCGAGCTGTCCACGCGCATGTGCCTCGGCAATGTTGTGCAGTTCTTTACCGGTGATATAAGGCTTGTTGAATGGGATCATATTTCTTCACTGCCAGAAAATGCAATCGTCACTTGCATCATATTAAATCTTCCTGTCGACGCGCGTCCGCTACCATGCTTTCACCATCAAACGACTGGGGGCGCGCTCCCCTGCGCAGTCTTGATCTCAAGCTAAAGGACTTCGCCCATCCTCCGCCAGCACGGTAATCGAATAGTTGATCAACGACTTGGAACCGATTAAGTATTTATGGATTTGTGCCTCAGCAACATCAGCTTTATGGTGATGTCTGCTGGCGATAATAAATCGCTCACACTACGCGCAGGGACGGCCAAATGCGTAAAGCACAAATCATAGTTTCTTGGCGACCAGTAAAAGCGAGCCGCCTACCGGGAAACGCAATCCGAATTTAAGCAAGGCCAATTCAACTCTCATCACGGCCCCCAGACTTGAGTTCAGCCAACCCGGTAGCCGAAACTCACTCATCGGATCGTAGTTTCCATTGCGAGCTCGAAGCCGTGCCAGCCACATGATGGGCACCAGCAAGCTGACGAATGAGCTTACATATTCGACCTGAAGGCCGGCACGCTCAACTTTCCCGATCAATTCCGATCGAGTATAGCGGCGCACGTGGCATGCTTTCTCATCCACCATCGACCACAACCAGCGGTGTTGCGGCACGGTAATCATCAGCCCGCCACCGGCTCGCAACGCTCGCGCCAGATTGCTCAAAACTCTTTCATCCCGTTCGATATGCTCAAGGACATCAAATGCGCCGATCACATCATAACGCTCCGTAACGTCCATCAAGGTGACATCCAGCTGGCTAAAAACCGCTGAAGGAATACGTGCTCGTGCAAACTTGAGCCCTTCCTCAAAATACTCCGCACCAAAAAGCTCAGCGTCCGGATAGGATTTACGAATTTTCTCCAGCACATAACCCGTTCCGCAGCCGATTTCCAGAAATTGCCTAAAGCAACCGACCTTGGTCGCCAGTGCCCATAGCAACAAGTGGTTTCTCGCTTTAAACCACCAGTTGTCAGCCTCAGCCGAAGCCATTTGCGCAAACACTTGGGGCGCAAAATATTCGCCTTCAACCGCCATGAATTGAGCTCCCCTTTGAGAACACCCAGTATTTCTGCGCAGCAAACAAGCCGATCGCCACCAGGATGATGGCCACGCCCTGTACGATTTGATGTGGATAATTCAAGAAATCTACAAACAGGTAGAGGAGCGACAAATTGATCAGATACCCAATGCCATAAGCAACAAGATAACGCCGCATACTCACCGCAACAACGCCGTCATGGGAAAAAGTCCATTGCTTGTTGAAAGCGTAAGTTTGCATAACACCGAAAATGTACAAGAAAGTCATGGCAATCAACGGATTCATGCCGAAACTTGTTATCGCAAGATAAAGAAAATACAAAACAAGGTTCGATAGCGCACCAACAAAACCAAATCGTATCAATTGCGAGAAACTGTTTATCTCAACTCCCTTCAACAACAAGCCCATTTATATTTGTTATTTTCTTATGACGATTGCTTGCTGGATACCAAACCCACCACCCGAAAACTGTTGCTCCAATTCATAGAAAAATTTGTTAATCGGGTTAGTAAAGCCCTCGTAAGCCGTTGGATCCGTTACAAGCTCACGCAAGAACCGTGACCCTAAATAATAAATGGATGAAAAATCATTTATTTCGAATTGGAGGCCTCTATCCAGAAGATACTGTTTGATCGCAGGCAGCTTTATATACCGGTTGAAGTCGTGCTCAACCAGTGATGGTAGACCTTTCATGCCCCTCAATGAATTCAAAAGACAAAGGGGTTCCCAAAAACCTTCGGACAGAATAACCACCCCCCCTGGCTTTACAACTCTGATGCATTCTTCAATCCCCTTTTTTTGCTCTTCCCAGGTTGGAAGATTGATGAGCACCCTTGTCGTGTAAGCTGCGTCATAACGATTCGATTCCAGATCGAGGCTTCTGACATCGCCAACGCGAAAATCGATATTCTCATTTGAGTACTCTTTCTGCCTTGTTTCATTTGCGGCTTGAATCATATTGCTCGCAAAATCAATGCCCGTAATTGATTTCAGCTTTCTTCCCTTGTATTGGCGAAATGCCGAGAATCCATTCGCACAACCAATATCGACAACATCATCTCCTTCTTTGAGGTAAGCCCCAATCGTCTCAATTTCCAGATCGATCATCCAATTGTCGCCCCATGAGGCCCAATGCGATGCCCCATGATTTTTGCCTTGGGATTCCCAATAGTCTTTAATGTGATCTGACATTCCGGATTCTCTGTTTGGTTGGTTGGTTCAGGAGTTGAAGCGGGCTTTTCCAGCTGCGGGAAGCGTATCTCTTATTACATACGATGGCCTTTCCATCGTTCGCGAATGCATTCGCGCAAGGTACTCGCCGATGATGCCCAATGCCAGTAGTTGCGCGCCGGAGAATATTGCAATCATTGACGCGAGGAAAGCAAAGCCCGGAACGGCACTGCCTTGCAGCATCCAACGGATGAGGACGTAGGCCAAAATCGCCACTCCAAAAAACGCAAATCCGAAGCCAATCACGCTGGCAATTTGCAAAGGGCGCGTCGAGAAGCCGGTCATCATGTTCAAGGTGTGGCGCAACAACTTGCGCGGCGTATAACCTGATTCCCCAAGTTTCCGGGCCTCATGACGCACCTTGATTGCGGTAAACCGTGTAGTTGCCCACGTCAAAAGCACATCAATATTTACGTTCGGGCCGCGGTAATCCGCGAAGGCGGCACGCAACTCGGTACGAAATACACGAAGCGCGCTGACGTGGCGTGCGTTTGCGGCACCCATAGCACCCTGTAATGCCACTTTTGTGATCTGCGATGCCAGATCCCGCAGCATGCCATGCTGCTCTCGCTCCGGAGGCCCGTAAACGACGTCATATCCTTCGTCGAGCTTTGCAAGAAGCTTGAGCAGTTCCTCGGGCGGATGCTGCAGGTCGTCGTCCATTGTGATGATCAAATCGCCCCGCGCCTCGCGAATGCCACAGAGCAATACATTGTGCTGGCCATAATTACGGGACATCTTGAAGCCACGGATCGGCGCATGTTCAGCCGCTAGCGATTTGATCGTTTCCCAGGAGTCATCCCCACCACAATCCTCTACAAAGATCACCTCAAATTCCGGTGAAACCTCGCGCATCACTTTTTCAAGCCTGGCATAAAGTTCGGGCAGCATTGCTGCTGATCGATACACCGGGATTACTACTGAAATCATCTGCACTCCTGCTTAATTCTTTGAAGCGATCCGTCTGATTGATGCCGCTGGCGCTCAGCTTAAGACCCCCGCTCTGCTTTGCAGGCTCTGGGGGCCGTTGCCCCGGGGCTTCTGTTGGGACAGTTCAACCGTGCTCTTCTCACTAAACTGAGCAAGATGTCTCCCAGCGAAAGCCGGGGGCCGGTTGCCTAATCGAACAGGATACCGGCTTTCTCAGGATGGCGAATGTGGACTTGTCCGGGGTCACCTTAACCGCGCCTAAAATCAGGCGCCTACTTTGATTTAATTTACAATGAATCCGGTTTTTCAGTTGCCAATTTGAATTCACCAACCCACATTGCAGGCGCGTGAACCTCACGCACCAACTCATATTTTTTATCAATAAATCCCGACCATGTCGGATATAGCTCTGGAAATAGTGACTTTGATAGCGCAACCACAGTTACGGTATCGGCCTTGCCCTTCCCAATTGCGTCCGCGAACAAAATGAAACTACTGGACGTCGCACCTCCATCACTCCCATGGCCAAAAATTGTGCCCCAGCCCATATCCAGCCCTTTACTGAAAGCCACTGGCGCCCGAATGGACAGAACCGGTTGGTTATACGGCGAAATCAGAATTTTTTCCGATTCACCGCGAATGACGAACTCTACAGCGGAATAATTGGCATTTTTTTCCGCAATCTTTTCCTTGAAATAGTAGGCATTAAACACGGCTCCACTCGCCACCACGATGACAAGAAGAATCCAAAGCAATTTCGTTTTTGCGAGGCGTTCAAGGTAGGCGAACCCTTTTGAAAACACGTATCCGATAAGGATCACAACAGGGACAATCAACCATCCCGCGTACCTTACATTCCCGAATGGGTACATCCCCAAAATCCCGCCGGCAAGGATTGCAGAATAAGCGACAATCAAAAATACAAGCGTGAATTTGATTCGGGCATCTACTTTTTTACGGGCAAGCAGATACAGCACCGAGAAAACCATGAGGCCTACGAAGATCGCATAAGCAATATATTGTGAAGACAAGTCGAGGTCAGAAAACGCAAGCTGGGCGAATTCCGGCTTGATGATCCCGCGTATAAGCGTGCCCGTGTTGTACAACCAGAAACCGAGAAGTCCGTAAAGGTCAGCGGAAAAGCTGGATTGACCAAAGAACAGCCAGTGCATATCTGGACGCTTGTCCTGGCCCAGATTGGTGAAAGGGAACATCCACCAAATCAAAGCATGCGTCGCTGGAATGCTCAACAACGGCCACAATCTATAAAAATCCTTTAATGCGGGCACAGGAAGCTTGTCGCTCCACAAAGAATAGGTCCGCCACATTAATGCCGAAAAGATTCCGGCAGACAGCGGCACGACTATCATGACGCTCGAAAAAACAACAAATGGAAATACAAACAGGCTGAACAACAGTACTTCTTTAGCGTTTATTTCCCTGCTGAATATTCTCAGGAAAAAAAGAAACAGTACCGCCCCAAGAAAAATGTCGTTTGCATAGGTGACCATTGCATAGCTGGTTGTGTATAAAGAGTGGCTGTTGTAAGCCATGAACAACAGCGAAAATGCAGGCATATATCGTTCTTCAGGCCAAAGTTTTATCACCCCAACCAGCAGAACGAGAATTGACATGAACTGCAACGCTGCAGGAACGGCTCTGTAGGCCATCAAGCTATCACCAAAAAGTCGGTACGACAGCCAAAAATGCGTCTTTAACGCAAGGCCAAATGAGCTCGATATGTATTCTTCATACTCTTTCTCGACCCCGGACATCAAAGAGTACGTGTCGTAATCAAAACTGTCCGAAATAACAGCCGAAACCCTTAATCCAAACGCAATCAGTAGAACAGCTGCAACCAGCAGCCAGAACTTTTTATCAAGGAGTTTTTTATCACACATTTTCTGGTCGCGATTTTCCGGATGTTCCAAGCTTGAGGCCTGAAGGCGCCCTGTTGGATTCAGGTTTATCCAAACATTCGGCTCAAAGGAGCGTCTCTCGAACCGCTTCGGCAACCCGCTCTATCTGCTCATCGGTCAGTGCCATTCCACTGGGGATGTAGAAGCCCCTTTGATATAACCGGTCGGACTCGGGATACGCTTCGGCCGCAAACAGGCCCATGGCGCGCAGAACGGGTTGCTGATGCATGGGACAGAAAAACGGACGGCAACCAATTCCCTTGGCAGCCAATTGCTTCATCGCCTCTTCCGCATCCAAGCCGATGGACTCGTCCAGCACCAGGCCATAAACCCAATAAATATTTTCAGCATAATCCGTGCGTGGAAGGGGTAGTTGCACGCCCTGCAGGCCGCCAAGCAGTTCAGTATATCTAGAGCCCATGCACCGTTTGCGTGCCACGAATTCATCCAGCCGTTCCAGCTGCGCCACCCCGAGGGCAGCCTGCATGTTGGTCATGCGCAAATTCCAGCCCAGGCGCTCGTGCACAAAACGCTTGTGCGGCTGAAAGCAAAGATTGCGCAGGCTACGGCAGTCTTCGGCGAGCCGATCGTCGTTGGTGACGATCATGCCGCCCTCACCGGTGGTAATGTGCTTGTTGGGGTAAAAGCTGAATGTGCTGATGTCGCCGAAGCTGCCACATGGCTGCCCCTTGTAGGTTTGCCCGTGCATCTGTGCTGCATCTTCCAGCACCTTGAGGCCATGGCGTCGAGCGATGCTCAGCACCGGATCGATATCCACCGGCAGGCCAAAGATGTGCACCACCAAAATGGCCTTGGTGCGTGCCGTAATCTTGGCCTCGATCTGGCTGACATCCATATTCCAGGTGATGGGATCGCTATCGACCAGCACCGGCCTGGCGCCAGAACGTACGATCTGGCCAATGCAGGAGATGATGGTGAAAGTGGGCATAATCACCTCATCCCCCGGCCCGATTCCCAAGGCTTCGATTGCGGCATCAAGCGCGGCCGTGCCGTTGCAAACGGCGATGCCATGTTTACGGCCGACCTGCGCGGAGAACTTCTCCTCAAACTGCTTAATGAACGGCCCTTCGGAGGAAATCCACCCGGTGTCGATGCACTCGGTAAGGTATTTTTTCTCGTTGCCGTCGAGCAGGGGCTCGTTGACGGGGATGAATTTCATTTTATGATTTCAAGAATAAAGTGGCAGTAGATGTTATTGCCAAAATCCGTTTTGTTTCTTAGCGCAAATAGCTGGTATTGCATGCCCAAATTCTCAATTGGATCCAGTACACGCCGCTTGAGTGTGCTTGCGTCATAAAATCTTGCGGAAGGAATACCATTCCAATCACGGCATACATACTCTTTAGCAAGGAGGTCTGAATTTCCCCTCCCATAATATGTCGGGGTTGAATAAGCGCAGTAGTGGGTATGCATATACAGCGGCAAAATGACAATCTTCCCGCCCGGCTTGAGGATGCGCGCAAACTCCTTCAGGAAATTCGTATCGTCATCCCCCATAAACATTTCAAACGCGCATTGCAGTGACGCACCTTTTACTGATGCATCGCCGAAACTTGTCGCTGTCGCATTTTCGATTCTGTAATAAGGTAAATCCCTGTAAGCCGAGCCCTCCAGGCTCAGATCAATGGCAAACGCCGACATGCCAAAAACATCACGCAAGGACTTGGCCCATGGCGACCCCCCTGCGGCAACATCGATGTAAACATCCTGGTTCTTATATTCCTTCAGCCCCAATCGCTCCGCTGCCACCCAATGCTCCAGCAGCTTCTCATCCCAAACCGTCCCGGTACGCCCCCCGTGATAATCATGCGGAAAATAATTGGCCGCCTGGAAGGCCTTGAATTTATCTGCGTCAGGTGCGTAATCAGCAACCCTTACGCCCAGTTCAACAAGATCTTTTTCGACCTCGGCCAATTCTGAAAGTGTCGGGTTTTCAAACGCTGGCGCATTGCGCGTCATCCATTTTGCGAAGGCCTCAGCGGCGATGACGGATGCAATCTGTGCAGAACGTCGCAGACCATGCTTACGGACCTTCTTCACAATGTTCATTGTTTGATCCGCGCGATTGACCCATCAATCCCTGTAAAACGGGTTTTGTCCGCATCGCCCGCATAGGGCCCCTGTTTGACTTCAATCATCTCGCTGGCTTCGAGCATTTCAAAGCCATGCCCTCCGAAGGCAAGGAGAATAACGTCTCCCTGGCAAAGTATCCGGCTCTCAAGATAATTTTGATCGTCATCATAGAAATCCACGCGCACCTTGCCGGTTTTGATAAACAGGACTTCCTTGGTGAACTGAACCTCGCGGGGAACGGGATTGTGCACATGCGGGGCGATGACGTAGCCGGCCGGGCGATTCATGTAGCCGAGCTGCTGGGAATAGGTGCTGGGCGTAATGAACTCGATGCCCTCCTTGTGGTAAGACTGGCGGATGATCACCGCAAGCTCCTGCTCCCTGTTTACGATGCGCTCAATCACGATTTAAATACTCAAGGATATGTTTTGCTTCGGCCGTCAATGCGTCAACGCTATAGCGTTCAATCACCAACTCATAACAGTTCTGCGCCAGTCGATCGGCCAGATCTTTATCTGCGAGAATCCTGGCAATCGCCTCCGCAAATTCCACAGCCTTGTCGGCGATCAAAATATCCCGCCCATCGACGACCGGAATGCCCTCTGCTCCCAACGTCGTGGAAACAATCGGTATTTTGCACGCGCCCGCCTCAAGTATCTTGAAGCGTGTACCCGACTCAAACATCAAAGGCACGAGCGCAACATCAGCATTGCATAAATATGGCAAAACCGAATCCAGCCGCCCTGTAACCGTAATATTAGGCCCATTGAAATGGCCAAAACCCAATTCGGAATCACGGCCAACAATATAAAAGTGAAGTTCAGGGCGTTTCTGCAAAACCCTGGGGAAGACCTCCTCCAGCATCCAGCGCGCAGCTGTATCCATCGGACTGTTGTAATGCCCGAAACTGCCGGCCAGGTATATCGAAGGTTTTTTGAAGTTCGGGGGCGGATGAGGTGCGGATTTATAGCTTTGAACGTCAATGACATTCGAAAACACGTGAACCCTGCCGGGATCGGTGGCCACACTTCGGTAGTATTCGGCATCAACCTCTGATACAGCCGTTGTCACATCGCAAAGGTTGACCCACGCCTGCTCCTCAACTTCTTTTTTTCGTCCCGACTGAAGTATCCGGAATTTCCTGATGCCCTTCGCAAAGGGAGCTTCTCGCAGAACGAAGCGGGACCAGACACTGTCCGTATCACACACAAGCTTTAACTCTGGCCTTTTCGCCTTGATCAGCCGCATCAAGGGATACGAAATGTTGCCGTATCCGAACCACAGCACGTCGATTCCTCTTCGATCGACATGCTCGAGGAGGATTTGAGCATGCTTGCGTAGCCGTGTATCGAACAGACGGTTGACTATCTTCTCGGGAAAAGAGAGGTATCTGGATAATCTTGAATTCAAATTCCGTACAGGCAAAACATGATACTCATTGCAAAACGGTTCAAAGTAATCGCCTGTGCGCTTGATGTCATCGGGCGCACCTGATGAGCGATTGATGATGTCAAGTTCGCATACTGCCGAAAGCGCCTTAATGGAATTTTCGATCCGGAGCTGTGGGCCGCCCGCTGCCGGATGCTCCAATATCGGGGTTGTAAATAGAACCCTCACTTTTTTTCCTTGAGTTTGTCGATGTCGGAAATAACCATCTCCTCAACAATTTGATCGAATGTGCGTGTCGGCGCCCAGCCCAGACAGCGCTTCGCCTTGCCCGCATCACCACAGAGGGGCACCACTTCGCTTGGGCGGAAATGGTTGGGATTCGTGCAGGTGTAAGGCTGATAATCCAGGCCAACCACAGAAAACGCCCTGCTCAGGAAATCTCTTACCGAGTGCAGAACGCCCGTTGCAATGACGAAGTCTTCCGGATTTTCTTGTTGAAGCATGGCATGCATGGCGGCCACATAGTCTGGCGCATAACCCCAATCCCGCAATGCTTCGATATTTCCAAGCTCAAGTCGATCAGCGAGCCCAAGGTGGATCTTCGCCACAGTCAAGCTGATTTTTCGGGTGACGAATTGGTAGCCTCTCCTTGGCGATTCATGGTTATACAAGATACCTGTCGCAACGAAAATTTTATGATGCGCCCGGTAGTTTCGCGCCAGGTGAAAAGCCGCTAATTTAGATATTCCGTAGACCGACCGTGGATTGAAGGGGGTTGCTTCAGTCTGCGGGGCATGATTGACGTCGCCGAACATTTCGCTTGAACCCGCGAAATAAACGCGGCACGCTGGGACGAGTTCTTTTATGCTCGACAAAAGCGAATGGGTCGCCGTAAAGTTGTTCGAGACGATTGAGGACTCATCCTCAAAGCTGTAGCTGACGAAACTCGATGATGCCAGGTGATAGCATTCGTCCGGCCTGACTTCAGACACTATTTTGTAAATACTCAGGTGGTTATCCACCGCCCCGACATGCAGGGTAATTGTTTCTAAAATGTGCCTGATATTTGCCAGACGATGTACCGGATCCTCCATGGCATCCCGACGCACGATGCCGTGGACCTCATAGCCTTTCTGTAACAACAGCTCGGCCAGGTACGATCCGTCCTGGCCGTTGATGCCCGTAATTAAAGCTTTTTTCAATTTCATGCTGTGCATTCTGCTGTTGCTGATCTTATCGCGATCGAGTCACAATACACCCCGCAAAACACACCACATCCGATGCAAGAATCTCGGCTTTGATACTGCCAGACGCGGATCTTTGCAGATGTCAGAGGCGATCTTCATCCGCTCTCCCAATGGCTGAGTACTGAACCCCAAGTCTCCAGAAAGATGTTCAAACCGTGCTCGGGAAAGGACCAGGGCGTTTTCATAATCGGCAATCATGGTATCCAGAACCGCTTTTGTTTTTGCATCAAAACGACGGTTCGTGTGCTTGCTGATGCGCCCATTAGACGGCACGGCGAACCCGCTGAAGTGCATGAGTCGCAGAGGATCGCCTGTAGCAAGAGTTATGGCCGCGCCATGAACGCTACGACGCAATGGGCGCTCATGAAGGTTCCAATAGGCAACATTCACGCCACGGTCTGAAACCACAGTGGTGCGGTCCCTAAAAAAATACGGCAGTGCTGAAAGCCATTGCTGATCTGCGTACATCCCCAGCTCTGGTGCAACAAACCATCGGCTTTTTGTCTTGGCAACCAGCCAATCAAGCGCATCATTTCCCCGTGCGCCACGACGCGTCAGAAAAACGCCGCCATTAATGTGCCCTGATAAGCAAAGCTCTTGGTCATCCGGACTTTCGCCATCGTTTGGGAAGGGAGAAAATGTATGGCAACAAACGACGATCTCTCCAGGTTGCCCCAAGACAGCATCATTAAGGCTGTCCAGCATAACCATATCTGGATCCAGAAAAAGGCAGCTCTCTTCATTTCGCAGGATATGTGCCGACCCAAGAACCTTGAGGGCCGAACAATATTCCAGCGCAGAGTAGTAGGTTCGCATGCCTTCCAGAAAATCGTATTCCAGATCGGCAGTGCACAGAACATCAATTTCTGGACCGAGCGCCTCCCGAACAGGGGCAAGCGCTTGTGGCGAGCAGTCCGCAACCAGGACTGTCTGTTTCAACTCTGGATGAACCCGCCTAGCATAAGCGAAGAGGACATCAACCTGGTGGAGGTAGCTAATTGTTGAAACGGTTAACAAGCGCATTATTCAGTGGCCCCGCCTTCATCACGGGCAATGACATTCTTGAATCGCAAACAAGGCTGCCAGCCAAAATGGGTGGCCGCCTTATCGGGCACGATGAGCGTGTCACGCTCAAATATGGCCCGCTTATACGCCGGCATAATTATTGGAAAGCGCAGCCTGGCAGCTTGCAATATCCGTCGTAATGGCCCACGACATAATGACGATAATTTAGCTGGCACTCGATGTTGGTCCGCCACCCCAAGTTGCTGCTCGAGAACTGTGAACCATTCTGAATATTTGATCGCCTCACCATTAACAAGATACTCCTCGGCACGTTCGCCTTTTTGCCTTGTAGCACAAGCCAGGATAGCCGCAGCCACGTCATCGGCGTGAATAATGTTGTTAATCCCGCGGCCCCCTGCGTCGAGTACCAAGTACCCGTAGGCGAGCATTTCACGGTAACTTTTCAGGCGCTTGCTGGTGGCAGAATAGACACCCGTTGGATGCAGTACGCTGACCTTGAAGCTGACATCGGCCCCCATTGCTGCTGCGCTGGCGTCGATCTTATTCTGCGCATAGTCGTTGTCCGGAACACGCGGAGCCGTCTCATCCAGTTGCCCGGGCGGTAGTTCAATCCCAAATACGCTCATGGAACCGAGGTAGATGAAGTGCTTCAAGGATGAACCTTTGAAATGGTGCAAGATCTCGACGACCGAGTCCACGGTGACCGTACGATCATAGACCGCATCCTGTGTCGTAGCGTAAGCAAGATGAACAACCATGTCGAAAGAAAAAGGGTCGATACCGGCGCCAACAGCCCACCCAGCCTTGCTTATGTCGGCAACAATGGCACGAGCCGGCAGCGGAACACGGTCCGCTGATCGGGTCACAACTGCCACTTCGTACCCGATCGCTCTGCATCTATCCAGAAGATAGCGTCCAACAAGACCGGTACCGCCAATGATAAGGACGCGCACGTCACCCTCCCGTTTTTACTTGGTCAGAAGAAAGGTCAACTGTTCAAATGGAAACGCAAACGAGAGTGCTGAATTCTCAAAACGCATCGGATTGCGTAAGGCCAAAGTAGTAAATACTCTGCGTCCGAATGTCGAAGGATATTCTGTGTCCAGGAACTTTTCGATTTTAGAAAAATTAGTATCCGAGAATCTGTAAACATCATGCAGCCACGAGTCCCGGACATAGTAGTCCAGTGTATCCAGGGTAAACGATCGTACATGCGTAGGATCGATGTGTGCCCAAGATGACCTGAAATAGGGCACATGCGCTAATAGCTGACCACCCGGTTTGAGGATGCGGTGAATTTCCATCAGCAATGGTGTGAGATCGCGCACATGCTCAAGAACCTGATTCGCAAACACCAGATCAATGTCTGCATCCGGGACTGGCAGTGGGCCTTCGAGATTGGCAACAATATCGACGCCCTCATAAGCATTTTGATCGAGGCCAATTGCGCCCTTCAGCTTGTTACGCCCGCACCCAATGTCCAGTATCCGTTTTCCATCGAAGATATCGACTGGTACTTTATTATGAGACAGCATATTTTATGCTCCGCGACATAGACTCTTCTGCAAAGTAACTGGCGTCTGACAACAGATCCACGCGGCTGTCGTCCAGCAGGAAATCGGCCAGTTCACGCAAATCATCGGGAAGCATATTGGCCGGCAGCGGCCGCGGAACATAGACCAGATCATCAGACGCAACCACTTCTTTCCTGCCGGCACGCAGCCTGGGCTCAAGGGTCGACAGCGTGAATGGCTTGAGTATGAAAATGCCGTGAGCGTAGCGCTGCGCCAATTCTGTCTGCTCCTGCGTAATCTGCGGAATATCCGGCAAACGGCGCAACAGGTCGCGATAGGCATCCTGGGTCTGAGGATCGCAGGTAAAGCCTCGCCCTTCGTAGCGTCCTGTTCCGGCCGTAATGACCGTACGACCCAGCGCCGCCATCTCCAAACCTGATGTGCCCCGTACGGTAATGCCAAAATCAGCCAACTGCATCCAGGCTAGAGGACTGATATGGCTATTGGCCGGCACAATGTGGACATGGGGCGGAAGCGTGCCGATGTACGCCTCGATCAGCCGCTCTTCCTCATACCGCCCACCTAGCATGGATGTCATTTCGCCCCGCCAGATGTTCGATGGGTGAACCTTGATGAACCATTCCAGCTTATCGTTGGCGACTGCCTCCCGTACTGTCTCAATCAACCAGGTGGCGTAATCCTTGAACAAATCCGTGCCGAAAAAAAAGATGGTGTCATACAAAATGTGGCTATAGACGACTGCCACCTTGCGCCCGTCGGGCACCCCCAACTCGGCTCGTGCTGCAGCGGGATCGTCAATCATGCTGATGGGATGATTACGCTTCGAGCGATGCCACTTGTCGCCGTAACGGTCGGCAAAATTTTGCTCCAGTTCGGCACGTATGCGCTCCAACGAAGGCAGAGCCTTGACTTTTTCCCAACTGGACTGTGCCAAAGCCGCATGGTGAAGGCGATCATCCCCCCATGTCCGATGCTGAATGATGTAGGCGTCGTCACGCACCGTACCCGCAAATCGGATCACTTTAATTCCGGCGTTAAGCGCAGCATAGTAGATGCCACCATACTCCTCCATGAAAACCTCGGTATGGTAGGTGGCACGTATGTCATAGCGAGCAAAAACATCACGGGAAACGGCCACGGCCTGCCAGACTTGCTCAATCCATTGGCGCACACTGTCGCGGACGCTTTGCTGGCGGGTGTCAACCAATCCTGTTCCGTGATAGCGGCAATAGGTTGAAAGGGCAATATCCCCAATCGGTATCCGATCCAAAACCAGGGCACGGAAATCCTCAAAGGTTTCCGCCGCTTCAAGGCAACTCGCGAAATCTGCCGGCAGCGGGGTATCAGTGTGTTCCAGCAAATCGTCCAGGTACAGCAACTCGATGTCGAGCAGGCGGAAATATCGATTCAGGTGTACCTGGGTTCGCGTAGTCAGCACATAGGGTTTCAGGCGGTTTGCCCGGCCGCAGAGGCTCAGCAGCGTCCAGACTTGAGCCCACACCACGTTCATTCCCCGACCGGAGACAATCAGCAGGCCGCCCTGATCGGCAGGCGGCATAATGGCGATCAGCTTCCGATAGGGCCGGATGGTCGCGCAGTAGGCCAGAAAGTCATTACGGCTATTTGCTGCTGTCAACATGCGTTCGCGCACCCGACCTAAACGACTCGGCACCTTCATTGCCTTGCGGAATACCGCTTTCACCGCCGACCTCACAGATCGTACTCCTCCACTTTGTACACTCCGCGCGCCAACATCGCTTCCAGCATGTAGACGTCCGCCATGGTGTCCAGGTTTATGCTGCGATCTTCAGGCATGACGAAGGGCAATGTGTGCGGCGGCAGAAAAGTGCGGGCCGTGACGAGGGTATCGCGATGCGTAATGTAGAAAGCACCGTTAAGGGCGTATACGGTCGGCAATGACTGGCGAGCCACCATTGACTCCTTGCCCAGATAGGATTTGACTAGGCCGTCTTCGATCTTCTGGATCTTGTCCGGGTGCGGACTGTCGAAGTGGACCAGGCTAACCGCCGCTTCCGAATCGACGGGGCCGTTCTCGAAGGCCTCACAGAAAGCGATGAGATCACCTAGCGTACGCAGTGGCGAGGTCACCTGCAGCAGCAACACCCATCCCGTGTCGATAGGCACTGTCTCAACGAGATGCAAAACAACATCTACTGTTTTTGCATTGTCGGAGGCCAATTCTCCAGGGCGTAAAGTGGGGGCAGCCGCGCCATAACGGCGCGCGATCTCGTACATCTCAGGATGGTCGGTGGTCACCACCACGCGATCGACATAAGGGCAAAGCTTCGCGATCTTGATCGTTCGTTCAAGTAGCGTATCGCGGCCAAGCCGGTATAAATTCTTGCCCGGGATACCCTTCGAACCACCGCGCACCGGAATAACAGCGGTAACTGGCTGCCCCCTAAGCATTGCGGAACACTCCGATCATGCGGCTGCCCAGGTGGTTTCGGTGAAGGTATTCCGGTGTGATGAAGTCGAACAGGTGGTCTGGGTCGCCGTATCCATGGTATGGATATTCGCCGGACATGTAGCTCTTCACGTTGTCTATTTCACTGATCGCGGTTTCCATATGCACGCATTCCAGCCCGTGGCGTGACATCAGTGCTGTAAGGCTATTGGGCGAAAAATGAGAGACGTGCTTCCAATTGAACGTGGCGGATTTTTCGCGGATCAGACGCGTCGCCATGCTTTCCACGTTCGGCACCATAATCAATAGCAAGCCTCCGGGCTTGAGCATGCGCTTTATCTCGGCGACGATGCCCTGCAGGTCGAACAGGTGCTCCAATACGTTCCACAGACTGATGCAGTCATAATCCGTACCCAGCCGTTCGCGATCCAGGCGTTCAAAGCTCGACTGTATGTACTGAATCCCATTGGCTTCCTGGTAAATGTCGGCATAGCGATTGTTTGCATCGATTCCGACACAGGTATCCCAGCCGTTCGCGAAGGCGACTTCCAGAAACACCCCGGCACCACAGCCAATGTCCATGATGCGCTTTCGCGCGGGCGGGTTCAGCTGGTCGATAAGATCCAGGCCATATTGGTATTTTATTCGGTCGATGTCCTTCTGAATCGGCTGCGTGTAAATGTCCGACGCCGTTTTGTCATCGGCATACAGTTCGCACGCCTTTTCAAAAGTAATACGCGGATGCTGGTAGCGGTGACTACAAGACTTGCAGCGCCAGATATCCAGCCCCATGCGGGTCAGGAAAAACGAGCGTTCGGTGCCGCCACAAACAGGGCACTCATTGACGTCTTCCCAAAAGTCACCCACCCGCTGGTAGCGGTCTTCGCCTGTATCCCTGACAATCTTGGCGTGTTCGCGAACCAGACCGCCATCAGCCGGCTTGCCTTCACCACTACGGTTGGTTTCCTGATGAAATTTCTTTGCACCGAAACGCAGATTGCCATCAAACTCGTTTTTTGCGTCCAGCCGGCTTGTAAAGGAGGATATATCGAATATTTTTCGGGTCATGCTTGACTGTTTCTAAGGTGATTCTGAAAGTCGAGTTATCAATGGCAATTGACTGCTTATTTGATGGCCAAGAAGCCTTCGAAGCAGAGATATTTTTGCACCGTATTGATGTCCACAAAACCGGCCCGCTTGAGCATGTCGATGTTGCCTTGCGTGGAGAACGGCTCCAGTACGCCCTTGAGACTGCGCGTCTTGGAAACAATCTCTTCAGGCGTGTAGCCCTTGCGCAGTTTGTAATCGTTGTACAGCGTGGTCAGGATATCCTGGAAGCGCGCATCTGCGCCGCGTACCTTCTCGAACAGCAGTAATGCCCCCCCCCAGTTCAGGGTGTTGTACAGCTTATCGATCAATGCCTGACGAACAGATGGACGGATAAACTGGACCGTGTAGTAACAGACGATCATGTCTGCAGGCTCCATTTCCATTTTCAGCACATCCTCGACCATGAAGGCTGCATTCAGCCCTTGTTGTATCGCAGCCTTGTCTTTTGCCTTGGCGATCATGTCCGCTTCAACATCGACCCCGATAAAGCGTGCCAATGGCTTGTTGCGATTATGGTCGGCCAGCTTCAGGGTCAGCGTGCCTGTGGAGCAGCCAACTTCATAACACACCGAATCCGGCTTGATGAAGAAGTCGCTCATATCGCAGATGAGCTCATGTCCCTCGTGATAAAGCGGTACCGACTTGGACACATGATCGTCAAAAGAGCCGACCACAGCTCCGCTGAACGTCCAGTTTCCCCTGTCAGCGGAGAGGCCATCACCAACGTTTGACATCTTTACTACTCCTAATAACTGTCGCTGGTTTCAAGTGCGGCGCAGGCGGTAGAGCGCTGTGGCGCCGTCCATGCCCGGCCCGGCATGCTCGGCGCTTAGGTGCTGCACCAGATTATCCAAATATTCCATATATGCATCGACCTTGTCGGTGGGCAGATTGGCATCCCGCAGGGCGTTCCGCAAACGCTTGCCGTAGTCTCGCAACAGCCGCTGACCATAGGCCCACTCCCGGTCCACCGTAGTCACCAATTCCGCACTCATCCCCAGGTCTGTCGCCCATTGCTTCATGTGCCATGGGTGGATAAAGTGCAAATCGGACAGTGACATCGGCACATCCAGAAGCGTCGCCAAAGCCATCCAAACATAACCACGCGGGTTCAAGAAATGCGGACAGGCGATGATGATGGTGCCATCTTCAGCCAGAAACTCTGTCATCCGCGCCAAAAAGCGCGCGGGCTCGTCAAGGTGTTCCAGGGTGCCCAGCGTGACGATGACATCGAACCGGCATGGTGGAGTCCAGCTCATGATGTCGGCGGTTACAAATTCGACATTATCCGGGTGTGGGATGCTTTGCGCCTCTTCAATGGCTGGTGCGGCGTAATCCAGGCCGATCACCCTGCTCGCACCTCGCGCGGCCACTTCACGAACCAACATCTCGGTGCCACATCCAACATCCAGCACGGTGCACCCGGACCAGTCCACTAACGACAGCGCTGTGGGATGGTCCTCGCTTACATGCTTGCCATTTTCGAAAAATGTAAAGACTTCAGCCTCGCCCGCCTTATAGGACTGGTCGTAAAAAGACTGCAGGTTCGAGTTGGATTTCTTTTCGGACATCATGTTTTTCTTAAACGGGTTAGGCAAGTTTGAGAAAGCCTTACAGGCCAAGCTGCTGGCGAGCATCAGGCTCCCAGTTGAAGATTTGCCGATTGTCCAGCTTGTTGCAGAAACGCCCTCTGTAGTAAGCACGGTTCAGCAACTCAGCATCGCTCAGTGGGCGACTACGCTGGCCCAGCATGATGTCTCTCTCAGGCACATATTCAGCCAGATAAGCTTCCTGAGCAGCGTGATCCATGGCGGCAAAGTCTGCCATTTGGCGAAGATGCAACTTTGTAATCGACACCTTTCCGTCGCGTGTCTGGTCAACCGGCAGAACGGTAAAATGCCGCTCAATGGTATCGGCACCCATGTGGATAGCCACCATATCCGCCTTGACGCCATCCTGTGAGGTCAGAGCGTGGTCGCTCAAACCAACAGATGGAGCCAATTCCCGCAGATAGGCAAGACGATTGAGGTGCATGGCCTCAAGAGGCGTTGGATAGATTGTCACGCAGTGCAGGAGCGTGTATTTCGTTCCACGCGCATTCAGAACCCTTGACGTATTCTCTATCTCTTCGTCGTATGAGGCTCCGGTGGATACAATTAATTCCTCGAAGTTATCCGCCAGGGCTTCAATGAGTGGCGTCGAACCACAATCGTAACTCGCCACCTTCACCGATCGCCAGCCAAGGTCCCGAATGCCGGGAATGCTCGTCAAATTAAAGGACGTAGTCAGCGGCTCCATGCCCGCCTTGCGGCACGCGTCCACAAAGAGACGGTGTTGTTCGTAGGAAAGCTCAAGGCCCTTGAGTCGATCATATTCAGCTTGATAGGGACGCTTGATTACACGAACACTTCCATCATTGCCTATGCTTCCTTCCTCAAATTCCGGACGAAAACTGAGGTCGTCCGCAAAAATTGTCTGAATTTTGGCATGAGTAGCCCCCCCTTCAGCGGCGGCATCAACCATCTGACTGAGTATGCCAAAGTCACCATTATGGTTCTGGCAGAATTCAGCTATCAACTTAACTTTATGCATCGTCATCTTACAAATTCCATTCTTAAAGAACTCAAGCTAGAGGCCACATTGCTAGCGTCATGACGGGCAAGCCTCACCGGACTTTTTTCTCGTTATAAGCGCCAACATGGCGCACAAATGCTCAGTCATGTCGCCCGTGCCCGCAACCTGCCAAGGATTGGCCGAACTGGGACCAAGTGCTGTCATATTTCCCGTCTCGATATCCAGAAGATAAACCTCCCGGCTTGAATTCAAATCTTCTGCATCCAACACCCTGATTTCATGTGGATCAAGGTCCACTGAAAATAAGCTCAAAACGTTGATGTCATTCTTGCTATTGATATGGAGGGATAGTCGATATTCACTTCTGATCCCTTGGGACACTACCGATAGAATTCTTTCGTCCAGCGGGACTGCTTCCAGGAAGAGATCGGTATATTCAAAATCCCGTGAAAATTTATCATTGAAGTGATTTCGGTACACTTCATCGATTATTTCCTGGAAAGGCAGAAAACGGGGGTAAAAAACCTTCTCCCCTTTGAACAGAACAACTTCTTCAAACAACTCTCGTACAACCCGCCACGGCTCCCGCCACTCAATAAACCCTTCTGCACGCCCAGTAAAAATTGAAAGCTTACCGGGATTGACTCTTGCTGCCAGTGGACGCTTTACAGTAAGCAGGTACCGGCCACGAAACAGAAACGACCCCCCTCCTGAAACATAGAAGTAGTGCTCTGGATGCAGGCTCGAATTGAATTCGGTGTCATTCTGAATGACATCTTTCGGCGTAACCTTATCCAGGTCTACCGTCACCAAAGTATCGTTTAGCTCGATTCCCTGACCAGCTTTAAGTCTAACGATGTCGTAATAGCGGCTCATTTCCGTTGAGTCATGTATCCCATCGTTGCATAGTAGACATGGTCAAGGCTCTCGATTTCGCGCTGGTCAAACATATTCCAGCCATCAAAAAACAGAACCGGACGCGGGTTCCGACTCAGCGCCTGAATCACGTTGAACTTGTTATTGCGGTAGTGGTTATTCATGACAATCACCACGTTTACATCAGCCAGCACCTCATCCAGTTCACTCGTTACAGCGGCAACCCCCAGCGCCTCAATATCTGCCCTCGGCACCACGAAGTCCTTCACCAGAAGGCGATCGCGGCATGGCAATTTATCCAGCAGATCCAGCGCGACAGAACCGCGGGTATCGGATGTCTCAGGCATGCCTTTGAAGGCAATCCCGATCAGCAAGGTCGAGAGCGCATCGATATCGGTACCCGTCTGTTCGCAAAACTGTCTGATCTTGCTCAGGATGTAATCCGGGCCGGCACGATTGATCTTGCGGCTGGCAACTCCGAGGATAGGCCGGGTTTCCGGATCCTTGATCGGATTGGTATAGAGATACGGATCTTTAGAAAGGCATATTCCCCCAACCCCGGGACTGGGAAGCGGGATCCTGTCGCGGGGATAACCCTCGTTTGCCGCATGGATCAGGCTGAAAGCATTAATGTTGTACCCGTCGCAAATGCTTGCAACCTCGTTCGCGAACGAAAAAACCAAATCACGAAAGGTGTTATTGATGAGCTTCACCAACTCAGCTGCTTCGAGCGACTCAACCTCGACGATCGTTCGGGTTATCTGCCCGAAAATTGCAGCCGCCTGATTCGTGCTTGCCTTATCAACTCCCCCGATGATCTGTGGCAAAGATCGCAATTCTTCCAGAGCCTTGCCCTCGATTGTTCTCTCCGGGGCGAATGCAAAGCCAAAGTCCACGCCGCCTTTCAACCCTCCGCTTTCCAATATTGGCAAAACAATGTTGCGCATCGTCCCAATTGGTAATGTGGACCGGAAAATCACCATATCCTGCCGTTTAAGCACCGTACCAATCATTTCAGAAACAAGCTTCACTGATTGAAGATTCGGCTTTCCTTCAGAATCCACAGGGGAACCGACGGACACAATATGAATGTCAGCCGGGAATTCAGAAGGGCTGGAAGTGTACTGAATGATATTCTTGGTAGCCAACGATGACAGCAGCGAGTCCAGACCCTTTTCATAAAATGGCGCTATGCCTTGCCGCAATTTTTCGATCAAATCGCGATTCAGATCGATACCGACAACCGACATTCCAACATTGGCAAATGTTGTTGCCAAAGTCAGCCCAACAAACCCCAAACCATATACGGCTATGGTTTTTTCTTCGATTTGCGGCGTCAGAACATCGGAAAGGTAAATGACGTCATAGAATCGTCCATCCGGCTCGATCAGCACTACCTTGCCATACTTGAAGTAGTGCGCATTGCGCCGACGCGCCTCTTCCATAATGGCCTGCCGCAAACGTGCCTTGGGCAGCGTACGGTCGATCACCAAGGGATTGAAATTTGCTATTTTCTCTACCGGCGCATCTGCTGACACCCCTTGCGACAGACCTCGCCGGACGTCACCATCCGTCACAACCCCAATTACTTTGTTGTCGTCATCAATGACAACCGCAATACCGGCAATGAATTTATTGGATATGTCGCTACCCATGAGGGCAATAGCGTCACGAATCGTCGCCTTGCGGGTTACGAGCGAGTTGAAACGGTTGGATTCAGAAGATTGCATAGTTCATCTAAGTTCTTGACAACATTTGGGGAATACCGATCAAACCAACGACTATCACGATCGACTAAAATGCAGGCGACATCCGCCGCTTTACTAAGAATAAAGTCAGCCTCATCATCACCGATAACTAAAATCTTATCCGACAGGATGCCAGAGCACGCGCTGATGTGCGCTATATGCTCCCGCCCCTTGCTACATCCTTCGCGACTGCCAAACACTCCAGAAAACCGTGAACGCAAATTTTCCGGTAACGCCACGCTTACGAAATAATCCAACTCGGCCTGTGGCACAGAGGATGAAATGAAAAGCCCGACATCGCGGTCAGCCAGCACACTCAACAACCTATGCGCATCCGGAAAAATATTTGCCTCAGCCAAGACTGTTTGATTAAGCAAAAACAGCCGTTTACTCATTTCATCAATCTCTAACTGTCCAAGCTGCATCACTGCCGCTTTTGCCGCTTCAAGAAATATTTCCGAGCGCGGTTTCCCGGAATGCTCGCGATAAATGGCCGCAACAAAATCAGAATCGACAGGATTTCCAAGTTCCGTGAAATACTTTGATACCACCGCAGAGAAACTTTTTAGTTTCGCTGACATTGAATCAAAGATTGTTCCATCCCAGTCAAAGACAAATACTGTTTTTGTATTTATATCATTTGCAATGACTTCGTTTTTGATACCTATCACCATATAAAAAACATTCCATGGGAACGAGCGCACTCAGAAAACATACAACCAACTCGCAAGAATGGTTTCAACATGGCGCCACCGAAAAAAACCGGTTGATTAAGTATTAAGAGGCCGAGGGTGGTGATTTTCTCCCTTGGCGGGTTAGGGACACCTGCGAAGCAATGACATCAGGGGTAAAGCCCCAGAATTCGACGGTCATATTGCGTCCAGTTTCAATCATGTTTTATTACGGTTCCCCACAATATTTGGCGGGCTGCTCAGATTTTTCTTAGCGTCCGGCACTCATCATTTCCTGGTAGGTGCCGCTACGCTTTATTCTCCCATCCGCCAACTCGATCACTTGGGTGCAGTTTTTCAGGGTGGTGAGGCGGTGCGCGACGATCAGAATCGTAAGGTCGTCACCCAGGTTTTCGATGGCCTGCATAACGGCGCGTTCGGTATCGTTATCCAACGCGCTGGTGGCTTCGTCGAACACGATGACGTCCGCCTGTTTGTATAGCGCGCGTGCGATTCCGATTCGCTGGCGCTGGCCACCGGAAAGCCGGACCCCACGCTCCCCGACCCGGGTGTTGTATTGCTTCTCCCAGGTTTCGATGGTCTGAGCGATCTGCGCCTTTTGCGCGGCTTGGCGTACGCGGTCAAAGTCGATTTGTCCGGGCGGCACGCCAAAGGCGATGTTCTCGGCAATGGTAGTGTCGGCCAAAAAAATGGCTTGCGGCACGTGGGCAATGTGCGCCTGCCAAGCGCGGTGGTTTTGTGGCGTAATGGCCACCCCATCAATGGCCAGGCTGCCTTCGGTGGGATATAGCAGCCCCATGATGATATCGAGCAATGTGCTTTTGCCGCTTCCGGTGGAACCCATGAAGCCGATGCGACTGCCTTTGGGAAGGATGAGATCCAGGCCCTGCAATACCCAGGGCGTCCGGGGGCCGTAGCGAAATGCGATTTTGTCGAGGGTGATGCCGTGTCGGAACGGGATTGGGGCAGGCAAGGGCGCATCGGCATGAGCGGGCAGCGGTTGATCGAGCAAACCCAGCGCATCACCCAACGACGCCTGGCCAGCGCGCATGGCCGTCCAGCTCGCATAGGCTTGCTGCAGTACGGGCAACAGACGTTGTGCGCCGAGCGCCAGTGCGCCCAGCACGGGGATGGCGCTTGCGATGCCCTCCGACCGTCCCGCCAATGTAAATGCCAGAACCGCGATGAGCACCATGCCGAGCGCCTCGATACCATAACGTGGACTGCTGCCGATGATGTGGACATTGGCCACCGCACGCCGCAGCGGCAGGTCGGCGTTGCGGTAAATCTCGCAGTAGGTGGCCTGGGTGCCATCGACCAGCACGTCGCGGATGCCGCCAAGGCCTTCCTGAAGGGCTTTAAGAACCTGACTCTGTTCACGGCTAATCCGCTGACTGTCCCGCGCCAGGCGCTTTCTGGTGATAAGGATCACCAGTACATAAATGGTGCCGAACCCGGCGAACGCGGCAAAAGCAATCGTGGGCTCAATGGCAACCAAAGCAGCCAGGATAGTAAGCAACATCAGGCTTGAACTGATGATGGTGAGTACAGGGAGTATGGTGTAATTCACCACGCCGCTCGCTTTTCCCGATATGCCCGAGATGACTTCGCTGCTGTTGCGCGCCACGTGTACGGCATAGGGCTGATAGAGCGTGCGGCGGTAGATGCTGATGCTGAAATCGGCACCGATGGCATGGCTGAGTCGGGTTTGTGTCCACAGCAGGATCAGACGCATGGTGCCGGAGAAGAGCGCTGCAATGGCGAAGACGATGGTGAGGGGCAGCAGCAGTTGCTTTGGCTCGCTGAGGCCGAGGACTTGGATAAGGGGTTGCGCAAGCTGATGCCCAAAGACTCGCTCGGGGGCTGTGAGGACACCCAAAAATGGCAGCACCGCGCCGATGCTGACGACCTCGGCAAAGGAGGCAAGGATCATCAGCAGGAACAGGATACTGAACTGCATGCGACGCCGTGGGCTGATGTGATGCCACAGGCGACGGAGAAGCTTCGGAAGGGGTTGTTGGGTTTGCACGCGCCCTACTCGTGATAGTCCATGGTCTTGTAGCCGTGCTTCTTCACCAGTTCGTCGCGCTCGGCGGCCTTGAGGTCTTCGCGCACCATTTCGGCTACCAGTTCGTCGAACGTGATCTTTGGCGTCCAGCCGAGCTTCTGCTTGGCCTTGCTGGGGTCGCCCAAAAGGGTTTCGACTTCAGTGGGACGGAAGTAGCGGGGGTCGACGGCAACGATGCACTTGCCGTGGGCGTCGTAGCCCTTCTCGTCGACGCCCTGCCCTTCCCAGCGGATGGCCATGCCGAGTTCCCTGGCGGCGGCGTTGACGAAGTCCCTGACCGAGTACTGCACGCCGGTGGCGATGACGAAGTCCTCGGCCTGCTCCTGCTGCAGCATCAGCCACTGCATTTCGACGTAGTCCTTGGCATGGCCCCAGTCGCGCTTGGCGTCCATGTTGCCGAGGAAGAGGCATTCCTGCAGCCCGAGCTTGATGCGGGCCAAGGCGCGGGTGATCTTGCGGGTGACGAAGGTTTCGCCGCGAACGGGGGATTCGTGGTTGAACAGGATGCCGTTGCAGGCGTACATGCCATAGGCTTCGCGGTAGTTGACGGTGATCCAGTAGGCGTAGAGCTTGGCGCAGGCGTAGGGGCTGCGCGGGTAGAAGGGGGTGGTTTCCTTCTGCGGGGTTTCCTGCACCAGGCCGAAGAGTTCGCTGGTACTGGCCTGGTAGAAGCGGGTTTTCTTTTCCAGGCCGAGGATGCGGATGGCTTCGAGGATGCGCAGGGCGCCCAAAGCATCAGAGTTGGCGGTGTATTCGGGTTCCTCGAAGCTTACGGCCACATGCGACTGCGCGGCGAGGTTGTAGATTTCGTCGGGCTGCACCTGCTGGATGATGCGGATGAGGCTGGAGCTGTCGGTCAGATCGCCGTGGTGCAGGATGAAGCGGCGGCCCTGCTCGTGCGGGTCCTGGTAGAGATGGTCGATGCGGTCGGTGTTGAACAGCGAGGTGCGGCGCTTGATGCCGTGGACTTCGTAGCCTTTGCCGAGCAGGAATTCGGCGAGGTAGGCGCCGTCCTGGCCGGTGACGCCGGTGATGAGGGCTTTTTTCATGGCGGCCATTAGTCTTTCAGTGGCCTTGCAGAAAGATACGAAATGGATTCATTTTTTGCGTTCTCGTCCACTTCCACTTTCAATCG
>Ga0299912_10000285_pt1 | contig 46363 bp, 44 predicted proteins | sample RVTome_2_FD_207667 | JGI IMG/M metagenome (GOLD analysis project Ga0299912, IMG submission 207667) | Soil microbial communities from uranium-contaminated site in the Upper Colorado River Basin, Wyoming, United States - RVT95D214 (version 2) ... | reverse complement strand
GAGCGTAAAGTTCCCAATGCCAGCGTAGAGGTCGAGGACTCTCTCGCCCCCCTTCACATCAGAGAATTCGAGTACGGTCCGAATCAATTCTTCATTCTGTCTGAGATTGACCTGGAAGAAACTTTGGGGAGAGGTTCGAAGCCTCAGCCTTCTTCCTTCCCGATGCCGATTGATGGAGAGAATAAAGTTTAGAAAGGGGTCACCGATAAGGGTCAACCCGTTTTTTCTAACGATGGCGCAGCCCTTCAAGATGGAACAAGCCCGAAGAAGCTCTTCTAAAAGATCTTTCCACCGTTCGGGGAGTGAACGAGTGTGGAGGATGAAGATTCCTTTGCCTTCCTCTGGGGAGACGTTTATCTCTATCTCCTCCCTCTGGATGAAGAAAGGTAATTCCCTGCGGAAAGATAAAATCATCTGATTGACTAAAGGATGGGAGATTGGACAGTGATCGATGTCGACGACATGATGCGATCTTTCTTGGTGGTAACCCATCGCCTTTCCTTCACCCTTCAACTGGACTCTCACCCGATAGCCATATGGGTCAGGAGAGGGCGCCACTGTGATGGGAGGAATTTCTTCCAACCCTCCCAATCTTTTGAGGATCTCTTTCAGGATCTCTTTCTTCAACCCCCCATGTGCCGAATAGTCGATATGTTGCCACTGACAGCCACCGCACACGCCGAAGTAAGGGCACGGCGGGTCTGCTCTCCATGGGGATGGCGCGGTGAGCTTGCTCAACCTCCCGAAGGAGTAATCCTTCTTCTCTTCGACGATTTCAACCCACGCTTTGTCTCCTATGACTGAATAAGGGATGAAGAGAACCTTGCCACCGGACCTGGAAACTCCGTATCCTTTAAAAGCCATTGATTTGATCTCGACCTGAACATTCCTATTCATCACCTTAGGATAGCATTCCACGGGATGAGATTCAAAAGGAATCTGTGATTCAGACATTAGACCATAGACTCCAGACATTAGACTGAAGCGGGAAAATGGCCAGAGATGACATAAAAAATACACAAAAATAATGGGGAGATGGGGTGATGGGGCGATTGGGAGAAATAGAAGGCAGAAAGCAGCAGCCAGAAAGCAGCAGCCAGAAAGCAGTAGACAAAAAGCGGACACGCCTGCGTGCCGAAGTCCCAGTATGCAAAAAGAATTTCGGCAAAGGGATACACTACGCCGTGCAGGCACGGAACACGGACACGATAAGAAGGTTTGAGACCTCTGCAGGGGTTCATTCCCTATATAGAAAAGTCTGGTGTCTAATCCCACCTTGGCGGGACTGAAGTCCAGTGTCTGAATTGCAGAAAGGGAATGGAATAGATTGACATCCCCCCCTTTTTTTGTTAGCTTTTTTCAGTTATTGAAAGAGAGGATGATCCGGGGAGATGACCTGGTTTAAGAAAAGAACCGCTCGTTTCATTGTTAGAGATGGTTAGGACCGATGGTCAAAAAGGATAATCCATCTGTGGAGCAGCAAGCATACCAGGAGTCGCTGGACTACCTTTATGGTCTCGAAAAATTCGGGATGATCTTTGGCCTGACACAGGTGGAGAGGATCTTGGAGGCCATTGGGAATCCGCAGAGAGAGGTCCAGGCAATCCACATCGGAGGGACAAACGGGAAAGGGTCTACGGCAGCGATGATGGCCTCGATCCTACAGAAAGAGGGCTACCGGGTGGGACTGTACACTTCGCCCCATCTCATCCGATTTACTGAGCGGATCAAGGTGAACGGCAGGGAGATTGAGAAGGGAGTGGTGGCGGAATTGGCAGGATGGATGAGGGAGAGGATCGAGGCTGCACGCATTACCCCTCCTTTCACCTTTTTCGATTTCACGACGGCCATGGCTCTTCTTTACTTCAAACGGGCCGTGGTGGATTTGGCTATTCTAGAGGTCGGGTTGGGAGGAAGACTCGACTCGACGAACGTGGTCGATCCGCTACTCTCTATCATCACCAACATCTCCAAAGACCATGAAGAGCATTTGGGGAGGAGTATTTTGAAAATTGCTAGCGAGAAGGCGGGTATTATTAAGAAGGGCCGTCCCCTGGTCACTTCCGCCACGCAGCCCCCAGTGCTCCAACTCTTTTCGAAGATCTGCCGGGAGAAGGGTTCTCCTTACTTCCGGATCGGCAAGAAATTCCGTTATGTCTCTATGGAAGATAGGAGCTTCAATTACGAAGGCCTACATCGGAAGCTGTGGGATATCCATCTCAACCTCATGGGATTCCATCAGATCATCAATGCCACGACAGCTCTTGGAGCGACGGAGGTTTTGGAAGAGCTCGGGTTCCCCGTATCGATCGGTGCAATGGTGGAAGGTCTGAGGGAGGTGGAATGGCCGGGGAGGTTGGAGAGGGTTTCCTCCTCACCCCAGGTTATCCTTGATGGGGCTCACAATCCGGCCGGGGCCCTTGCCTTAAAGGAGTCTCTGGAGAAAGAATTCGAATACCGTCACCTGATTCTTCTCATTGGTGTGATGAAGGACAAGGACATCAAGTCCATGCTTCATCTCTTGGCCCCCTTGGCAGACCACCTCATCCTCACCAGACCCCATCATGACCGCGCAGCTCCCCCAGCCCTGCTCAAGGAGGCATTGGGGCAGAATGGTAAGAAAGCAGAGGTCATCGAGGATCTCAAAGAGGCCATCGATAGAGGTTTCTCCATCGCCGGAGAAGAAGACCTCCTCTGCATTACCGGTTCCCTCTATACGGTAGGAGAGGCTAGAGCCTATTTCCATCCCAGAGGGGGAACATGAGACATCCTCTGTTCTTTCTGGGTTCCCTTTTTATCCTCTTTATCATCTACTATCCTTATGTTCCCCATGCGAAGGCGGCCGATGTGAAGAAGACGAAACATGCGAAGGTGCCCGAAGTGAAGGTGACCCAAGGGGAAGGGCCTGTCGAGATCGAGGCAGATCACCTCATCTATGAACGGGATGAGCAAATCTACCAGGCCCATGGCCATGTAGAGGTGCTGAGGGGAGACTTCTCTCTCAAGGCAGATCATGCTCAGCTGAAGATGACGACCAAAGAGTTGATAGCCTGGGGAAATGTTTTGTTAAGAGAGGGAGAAGATGTGGTCGAGTGCGAACGCCTCGATGTCAACCTGGATAGCAGATCAGGAAAGATCTACCAGGCCAAACTCTTTTTGAAAGATCAGAATTTTCATATCACCGGCAAGGAGGCGGAGAAGTTAGGAGAGAACCGTTATCGCATTCGAGAAGGCTCTTTTACCACCTGCGATGCCAAACGCCCGCCGTGGAAGTTTACGGTAAAGGAATTAGAGGTGACCGTCAACGGGCAGGGGATTGCGAAAGGGCCTGTGTTCTACCTTGAGGACATTCCGGTCCTCTACTTCCCTGTCGCCGTCTTTCCTGTAAATCGGGAGAGAGAAACGGGCTTCCTTCTTCCGGAAGTGGGCTATTCCAACACGTATGGCTTTGAATTTAAGGACGCCTTTTACTGGGCAATCGCGAAAGACATGGACGCAACTCTCTATTTTAGCAGGTACGGAGATAGAGGGTTTAAAGAGGGGGTGGAGTACCGTTATGCCTTCACAAAAGATACCAAAGGACAAGCCAATTTCTATTTCGTCGATGACCAAGTCTACAAGGGTAATCGGTATGCCTTCTTTCTTCAGCATGAGCAGAAGCTTCCGTATGATTTTTACCTCAAAGGGGATATCAATCATGTGAGCGACAGATTCTACCCCCGCGATTTTGACGAAGATCTTCCAGAGAGGACGAAGATTGATTCGAGGAGCCTGAAACAGTTGAGGTCGGTTCTCTTCGGAGGAAAGAACTGGGATCAATTCAGCTTCCTAACGGAGGGCGCGGTTTTCAACGATCTGACGAAGGAGACCGATGATGAAACGGTTCAGAAAATTCCACAGATCAGTTTCTATGCTCATCCCCAATCCCTTTTGAGAACTCCTTTTTTCTACGACTTCGCCTCCTCCTATACCAACTTCTGGCGCGAGAGAGGTGTCGAAGCACAGCGTGGGGACCTCTTTCCCAGGTTTTCCTATCCGATAAGGCTTCTCAATGTGTTAAAGTTCGAATCGAATGTTGGGTTCAGGGAGACCGTCTACCAGCTCCATGATGATCCAACCCATCAATTCCAAGGATGGAAGTCGAGGGAGACCTTCGAGGCAGGAGCAGCGTTGTCCGCGGAATTTTATCGGGTGTATGAAGGGGCACAGTTCCCGGCATTATCTCGTCTTTTTGGGGTATCCAAATGGATGCACACTATCGAACCCACAATCGGTTACCTTTACAGCCCTCGGGTGAACCAAGATAATCTTCCCCAATTTGATCCGGTAGACCGGATCCCCTTTACCAATCAGATTACTTATGGCATTACGCAGCGTTTTGTGGGAAAACCCGAGAAGGAGGGAATTGAATCTGGTCCATATGAATATGCGAAGTTGAAGATCTTTCAGAGCTACAACCTTGGAGATCCATTTGTGGAAGATAAAAAAGAAGAAAGGTTCTCCAATATCAGGGCGGAATTATGGTGGAATTTCAGTCCTTACGTTATCGCTCGAGGGGATGCGGAGTTCAACCCCTATCGAGGTAATTTCGAGACATTGAATGCCCTTATTAGGGTGAAGGACCAGAGAAATGATGCCGTTCTGGCCCAATATCGGTTTACCAGGAACAATATTCAAGAGGTCAATTTTCTTGCCCGCGTGAGAACGATCAAACCTCTTTACGTTTATGGAGCAACTTACTATAATGTGTTGGAGAAGAGATTGGTGGAGAACATCTATGGGGCAGAATATCAGGCCCAGTGTTGGACGTTGGGTGTGACCGTGGAGGATATAAACGGATCTCCGGATGGCACCCAGAAGAAGGAGCTGAGGTTTCAAGTCTATTTCAGCCTCCTGGGTATCGGTTCGGTAGGGCACAAACAACCTTATGCTAATCTATAGCATAGCCAAATCCTTCCCCGATGCTGAATGGGACCTGTAATGCAGACATAAGACCATAGACTCTAGACGTCAGACCGGGTAAGGGAAAGCGACGTCGAGCAGGTCAGGGAGGAGAAAGAGATGAAGGGAGTTATTTTGGCGGGAGGTTTGGGAACTCGCCTTTACCCGTTGACAAAGGTGACCAATAAACATCTCCTCCCCGTGTATGATAAACCGATGATTTATTACCCCCTCCAGACCTTGATTAATGCGGGCATTGATGACATCCTCATCGTCACCGGCGGAAACAATGCCGGAGACTTTTTAAGGTTGTTAGGAAATGGGAAAGAGTTTGGACTCAAGCACATCAACTACACATACCAGGAGGGCGAGGGTGGCATTGCTCAAGCCCTGAGTTTAGCAGAGTTCTTTGCGGCAGGGGAAAAGATCTGCGTTGTATTGGGGGACAACCTCATTGAGAAAAATATTCGGAGGGCTGTTGAGGCTTTTCAAATGCAGAAGGAGGGAGCAAAGATCCTGCTGAAGGAGGTCCCTGATCCCCAACGATTTGGAGTTCCGGAGTTGAAGGGAGACCGGGTCGTCCGAATTGAAGAGAAGCCAAAGGAGCCAAAATCGGAATATGCGGTGATTGGAATCTATCTCTATGATGCCACGGTTTTCGACATGATCAAGGGCCTCAAACCTTCTCAGCGAGGGGAATTGGAGATCACCGATGTGAACAATCGATATATCGAAAGGGGAACGATGACGTGGGATATCCTGGAAGGCTGGTGGACCGATGCAGGGACTTTTGAATCTTTGCTTCATGCAAACGATCTGGTTTCCCAGACAGGAGCCAATAAACTTTAAAAAATGAATGTCAAATTTTAAAATCCAACCCCGCTAAAGCGGGATCAAATCAATGTCAAATGCTAAATCCCTCAATCCAATCTCATCCTTGGTTTTGACATTTGATCATTTGGATTTCATTTGGACTTTGAACTTTGACATTTGAAATTGACTTATGGGGGGGGGGAAGATGATAGAAGGCGTGAAGACCAAATCGTTGCGGGTGATCCCGGATGAACGAGGTAGGGTGATGGAGATCCTCCGGGCCGATGATGACTTCTTTCTGAAGTTCGGTCAGGTCTATGTCACCACGACCTACCCTCAGGCGGTGAAGGCCTGGCACTATCACGAGGTTCAGGTCGATCATATCGCTGCCGTAAAGGGAATGATCAAACTGGTCCTTTACGATCCGCGGGAGGGTTCTCCGACAAAGGGCAAGATCCACGAATTCTTCATCGGAATTCACAACCCTTTGCTGGTTCAAGTGCCTAATGGGATCTATCATGGATGGAAATGCATCAGCGAGGAGGAGGCGATCATTATTAACATCCCGACAGAGGTTTATGCCTACAACGCGCCAGATGAATACCGCCTCCCGCCCCATGGGGGCCATGTTCCTTATGATTGGTCGAGGAAGGATGGATAAGAAAGGAGAAATTGCAGATTGCAGATTGAAATCCCGCCTTTGGCGGGACTAAAATCTAAAATTTGAAATCTGATATTGAAAAGAGCCCCGGCTCTGCCAGGTTTATTGGAGTGAGCAGCAGATGAAGATTTTGGTGACGGGTGGGTGCGGTTTTATCGGGAGTAACTTCATTCGTTATTTTTTAAAATCCTACCCAAGTTACTCAGTGATCAATGTCGATGAATTGACCTACGCCGGAAATTTGGAGAACCTCTCAGACCTCTCTCGTTCCCCCGGTTACGATTTCATCAAGGCGGACATTACGGAGGCATCCCGGATGGAAGAATTGATCGGCAAGGGCATGGATGCCATCGTCAACTTTGCCGCCGAATCCCACGTGGATCGATCTATCGAAGACCCCAGCGCCTTTATGAAGACCAATGTCTTTGGAACCTTTGTCCTTCTGGAAGCGGTGCGAAAGGCCCTTCCCAGACAACGGATCCGTTTCGTCCACATCTCAACCGACGAAGTCTACGGCTCTTTGGGAGAGACAGGGGCCTTTACCGAGGAGACGCCTCTCGCGCCCAACAGTCCCTATTCGGCGAGTAAGACGGCTGCAGATCTGCTGGTCAGGGCCTATCATCGAACTTACGGGCTCCCCACCCTCATCACAAGATGTTCTAATAATTTTGGGCCCTATCAATTTCCTGAAAAGCTGATTCCTTTGATGATCTCTAATGCCATCGAAGATAGGGAACTTCCTATCTACGGTGACGGGATGCATGTCCGGGATTGGATCTATGTCGAGGATCACTGTCGGGCATTAGATGCGGTTCTCCACCACGGCAGGGAGGGGGAGGTTTACAATATTGGGGGTCGAAGTGAAAGGCCGAACCTCGCTGTGGCGCAGACCATTTTGGACCGGTTGGGAAAACCCCATTCGCTGATCCGATTTGTCACGGATCGCCCGGGCCACGATCGTCGGTATGCCATTGACTTCTCTAAGATCGAGAGAGAGCTTGGATGGAGTCCCTCTGTCTCTTTTGAAGCGGGAATCGGTCAAACCGTTGAATGGTACCTGGCCCATCAGGAATGGTGGAGGAAGATCAAGACAGGGGAGTATCTAAACTATTATAAACGCATGTATGGCAATCGGTAAGAAAGACGTTTAAGAGAGGTGCTGAAAAGATGCTATCCCCGGGGAGCGGATGATGAACCGCCTACTGGTGATTGGTGCCAAGGGGATGTTGGGCAGGGACCTTGTTGAGGTTCTTCGTTTCTCTTTTCGTACTGATCAGGGCTGGGAGGTCTTAGGATGGGATATCGATGAAATCGATATCCAAGAAGAGAATAGCACGGTCACAAAGATCGAGAGCATCCAGCCGGGGGTCGTGATCAATGTAGCTGCCTACACCGATGTGGATGGTTGCGAACCAAATGAGGAGAAGGCCTTTGCTGTCAATGCGGAAGGGATGAGGCATGTGGCCCTGGGAGCGTCAAAATGTGGTGCGAAAGTGGTCTACTTGAGTACCGATTATGTTTTCGATGGGGAAAAGAAAGAGCCCTATTTGGAAGATGATCCCCCTCATCCACTCAATGTTTACGGTCGATCCAAATTGAAGGGGGAGCAATATGTTCAAGAGTTGGTGGAAGATAGTCTGATCGTTCGTAGCCAATGGCTCTATGGGAGACATGGTAAAAATTTTGTCAGCACCATTCTCCGTGAGGCGAGAGAGAAAAGGGTTCTCTCGATCGTTGATGACCAAATCGGTTCGCCCACTTATACCGTTGATCTCGCCACTGCGGTTTCCGCCTTGATCCAGCGTAGGGCCCGCGGGATTTTTCATGTGGCCAATAGTGATTCTTGTACCTGGTTTGCCTTTGGTCAGGCGATATTGAAGCTTTCAGGAATAATAGAAGTCAAAGTCATTCCCATCTCCTCAAAGGAGTTGGGCCGCCCGGCCGCCCGGCCCCTTTACTCCGTTTTGAGCACTCAGAAGCTGAAACGGGAGATTAGCATGACGTTGAGACCATGGACTCAGGCCTTGAGAGAATATATCAAATCCCTATTTTCTTTTTACTGAGTTTGGATTTTTGAGGAACGGAGTTTGCGATGAATATCTGTGTGATCGGAACGGGCTATGTGGGGTTGGTGACCGGGGTTTGCCTGGCGGAGTTTGGGATGAACCTGATCTGCGTGGATAATGATCGTCAGAAGATCGATCTTCTCCAGCAAGGGAAGGTTTCCATCCATGAGCCAGGCCTTGAAGACCTTGTGATGAGGAACATGAAGGAGGGAAGGCTCAGTTTCTCGACAAGCATTCAAGATGGAGTGGGATCGAGCTTGGTGATCTTCATCGCCGTAGGAACGCCTTCTAATGACGACGGTTCTGCCGACCTTCGATCGGTAGAAGAAGTGGCCAAAGAGATTGCTCGATATATGGATGGCTACAAGGTCGTCGTGGTTAAATCCACGGTTCCTGTGGGGACCTGCCGCCGTTTGAAGCAGTTGATTCAAGAGCATCAACTTCGCCCCGGCCCTTTTGACATCGTCTCCAATCCTGAATTCCAACGAGAGGGATCTGCCATTGAGGATTTCATGCGGCCGGATCGTGTGACCATTGGTGCAGAGAGTGAACAGGCGATCGCCATCATGAAAGACATTTACAGCGCTGTTTACCTGATTGAGACCCCCTTTGTCATCACCTCCCTGGAGACTGCCGAGATGGTCAAATATGCAGCGAATGCGTTTCTGGCCACGAAGATCACCTTCATCAACGAGGTTGCCAATCTCTGTGAAGTGACGGGCGCCGATGTCCATCACGTCGCCAAAGCGATGGGTTTGGATGGGAGAATCGGGAAAAAATTTCTCCACCCGGGCCCAGGTTACGGGGGCTCTTGTTTTCCAAAGGATACCCGGGCCCTTTCGAGGATGGCTCACGAGAGAGGATATACGTTTAAGCTCCTGGATTCTGTCATCAAGGTGAACGAAGAACAGAAACAGAGGATGGTGGATAAGATCAGGGAGAAGGTGGGAGATCTGCGGGGTAAGACCATCGGCATTCTAGGCCTTTCTTTCAAACCCAATACGAACGATATCCGGGAGTCCTCTTCCATTGCGATCGCCCAACGCCTTCTTGCGCTGGGTGCAAAGGTGAAGGCCTTTGATCCAGCGGCGGTGGAGGAGGCCCAGAAGGTCCTTCCAGAATTGGAGTACGGAGAGGATGCTTATGATGTGGCCAAGGGGTGCGATGCGTTGGTCTTGGCGACAGAGTGGAATCAATTTCGACGATTGGATCTCCAACGCATCAAGGGCCTGCTGAAAAGCCCGATCTTCATCGATCTGAGAAATGTCTACGATCCAGATCAGATGAAACGACTCGGGTTCAATTATTGCGGCGTGGGAAGGTGAGGCCTTGAGATTGGCCCCATCCAAAGAGGACTGGATCTTCGTCTCCGATGCCCATCTGACCGGAAAAGAGCCTGGAGAGGTCGAGGCCTTTCTCAGGTTCTTAAATTCGGAGGAGGAGCGGATGGGCCATTTGGTCATCTTGGGGGACCTTTTTGAGTTTTTCTTCAGTTTTAAGAAGTTTTTTTCAACAGAAAAGTCATTCGTCTTTGCCGATTACCTTCCCATTTTGGAAAGGCTTCAAGGTCTGTATCGCCAGGGCATACGAATCAAATATTTCGAGGGGAATCATGATTTCTTTCTCCATCCCTTTTTTGCAGAGCAATTCGACATGGACGTAGAGGTTTATCCTGATGGGGGCGAGGAGAGGTTAGGGGGGAAGAGGGCGTTCATCGCTCATGGAGATCTATCAAATCCAAAACAGTGGAGATACCGGGTCTTCCGAAGAATCCTCAAGAATCGATGGACCTATCATATCATTCAACTCGCAGGCCCACACCTCTCCCGGCGAGTGGCACTCAGGCTGAGCGGAAAGAGTTACCAAAAATATCATGGCAACGCTTGCCAAGACCCACCGCCCTCCTTCAAAACCTTTGCCCATCAAAAGTTTTTAGAAGGATTTGAGATTGTCATCCTCGGCCACTCCCATTTTCCGGAGAAGGTCGAGGAGTGGATCGAAGGGAAGAGATGCCTCTACTTCAATGTGGGAGACTGGCTCATCCACCGATCCTTTTTGCGGTTCACCCCTCCTGAGCATTTTGAGTTGGAACGGTTTGTGGAAGGGGGATAAGGAGATAGGGAGATAGGAAGATCGGGGGAGAGGAAGATCAGGAGATGGGAGTGTGAAAAGATGGGGGGATAGGGAGATAATTTGATTTCGGATTTTAGATTTCGGATTTCGGATTTTCAATTCCGCATTTCGCAATCCGCATTCCGCAATTGGACGAAAGTATGGCTTACAGGGCGGTATTTCTTGATCGAGACGGGACCCTCAACGAAGAGGTGGGATATGTGAACCACCTTGAGCGCTTCACCCTCCTGCCCCGAGTGGGTCAGGCCATCCGTTTATTGAATCAGCACGAGATCAAGGCAGTGGTCATCACAAATCAATCTGGTGTGGCGAGAGGGTATTTTCCAGAATCTTTAATCCACTTGGTTCACCAGAAGATGCAGGACCTCTTGAAGAGGGAAGGAGCGCACCTCGATAGGATCTATTACTGCCCTCACCATCCTGATGCAGGGGATCCCCCATATCGTCAGAGGTGCCGGTGTAGAAAACCGGCAACGGGATTGGTGGAAGAGGCGGTGAAGGAGCTGGATCTGGACTGTTCCCGAAGTTATATGATCGGGGATCGAGGCGTCGACATTGAATTTGGCCATCAGATAGGAGCAAAAGGGATCTTGGTCCTCACCGGCTATGGGAAGGGAGAATGGGAATACTTCAGAGACCGGTGGAGAGTAAAGCCAGATCATGTCGCCCTTGATCTCTATGAGGCGGTTCAATGGATTCTACAGCAAGAAGGTGAAAGGTCAAAGGTTATAGGTAAAGCTTAGGTTACTAAAGGAGGGTTACAATGCCACTCAGTAAAGAACTGTTGGAAATTTTGGCATGTCCTAAGTGTAAGGGAGATATTTTTCTGAACAAGGCAGGGGATGGATTGATCTGCAAAACGTGCCGTTTGGTCTACCAGATAAAGGATGATATTCCGGTGATGTTGATCGATGAAGCCCTCCCTTATAAGGGAGAAGATTAAATTCTAACAACACAAGGTTAAGGTTGAGGTTTAGGTTTAGATGTGAAGTAAACCGCAACCCAATCTAAAATGTTAGAAGAAAATTCTCAGACTTAAACATGTAAGGATCTAACATGAAACCTGCGAGAGTGTGAGGTGCAAGTCATAAGTGGCTTTACCTGTAACCCTTAACGGCTTATCCTTTACGAATAAGGATTTGGTAGCGCCTTCGGCAGGAGAATTCTGTTAGAAAGTTAGCGATTTTGCAAAAAATAAAAAATATTGAATAATAAGATTAGTTAAGTTTGGTATCCCCTTTTGTTCAAGGGAGAAACACTTCTCCTCCTTTTGGAAAAGGGAGACGGGGAGGGATTTGAGAAGGTTGTTTCGAAAAGTAAAATTGATGAACCACAATTCGATTAATTCGTTAACATTTGTTCTATTCGTTTAGTATTTTTAAAGAAAGAGAAGACCCATTGAATAAACTGCCCCAGAAGAGAACTGAACCCCCTGTAACGTCGAAGCCGATGCGTGAGAGACACACTTACCTTCACGTGGGGGACAAGGTTTTCCACAAAAAGTTTAAATCCTGGGGGGGTGGGATCGTGACCGAGACATGGACCTCTGATTTGCCCGGCGGATTCTGTTATGTTCGAATCCTATTCCAGGACGGAAAACAGAGGGTCTTCGACAACAATTTCGATAGCACCTGCTGCTGTTATTATGCCGGAATCACCCTTCTCAACAGAGTTCAATTATAAAATTTCCCACCCACTGTTTTCCCCCTTATATTGACCTTTGATCTTAGAGCTTATCCGCAAATAATTTACGCATGCACCCGGCAAGCGCTGGAGAGCGCGCCGCCTGAACTGCGGTGCCTTTTATATGATTGTCAAACCTTCAGAACTCGATTGGCGAGGATTTCAGAAGGAATATAATGGCCGCCCCATTCAGGGAGCGATCAGAACCTGGTCTGCGAAACGTTCTGATAGAGCAGTTGAAAGTGCTTCAACAGACTTTTGGTCGGTAAGCTCCACCATGAGCTCACCTCCTTCGCCCACGACGAGCTTGCCGTACTTTTTGACCACCTCGGCCACCTCAACAGGCTCCACTGTCCACCAGCCACGGGTGCGCAGAAGCAACTCCTCACCTTTCAGCTGTTGAGACGTCACCAGGTCAATACTGCGAAACCAGGCCTCCCAACCAATCTGGGCAGGGGCTCGTAGGACAGGGGTTACCGGGTCGTGGTAGATTCGGCAACGACCAAATAGACGCATGCGGGTCATCATAACTCCTCTTTGAGAAAGCTGCTGATTCTTTCATGCTGTGGCAATACCTCACGTGGAATTGAAATCCCATTAAGGCTTAATCCATTGGCCAGGCAGTGAATATAGAGCAGGGCTGCATCTTCTTCGCTTTCAGTGATTCCTTTTCTTGCCGCGAGAGGCCAGACCCGCTCAAATAGCTTCAGAGCCCGCTCGCGACCACGTCGGAGCCTCTGGTCAGAAAAAGAAATTTTCAAGTTCCTTAATAATTCATTCTGGGCTTTCTCCATGTGTGAAAAAACCCGCCTCATACTCTGTATTGATGGGTCATGCCCCCATTCGTCATGAATAGGCATCTTTTTCCCCGCTGCACATTATTGATTCAGATTCCAATCGTAAGGTTGATATTTAATCCGAATCCGATCTCTATTCTCTTGTAAATAGATCTTTTTCTTCCCTTCATCAAGGAAATTCAAGATCGTTTCGATAAGGGCTTCATGACTACCTCCAAAATCGACCCTATACCATTTAAAGATCATGGAAATTAAAAGAACTCCCTCTTGAGGCAAAATCTTCACCTGAGGGCTGTTGACGAAGCTTTCGGCAGCGAGTCGGAGCTGGAAATCGATCTGTTCGGCCTCGTAAAAGCCGATGGGTGGGCATGACCGGGCGCCGCAGACGAGTGTGAAGTGAATTCTTGGGTCAAGGGGAATGACTGAAAACTCCAATCGTGGATCTTTTTTTCGCAATGGTCTGAGGAGCCGATAAGGATGTCTTTGATTACCACGAAGGATACCGTGCTCCATCTCGTTGAGGGAAAAGCGAAATCCTCCAATCTCATAGATCACCCGGTCGAAAAACCGGGGAAATTCCTTGACAGAGCGCTCGAGATCCATTTCGATGATCCCGTGAATCACAGCGGTATTGTAAATATTGATCCAGAAGGCAAGCCTTTGCCCCCGGTCCTTGAGGGACCGAAGATCAAACGATTTCAGCCCTTTTGTGAGATCTCTATATCTTTCAAACTCCTCAGAACCGCGGATGGCTCTGTAATGGATGACTCCGTTCTCCACATCTATGAACCGGGCCTTCAAGTCAGACATTGCAAGAGTCAAGGCGATATCGATGGGCTGTTCCAAATTCAACGTGGATCGTTCGCCTGCATTTAGAATAACGGCAGATCGGTATCTCATTTTCCGTCCTCTGTAGAGTGCAGTCCACGCATCTCTATTGTATGAGTTGCCAAAAGGGGTGTCAATTGGAATTCAGTTTCAAGTCGCAAGTTTAAAGTTTCAAGGTAAAAGCCCTTAAAAAACCTAAACTTAACACCTAATACTCAAAACCCAAAACCCAAAGCTTGGAACCACCTATTTGGCCATTCGAATCCTCGAACCCTCGGCCCCCTCGAAACCTTATGGGATTGCTTAAGTTATGGGCGGAGACCTATGCCCAGGATCGGGATGGTCTCTCCGGAGAAAACTTGAAGCGGCACATTTGAGCGATGAGCCAAGGCGCAGATACCCTTAAAACGGCCCCTTCAGCACCACCCGCTGATTCCCCTTTCTCTAATGATCCGCTTTTCAAGGTTTCGGAGGGGAGACCACCCCGATCCAACCGTGTCCGAGATTGAAGGGCTACTGGGGTGACCAATTTTTTGCTTGTTTAGGTACAGAAATTTTGGTATCTATATACCATTGGATTGCGGAGCGTGGAGGGTAGGGAGTAGGGTTCTTCTTAAATCCACTATCCACACTCCACCTTCTACTTTCAACTTTGGAGGGGGTGGCTGATAATGATTACGATTCCAGGACACAGGGTCAGGCAATTTGGAGTAGAGTTCTATCAAGCCTCTTTTACATCTACGGACATTCAGAGGTTAGTGAAGTTTGAAGTGTTAAATTATCCAGCAACAGCGGGGGGGGAGGAGAGACGAAAAACGGCCAAGACCTCTGCCATCAACTGGGAGATGTTGGAAAGACGGATCGCACGAAGCGAAGCCGCCTTCCAGAGGCCGGTCATTCGAAAGAAGATTCGTGAATTGGTTCAATACTATTCGGAGTGTCAAGAGGCCCAAAATCTCCCTGCCATCCCAGGGGCTGTGATCATGATCGCAGAGAAACGACTCAACTTCTCTCCCCTTGGGAAGAATCCCAACTTAGGGATGATTCAGATTCCAGAAGAGCCTGGGATCCTGCGATGTCTGGATGGCCAGCACCGGCTGTTGGCCCTCAGCGCCCAAGCAGAAAAGGATGTGCAGATCGATGTCCCTGCCGTTCTCTTCGACACCCTCGACCCCCGTCAGACCGTTGAGCTTTTCGTCACGATCAACGCCAAGCACACGCGACTCAATCCCTCTCACCTGATCTCATTAGCTGGTCGAAGGCTCTACGCCGACGTATATCAGGCCTTGGCCCATGATATCATTCGTCGGCTCAACGAGGAAGAGGGCTCTCCGTTACAAGGAGAGGTCAAGATATTGGGTGTGGGGAAAGGCCGAGTCTCTCAAGCCTCACTGGCTGATGAGATGGTGGATCTTTTCGGCAACATCGAAAAGCTTGGAGGGGCGAATCGATTCAAGGATTTTGAGCAGAACGGCAAGAGATTTTTTCTCAATTACTTTAAGGCGATTCAAGCCGTCTTCCCAAAGGCTTGGGCGGGCCGAAAATATAGCATTAAGACCGGAGCAGCCCTCCGAGCTTTTATCCGGGTGAGCCCTGATGTGATGGCCCGATCTAAAGAGCTGAAGAAAGACCCTTTCGACCATTTTGGAATTCGAGAGGCAATCGCACCGTGGGGCGAGAGGATCGGAGAGGGGCGGTTTGAGACTGAGGGAGAGTGGCGGAAAAAGTTGGCAGGAGGGACCAGAGGCACGGTGGAGCTGCTCACCCGAGAACTCCGGGATGCGATGAAGGCCATTTGATCCATAAAAAATCCACCTGATTCATTGAACCAGGTGGATTTTTTGGGGGTTGTAAGAGTTGAACGAGGAGGAAAGAGATATTTTTTTGTCTTGTCAGTAGTTAATATACATTATTCATATTAAAGGAAGATTAAAAATGGATTAGATTTTTTTAATCTTACGGTGCGGGGATTGAGACACTTGCCGGTCAAATGATTTGAAAAAAGGGGGTGCCCATCATGGAGGATGAGAGGAAACTGACAGAGGAGGAATTTGTCGTTGAAGCGATCAAGAAATTGCGGAAGGAGCCGTTTCGGGGCATTCACAGTGTCTACAGTGGGTTCAACGAGGCCTTCAGAAAATATTTCGGAACAAACCCGGTGGAGGCCACTTCCAGATTGGCGGCTGAGGGGAAGGTAGAAACAAGGCTTTTTAAAGGAGGGGCGATGCTCTTCCTTCCCGGGGAGGCGCCGAAGAGGCCCTCCACCGAAGAGATCATTCAGTTAATATTGGCAGGCAGCCAATCCCTTTCCGAAGAAGAGTTCGTGATCGAAGGGATTAAGAGATTGAGAAAAGAACCTTATAAAGGGATCCATAGTGTCTTCAGCGGGTTCAACGATGCCTTCCGAAAACATTTCAACAAAAACCCTATCGAATTGACAACCAAAATGGCTTCGGCAGGAAAGCTTGAAATCGTCCCTCAGAAATCGGGGAAAGGAGTGATGTTCTACCTCCCGGGAGAAGGGCCGAGAGGAAGAAAGGCGGATGACGCCCTAAAGAGGATCTTGGGATGATGAATACAAATTCCAGACGTCAAGCACCAACTCTCACCCTCCCCTCTCCCTAGGGGAGAGTGGAGGGTGAGGGTTGTCATCAATTCCTTCAGGGCCTTCTCATAAACGCTGTAGGTTTTCGAATCGAAGAGAACGAATCGGACAAGTTGAATTTCAGGGTGATCCTTCAGATAGTCCATGACAGTCTTTAAGGCAATTCGCGAAGCCTCCTCTACGGGATATCCATAAATTCCTGTGCTGATGGAAGGGAAGGCGATTGTAGAGATTTTATTCTGGGTGCATAGTTCCAGACTCTTCCGATAAGCCCCTGACAAAAGTTAAGGATCTTTAGGCGATCCCGAATATCTCGGGCCCACAGCGTGGATGACGTATTTAGCCTTAAGATTTCCACCGCTTGTAATCACTGCTGATCCGGGTGCACAGCCCTTGTATCTCGCCTTAAGCTCCTCTTTGATGGTGGATCCACCTGCGCTGTGGATGGCGCCATCCACCCCTCCCCCTCCTGCCAATGCAGAATTAGCTGCATTGCCGATGGCCATGATCTCCTGCTGGGTGATGCCCCTTGGACAATCTCTAAAGTAGACTGGTGAATTGTCACTTTCATATCTTTCTACTTCTTTTCCTATTACGAAAAGATTGGATCTCAAACAGAAGTCTCCCCTCCCTTGGCGGGAGGAAATAGAGAGGGGAGGGGGACTAAGCTTTTGTGTCAATCCCCGCCCATTCCCTCCCCCATCAAAGGGGGAGGGAATGGGTTAGAAGTTATCCTTACCAAAAGAATTGACTTCGTCAATAGTAGCGGTTAAGGTTTTTTGCGATGAAAAAGTTCTATTATGGCTGGGTCATTGTTGGAGTGGGCGTTCTCGTTAAGATGACAGGTTTAGGATTCGGCCGCTTTGCTTATCCCATGCTCATCCCCAGTATGAGGGGATCACTTGGATTCAACTACATCGAGATGGGACTTTTGAGTGGAGCCATCATGCTGGGTTACCTTCTCTTCTCTCTTATTGGCGGAATTCTGGCAACACGATTCGGTCCCAAAAGGATTGTGATCGCCTCCCTTCTTTGCGGATCGATCTCCATGTTTTTCTTCAGTCGATTCTCAGGTTTCTTTCCCCTTCTCTTCTTCACTTTCGCAATGGGAGGAGGGGGTGCCGGGGCTCATATCTCCATGACAACACTTACCATGGCGTGGTTTGAAGAGCGGAGATTGGGCAAAGCCCTTGGCGTTGTGACAGGCGGGACAGGCCTTGGTATTATTGTCACAGGTCTCCTGCTTCCCTATCTTTTGTTCAATTTGGGGAAAGAAGCGTGGAGACAGTGCTGGCTCCTTCTGGCCTTGATCACCTTTTCGGTTGCAGTGATCGGATCGATATTATTAAGAGAAAAACCGAGTCAGGCAACACTCTTTCCTCCCAGGCTTGATGGATATAACGAATCCTTTGCATCTACAGAAAAGGGAAATGGACTCACACTGAATGCAATTCTTATCGTCTATTTCGTCTTTGGATTTGCTTACAACATCTATGCCACTTATTTTGTCGCCTATATGGTTGAAGAAATTCGGCTTACAGAAAAAACCGCAGGAGATATCTGGGCTATTTTCGGTTGGATGTGTATAGGGAGTGGATTGATTTGGGGATTTATTTCAGACCGTCTGGGAAGACGAAAAGCCCTGCTCTGGAACAACGGGATAATTTCATTTGCTGTTTTTCTTCCCCTCTGTTTCCATCAATCCACCCTCCTAGGTCTCTCTGCGTTTCTTTTCGGGGCCACCTTCTTAGGGACTGTCACCATCATTGCTGCGTCCATTGGGGATCAGGTGGTCGAGAAGCAGGCTTCTGTCTATGGTTTGGTTACCCTCGTCCATGGCATCGGCCAGTTCTCAGGGACGATATTTGGGGGATATTTAAAGGATTTTACCGGTTCTTTTCAATTGAGCCTTTTGACTTCACTGATTGGCTTTCTTCTCTGTTTCGTCCTGACTACCTTCACTAAAAAAAGGTAAGAACATTTTCCTCACTCTTTTACTTCGATGACTAATGACTCGTAGTTTAAGTTTGTATTGCTGGGTTTGCATTACTGGGTTTGCATTGTCCGTCCATTCAAGTTTTGTTTCTTGCGATGATATTTGGATAATGGCCTTTATTGAGATTTGGTCAATTCCTTCAGAGCCTTCTCATAAACGCTGTAGGTTTTCGAATCGAAGAGAACGAATCGGACAAGTTGAATTTCAGGGTGATCCTTCAGATAGTCCATGGCAGTCTTTAAGGCAATTCGCGAAGCCTCCTCTACGGGATATCCATAAATTCCTGTGCTGATGGAAGGGAAGGCGATCGAAGATATCTTGTTCTGCGTACACAACTCCAAACTCTTTTGATAAGCGCTCGCCAGAAGTTCTGCATCGTGCGGCCTTCCTGAATATCTCGGGCCGACAGCATGGATCACATACTTTGCCTTGAGATTTGCACCCCCCGTGATTACCGCCGATCCCGTCGGGCAACCTTTATATCGGGTTTTTAGTTCAGACATGATCGTGGGTCCACCAGCTCTGTGGATAGCTCCATCTACGCCGCCACCTCCTGCCAATGCAGAATTAGCTGCATTGGCAATGGCCATTGTGTCTTGCTGAGTAATATCACCCTGTACCACTTCTAAGGTGGATTGATGGACCGTTACTTTCATTATTCTTCTATTCCCTTATTCCCTCGCCCTCTCCTCCTCTGCTTGATCTTGACTGCCTTCAGCCCCCCACACTTCCCATAGGAGGAGTGAAGGGGGGGACGAGGTTAGAGGGTTTCATAGAAAGATTTTTTAAGAAACCTGAAAGACTTAACGAATTTATCAAAGACTTCAAAGGCTGAATCGTCATACGTGCCGTCGATGGACCTCCATTGAGTGATATAGAAACCGACGATCCGCTCACCTCTTTTGCCGAAGACCACCTGAGCTCTGACCTTCTCCTTTTTCACCGGGTCCTTTCCCTCTACCAATACTGCCAGCCCGTCTCCGCCAACGACCTGGACTTTCTTTCTCTCCAAGACTTGGAACTGGACAATGGCGTTAAAAAGGAATCGCTTGAAAAATTCCCTTTCCCTCCCCTCGAAAGATGTTGCTGTACACCCAAAAGGCTCCTCATCATAAGCAAACGTGGTTAAAGAGGGGAATAGTCCGGGGTCTGATCTCATAAATCCAAAGTTTATATCATTCTCCCCTGTTTCCACCCGGAGCAATTTCCAATCAGGAGGAGGAGGAGGTACAAACTCGAATTCGTCTTCCCAGATAACCGTTCCCTGTGGAGATAATTTGTATGGGACCTTCTTAGAGGTTCCCATCGTTGCGCAGCCAGAAAGCCAGGCTGCGACCAATATAAAAATTAGAATTATCAACCATTTCTTCTTCATGGGTTCCCTCCCTCCTGGTTCAATTTTTTGAGAAAGAGGAGAATATCCTTAAAGTCAGGCGAGCCATCCCTGACATAACGAATGATGCCCTTCTTATCGATGATGACCGTCCGTCTTCCGAAGATGGGCTGCCCCTCAGGCTGGATGTCGAAATAGGCTCCCAAAAAAGCTGTAATATTCGAAAGGAGAGGGAAGGTTATACCCAAACTATTCCCCCAGTATTTTAACGTTGTCACATCATCTCGGCTGACGCCCACGACCCGGGCGTTGAAGCGGTCATAGAGGTAGATGTTCCTCTGATGACCCTCCATCTCGCCCGTTCAGACAGGCGTAAAAGCAGCTGGGAAGAAGGTGATGATCAAGTGATGCTTCCCATAATATTCATCCGCATAGTTGATCAGCCGGTCCTGCGTGGAGGGTAAGGTAAAATTGAGCGTCTCTCTGCCGACCAGCTCCACCTTTTTCTTCGCCTCCACATTGGAAAGGGGAAGAGGGATTAGAACGAAAAGGAACATACAGAACCATCTTAGAAACGCCTTTCTTCTCATAACGACCTCCTTTCCGAAATTTATAAAAATCTTATACTCCTTTCTTCAACTTTACAATCTTTATTTTCAATTTTCCACTTTTGATACAGGCATTCGCATCGCTGTTAGCCTATGGCGATGTGTTCAGAAGAGGATCATCCTCCTCGCCCTTTATAACTCATTTCACGAATTTAATCCCAGGAGGCCCCAGCGAGATGAGGCTGTAAGCCGTTGCTTTTGAAAGATGCTTTCCGGAGCCTAAAGTGGCCACGCCTTTTATGCTTGGAGACAATTCGATGCAGACCTTCTTCGACAAAAATCTTAAGGGTTGTACGTTCCCGGTGAGCCAGCTTTCTGGCTTCTTCGGAAAGCCTGTCTGGTATCTGTATGGTTGTCTTCATATTGCTAACCGTATCACGTGGAACGGCAAGATGTCCACGCAAAATTTGTGGGATTTAACGGAGGATGGCGCCCCGTGGGGGAAGAAGATGGAAGCTGAAGTCTATGGGTCTAATGTCTGAATCACAGTATTCACAGGAGGGCTTGCGCGGCGGCCTCGGCCAACTGAAACAGATAGCGCGGGAAGATGCCGCCCACGACGATAACGACAACCATCACCACAGTGAGGATTGTTGCAGGGGCAGATAGGTGGATGGCCGGCAGCTCCTCGTCCGGCTCCAGAAGGAAAGCCGCTCTTACCACCTGGATGTAGTAGTAGAGGGAGACGGCCACATTGATCATGGCGATAAGCACCAACAGGAAGTATCCCCTCTGCATCGCCGCGGTAAAGACCAGGAACTTTCCGGTGAATCCGATCGTCGGCGGGATACCCCCCAGGCTGAACACACCCACCATGAGCGCCATGGCCAAAAGCGGCGAGCGGCGGTGAAGCCCCGCCAGTTGGACGATGGCAAGGTCTCGGCCGTCGGAGGCCACCTTCACCACCACCCAAAAACAGATGAAGGTCATGGCGAGGTAAGCCAGGGCGTAGAAGACCGTGGCGGCGTAGCCGGTTGGGTTCATGCTGAGGATGCCAATGAGTGAGTAGCCCGCATGGGCTACGGCCGAATAAGCCAGCAGCCGCTTGAAGTCCTTCTGAACCAGCGCCACCAGGTTCCCGTAGGTCATGGAGATGATGGCGAGTGCGATCAGCACATGGGCCAAGGACGTGTTGCCGTTGCCCATGGACACCAAGCGGGCAAGCATGGCCATGGCCGTTACCTTCGTGGCAGTGGCCAAAAACGCCGTCACCTGGTTCGCGGCTCCCTGGTACACGCTGGGTGCCCATACGTGGAAAGGGAAAAGGGCCAGCTTAAAGAAGAAGCCGCACAAAGTGAGCAGCAGCCCGATGAAGGCCATGGGGGTGTTGAGCAAGCCTGGCAGCTTCAGGGCCAGCTCGACGATCAAGGTGGTCTGCGTCGCCGCGAAGAGAGAGGCCATGCCGAAAAGCATCAGGGCCGAGGTGGCGATGCCGATGAGGAAGTACTTAATCCCCGCCTCCATCTGTTGGCCGCCGCTTCTCAACGGGACCAGAGCGTAGAGCGAGTAACTGGCCAGCTCCAGTGAGACATAGAGGGTAAGGAGTTCGACGCTGCTCACCAACAGCATCATGCCGAGGGTACAGGTCGCCAGCAATAGATAGAACTCCGAGTGCCTCGCCTCCTCAATCCCATTCAGGCTCGAGCAGAGACAGACCACGAGGAAGAACCCCATGGACAACAACCCCTTGAAGACTTGGGAGAAGAGATCGACTCGATAGGCTCCATAAACCAGGGACCCTTCCAGCCGGACGGTCGCCAGAGTAACCGCCACCCCGAGGCCGGCGAGGAAGAGGGCCGCCGAAAAATCACGCCTCCCGTTGGGGCGCGTCATGGAGAGGATGAGGAATACGGCCGCCACCGCGAGGAAGTAAATCTCCGGCCCTAAGATCAACCACCTCATCTGGGCAACCCTCCCATGAATGGAATCACAGCTGTTTGAATCAGATCCAGCATCAGTCTGGGGAACAGACCGAAGAGGACCATGGTCGCAACCAGGATCATCCTGGGCAGTCCGAGACTGAAAGAGACGTCTGGTAGATGAGCGTAGCGTTCATTCCGAGGTCCATAGAAGGTCCTCTGCACCACCCGCAGCATGTAGAGGGCGCTCAGGACCAGAGCGCAGATGGCCAGGCTGCCCAGTGCGGGGTAGACCTTCAGAGCGGATATGAAGACCGTCACCTCCGCCCAGAAACTGGCGAATCCGGGCACCCCCATGGCGGCCAGCGCCGCCACGATGAAGTAACCCGAAGCCACGGGCATGACCCTGCTCATCCCGCCCAGATCCGGGATCAACTTGGTGTGCGTCTTGTCGTAGATGTAGCCTAGGGATGAGAAGAGAAGGGCGGTCATGGTGCCGTGGGCGAACATCTGGAAGACGGCCCCGTTGAGTCCCTCCGCCGTGACCGTGGAAAGCCCCAGCCCCACGATCCCCATGTGGGAAACGCTGGAATAGGCTACCACGTACTTGAGGTCGGTCTGTCTCAGCCCCACAAAGATCCCGTAGACGATGCCAATAGTCGCCAAAACGGCCATCACGGGCGCCCAGTACTGCCAACCTATCGGGCAGAGAAAGATCGCCACCCGCAGGATTCCGAAGGCCCCGACCTTCATGAGGACGCCGGCGTGAATCATGCTCACCGAGGTGGGAGCGGCCACGTGGCCCACGGGCGACCAGGAATGAAAAGGCCAGACGCCCGCGAGGATCCCGAAGCCGAGGTAAAAGAGGACGAAGGCAAACCTTTGCTGCCCGGGCGTCAAAGCCCCTGGCTGCATGAGGGCCACGATGTCGAAGGTGTGCAACCCCGAGGCCACCGCGAGATACACGATTCCGGGGAGGACCAGGGCGCTTCCCGCCAGAAGATAGAGAAAGAGCTTGAGTGCCCCGTACTCCTTGCGTGTCGTCCCCCAGATGGCGATGAGCGGATACATGGGGAAGAGCGAAACGTCGTACCAGACAAAGAGGAAGAAGAGGTCCATGCTCATGAAGAAGCCGAAGACGCCGAGGACGAGCACGAAGGCAAAGGCAAAGAACTCCTTGACCCGTCCCCGCAGCTCCCACATGGTCAGAACGCCGGTGAAGTGCACAATCCCGGTGAGCAGGATCAGAGGGAGGTTGAAGCCGTCCGCCCCGTTGAAGTAATGAATTCCCAGCGGTTCCACCCAGCTCAGTTTCTCCACGAACTGCAGGCCCCCGTGCGCCCTGTCATACGCGCAATAGACGTAGATGGAAAGCGCCAGGGCGATCCCGGAAAAGACCAGGCTCACTCCCTTGACCAGGGTCTCTCGCTCGCGCGGGATGAACAAAATGACCAGAAGGCCCACCACGCAGCTGAGAAGAATGGCGGAGAGGTACGGAAAATTGGCGAGTTCCACATTCATCTATCTACCCTATGTGAAGCTGCAATTCAGATACTGGACTCCAGACTTCAGACCCCAGACTTTTCTATATAAGAAATTAATCCTTGCAGTGTTCTTAAACCCTCTTGAGCTTTTCCCCATAGCTCTTCATGTTGATGGGAACCTAAGTATCCAAGTTCCTTTGAAAACTTGATGTAGTAACTCAATTCTGTCAATGTCTGAAGTACAGCTACGCCAACAAAAAGTAGAGCGCCACCAAAGCCAAGGCGCCGAACATGACGATAAGGTTGTACCTCAGTTTTCCGGACTGCAGAAATGACAACAAGTGACCGCTGTCCAATGTGAAGTGGCAGAACCCATCGATGCTGTCGTTGATGACCCTGTCCTCGTTCTTGGTGCATGCCCTGGAGAAGACCCTGTCGATGACAATGTCCACAAACCTCCGGTACATATGGTCGAGATACCAGCGCTGGGCAAAGAGCTCCCTGACGGTCGGGATCCGCTCCACGAAACCGACCTGTGCGGTAGAGCGGCGGCCGAACTCAAACCAGGTCATCCCAACGCCAAAGGCTGCCAGCCCTGCACTGAGGTAGGGGAGCCATGCATGGCCCACATTCTGGTAGGCGGCCGTTCCCCCCGACAGGAACTTGTGCAGGGGCGTCTCCAGAAACCCCAGCACCAGGGTCACGCCGGCCAGTATGAGAAGCGGCAGGCCCATGGCCCAGTAACGGGCGCCCATCCCTCCCATCCCATGATGAGCCGGCTCCTCCTGAACCTGTCCCCGCGGGAAGAGAATGATGAAAACCAGCCGAAAGGCGTAGTAAGCGGTGAGAAAGACACCGAGCAGCCCGGCCGCCAGCCAGACGGGGTTCCTCAGACCGGCCAGAGTTGCGAGGATGACCTCTTTGCTGAAGAAGCCCGACAGCGGCGGCAGCCCGGACAGGGCCGCAGCCGCTATGATCAAACACACCATGGGTGTTTTCAGCCGCCGGCCGCCGCGCCTGGAGATCTCGTACACATCGTTCGTCTCGTACAGATGGACCCAGACCCCGGAGCAGAGGAAGAGCAGCGCCTTGAAGCCCGCATGGGTGGTGAGGTGGAAGCTCCCCGCGAAGAGGCTCCCCGCGGCGAGCCCCATGATCATGAAGCCCAGCTGGCTGATGGTGGAGTACGCCCACACCCGCTTGATGTCCCTGCTGACCATGGCCATGGTGGAGGCCAGGAGCATGGAGACGGTGCCGATGGCCAGAAAGACGGTCATGGCATCCGACGAATGGCTAAAGAACGGAAACAGCCGTGCGAACAGATAGACGCCTGCAGCCACCATAGTGGCCGAGTGGAGCAGGGCGCTGACCGGTGTGGGGCCCTCCATGGCGTCAGGCAGCCACGTCATGAGGGGGAACTGCGCGCTCTTGCCGACTACACCGCCAAAGATCAGAAGAGCCGCCAGGGTCAGAAGACCGGAGGGCATGCGGGCCGCTGCCTCCGGGCTGTTCATCTCCAGGATCCCCAGGTTCCCCAGGTGAAGCAGCAGCAGGAGAAGGCCGATGAAAAACGCAACGTCGCCCAGTCGGGTCATGACAAATGCCTTCTTTCCCGCCTGGGTGGCGCTGAACTTCTCATACCAGAAGCCGATGAGCAGATACGACGAAAGCCCGACCAGCTCCCAGAAGACGTAAAGCTGAAGCATGGCCGAGGAGATGCTCAAGGTCATCATCGCCCATGCGAAGAGGGACTGGAAGGCATAGTAGCGTGAGAACCCGGGGTCGCCGGCCATGTAGCCGAGGGAGTAGACCTGAACAAGAAAACTGATGGCCGCCACCAGGGACAGCATGAGCAGGCTAAGCGGGTCGAGGAGGTACCCGAAGGGAATGTAAACATCGCCCGCAATGAGCCATCTGGCGGCATAGTGGATCGGCTGGGCGGCGCCCCAGTGTCGAGCCAGCAGGAAGACAGCCCCGACGAGGGAGCTCGCCACCGCTGCGATGGCGATCCCGCCCGAGAGGCGACGATGATCCCTGGTGAATGCGATGATGAGCAGGAAGGAGATGAAAGGCAGCCACGTGGTCAGTATCGCCGCCATCAAACTCGGATCTTGTAGCCAGGAAGTCATCATCGTCCCGCCTCGGACTACCACTTCAGGATGTTGTAACGGTCCGGATCGATAGAGCCCGTTCGTCGATACACGCTGACCACCAGCGCCAGCCCTACGGAGACCTCGGCTGCAGCCACCGCGAGGATGAAGAGCACGAAGACCTGGCCTTCCATTAGCTGCCAGCGCAGGGCCGCCGCGACGAAGGCGATAGCCGCCGCATTCATCATCACTTCCACACCGATGAGGGTCATGATCAGGTTTCGGTGGGCCACGAGACAGACAAGTCCCATGGAAAAGATGAGTCCTGCCAAAAGGAAGACATGGCCCAAGGGAACGATCATTATTGTCCCTCCTTTACCTCGTTAGAAATAATGGACCGCTGCTCTGCGGCGGAGTTAGATTTTAGAACAATTCCGGCGGGGTTTAATGCCCCGCTGGAATTTCTAACGGGGTTTACTCGTCTTTCGGCTTCGTCGTCGCCCGCTCCCCTTCTTTTGCCCAACTGAATAATGGCCACCAGGCTAACGAGGAGCAGGATGGAGACGATTTCAACCGCCAGCCAGTATCTGTCGAATAGGAAATGACCGAAATCGCGGGGCTGGACGACAGCGCCTTGGAGGACGATCCCGCTGCCGGGATCCTTGGAGACCATCGCAACGGCGACGGCGAGAAAGACGACTCCCAAGAGCGCGGCAGGCCCCCACTGAGGCAGCAGTCCAGGCTCCAGTGGGAACCGCTGGAACATCATGATCACAAAGAGGAAGAGGACCATGATCGCCCCTGCGTAGACGATGGCCACGAAAGCGGCCAGCAGGGGCGCCCCGAGCAGGAAGAAGAGGGCCGCTGTGCCCAAGAAGGCGACGATCAGATAGAGCACGGCATGAACCGGCTGCCGCCGGGTTATGGCGAGACCCGTTGCCGTCAGGATGACGATGGCAAGCAAATAAAAGATGACAGTGTATAAAGTCATTCTTCCTCCAGTATTACTAAAAAAGGGTCCAAGGATTCAAGGGTTCCTGGGTTCGAGTGTTCTTTGAGACAGATAAACTCTCCCGTGATCATTCCTATTATTTCACTTGGCCCCTTGAACCCTCGACCGCTTGAATCCTTTCATTATCTCTTAAGGCAAATTGCTCTTGAGATCAACGGGTCTCTTTTCGTTGACATGAGTTCCTTTATCACCCACCATGGTGACGCCAGCATGCCGATAAAAATTGTATTCATTGTTTTTACCGCCATGATTGACCAAAAGGTCCTCTTTCTCGTAGACCAGTTTTAAAATGTCACGCCGGCTTGTTTCAAAATTGGGAGTCAATTGAATGGCCAGAGTAGGGCATGCCTCCTCACAGAACCCGCAGTAGATGCACCGGGCAAAGTTGATCCGGAACCATCGGGCATAACGTCTCCCGTCCCCTCTTTCGGCAGACTGCATGGAGATACAGCTCACCGGACAGACGGCCGAGCAGAGATAGCAGGCAACGCAACGCTCATCTCCATCCGGGTCCCTCGTAAGGATAATCACTGCTCTGGACCTGGCGAACAATGGCCGCTTATATTCCGGGTATTGTTCAGTAACAGGCTTCCTGAAAAGAACTTTAAAGGTGGTTGCAAGTCCTACCGTTAGACCCCTTATTCCCTGTATTAGAATTTTTATCGCTTCCATGACACCTCCATTCTTAAGACTTAGCCAAAATCAATGCACCGGTAACGATAATGTTCAGAAGGGCAATCGGGATGAGCACCTTCCAACCAGTGTTCATCAATTGATCGTATCTCAGGCGGGGGAAGGTCGCCCGAAACCAGATCAATATAAAGACGATCACCCATACCTTCAAAAGAAACCAGATGATGGGAGGAAGAAATGGGCCATGCCACCCTCCCAGAAAAAAGACTGCCACTAATGAACCCAAAATGATCATGGTGATATATTCACCGAGAAAGAAGAGGCCAAAACGCATTCCACTGTACTCCGTGTGGTAGCCCGCCCCGAGCTCATTCTCAGCTTCTGGAAGATCGAAGGGAATCCGTTTGATCTCTGCAACAGCCGCAATGAAAAAGATGATGAAAGAGAGCGGCTGGACCAGGATGAAAGGGAAACGGCTCTGTGCATCGGTAATCTCCACCAGGCTGAAAGAACGGGCGAGCATGACCACTGGAACGAGGGAAAGCCCAAGGGGAAGCTCATAACTGATCATCTGAGCGGCCCCGCGTATACCGCCCAAGAGGCTGTACTTGGAGTTGGAAGCCCATCCGCCCAAGGCGATCCCGTAAACACTGATGGAAGAAAGGGCGATAATGAGAAGTAATCCTATATTCAAATCTGTAATGACCAAAGGAATACGTCTTCCCCAAAGGGTTACAGCGTTTCCAAAGGGAATGACGGCGAAAATGAGCAAGGCGACCGCGGCAACGACGCCCGGAGCAAGGAGAAAAACTCCTCGACTCGCTCCCTCAGGCACAGTGTCTTCTTTGGTGACCAGCTTGACGAGATCCACCAAGGGTTGAAGAAGTCCGAACTTCCCGGCCCTGTTTGGACCGTAACGAGCCTGCATGCGCCCAAGAAGTTTTCGTTCAACCCAAACAAGATAGGCAGCCAGTGTGAGCAAGACAATTATGACAATGCTCAGTTTAGCAATGAGGAAGATGAATCCTAAAAGCCACGTTGAGATCATAACCAGACCTTGCTCCTTGACTCTTCAAAGACTATAGTGAACGGTTTAATAAAGTAGTCATTGCGAGGAGCGAAGCGACGTGCCTGCGCGCTGAAGCGCTCCTGCCTTCGCGAAGCCCGCTTCGGCGGGCGCAGGAAGGTCGGCGCGCAAGCGTGGCAATCTCATGAGATTGCTTCATCCCGCAGGGCGGGATTCGCAATGACACCGCGCGAACGTCAACTTATATATGGCGTTCACTCTTTAAAGACTGGGTAGCCGCAACCTTTAGGCTGCGTTATTCTTGGAAATTTTCGTACCGGTTATCTGGCCAACCTCCACTTTCACAGGAAAACCTTTCAGCTTTTGCCAATTCAGCTGCCGGTGATGAGGCAAAACGATAACTCCCGGGGCCATGTTCTGAACAATACGCACCTCTATCTCCAATGGCCCCCTATCAAGAGAGAGGGTGCACCTGTCTTTGTCATTAAGGCCCATTTTCGATGCATCTTTTAGATGGATAAAGAGACAAGGACATTTTTCAACCTGCTGGATATATTTGGAATAGCTTGAGAGCTCTTCCGTGCCGAAAGTCCAGTCCACGATCAGGAGGTCCAATCCAGCGCCCTGCCGGCGCTCTTTTCCGGACTGGATCGGCACAGAAAATGGTTTTTCCTTTCCCTGCCCCAGATCAAGCCGGACACCATTCGACTCTCCATCAAAAGGCTGAACGTTGGCAAATACGGAGTATTCCTTCGCCATCCATTTCCAGAGATCCTCTCTTGAGATCCAAGGGAATCGCTCTTCCTGTGATAAAGAAATGGCATTGGCGAGTTCCGCCAGAATCTGCCAAGCGGGTCTTGGCTCTCCTCCGGGGATCTCACCTCCGTAATGGCGAGGAGGATGATTGCCGGCGTTGATCTGCGAAACGGGAATGCCACCACAATGGGCAGGCGGTGCGAATTGAGCCCGTCCTTCCTGGTTGATGAAGCTTGCCTCCATCTCGAACAGCGTTCTTGTTGGCAAAAAGATGTGTGCGACATGGGCTGCCTTGGAGGGAAGATAATCCATGACAAGAAATAGTTCCAGGTTAGCGATGGCCTTCTCCAATCTTCCCTGATCCGGGAAAGCTAAAAATGGATCACTCTCAACCAGCAGTAAGGCTTTTACCTTCCCGCTTTCAATAGCCTCGATCGTTTCCGTGAAAGACCCATCTCCAGAGGACAGAAGTGCGGCGCCAAAAGCGTTTGCGCCAGGCATCAGGTAGAAGAGACCTGCTCGACCTTTTGCCGAAAGGAGAAGCAAGGCATTGTCCGCAGCTACGCTGGGCGTTGTCTCTTCGACAATGGCAGTGCCACAAATAATGACAGGATAACGGCTCTGTTTTAGCTTCTCAGTTATCGCGGCCATACGATTCAAGAGGGTCGGATCGGGAGAATATTCTTTTGGAACCGCATCATAAAATTGAAGGGCATCTTCTCCCATCTTTTCTGCGTCGGAACGGTCCACGGCTCCTTTGGCCAAAACATTCAGGCAGAGATCGAGATCACCGGGTGTCACTGGCAAGTGTTCAAATTCAAAGGGGAGAAAGACAGGCCGAGGGTCCATCACAGCAATTGCAGCATCGTTTCGAAAGGCCTGCCTCATCGCCAGCGCAAGCATCGGAGCTTCGTTGACAGGATCTGCGCCTACAGCCAGAATGAAATCCGCCCGCTCTATCTCCCGCATGGAAATGACTAATCGTCCGTCTAACCTTGAGACCGCTTTTTTAACCTTTTGGGCTATGGAAGGGGTCTCAAGATATCGGGGATCCTCCCATCCTTGGTTCCGGCACAATCGCGTCAGCATCGCCTGATTTTCAAGACAGCTCCGTGTCGACCCGAGAGAGGCGATTGATTTGGGCCCGCTCCTTTGCTTGATCTCCGATAGCTTTTCGCCAGCCTTGCGGATCGCCTCGTCCAGAGGAGCCTCTTCTGCCCCGATTCTTGCACGTCGTGGCCGGTCAGGATGGTTGGTGTAGTCGAAGCCGTATCGCCCTCGGTCACAGATAAAGTGCCCATTCACCGATTCGCTGAGACGGGCTTCAAGCCGCACGATCTCTCGATAACGTGCACTGGTGATAATGTGGCAACCCAGGGAACAGTGGATGCATAGCGAAGGGCTCCGCTCAAAGTCCCAGCGCCGCCCGTAAAAACGAGATGGCTTATCCGTGTAAACACCTGTAGGACAGATATCGATGATGTTCCCGGAGAAGGGGCTTTCCAGAGGGCCATCCGCGGCCCGGCCGAAATAGGTACGGTAAGCAATTTGCAAGGCTCCCAGATCGCGATAACCTGCGAACTCTTGATAGAAACGCCGGCACCGCCAGCAGTGAATGCAACGATTCATCTCATGCTGGACAAAAACGCCAAGGTATTGATCGCGATAGGTTCTCTTTTTCCCCAGGTAGCGCCTGATTCCGTGGCCTCCTGCAACGCTCATATCCTGAAGCAGGCAGTGCCCGCCTTCATCACAAACCGGGCAGTCATGGGGATGGTTCATCATGAGCCACTCAATCACATGTTTACGGAAATCGACTGCTTCCTCGTCGGTGGTCGATACTACCATGCCATCGGAAGCATCCACCATGCAGCTCATTTGAATCCCTTTGACCGGACCCTCTACAAACTTAACTGCACACATGCGGCAAGCACCGACAGACCCCAGTCCTGCATGATAGCAAAACCTTGGGATGATGATGCCCAACCGTGCCGCGGCCTCAATCACTTTCATGCCTTGTTCAACTTCTATTTCTAATCCGTCAATTTTCAGTTTGGGCATATGCCACCCACCCCCCACCCCTTCCCTCCCCCTCAAGGGGGGAGGGTGAGGGTGGGGGAGTTTTGACATTTACTCTTTATAGGGACATTTCTTCTGGCTGATGTGCTCGTGCACTTCCTCTGGAAAATTATCCAACAGACTTGTCACCGGCATGGTTGCCCCGGGAGCGAAAGCGCAATAGGATTTCCACGTGTGAAGGCTCATACGGCGAAGCATCGGAATAAATTCCTCTTTACCTTGTCCGGCTTCTATCCGCCAAATCAGATCCCGAATGAAGGGCAACGCCTCCCGACAAGGGGTGCACCAACCGCACGATTCCCTGACAAAAAAATCCATTAGATTCAACGTTGCACCGACTAGGCAGGTTTTTTGATCAAATACGATGACTGCACCCGTGCCCAGCCGATTGCTAGCCTTTTTTAAAGAGTCGAAATCCATTTCCACATCGTAGAACTTCTTTTGTAAATAATAGGTAGAAGCTCCCCCCGGCAGACAGGTTTTAAATTCATGCCCTGGCAACATACCACCGCCATGCTCATCAATGATTTCGCCCAAACGGGTTCCCATGGGGAGCTCGTAACAACCGGGCCGATTGACCTTCCCGCTGACACAGTAAAGCTTTGTCCCTGCACAGGTTTTGGTCTTGGCTAAATTCTTGAACCATTCAGCCCCGTGCCTCAGGATGTGTGGAACATTGACCAGGGTTTCCATATTATTTAGGACAGTGGGTTTATCCCACAATCCTTTCTCGGTCGAACGTATAGGAGACTGCACGGGATGGGGTCTCTTTCCCTGTATGGCATTTATCTGGGCTGTGCCTTCGCCACAGATATATCGTCCACCACTCCGGTGAACGGAAATGTCAAAAGAGAAGTTGCTACCGAGAATATTTTTGCCCAGGTGGCCGGCTTCTTTGGCAATGCTTATTTCTCTTTCAAGAATGAGAGCGCTACTTTCGTAAGAAGGTCGAACAAAGATGATTCCCTTTTCGGCGGATACAGCATATCCTGTGATGATCATGCCTTCGATGATCATATGCGGATCCGTATGAGTCATGATGCGATCTTTAAACGTCCCCGGTTCGTATTCATCAACGTTGCTGATGACATACCTCGGGAAGGGGAAATGGTCCGCAACGGACTTCCACTTGAGACCTGCTGGGAAGCCTGCTCCTCCACGGCCTTGAAGGTTTGCATCGACAACGATTTGTTGGACTTCTTTCGGAGAATATTTCTGAAGGGCGAGAGCGAGGGCTTGGTAACCTCCGCTTTGCCGATACTCGTCGATCGTCGCAATTCTATTTGGTTTACGATTCTCAAAAATCACTTGCGGATACATTCAGCTTACCTTGCTATCCTCGTAGGTGGTGATTCGGTTCTTAACCTGCCAAGAATGTCGTCAATTTTTTCAGCAGTTAAAGGACCGTAAGCCTTTCCATTGATCAACATGGCTGGAGATAGGTCACAGTAACCAATGCAGGCTGTGGGCAATATGGTGAATAAGCCGTCTTTCGTTGTTTCCCCCACCCGAATGCCCAGCTTTGTGGAGAGACAATCGACAACCCTTTGGTAGCCGTTTATCCAGCAGACGACACCATCACAGATGTGAATGACGTATTTCCCAACCGGCTCTCGATAGATAAAGTCGTAGAAAGTGGCCAGTTCTTCCAACTCAAGCGTTGTCATTCCAAGCAGCGCAGCCCCTTCCTCAAGTGCTTCATCGCTCAAGTAACCGTAGTGATTCTGCAGAGCAAACATGATATCCACTGCCAGTTCCCGTGGGTGTTCCACCCTCGCTATTTCCCTTTGAAGTGTTTCAAGTAACTCTTTGGGAAGCATCACTGTAGCTCCTCACCGCTACAAAAATCCGAAATTCGAATATCGAAACTCGAAACAAATTAAAAATTCCAATGTTCGAATGTCCGAAACTCTTTTTTCAGAATTTCTGACTTCTGTCATTCGGATTTGTTTAGGATTTCGTGCTTCGGATTTCGAATTTTCCATTCAAGTTACCTATCAATATCCGGCAAGATGTAATCCATTGACCCGATGATCGCCAGCAGGTCTGAAAGGAGTCTCCCTTTTGCCATGAAGGGGATCACCTGGACATTGGCGAAACCCGGTGCCCTTATCCGCATTCGGTAGGCCATATTGAGGCCGTCGCTGACCACATAGTAGCCTTGCTCGCCTCTGGAAATTTCTGTTGCCGTATAGGTTTCGCCCTTCGGAATTTTTGGCCCCCGAGTCACATTGATGAAATGATGGATGAGGCTTTCGATGTCCTTCAGGGTGTCTGTTTTCTCAGGGATCACGTAACGGTAGTCATCCGTAACATACCTGCCGCCGGGCATCTGGGCAGCGGCCTGTTCGATGATCCTTAGGCTCTGGCGCATCTCTTCGACCCGGACAAGATAGCGGGCATAGCAATCCCCGCCGGTTGCAACAGGGATATCAAATTTGAAATGCTCATAGCCCGAGTAGGGAAACTTTTTCCTCAGGTCCCACTCCAGGCCGCAGGCCCTTAGGTTGGGACCCGTCACACCCCATTCCATGGCATCCTTCAGAGAGATGGCCCCGACGCCTTGAGTTCGGGCTTTGAAAATAGCGTTTTTTGTAATCAACGCTTCATAGTCCTTAAGACCTTTCGGAAAGATTCTGACAAAATCATCTACTGCCTCTTTCCACCCCTCCGGCAGATCGGCTGCCAGACCTCCGATGCGAAACCAGGCAGGGTGGAGCCTGCCGCCTGTGATGAGTTCCACGATATCCATAAGCTTTTCACGCTCGCGGAACGCATAGAAGCTTGGCGTCATTGCTCCCACGTCATGGGCATTAGTGCCGAACCAGACGAGGTGGTTGTTAATGCGGAACAGTTCGCTGAGCATCACCCGAATAAACTGAGCCCGTTCGGGAACTTTGATGCCAGCAAGAGTCTCCACGGAATTCACGTACGATAGATTATTGGCCACACCGCCCATGTAGTCTACCCGATCTGTATAGGGGATGAATTGGTGCCATGACTGACGCTCTCCGATCTTTTCAACCCCTCTGTGGTGGTACCCGATATCCAAATCGATATCGACGATCCGCTCCCCTTCTAGGGAAACGATAAACCGCATTAACCCGTGAGTACCGACATGTTGCGGCCCCATGTTTAATATAAGAAGGTCTTGATCGCCTTCTCTTGTTTTTACAAAAGAATCTGCATCCAAAGGCTGATGCTTGACTGCGTCGGCATGTGTATAAGGTGTCATCTCCGTCGCACGGCCAGGATGGCTTTTCCGGAGGGGGTATCCTTCCCAGTCGTGGGGCATGATCAGCCGCCGCAGATTGGGATGGTTTTCAAAACGGATTCCAAACATCTCGTAAACTTCCCGTTCATACCAGTTAGCTGAAGGCCATATGTCTGTGATCGTCTTGGTCGCCGGATCTTGTCCTGTCAGTCCCACGTTTAACCGTAGGCGGCTGGGGGGATCGAAAGAGAGCAGATGGTAAACCATGGTATAATCGGGATAGACCCCTTTGTCAGGCCGTGCAGATTGGGGGGTGAAAATCTCCTTCGCCACCGTACCATCATAATAGGTTAATGGGCGTTGGTCGCGCCGTGCGGATTCATCGATGGCGGTTAGATCATCCAGCCGGGGGTACTTCGGTGTCGCTTCTGTCTTCAGAAACTTCAGGACATGCTTCAAATGGTCTTCCGCCACATGGAGAGTCAACATATCCGAGGTTTGAGGCGTCTGCCGAATGGCATTGCCAAATTTTTCATGGAGGACTTGAGCCAGAGATTTATCTCGTTCCTGCAATTCGATTCGGCGGGATGGTGGAGTCCACATCAGATCGGAGCGTGTGTCCCAGAATCCGGGTGATGTAACTGAAGTCCCTCTGATAGGAACGCCCTGATAACCGGGGCCACGTGTATCTCTCGATTTGGTCTTCCCATCCACCAGGATCGGCTTTGTGGTGCCCTGGATGCCACCACCAAGGTGTAGGACAGAACGAGCCGGTCTTTCCTCCGAGGTAATCTTCTGCTGCAGTATCAATAACCCGTGCTCCAGGGCTTCGGGCCGCGGGGGGCAGCCTGTCACATAGACATCCACCGGTATGATTTGATCCAAACCTTGTACGACGCTGTAGACATCATACATTCCGCCACAATTGGAGCAGGAGCCCATTGAGATGACCCACTTGGGCTCGGCCATTTGTTCATAAAGTCTCAAGATAATCGGGGCGATTTTTTTAAAGACCGTTCCGGCACAGACTAATAGATCGGCCTGCCGAGGAGAACCTCGCATAACCTCCATTCCGAAGCGAGCTAAATCGAAGCGGGGCGTCAATGCGGCAGCCATCTCGATAAAGCAGCACGATGTCCCGAAGAAAAGGGGCCAGAGACTGTATTGGCGGCTCCAGTTGATTAGCGTATCAAGCTTTGTCAGGACGATGTTTCCGAAGTCGCTGGGCTTTTCCGGGGTTGCGATCCCCACTCCAGTCCTCCTTTTTTCCAGATATAGAACAGGCTGCCGAGCAGTATGACGATGAAAAAGGATATCTGAAGCCAACCAGACCAACCCAGTCGGTCGAACGCAATGGCCCAGGAAAAGATATAGGCAGCTTCCACATCGAAGATGAGGAAAAAGGTGGCGATGAGATAAAAGGCGATAGGATAGCGAAACCAAGCCGTGCCGGTGGGGATGATGCCGCATTCATAAGACCTCAGTTTCTCAGGATTTGGCTTCTTTTCCCCGAGCCAACTCGAAAGAAACAGGAGGGCGGCCACCAGGACCAGAATCATGAAAGCAAAAACCCCGAGAGCCAGAATGCCCGGCTCCCAAGGGGAGAGGGGATTGATGGCCGGCATCGATTCCATAGTTCTATATTCTCATAAGGTCAGAAAAAATTCCAGTGCTTATTAAGCAAGAGCTTATAATCACGGGGATGGAAGATAAATAAGGTGAACCTTGTATTTTTGAAGCCAAAATAATGTATTTTCCAACATCAGAGCTTATTGGGGCATTAAGGAACTGGGAATCCCTAAATTGCTAACAACAGAAGGGTAAGGTTAAGGTTTAGGTTAAGATTTGAAGTAAACACCAACCCAATCTAAAAGTTGGAAGAAGATTCTTGGACTAACCCATATAAGAATCAAAATTTCCAAATTTCTGAATGCCTAATTGTAGTTTGATAGCCTTGAAATACACTGTTTCACAGTCTAAAATACAAGAATCTCCGTATTTACATGTTGTACGCTTTTCAGGAGAATTGAATTGCTCGAGGGAATTTTCCCAACCTTCGGAAGGGGTACTCCATGACACAAGCTGAGCAGCTTGCGAAATTTGTCGTACGGGCTTCCTATGACGATCTTTCCGAGGCGGCGCGCTCTCAGCTCAAAATTCGGATTTTAGATGCCCTGGGTTGTGCCATCGGGGCTCTGGATGGCCGACCGATCTCCCTCCTTAAGGCGCAGATCGAGGACTTCGATGGAAAAGGGGCAACAGGGCATTGCACTCTGATCGGCGGTGGAAAATCAGCACCAGATAGGGCTGCGCTCTATAACAGTGCATTGGTTCGCTACCTGGACTTCAACGATAGCTATCTGGCCAAGGGCGAGACCTGTCATCCCAGTGACAACTTAGGTGCTGCGCTGGCGGCCGTTGAGTATGCCAATGGAAGCGGTCGAGAACTCTTAACCGCCTTAGCGGTGGCCTACCAGGTCCAATGCCGCTTGAGCGACGCGGCACCCGTAAGGGGTAAAGGGTTTGACCACACCACACAGGGTTCCTATGCCGTCGCTGCGGGCGTGTCCAAAGCGCTGGATTTGGATGAGGTTCGTACAGCCAATGCGATTGCCATCTGTGGAACCGCCTTCAATGCCTTGCGGGTTTCCAGAACCGGAGCCCTATCTCACTGGAAAGGTCTCGCCTATCCAAATACTGCTTTTAGCTGCACCCATACCACTTTCCTGGCCATGCGGGGCATCACGGGTCCGCTGGAAGTCTTTGAAGGGAGCAAGGGTTTTATGGATACCATCGCTGGCAAGTTTGAGATCAACTGGTTGGAAGAAGATCTGAAACGGGTGACGCAGACGATCCTTAAGAGATACAATGCTGAGATTCACTCCCAGTCTGCCTTGGAAGGTGTCCTGGAACTGAAAAAGGAATATGCTTTGAGCGAAGAGGATGTAGCCCGGATTGAGATTGAGATCTTCGACGTAGCCTATCACATCATTGGCGGAGGCGAGGAGGGCGACAAAACCATTGTCCGGACAAAGGAACAGGCAGATCATAGCCTGCCGTATCTGGTTGCTGTGGCCATCTTGGATGGTCAGGTCATGCCCGAGCAGTATCGACCCGATCGGATTCAGCAAAAGGACGTTCAAGCACTTCTTCGAAAGGTCAAAGTGCAACCATCGGAGGATTATAGTCAAAGATTCCCGGATGAAATGCCATGCCGCATTGTCCTGACGCTTCGCCAAGGCCAGAGGCTCGTAAAAGAGAAGAAGGACTACGAAGGGTTTCGCACCCGCCCCATGCGCTGGGAGGCGGTGGTCGAGAAGTTTGAACGGCTGAGTACGCCCCATACTGATCGTATACAAAGGCAACAGATCGTTGAAGCCGTCGCCAACCTGGAGGCGATTCGGGTTGCCGACCTGGCGAGACTGTTGGGAGATGTTAAAGGTAAGAAAAACTGTGAGACCGTGAGGTGTAAGTGGTAAGTGGTTTTGTCTCCCACACCTAACGCCTTACCCTTCACCCCTTACGAAAGAGTCCCGACCTAGTGGGATTCGATATTCGGATTTCGCATTTTAAAACAGAGGAGGGATCAAAATGGCTCATTCTGCAATCAAAGGGAAAGAGGGAGCTTTTGGTTTTTTGAAGATGAACGACCGTCCGCCAAAACCGCGTACACGAGGAGTGACCGAGATCCGTGGCCCCTATTATACACCTATGGGAAAGCACTACCTTAATGACATATTGGAGACGATGGCAGTTTATGTGGACTCCCTCAAGTTTGCGGGTGGCTCCTTCAGCCTGATGCCGAGTGAGGCCGTCAGGGAGCTCATCAATCTCTGCCACGATCATAACGTCTTGGTCTCCACGGGTGGTTTTATTGAGTACGTCATCACCCAGGGCAAAGAGGCGGTGAGTCGTTACATCGAAGCGTGCAAGGGACTGGGGTTCGATATCATCGAAGTCTCCAGCGGCTTTATTACCATTCCCACTGACGATTGGTTGCGGTTGGTTGAGAAGGTGCAGAAGGCCGGGCTGAAGGCAAAGCCGGAGATCGGGATTCAATTCGGGGCAGGAGGTGCCAGCGCCGCCGAAGAATTGGAGGCTGAGGGAACAAGGGATCCTGAATGGGCCATTGCGCAAGGGAGGCGCTTTATTGAAGCCGGGGCATACATGATTATGATCGAATCAGAGGGGATCACTGAGAATGTGAAAGTGTGGCGCACAGATGTGCCGGCCAAAATCGTCAATGCCCTTGGCCTTGATAAAGTGATGTTCGAGGCGGCCGAACCAGAGGTTTTTGCCTGGTACATCAAGAACTATGGTCCGGAGGTAAACCTCTTTGTCGATCACAGCCAGATCGTTCAGCTCGAGTGTTTGCGTTCAGGCATCTGGGGCACGAAAAGCCTGTGGGGTCGGGTCCAAACCTACAAGGGCTAGCCAATTACGACTTACACCTTACGCCCTCACGGAACCATTAGCTTTCGGGTCCAGGCGACCAGGCTCACAAGCAATTCTCCTATCTTTTCTTTCGTCTTTGGGTCTGTTATGCGGCCGTTTTGATCAATCTTTTCCTGTGCGAAGGTTACCATCACTTCGGGCTGGTTGATTGGGAGCATGTTGAGGAAAACGAAACTCTGCCGGAGGTGATATTGCGCCCTCGCCGTTCCCAACATTCCAATCGATGCGCCCATCACCGCAACAGGTTTACCTCCGAAGGGATTATCCCCATAAGGCCGCGAGGCAGAGTCGATCGCCTTCTTTTGAACTCCTGGTATCGAGTAGTTGTATTCCGGAGTAGCGATCAGAATTGCATCTGCTCCCCTGATCCTTGCCTTGAAATCCTTCACTTTTTGGGGAGGTTGACTCTCGAGATCTTGATTAAAGGGAGGGATCCCTTCGAGGTCAAAGATCTCAAGCTCGGCATCTTTTGGGACCAATTCCATAGCGGCACGCAAGAGGGATCGATTATAGGAATCCTTCCGCAAGCTGCCCGCAAAACCGAGAATCTTAATTTTCTTTTCCATTTTTAATGAACCTCCTCTTTTCTTTTTTCATGACATTTTTTTCAACGCATCCCATATGGCTTGATAGTCTGGTTCGGTTGTAACCTCCTTAACCAATTGGATATATCGTATGACGCCCTTTTGATCGACCAGAAAGACTGCCCTCGCCAGTAACCGTAACTCCTTGATCAGCACACCATAGGCGGTGCCAAACGAAGCATCCCGGTGGTCTGACAGGGTTTGAACTTTTTCCACGCCTGCCGCGCCACACCACCGTTTCTGTGCGAATGGCAGGTCCATGCTGATCGTTAACATGGAGATCTGAGGACCCAGACGGCTGGCTTCCTCATTAAATTTCCTCGTCTCAGTATCACACACCGGAGTGTCGAGAGAGGGTACGGAAGAAATGATGCAGGTTTTGGCCCGATAGGACGAAAATCTGACGGGAGCCAGGTTGTTGTCAATAACAACGAAATCCGGCGCTGCGTCTCCAACTTTGACCTGATTTCCAGCCAGGGTGAGTGGGTTTCCCCTCATTGTTACAATCCCAGTCCGTTCATCCATTGAACTCTCCTTTCTCGTTTCAAGAATTAAGGAATTAGGGAATTAAGGGATTGAGGAATTGGGGAATTAAATCATTCTGACTAATTCCTAAATTCGCAATGCCTCAATATCCCGAATCATTACTTTTTTGAGTGCTTGACATCGTAAATACGCTTCTTGATCTGGCCGATCTCTTTGGTGACAGGAATCTCCTTGGGACAGACTTCTGTGCACCGCCACAAGGCCTGGCAACCCCATGCCCCATCTTTGTGATCCAGGAGCGCGATCCTTTCCTCCAACGCCTCATCTCTCGAATCGAAGAGATACCGGAAGGCCCGGACCAAGGCAGCGGGTCCCACATAACCCGCTGTCTCTTTCGCCTGATTGACTGGACAGGAGGCGGTACAGCAGGCGCAGAGAATGCAACGAATGGCCTCTTCAAGCAGATGTTGTTCCTCGGGAGATTGTTTTCGTTCTTCCTTAGGTGGAGACATTTTCGTGATCAAATAGGGTCTGATCGAGTGATATCTTTCAAAGAAGGGGTCGAGATCCACAATCAGGTCCTTCACCACCCCGAATACCTGAAGGGGCTCGATGAGAATCTCTTCCTTAAAATCCCTGACCAACTTCTGACAAGGCAAGCCTGCGATTCCGTTGATCCTCATCCCATCCGACCCACAGATCCCGTGACCACAGGACCATCGATAGGAAAGGGTGGGGTCCTGTTCCCACCGGATCCGGTTGAGACAATCGAGGAGCCGATCCATTGGATCCGCATCGACTTCAAACGTCTGATAATAAGGCTTCTCATCCTTTTTGGGATCATAACGAAAAATCTTCAATTTAACGATCATCAATCACCTCTGTCTAAATAAATTTAGGAAATTGAGGAATTGCGAATTGAGGAATCGGAATTGATTATTCCTAAATTCCTTAATCCCTAAGTTGTTATCAATAGACCCTCGCTTCGGGTTGGAATCGTGTTATCTTCACAGGTTTATATCTCACCTCCGGGCCTTTCGGGGTTTGAAAGACAAGGGTATGTTTCAGATAGTACCGGTCTGCTCTTTGAGGAAAATCCTCTCGAAAATGCGCCCCTCGGCTCTCCCTACGATGAAAGGCGCTCAAAAGGATCACCTCTGCGAGATCGAGCTGATGGCCCAATTCGATTGCCTCCGTTAATTCAAAGTTGAATCGCTTTCCTTTATTCCGAACCTCGATCCCTTTGTAACGCTCTTTCAGGGACCGAATCCCTTCGATCCCTTTCTTTAACCCCTCCCCATTCCGAAAGACCGAACCATAATCCATCATCAAGGATTGCATCCTTCGACGAATCTCATCAATCTTTTCTCCTGCCGGACTGCCTAATAACCCCGCAATCCTTTCGTTTGTCTCTCTCAGAAGATCGGCAGAGATGGGGCGATGCTGATACTGCGAAATCTCTTGACTCATGGTCAATCCACTCCGCCGGCCAAAGACGAGTAGATCGAGGAGGGAGTTGCAACCGAGACGGTTTGCACCGTGAATGGAGACACAGGCACATTCTCCTGCCGCAAACAGCCCTGGAGCGACCGAGCCCTTCTCATCAGTGATGACCCTTCCATCTCCATCGGTGGGAATTCCACCCATGACGTAATGACAGGTGGGCTGAACAGGAATAGGCTCATAGACAGGATCGAGGCCCAAATAAATCCTGACAAAGGAGGCGATTTCCCAGAGCCTCTCAGTTATCTTTTCCTCTCCAAGATGGGTGAGGTCGAGATGGATATAATCCTTCCCGGCGATCCCTCTCCCTTCTCGAACCTCCGTGAGGATGGCCCGAGAGACGACATCCCTCGCAGCCAAGTCTTTTGCGGTGGGAGCGTATCGCTCCATAAATCGCTCTCCCAACTTGTTCCGCAAAATGCCCCCCTCTCCTCTTGCCGCTTCGCTTACCAAAATCCCTAAAGGGTAAAGTCCTGTAGGATGAAACTGGATAAATTCCATGTCCTCAAGGGGGATACCGGATTGATAGACCAGGTTGAATATCTCCCCGGTAGTGGCAAATCCATTCGACGTGGTCTTGTAAATCCTTCCACATCCCCCTGTGGCCAGAAGAAGGGCCTTTGACTGAAGGAGATGAAGTTCACCTGTTGCAAGGTCGTAGGTTATCACTCCAACACATCTTCTCTGATCAAAGATGACGGAGAGGACGTAGTGCTCTGAATAGAATTTCACCTGATGACGTAAGCATTGGTCATAAAGCGTATCGAGGACGACCCTTCCCGTATGATCGGCAGCGTAACAGGCCCGCTTCACCGGCTTCTTGCCGTAATCCCGAGTGTGTCCCCCAAAGTTACGTTGAGCGATCTTGCCATCGGCGGTGCGACTAAAGGGAACGCCCATGTGCTCTAACTCATAGATCGCCCGAGGGGCGTCCTTCACCATAATCTCTATAACATCCTGGTCACCGAGGTAATCACTTCCCTTTATCGTATCGAAGAGATGCCATTCCCAGCGGTCTTCCTCTTCATTGCCGATGGCAGCCGTAATCCCTCCCTGGGCTGCGCCAGAATGGGAGCGCGTAGGAAAGACTTTGCTGATGACTGCCACGTCCGCCCGGCCTGCACATTCTACAGCCGCCCGAAGGCCAGCGAGCCCGGCTCCTACGATGAGGATATCGTGCTGGATGTTCATGAACCTGTCGTATCCCTTCGCCTCTAAAATACTTAGGGGAAAATGACTTTCTCAAACTGATTACCATAAAATAGCATGAGAAATCAATTAGGCAAATCCTGTATTTTGAACAAGTGAATACTGTATCTTGGTATCAATTTAGCTGTTTGGCATAACCCTCTTAAATCCCTCCCCCTTTGATCGGGGCGGGTGAGCCCTGAACCATTTAAGGTTCAAGACAGTCATTCGCCTCACGTGGTGCATGGGGTGGAGGTGGCAAGACAAGAAAATGGCTTGCTAAAGTAGTATGAAGATGTTAAATACTCTTGGGGTAAGAAAAGATGATCGCGTTCGATCTTTTTTGTTCGAATGGCCATAAATTTGAGTGCTGGTTCAAAGACAGCGCTTCCTTTGAGGAGCAGAAATCTGCGGGTGTGATCAACTGCCCCGTCTGTAATGATGATCAGGTAGAAAAAGCCTTCTCCCCTTTTGCGATAAAAAAGAATGGGGGAAAGAAAAGGGAAGAGATTGATCCCTCCCAGGCGCTTCAGCTGGTTAGCGACTATATAGAAAAGCATTTTGAAGACGTGGGAGCTGATTTTTACAAAGAAGCTCTCAAGATCCATTACGGGGAGACAGAAAAAAGGAATATTAAAGGAACGGCAACTACCGAAGAAGAAGTCATCCTAAAGGAAGAGGGGGTTCAATTCATCAAGGTTCCAATCATCAAACGCCTCTATAATTGAAGTCAACCCTTCGACTCCCCGACCTGAAGGCCGGGGTTTGCCTTCGGTTTGAGCTCAGGCCGAGGGCTCAGGGTTGATCCCGAGCGGCGTTTTTTACCCCGCCTAAAAAGGCGGGGCTGGCGCCGCCGAATGGGTTCATCCTTTCAATCAATCTCCAATCCCAAAATCCAAATTTCAAATCATTGCCGAAGCCAAATAGTCACCTAAGATATTTACCGTCCACTCGTCCTTATGAAAGCAGGACTTTTTCCAGACACAGGGTACGGAGAAGTATGTTTCTATTGCTTCGCTCTCTGCCCGAATTAATCTAAAATATCAAAACACAAGACCTGACCCTCTTGGCCCTGTTTTAGTAGCTGGAGCTGAAAAATTCTTCTTAGATCCTGGCAAGGGGAGAGCAAGTAAGACACCGGATGCCGCCCCACGTAGGTGGTATAGTTCCATTCAACCTTAACTTGTTGTTCTCAAATGTTTGAGTATGCTATAAAGGCTAAGGATTTAATATCTTCGAGGAAGCAAAGAAAATGTGGGTTGCTTCTAAATGTGCCACCGCCCGTGACCTGACGATGATTTTCATCACTGACCTTTGCCGTATGGCCTTGGAGGAAAAAGCTTTTCCAGGATAATCAAAAGGAGGTTCTCATGTATGTTTTAAACTTCGATGAAAATGTTTGTGCCACATGTCCATCGGCCGATTGTCTCTTAAAGTGCCAATACCTGAAATTTGATAGAGACGAGGCGCATGGGGAGATGATGAAGGTTGTTAGAGGGGAAAACTCCCGTGTGTTGCAAGAATGTGTAACATGTTATGCCTGCGAGGAATATTGCAAGAGAGGAAATCATCCTTTCTATCTCATCAGCGAACGTAGAGAAGAAAAGGGCATATACACTGCCCCGAGACCCATTACCAACCAATGGATTAATATGACCCAGATGCAGGGCAAGCCGATGGTCGGCAAAATTAAGGATAAAGCACTCTCTTCCTGTTTCATCCCTGCCCTGGGTGGGTTGGGTTCCGGGGAAATCTTCAAGGAGGTTGCTTCGGCTATGGTTTTCGGTGCAGAGTTCATGTGTCCTGCCGTTCACACCCATTTTGCAAAGATGTCGGTCATTAAAGAGAGGCTTCCCATCGTCATTGAAAATTTTAATCAATTGGGCGTGAAAGAGGTGATTTGTCTGCATGACGAATGTTATGGCACGTACACCTCCATTGCGTCCGCCTATGGCCTGAAAGTACCCTTTAAACCCATCTACTATATGGACTTCTTATTGGACAGGCTGAAGGAATTGAAGGACAAGATCAAGCCACTCAACATTAAGGTTGCCTACCAGCGTCCTTGCTCCAACAGACTGATCCCTGACAAACACCCTCTTGTCAAAAAAATACTGGATTTCATAGGCGTTGAGCTTCCCGGCAGAGAGTATCAAGATGAGAACTGTCTGTGTTGTGCAGACATTCTCCGGTCGATCTCTGGATACAGATTGGCGAACGACGTACAGCAGAGGAACATAGAGGACATGGTGAAAGCCGGCGCCAAGTATTGTGTATTTAACTGCCCGGCTTGTCAGTCTACGCTATCTGAAAAGGTTGCAAAGAAGGGGTTAACACCGATCCATATCATAGATTTGTGTAAGATGGCCATAGGCGAGAAGGAAAGGGAGGTGCAGTAAGATGAGCGGCATACTTAAGTCTTTAATTGAGATAGTAGGAGATAGGGGCGTTTCGAATTCACCGGAAGAACTGTGGTTTTATTCGAGAGACCCTGGGGTATTGGCGCCGCACCTGCCGGACTATGTGGTGGCGCCCGAAACGACCGAACAAGTGCAAAAGGTAGTCCAGCTGGCCAACAGGGAACGGATTCCGATCGTTCCCATGGGAAATGGCATGGCCTTGACCGGCCTCGTGATCCCATTAAAAGGCGGCATTGTCATGGATATGAAGCGGATGAACAAGATATTGGAGGTGAATGAAAAAGCCAGGTACGCCGTTGTGGAAGGGGGCACCTCCCAAGGCGTTCTCAAGGCCTACCTGCAAGATCATTATCCCCGTCTTAGGCACAGCCTTCCCGACGCACCACCCACTACGACCATTGCTGCCAACGTGGCCCTCCATGGTCAGGGTCGGCTGACCCAGCAATATGGTTTCAATTCCGATATGGTTACCGGCCTGGAAGTCGTGCTGCCCACGGGAGACATCTGCAAGATTGGCTCGCCTTCCTTAGGGCCTTACTGGTTTTCAAAAGGGCCCACGCTTCCCGATCTGTCCGGACTCTTCTTGGGTTGGCTGGGCACGACCGGCATTTTCACCAAAGTGGGTCTGAAACTCTATCCCAATAAGAAATTTAGAGATGTTGAATTATTCGTGACAGACAGGGTCGAGCTGGTTTCGGAAATTTTATACAAACTCACCCATCTTGAGATGCTGGAAGACATAAACGTCTGGTTCCAGCCGAAACCCTTAATGTTCAAGGATAACTTCCATATCACGATCTTCTTTACCGGTGATACGGAAGAGGAGATTGAGTTTAAAAGAAGGATGATCTGGGATGCGGTTCAGGAGTTTATCGATGCGAAAGACGGCGGATTCATGGGATTGCAGTTTATGAAAGAAAAGCTTCTGGAAATGCCCCACAGGGGTGTCGCGGACTTTGCCGATGTGCCCAAGGGTGGCGGCTTCGAATATTCCGGGCCCATCACTCTGGTTGAGCACTTTCCCCAGTATGCCGCCAAGGTGATCGAACTGGCCGCTAAATACAATGTCCTCTATGCCAGCTCGGCAAGAATCATATCGGGAGGCCACT
>Ga0299912_10000284_pt1 | contig 46388 bp, 52 predicted proteins | sample RVTome_2_FD_207667 | JGI IMG/M metagenome (GOLD analysis project Ga0299912, IMG submission 207667) | Soil microbial communities from uranium-contaminated site in the Upper Colorado River Basin, Wyoming, United States - RVT95D214 (version 2) ... | reverse complement strand
CAGAATCGCTTGCGCGATCTTGCAAGTGGATTATTGCTTCGCTCGGCGTCTTGGCACGTCTGAACGAAATCCAGTAAAACAAAACCCCGCCTTCGGAACAAAGACGGGGTTTGTCAGCAGCCTGAGGCGCAGGGGACTGCGCCTTTTTTGTTGGCGTGGAGTGTTGATGCCAGATCCGATTCAGAAATCCATCGGCCCCATGGGCCATGTGAATAATGGTTGGGCTTCAAGGAGGAATAATGAATGACTGGTCAGTAGTTCTGGCTACTCTGCTTGGGCCGGTGCTTGCTGTGCAAGCGCAGAAGGCCGTTGAGCGCGCGCGTGAACGTGGGTCACGGAAGTCCTGGGTTTTCCATCAACTGATGGCTACCCGTGCCGCGCGCGTTTCGTCTGAGCATGTCCAAGCATTAAACATGATTGACCTCGCCTTCTATGGCCAGAAAATTTTTGGCATTCACCGGCGCAGCAAATCTGAACAGTCCGTTATTGACGCATGGCGCGAATACCACGACCATCTGAATACAAAGGTCGACGATGATGCACTGCGGATCTGGCACATTAACGGCGACGAACTTTTCATTAATATGCTCTTCGCTATGGCAGACGATGTGGGTTATAAGTTCGATCGCGTGCAGTTGAAAAAAGGTTCATATTCGCCAATCGCACACGGCGAACTAGAAGATCAACAAAGGGCACTTCGCAAACTGGCAATTGACGTACTTGCTGGTGATACCTCACTAAAGATGGAAGTAACAAGTTTCCCCATCCACGATGAAGCCCTTAAAGCGCAGCTAGAGCTTCAATCAAAACTGTCCTCTGCCTTAGACGGTAGTGGCGCGCTTACAGTCGCTATCAAAGAGGACAGCAAAGTTGAGTGACCTGAAGGAATCACAATAGAGTAACAAAAGGGGACCACGGTTTTCATTGGATAAAAAAGGGGGGAGTGTAATGACTGGTGTGATTAGTGAGTGGATCGGGACATTGATCGTCATAGCAATTTTTACCATTTTCCCAGCGTATCTGCTCTGGAATGAATACAACATGGCAGTAGCCTTGGCTTTTTCCTCTATCTCGGCAACATCGCTGTCAATTTTCTGGAATACCAACAAGGAATCAAAAAATTAAAGGGGCTAGGCTCTGAGGTTTCCCCACGAATCATGTAGTCGGGGTCAAGTCTTTCGTCGTCATATGATTTTGAAAGATCTGATCCCGATCTTTGTGAAAGACCGGAAAATATAGGGTCACGGAAAATATAAAAATATAGGGTCAGACTCCATATTCACGCGAATTCCCAAATCCCAATTTCGGCGTATCGCGTTACGGAAAGACCCTCACCCCGATGTCGGCCAGGTAACGTCCAATCCCAACACCTGGGCGGCTTTGTTGAGGCGGTTGTCGAAGCAGCTGAATGCCACTTCGCCGGGCGCAGCCGACAGAATCTCGCAGGCGGCGGCAAGCTGTACGCTGTCGTAACCACGCAGCGCGAAGGTCTCGGCAAATTCTCCTGCCCGTTCGACCACGGACTGGGTGACTTCGACGACGAAGAAATGCGGCCAGTCGCGTGCCAGGGCTTGTCGCGCCGCGATGATCGCGGTTTCGTCGGCGGGCACTTCGCGCGCGCGGCGCGCCAGCGCTGCGCAGGCCTCGGCCCAGGCAACGCGGCAAACCGCTACCGTTTCGGCACGGGCAACCGAGGCGTGGACGGCCGGGCTGTCGGCTTCGACGATGTAGAGTTTGACCAGCGCGGACGTGTCGAGGAACAGGATCACCTGCGCGTTATCCGCGATCTTCCAGCACGATACGGGACACTGGGATTCCGCCCTTGGAGAGCACGATGTGCGCCCCCTGCGGCTTGTTGCCGTCCCATTGCGCAGCGCCTCGGGCGATCAGTTCGCCCAACGCCGGCGTGCCCGATTCGGGAACGCCGGTCACGCGTGCAACGACACGGCGGTGGGAGGTGATTTCAAGTGCGGTGCCTTGGCGGGCCTGGGCCAGATAGCGCGACAGATGGGCCTTCAATTCGCGGATGGAGACTTGCATTTGTGGTCTCTTAAATTCGTTGTGGTTAAAAAATGTAGTCTCATTCCGGGATGGGGTCAATCTCTGATTTGTTGGTGTCCGAATTTTTGGTTCGTTAGACGGCTTACTTCTTCGCCGTCTCCCGACCGCCTTACCCGTGCTACCCTCCACTCCGCCATGCGACTCCCCCAACTCCGACAACGTCTACGCGATCTGGGCGCCGCGCCCTGCCACGAGGGGCGCGTGCTGCGGGCGTGGGTTCAGGGGCGCTCGCTCGACACCAAGCGGCGGCGCGCCGAAGACTTTCTGCCCCTGGCCTTGCGCGATGATCTGCCTGGCCTCCTCGATGAACTGAGGGGCCTGGCGCGGGTGCATTCCGAGCACGCCGGCGAGGATGGCTCGGCCCGCTTGCTGGTGGCGCTGGCGGATGGCCAGACGGTTGAGAGCGTGCTGTTGCCCCGCGACGGGGTGTGTGTGTCCACCCAGGTCGGCTGTGCGGTGGGCTGCGTGTTCTGCATGACCGGCCGCGCCGGCTTGCTGCGCCAGCTCTCCAGCGCGGAGATCGTCGCGCAGGTGGTGCTGGCCCGCAGCCGTCGCCCGGTGAACAAGGTCGTGTTCATGGGCATGGGGGAGCCGGCCCACAATCTGGACAACGTGCTGGAGGCCATCGAGCTTCTTGGTCTGGAAGGCGGCATCGGTCACAAGAACCTGGTCTTCTCGACCGTCGGCGACCGGCGCGTGTTCGAGCGCCTGCCGCAGTCGACGGTGAAGCCTGCCCTGGCGCTCTCCCTGCACACCACCGATGCCGATCTGCGCCGACGTCTGCTGCCGAAGGCGCCCGACATCGCACCGGCCGAACTGGTCGAGCTGGGCGAGGCCTACGCCCGCCGCACCGGCTATCCGATCCAGTACCAGTGGACGCTGCTCGAAGGGATCAACGACACCGAGGCCGAGCTGGAAGGGATTGCGCGACTGCTGGCCGGCAAATACGCGGTGATGAACCTGATTCCCTACAACAGCGTCGAGGGCGTCGACGGCTTCGACTTCCGCCGCCCGAGCTGGGAGCGGGCGGCCGAGATGGCGCGCAGCCTGCACCGGCGCGGCGTCCTCACCAAGCTGCGCCACTCCGCGGGGCAGGATGTGGAGGGTGGCTGCGGACAGTTGCGGGCGCGGGCGCTGGGCGTTGCGGCAAGCAGCTGAATGCGTCGACAATAGGGCGTCCGAAAAAGCCGGGTCAGTTCAAGCCGACCACTCTGGCGCCACTTTTGATGTCATGCGTTTCCGCTCGGGGGATACACCATGAAGAACGAAGAATTGGATCAATTGATCAGTCGTCTTGAGGTGATGGCCAAAGACCATCCCGCCCGATATACCTTTTACGTCATAAGTATTGCGCTACTTGGGTTTGCGATACTGGGCGTGGCGATTATCTCTTCATTGCTGTCAGTGTTTTTGTTGGTCGGGTTGGCGTTGCTGGTTATCGCAACGGGAGGGAAAGCGCTGATCCTGGTCGCCAAGCTGGGCAAGCTGCTGATTCTTCTTGCGCTGCCTGCCTGGGCAATGATCAGGAGTTCGTTTTCACTTCTGTTCACCCGCTTTCCCAGCCCCACTGGCAGGGAGCTCAAGCCGGCAGAGGCTCCCCCGCTGTTTGCGCGCTTGAATGAGATCAGGAAGCGGCTGAAGGGACCCCGTATCCATCATGTCCTGCTTACGGATGAACTCAATGCGGCGATTGTCCAGCACCCCCGCTTCGGTTTGCTGGGCTGGGAAAAGAACTATCTGATTTTGGGCTTGCCTCTGCTGCAGACGCTGAGCGAGGAGGAAGCGCTTGCCGTGGTTGCGCACGAGTATGGGCATCTTTCTGGCCGTCATGGCCGCTTGGGTGGATTCATTTACCGCTTCCGGAGTGCTTGGGGAAGATTGCAGTTTCTCTCCGAACAATGGAACGATTGGGGCTCGCGTTTGATCGCCCGGCTTTTCCGGTGGTATGCGCCGTATTTCAATGCGTACACGTTTGTGTTTGCGCGCCAGAACGAATATATCGCGGACCAATGTGCGGTGGAGATCGTTGGTCAACGCAATGCCGCCAGCGCGCTGATGAAGATAAGCGTGGCCTCGCTGTTCGAGAACGAGAAATTCTGGCCTTCCATTGACCGGCGTGTTGTCGAGGAACCTGAACCCATCAAAAAACGCAGTGCGCTATGGCGAGAGGCGCTTCAATCGGAGCTTGATCTGGAAACCCGCAGTCGCTACGTGGAAACCGCAGGCCAGCGCAAGACCGATCATTTCGATACGCATCCCGCGCTCAATGAGAGGCTGTCGGCAGTAGGCTTGTCTGTGGGTAATCTGGACAGCCAGCATCTTGATGTGCCTGCTGTTTCGGCAGCGATGAACTGGCTGGGCAATCATCTGGAATCCATTCAATCCGAGTTTGATCGCGCGTGGGAAGAAAATGTCGCCGATCAATGGCGCAACCGCCATGCCTATCTGCAAGAGCGCAAGGAACGGTTGGCTGTGCTGGACGCCCAGGCGTCGCTCACGACAGACGAACAATGGGAATACATCACGCTGCTGGGCGAATTGAGCCCGGGCGATGATCAACTTCCACGCATCAATGCGTTGATCACTGAAGTTCCAAATCACCTATCTGCACTTTATCGCCGGGGTATGCTGCTGCTGGAAAAGGGTGACGAAGCGGGCATTGGCGATCTGGAAAGCGTCATGCAGACGGATCAGGATGCGATCCTTCCTGCTTGCGAGGCAGCGTGGCGATATTATCTCGACCGCTCGCCCGAGAAGGCCGAGCACTATCGGGTACGCTGGCAGGAGCGGTCTGACTATGTTGAAGGTGTGCAAGCCGAACTGAAAACCTTGCCGCCCAATGCCAATATTGCGCCGGCGGTGCTGGATGAGGCAGTGCTGGAAGATATCCGCGCAGTCCTGCGCACGCAGGAAAAACATGTCACCCGAGCTTATTTGTTCCAGCGCGTCCTGAAGTCAGACCCTGCTGTGAAGGACTTCGTATTGGGTTTTGAGACAAGTTTTCTGACGATGGGGGACAAAGGCCCGGAGGTAATCAAAAAGTTGATTGATCAACAATTTCCTTTCCCCGTATTCATCGTCCATTTGAAAACCAAGCCGTACAACAAATTCAAAAAACACATCAAGCGTTTGAAGATCGCGCCTTTCTACACCAAAGGAAACTGAGGTGCGCAAGATCGGGTTAAAGTCGCCTGTGCCGCGAAAAGCCGCTACAAACCGAATTGCACAGCAAATTGGCGATACTGGTCAGGCGTGTCGAACAGCTGGCTCGCTGGCAACCGCATGATCCACTTGTGGTTACTTTCGATCTCCTGGAGATAGCTTTTCCAATCAGCCTCGATTTCCTTGAGAGGCTTTCCGAACGCCGCTTCCAGGTGCGTGCGAAAACCACGCCGATCATTTGCCTGCACCAGTTCCAGGAATGTCTTCAGCTTGCCGCGCTGGCTCAGGTACACCGTCACCAGACGCTTTTCGGACGTGTCCTCTGAGCCATTCACAATGCGGTCCAATTTCAGGTGCTTCAATTTGGGACCCAGTTTTTCGATGCGCCAGGGATTCTGGTATCCCCATTGCACGTGCAGCCGCCCATTCTGGACATGGCCGTAGAATTTTTCGAAGAACGCGGGGATGCCTTCTATTGCCCAGGCCGGCCGGTCCGGCAGGCTTTCCTCCATCAGGGGGTGCATGATCTCGTGGGTAAACGTACCGAGCCCGGAGCCGTCATAGGTGACAAAGAGAGCTGCTTCCGGAAGGTATATGCCATATTCGGGGGGCATCTGCACGCCGAGTGCGTTGCGTAGAAAATGTTTGAAGCTTCCCTTGTCCTCCAGCACGATGGCCTGAATCGGAAACCGCGTCTTCACGCGGAAAAAATCCTGCTCGACCAGTTCGACGAACATATCCGAGAACGCTGCGTAGAGCGTCAATCGTTGCGCTGGAAGATCGCCATGAAACTGGAAATATTTCGCGCCAGCGTGGTTTGCGAACCTTGACGCAAGGGTCTGGGTGTAGGCCGGAACCGGCCTGGCTTCAAACGCAGCCGCGGGGAATGCAGCGCCAGATATTGCCAGAGCGAGAAGCACTGAAAACAGCCTGCGAATCATTTCACGCCTCCAACTAGAGAAGTGTCAGCGGTCTATCCGCTGTGATGACGGGACAAACACTGTGGGCTGGCCCATGTTACAGAACTTACGGTATGAGGTCTTAAACTGGGTAGGAAGAATTAAAGGGGCCAGGGTGAACTGATTCCACGCTATGTGGAGCCGCCGCTTCAAGTGGGCGATCTGGTCGAAATCGCTGCGCTCCGATCCGCGGCAGCGTTGGCGAAGCTGATGAAATAAGCGAGAAGCTGCCGGCCCCCATTGCCCCTCACGCAGTGCTCACACCGCGCAGTCGCGGCAAGTATGTTTGTTCTATTGCGCTGCGGCAGCGCAGGATTACAGTTTTTCGTCTCGACCACATAACAAATCGCGGCAGTCGGGGCGACACACCAGTGGTGTTGCGGAGAAATCGTATCGTCATAACCGAGGAGGATGACCATGATTACCCGTACCGCTGCGCTTCTTGCATTTCTGGCATCGCTTGGGCCGACGGCCGCGAGCGCTGTCGTAATCACGTACACCGACGAGACGGCGTATCTCGCCCAGCTCGGCGCGCTGGGCCTTGAACACTGGTCCGAGAATTTCGAAGGGGCGGCGTGGGACGGGGTGCGCACCACCGTTGACTTTACTGGCCATCGCGATTATCACGTCGCCGCGGCCGTGACGAACCTGGGCATTACCTGGCAGGGCCCGAGCTATATGTCGCCGCTCTCCACTTCGCCGCGTTTTCACCTGTTGCCGGGTGAGGACAGCGCGGGTTGGGCGGCGAACAAATGGGGTCTCGTCGCCGTCACGCGGCGCTCGGAAGTCGATGCGTTCAAGGGCACCTCGGCCAACACGCTTTACGGCATCGGCGGCTGGTTTGACACATTGTCGGGATACAAATACGACGAGGACAGCGCAAGCTATATTCCGGCGGGTCACATGTTCGTGAGCTTGAACGGCAGTTTGGCGGCAAACGATTTCGGCGCGGGGGGTGACACCGATCCCAACAAGCTGATCAATGCGATTACCTCCAATACGCCGCCGCGGTTTTTCGGCATCATCGACACGGACGGCTTCAACTCGTTCAACTTTTTTCCGATCAGTTGACGGTGACGGAAACCGGCGGCTTTCCGGGCGAGACCTCGGAGCCCGGGTTCTATGCGCCGATTGTCTATGCCGACAATTTCACGTTCGCCGCGGCACAAGCCGTATCCGAGCCCGGGCCCGTACCCGCAACCGTACCCGAGCCCAGCACCTGGGCATCGATGGCAACGGGCCTGGTGCTCCTCCTGGGTATGCGACGCAACCGACGCACTAAACTGCCCGCCGATGGCGTGCAGGCCAAGGTCGAATTGGTTCCGCAGGGGCAATAGGGGCAGACGACGGTTGGACAATAGGGGGTAGGCATGAGAATCGCCGGAAAGATCGGTCCGCCCCCCATCCGAACTACGCTATCGCATCAGAATAATTGGGGCGCCGACCTCGGGACCATGCCAAGGGGGCGATGCGGCGGCGTCCCAAAGGCGCTTGCACACCTCAGGCAACACCATTGGCAAAGGTATCAGACCCCGTCCACCTGGCCTGTCCGCCATTGTTCGTCGGTGACTGATGCTTGTTCGAGTTTAGGCAGTTCATTTATTGCCCTTTCAACAAGTGAAAGGCAGCAGTCGCCGTCGCAGTTTGCATGCCGGGTAGCGCTGAGGTAGATATGAACATAACCGGCATTCGTTTTTATTGATCGACATGAGCACCAACACCGTCCGCGCCCGACTGGCCTTCTCGTTCAAGGGCGAAACTTACGAACTCGATTCCGTGATCGACCTGGATCGCCGTGGCGGCGAGTCTGGCGAGGCGCCGGATTTCCACCAGCTCCTTGCCAAGGCGGCCGGGATCGATCCCTATTCCTATCTGCACGAGGTGCTGGAGTCGCACGAGATCGCGTTCTCGGATGCCACGGGGGTGGCGGCGCGAAGCTGCCGCGATGGCGGGTTCGACTGGGCGCAATTCGAGCAGTACCGGCGCGAGGAACAGGACTGGCCGGCTGTGAGGGCGATCGCGGAACGCGTTCTGGCGACGCGCGACTGGGAGGCGGCGCCGGATCTGAAGGCGGCCTTGCTGGCAGCGTATCGCGCCGGGAAGGCGAGCGCGCTGTAGATATTCCAATGCAAACAAAGGGAGCACCCGGCATGAAACCTATCCTGATTCTGCTTGCCCTGTTTCTGGCATGGCCGGCTTCTGCCGGCGTCTATAAATGGACGGACGCGCAAGGCCGTGTCCAATACAGCGATTCGCCGCCCCCCGCGGCCAAGACCACGCAGCTCAGGCTGCAAACCTATACCGGCCCGGTCGAGGTCAGCCGGGCAATCGGAGCGGACAGCGGCGTGACGATCTACACGACCGAATGGTGCGGGGTGTGCCAGCGTGCCAAAGCGTTCTTCAAGCAGAACGGCGTGCCTTTCCGCGAATGGGACGTGGAAAAAACGGAGTACGGTGCGATCAAATTCAAGCAGCTGGGCGGCAGCGGCGTGCCGGTGATCACCGTCGGCTCGGAAAAAATGATGGGCTTCGACGCCAGCCGCTTCATGGCCTTGTGGAAAAACACCCAAAGCAAGCAATGATCGCCCCTTCCCAATGAGGCGGGTCGATGATCCCGAAACTGGACATTCCGGACGGACTGAGCAGGGATGCGGCCGAGCGGCTGCAGGCCGATCTCGCGGCGCGGGTGGTCTTGCAGGACCGGTTCGGCCGGATCGATACGGTCGCCGGGCTCGATGTCGCCTACGACAGGCAGGGCAAACGTGCGACGGCTGCGATCGCCGTTGTGCGGGCGGGCGACTTGAGCGTGGTGGAGACGAGGACGCTGGACACCGCCATCCGCTTTCCCTACATCCCCGGCCTGCTGTCGTTCAGGGAACTGCCTGCGATCTGTGCGCTGCTGCAGCAGGTGACGGTGATCCCCGACCTGCTGATTTGCGACGGGCAGGGCATTGCGCATCCGCGCCGCTTCGGGCTGGCCTGCCATCTCGGCGTGATGTTCGACGTGCCGGCGATCGGCTGTGCGAAAACCCCGCTACTCGGCGCCGTCCGCGAGCCCGGCCTGGCAAGGGGCGATGCCGCCACCCTGCTGGACCGTGGCGATACCGTCGGCTGCGCATTGCGCACGCGCAGCGGCGTCAAGCCGGTCTACGTTTCCCCGGGGCACAGGATTTCGGTTGCCAGCGCGTGCGAATGGGTTCTGAAGCTCGCTCCGCGCTTCCGGCTGCCGGAGCCGCTGCGCCTCGCCGACCAGGCGGCCCGCAAGGCTCAAGCCGCCCGGCTTGCCCGCGTCCCGGGAACTAAGCGGAAAGCCGCAGGCGGTTTCTACCCCGCTAATCTTCTTGGGCGCCTTTCGGGCCTTTATTCCAGAAGCATGGTGACGCGATCCCGGCCTCCGGACTTGGACGCGTACATGGCCTCGTCTGCGCGTGACAGCACTTCCGCCATGCCCTCGCCGGAATGGGCGACGGTTACGCCGAAGCTGGCAGTCAGACTGAGGTCGGGATTGTCGAAGCGGATGCGTTTGGTCGCTTCGCGCAGGCGTTCTGCCAGGGCGACCGCCTCCTCGATCCCGGTGTAGGGCAGCAGCACCACAAATTCTTCTCCGCCATAGCGCGCCAGGAAGTCGCTGCTGCGGAGCGTGTCCCTGAGCCGGTCGGCAAACGCTTTGAGCACGGCGTCGCCCATGGCATGCCCATACTGATCGTTGACCTGCTTGAAAGAGTCGATGTCGGTCATGATGACGGACAGGGTCTGGTCGTAGCGCGCCTGGCGGGCCAGCTCCATCGAGAGTCTTCCATCCAGGTGCCGGCGGTTGGCAACGCCGGTGAGCGGGTCGGTCAGCATCAGCTCGCGGATGTGCGTCTCGCTTTGCTGCAACCGCCGATAGGCGGATTCGCGATCCTTGACGAAGTAATACAACATCAGTCCGATCAGGATGAATCCGCAGCCGGTATTCATGAGGAAGTACAGGGTGTTGAGCCCGGCTGGCATGGGGCGCGCATGGGCGGCAAAGGTCTGGTCCAATGCGGCGGAGACAAGGAGCAGGCCGAGAAAGGCCAGCATCCAGCGGGATGCCGCCTTCAGGTCGAAAAAAAACAGGGCGGCCAGCGGCGCGAAAAAGGCCCAGATCATCACCACGCTGCCGTTGGCGAAGCCGCCCAGGCTCCACATCAGCAGGAACGGCAGCAACAGAATGAGCAACTGCTGGCTGAAGCAGAAGAAGGCGAAGCGTTTGGTCTTGAAAAAATGCAGGGTGCTGCTGAGGGAGATAACGGTATAGCTGAGCGGGATGGCGCCGGACAGCGAGTAGCCGCTGTAGAGGTAGAGGCCGCCCCAGAATATGGCCAGGAAGGCAATGCCGCTGGAGACGATGGTCATCACCGCCTTCTTCAGGCGCAGGTCTTCCGAGTCGCTGGGGGAAACGCCCATCGCGGGCCAGCGCCGGAGCAAGCCTTGTGGCGATATCTCTGTCATGCGGTGGCTATTTCTGACCCGGGCCGAAAAGGATTGGCGACTCTATCGCTTATATCGGTATCCGATCACGAACTGAATGACATTAAATAACCAGAGACCACATGATAGATGTGGCAATTGGCGTGCGGCAGGCAGGATAGCGGGGCAAAGCACCCAAAGCAAGCGATGCCCCCCTCATGCGCTACCCGGATTTCTGCATGGTTATTCGGCAAGGTCGAATGCCATGCGGCGTTCAGGAACCTGGAACCCACGCGACTCAAATACGAGCTTTCCGCCTGAATAGCCAGAGACAAAGTACCAGGATGGTCATGGCTTGTTTCCTTCTGGAACCGTGTTAAGTCACACCCGGAATGGGTCAACGCGAGTGCTGCCGACGTCGGACGTAGGCGAGGGCGCCGATTCCCGGCAGGGCCAGGGAAGAGGGCGCCGGAACCGTGACGGGGGCGTAGGGTTCCGGACGAACCCCAATGGGTAAACACTGGGCAGGGCGGGTTTATTCCAGCCGCTTGCGGTATATGCCTCAACGCCCCGAGAAATCGCGCAGAATGGTCCTGAGATCGCGTTGCCAGGTATCTACCAGCCTGGCAGTTCCAGGATCGGGAAACATGTCCTTCCAGCTTTCCAGGTCGTCGCTGCTCACCAGCGTGTCCTTGCCTTCCACGATCAGGGAGAGTCTGAGGGGGAGAACGCTCAGGAGTCTGGGGTTGATTTTCATGGCCTGATCCATGGTCGAGGATTTTCCGATAAACAAGATGCGGATGCCGGGGTCGGGGTAGCCGCGTTTGACCAGGGCTTGATCGATCGGCTGCACTTTCACCACTTGATAGCCGCTGTTTTGCGCTGCGGCAGTCACTACATCGATGGCAACCGGCAAGTCCATCGTCCGCGCGGCGGTCAGCGGGGCGGCATGCGCCAGCGTTCCTCCAGAAAGCACCAAAAGTGCGCACGCGAGCTTCGTCATAGTGCGGCCTCCTTCATGATTGCCAGGTAGTCCTGCTTCACCTTTTCGCAGTGTTCATGCAGGCGATAGTTTCCCATGCGATTCGATACCCAGAGCGGATTGACGGCCATCAGCGCCACGCCCGTGCCCGTTTCAAGCAGGGTAATCCGGCAAGGCAGAAACTCGGCAGTGCGGGTATCGAGTGCCAAGGCCTGGCTCATGAGATCAAAGTTGCAAAAGTAGATGATGCGGACGGATCTCGTCTCCAGGCCCGCCGGCACCAGGCGGCTGTCGATCGACTGCTGACGAACGAAGGTGTAGTTGTGGTTGCCGATGGCCTGGACCAGCAGCTCGCTTGCCTGCTCGATGTTTTTGCCACTGAGGAAAACGTTGAGCAGGGGTTCCTCATTCTGTGCCGTTGCCGGCGTGGCCAGAAGCAGGCCAAACCAGAAGAACAGCACCATCAGCCAGGGCGGATATTTGGACATGTTTTACCCCTTAAGGCATAACATTCAGCCCAATCCATGCAATAAACGTTCCCGTTTCTCCGCTGACAAATAGCAACAAATAGGGACAGTTCAGACAGCTTTTTAAATATCGAGCGCTGACGCCGGTCCCCTGGCTGACCGGCTTCAGGCGTGGACCGGTTCGGTCGCCGTCGGGGTGACTTCGCTGGTCAGCTCCTCGGTCCAGGCAAGCGATTGCAGCTGGGCAAGGTTGACCTCTTCGGGGCTGGAGTCGATATCGCCGGCGTAGCGGGCGATCTGCGAGGTTTCCTTGCCCACCAGCGCTCCTCGGAAGACTTGTTTATGTATTTGTCGGCAGGAGCATATCAGTTCATTTCCAGCTGCGCTGCCAGCCCTGTCTACGAATGTACGATTGATTTTTTATGGGGTTCGCGGCAGGATGCCTAAAAATAGTGGGCTTCACAGCCACCACAATAAAAATCCATAAAAATATTTATAACAAACTTTGAATGAGAGCCGTACGGTGAGCGAAGACCTGAACACCGTCAATCCGCATTATCTTGATCGGGCCATCGATTTAGGCGAGCGCTACGAGGTTTGCGCAAGCGAGGATATCTACGACGCCAACGGCATGAAGCTGCTGGCGAAGGGCGCCACGCTCACGCCAGCCATGCAGGAAAGGCTGATCCGCCACAAGCTGCACAAGCCGCTGGAAACCAGCCTGAGCGTGGTCGATGGCGTGACCATTGAGGTGGTTCTGGACGTTGCCAGGCAACTGTTCGACGAGTCGCCGCCCTTGCAGGCCTGCGCGGACCCGGCATCGGCAAAAGCCGCGCCGCTCGAGGTGCTGGCCCGGATCGGTCTCAACAACAGCATGACGACGCTGTTGACCATGTCATACAAGAGTGAGGGCCAGCGCCACTTCAAGCACACCGTCCTGGTCGGCCTGATCGCCACCATGCTTGCCATGCGCGCCAGGCTCTCCCACGATGAAGTGCTCGCCGTCGCGCATGCAGGCTTGCTGCACGACATCGGCGAAATGTATCTCGATCCGGCCTATCTGCAATCCGGTTCTCATCTCAAGCCGGAGGAATGGAAGCATATCGTGGTGCATCCGAAGGTGGGGCAATTGGTGCTCACGGAAATGACCCCCTACCCGGTCAAGGTGGCCAAAGCGGTGGGGGAACACCATGAGCGCCTCGACGGAAGCGGCTATCCGCACCGCTTCGCAAACAAGCAGATCAGCCGCGAGGGGAGCATCGTCGCCACAGCCGAAACCCTGGGCGGAATCTTCATGCGCCCCGACAACCCTCTCCAGCGTGCCTTTCTCGCCCTGAAAATCATCCCCGGCGAGTTCGCGCAGGAGATCGTTTCCATCGTCAGCTCCATCGCACAGTCTGCACCCGATGGATTGGCCGCGGAAAATATCAGGTCGCTGGCGGATCAAACACCGCGCCTGAAAACCCTGCATCAAAAACTGGAGAGTGCCCTTGCTCAGTGCGACGCGATTGCCGTGTCCCCCTTGGCGAACAAGAAATCAGCGCTGGATGCGCAGCAGCGCGTGTCAGACCGCATCGAGGTGATCAAGCGCTCGCTCGCATCGAGCGGTGTGGGGACTTGCCTGCTGGAACCGCAGCGGGTTATCGAGGACGACATGCGACCTGAAATCCTGCTGGAGCTGGAGGTCGTTTCCTGGGAACTGGAATGGCGTCTGCGCGATATCGCCCGCGACCTGGTTTTGCACTTCCCCAGACAGGATGAGGAAATCAGCACCTTGTTTGGGGAGTTGATCGAAACGCTGGATAAGCTCGACTAGACCGATACCAGATCAAAGGGGCTCGGCCCGATTGGTTTTCAGGGCGCCGAACAACTGATGTGCTGGCAGCATCAAAAAATATTGGGAGGAGCCGCACCATGAAAACCCTCGATGAACGGCTGGCGCAAGTCGAAGCGCGGCTTGATCGGATTGAGCAACTGCTTCCGGCCATGCCGGTGGCTCGCGGCGCAGACGCAGACACACCCGCCCAGGTCGCCGAGGCCGTTGCAATGGAACCCAAACGGGTGTCCCCCCTGACCGTCATCGCGCCGTCGCCGGCGCGGAAGACGACTGATCCAGGCTACGGCAGCGCCAGCGCGAGCAGCACGCTGTCGGTGACCCAGATACTCGGCTGGACCGGGGCAACGGCGTTGGTGCTGGCGGTGGCCTATCTGATCCGACTCGCGCTCGACGCGGGCTGGCTGACGCCGGAGCGGCAACTGGGGCTGGCGGTGCTCTCCGGGTTTGCGCTGATCGGCGCGGGACTCAAGCTGCGGGCGGCCGACCGCCAGTACGCGAGCCTGCTGCCGGCCGGCGGCCTGGTGGTGCTGTTCCTGTCGATCTACGGGGCGCACCTCTACTACCACTTCATCGGTGCGCCGATGGCGGCGGGCGCGGTGATCCTCACCTGCCTCGCCGCGCTGTGGCTGGGCCGGCTTTTCGAGAGCGAGCTGTACGGCCTGTTCGCGGTGGTGGGTTCCTACTCGGCGCCGTTCCTGCTGCACACGCTGGCCGGCTCGGTGACCGATCTGGTGATTTATTTCTCGGCCTGGAGCGTGCTGTTCTGCATCTATTCGATCTGGATCGGCAATCGCCGCGCCTATCTGTTGGCCGCCTATATGGCGCTGCTGGGGTTTCACTATCTGTGGCAGCGGATGGCGCCGGGCGAATGGCAGGCGGCCTTCGCTTTCCAGGCGATCCAGTTCGCGATTTTCCTCGGCGGCGCGATCGTCTTTTCCGTTCGCAACCAGCGCCCGATGAGCCGTGACGAAGCCACCGCCCACCTGCCGCTGCTGCTGATTTTTTACGCGCTGCAGTATGGGCTGCTGAACGAGCAGCTGCCGGCGCTGGCGCCGTGGATTGCGCTGGGCAGCGCGGGCGTGTTGCTGCTGGCTTATCTGGTTGCGAAACGGACGCTGGGCCAGGCGCTGGAATCGAGCGCGGTGCTGGTGGGGGCGTATGCGGCGCTGGCGCTGTTTCATGCCGGCTATATGGAGTTGCTGCCGGATGCCTTCGCGCCCTGGGTCGCCTTGCTGCTGCTGCCCGCGGTGGGCCTCTACTTCCGCGCCCGCGGCGGGGCGGCCTCGGTGAGCTGGCCGATCCGCGCGCTGGTCGCGATCGTCTTCGCCATCAACTACCAGCGCGTGGTCACCGGCATGAACGTCAATGCGGTTCCCCTGCACGACGTGTTGGCGCTGCTCTACGCGGCCGAGCTGTATGTCGCCTATGTCCTGGCGCGGCGCCTGCCTGCGCTGGACAGTCTGGCCACGCCGGCCCTGTATGTCGGCCATGTGGCCCTGATGAGCGCGGCGGTGCAGATCTTCGACGGCCAGCTGGTCGTCTCTTTCGCCTGGGGCGCCATCGCGCTGGCGTGCCTGGCGCTGGCCTTCAAAACCAGCGACAAGGTGCTCGGCAAGTCCTCCCTGCTCATCTTCGCCGCCTCCGCCGCCAAGGTCATGCTGTTCGACCTTTCCAGCGCCACCCCGCTGGTGCGGATCGGCCTCCTGGTGATCCTCGGCGTGACGCTGTACGTGGGGGGATGGATGTACCGCAAGGTCGACCTGATCGACGCGAAGCCTGCGGCAGGCTGAATCGATAAAGGGCGCGGCGCTTTCCGCACCGAAGGCGGCAGGGGCGTGCCCCCTGCCGGATGACATCAAGGTTTGACTTCGGCAGGCGGGGTGCTTGCTGCAACTGCGGAAACCGTACTTGCCGCCGCTTGTGACTCAGCTTCTTTGGCCTTGTCGGCGGGGGGCGCATCAACGCTGATTTTTTCGCCCATCAATACGGTGATCATGGTGGGGTAGTCATACGCTGCGCCCGTTGCAACGTCGACCCCCGCGCCAATCACGCCGCCAAAAATGATGTTGCCGAATGCCATGGCCTTGGTGGACGACTTCACACTTGCCAGCCCCGGCTCCTGATTTTCTTTTTCACAATTGACCAGCAGGTCTTCGAAGCTGCGGCTGACCGTCACCGAACCCGGGCTGGTAACAAACCAGGTGCCTTTGTTGTTGGTCAGTTTGCAATTCGCACTCGTGACCGCCTGACCCTGTTTGCTGCGCGTTTCCACCGAGACGCTCTGGTTGTGGCCAGAGACGATCGAAGCGCAGCCCGAGCCCAGCATGCTGACAGACAGCAAGACAACAACATTAATTCTGTTCACTTCTTCTCTCCCTGAATACCCTTCGAATAAGGGCTGGGGGATTCTAGCCGTTAAAAGTCAGTTGGCTGAGAATAAGTGGAGCAGAGGTGATTGGGACGACAGAAAGGAGGGCCGAGGTGAACGGGGTTTCTGCGCATTGTGATTTCAGCCCGTCCCTCGCCGCCGGCGTATTTGCAAGCAGGCATTACCGATCACGGTAGTCGCGATCAAGATCCCGGTCCCGGTCGCGTCGATCTTTGTACCTGATCTCCCTGGGATAGCGATCCCTGGGGAGCTCTTTCCAGGGCCCCGTTCTCGCGCGTGAGTAGCTCCAGCGATGATCGTGGTCGTGGTAGTAGTAGTAAAAACCGCTGTGAAAGTAGTAGGGCTCTACGCCCAATTCCACGATCACGGGCAGCGCGGGGGCCACAACATAGTCAGGGCCTGCGGGGACCACGTAGCACGCGGTGGGCAGAAGCGCTCCAAGGAGTGCGACATAGGGCAGCCTGCGCATTTTCATTCTCCTGGTTAGGCATCCCGAATGCGATGCCGGCTTCCCCCGCGACCCGCGGGGCTTCATCGCCATCATCACGGCGGCGCAAACATCGAGAACGCGGGGTGTTCCATTGCGCCAGCGCGGCTGGATGGGCCTCACAAGCGCCCGGATGCAAGACGAACGCTTGCAGGTATGTAAACTTTAAAAAGTAGCCCAAACAGATTGAACATCAAGGCTGACACGTCCTATGAAAAACGGGGTGCGTCTGCGAGGGCGGCATCGGCCTGTTCCAGATGCTGGGCCTGGGGCTGCTTCTGCTGTTTGTGGTGTTCCTGCTGATCGTCGTGGTCAGGAGCCTGTTCGCGTCTGCCTGATCCCTTCTGCGCGCTCCCTCGGTTCCGCGCACCCGGCCGGGTCATCAGAACCAGAACGACGTGTCCTTCGTCAGGAACTCGTCGTGCGGCATGTAGTGCGAGCCGTCGCAGGAAAAGGTTGCGCTCACCATGCCGTTGAAAATGTTGATCGAGGCCACGCGCAGATAGATCGTGGGATCGGTCAGGCGCAAGACCTTCAGGTTGTTCAGGATGCGGCCGATCTCGTCCGGCGCGATCGACGCGTCGGGCGGATAGGTGCGCGGCGGATAGATCAGGCAGATGTCCGGGTCGCTCAGGGTCTCGTGATCCAGAATGCGATAGCGCAAGGGATCGTCCAGCGTCCAGATGGTGGCGAGGCTGCTGGAAAAATGGATCTGGCATTGAAACACGCCGCGCTCGGTCAGCAGTTCCTCCAGGATGGACAGCGCCTGCTCCAGATTGCCATCCATCCGACTTTCCACCCGGCTTTGCTGAAACACCGTGCCGCGGATCGCCGGATCGCCCTTCACCTGGCGCCAGTTGTCCGGCTCTTCGTAGAGTTCGGACGTCACCGGCAGATTGCGCAAATCGAAGTTGGCCCCGAGATAACCCACCACCAGCGAATCCCGGTGCACCACCTGGAGCGCGGTGAGCGAAGGCCGGTGTTCGTTCTGCCCGATGTAGGCATCCGAGAGCAGAAACCCCCAGACCGGCACCGCCTCCTGCATATACGGGCGCTGCGAACGGTCGCTCCCGACATGCTCGGGCACGATTCCCATTGGGCCGACGTTGTTGCAGATCTGTATCCCGTTCATGTCCACGCAGTACAGGGTCGAGCAATGCGGAATACTGGAGAAGTGCGCCATGAGAACCGCATCCAGCGCATCGCAATCGCCCCATGCCGGCGCGCAATGCTCGGCCAGTTGCCCCAGCGGCTCCCGCAGCATGCGCGCCAGTTCCTCGCGCTGCTGGTGGATGCTGTCTTTCCATGAACGCTTCATGGTGTCTCCATCATGCCCGCACCCACACTTCCGCCCTGGACGCCTCGCGGCGGCAGGGCGCTGGAGAGTGCTTCAACGCGTACCCGGGCGTTTGGCCTTTGCGCCCGCCTCGCCGGCGGCCTGGCGTTCGGACGCGGTCGATTGCTCCAGCCCGAAGTCGTTCGCACCCATGCGCTCGGCGGCCGTGGCGGCAATGGCGAAGCCGGCGCCGGCCGTTGTGGATCTTCTGGGCATTTCGCATCATCTTCGATACTCCTTCTGTGCAGGGTCTGGATGGACGGCTGCCATTGCGACCAGCCGACCCAGGTATTGCACAGCACAGCCCATGCCAAGACAGGATAGCCATTGTTTTTTAAGGATTTGTGCGCAGCTTCCGGCTGCGGATGGCCTTCGTTTCGTCGCCTCCAGACGACACAAAAGCGGGCTTCAGCGGCAAGCCGATGTAAAACAAAGGCATTTTCTGTCCTTTAACGGAGACAGGGAGGGCGCGTGAGCGCTGGGCGCTTGCCGACCTTCGGAAGTGAGTCAGGTTGACCGTGACTTTTTCGAAGCGCAGTGAAAGCAGGGGTATGGGGCGATGAAGTCATCGCCCTGGTTACAGGTGTCGCTGTGGAAGGCGGTGAGGGGACCCCGAGATTGAAGCGCTTGTCACGGTCCAGAGGCCACAACAAACCGGCGGCGGCATACACCGCCGCCCAAGCGCTGAAGCGCAGCGGGCGGCTTCAGCCCGCGTGGCTTCAGGTGCGGCGCTGTTCGACGGGCTTGCCGCGCCGCCTGCGATTCACTTGTCTGCCGGCGGAACGGCCGTCTCCGCGCCTGAGGGCGTCTCAGCCGGGGGCGTCTCGGTGGACGCTGCCTTTTTTTGCTCTTTTTCGGCCTTCTTTTTCTTCTTTTCCATCTCGCGTTGTCGCTTTTCGTACTGGTAGTTCGGTTTCAATCCGGGGCTCCTTCTTTAATGGTTGAACCCAGACGATACCCGATCCGGAGGACTTCAAGTGGGCCGGATCGGGCCACGGTTTGCGAATGGGACAACGGGGAGCGTCCCGAGCGGGCGGCAGCCCAGCGTAATGGCCGGTCCGGCTTCCATTGCGGAAGCCTGGGCCGGCCACTTGCAGCAGGGTTCGGGTGGCAGGGCGGTTCAGGGATTGATGAAGAAGCGCGCTTTTTCGATGTTCGATGCGAGGCCGAAGGCTTTGAGATCGCGCTTGTCGCACACGCCGTCGGCGTTGGCATCGGGGATCGCTGCCGGGGCGTCGTTGAAGATGCCGTCGCCGTTCAGGTCGGCCGCCACGGCCACGAGAATGTTGCTCACCGTGTTGACGCCGAAATTGGGCGCGCCGACGAGCCAGGTGTCCCACAGTTCGGTCGAGTCGTGCTTGATGTCCGTCACCCCGGTGAGGTTGAACAGGTTGGCGATGTTCTGGCAGCTTTTTTCGCCACCGAGGGTGGTGTCGAGGAGCACGATCAGGCCCGGCAGACGGTCGTCGGCGCCGGTCGAGAAGGTGCCGGGAAAGGGCGCGGCGTTGTTGTGCACGCCCGGCCCCGTCAGCTGAAAGCCGGTGAAGCCGGTCGCCGACAGCGGGTGGTCGTATGTAATGGCGAGGTCGACGAACCAGCCGCGTCCGCCGATGCCGACGCGGTCGCCGCTCTTGGGGGCGAACATTTCGACCTCGACGCTGCGTTCGTTTCCGCTCGCCAGCGCACCGATGCTTGAGACTGCGGTAAAGATCGCGGCCATGCCAAGCAGGCCCAATTTCACTGTATGCGTGTTCATGTCTTCTCCTTGAAGTTAGGGAATGGGGAGGCACCCCATAGGCGCTAACAGTTGCGGTGGGGATTTATTCCGGCGGCGAAGAAATTCAGGCCCGGCATGACGTGGAGAAAGCGGCAACTGGCCCTCGGTGGCTGCCCGCCTAAGATGGGGAAGTAGGGAAGCAATCCATTCCACTGGAGGAGTGCGCCATGAACCACCGCGTCAGCCTGCTCATGAGCCAGTTCGTCACCCACGACGTGAAGCACTTCATCGTCAGCAAGCCGGAGGGGTTTTCCGTCGTGCCCGGCCAGGGGGTGGAACTGGCGATCGACCGGCCCGGCCTGCGCGCGCAGACGCGGCCTTTCACGCCCACCGGTCTGGCCGCCGACCGGGTGCTGGAATTCACCATCAAGGGCTATCCGGACCACGCCGGCGTGACCCAGGCGCTCCACCAGCTGGCGCCGGGCGCAGAACTGCTGATGTCCGATCCTTTCGGCACCATCCGCTACCAGGGACCCGGCGTGTTCATCGCCGGCGGCGCCGGCATCACGCCTTTCCTGGCCATCCTGCGCAATCTTGCGCGGCGGGGAGAGCTGGGCGGCCAGACCCTGATCTTTTCCAACAAGACCCCGCGCGACGTGATCTGCGAGAAGGAATTGCGCCATCTGCTGGGCGAGCGCTGCATCCTGCTCTGTACCGGCGTCGCGGCGCCGGGGTGTGAACAGCGGCGGGTCGACCGCGCCTTCCTGGAGGCGACCATCCAGGACTTCGGTCAGCACTTTTATGTCTGCGGCCCGCCCCCCTTCACGGAGGCGGTCAACGGCGCGCTGACCGCGCTGGGAGCCAGCGCGGAAAGTCTGGTGTTCGAGCGGTGAGGGGCCTTACCACGGGATTTCGGTGCCGTCGTAGCGGAAGAAACGGCCGCTCACGTCCATGCTGAATTTGTCCACCAGCGCGCGCATGCCGGCGACGCTTTCAGCCGGTGTCAGGGGCGCATCCGGGCCGCCCATACGCGTTTTCACCCAGCCCGGGTGGAGCAGCAGCACGCCGATGCGGCGTTCGCCGAGGGCGAGCGACAGGCCTTTCATGGCGGCATTGAGCGCCGCCTTGCTGGAGCGGTAGTAGGTGTCGCCCGGCGCGGCGATTTCGGCGATGGAGCCCATGTGGCTGCTGAGGCTGACGATCAGCCTGCGATGGCTGTTTGCCACCAGATCGAGCAGGGCTTCGGTGACGCGCACGGGGCCAAGGGTGTTGACCTCCAGGGTCCGGCGCCACTCCTCGTAGCGGATGGCTGCCGTCGGTGCATACTTTTCAAGATAGACGCCGGCATTGTTGACGAGCACGTCGATCGCTTCGTCCTGCAATTCGGCGCGCAGGGCATAGACGGATTCCGGCTGGGTCACGTCGAGGCGATGCACGCTCAGCCGCGGATGCTTCCGCGCAAGCGCGTGCAGTTCGCCGGCCGTTTCGGGATGGCGGCAGGTGGCGAAGACGCGCCAGTCCGCATCGGCGTACTGGCGGCACCATTCCAGGCCGATGCCGCGATTGGAACCGGTGACGAGTACGCTGTACATGGGTTCTCCTTGCGGTCTGCGCTTTATACTGGCCACCTATCCTGTTGCGTGTTTTGCCTGAGGAGGAGCGCATCAAAATCCGAACCGTTCCGGCATTGCTGGTGATGCCAGGCTGTAGCCCACTCACCTTGGAAAACTATAGCAAGATCACCGCGGGCATGCGCGACAGCTGCTTCATCGATCCCATAATGTCGAGCCTCTGCCTGCTCATGGCGGCGACCGGGACGAAGCCCTGCGTGGCGCTCGCAGAGCGCATTCATGTCTTGTTCACGCAAGGTAAACCAGGACCCAAGGATCAGCCATGAAACGCTACCACGCCATGCTTCTCGCTGTTTTCGCGGCCGTCTGGGTGTGGGCGGCGATCGCGCCCCGCCACCCGCAAGACTGGCTGCTGGAAAACTATCTGGTGTTCGCGTTCGTGCCGCTGATCCTGCTGGCCGGGCGCCACTACAGGCTGTCCAATTTTTCCTACACGCTGATCACCGCCTTCATGCTGCTGCACGTGGTGGGCTCGCACTACACCTATGCCGAGGTGCCGTTCGGCACCACGCTGCAGCACTGGTTCGGCTCCGCGCGCAACATGTATGACCGCCTGGTGCATTTCAGCTTCGGCCTGCTGATGGTCTACCCGCTGCGCGAGATGGCGCTGCGTGTGGCAAGGGTGCGCGGGGTGTGGGCGTACGGGTTTCCGCTGGTGCTGGTGCTGGCCTTTTCTGCGACGTACGAGATCATCGAATGGCGGGTGGCCGACCGCGTCGATCCCTCGGCGGGCCTGGCCTTCCTGGGTGCGCAGGGCGACGTCTGGGACGCGCAGAAGGACATGGCGCTGACCGTCGTCGGCGCGACGATTACGCTGCTGGCCGTGGCCCTGATCAACTGGCGCTACGATCCGGAATTCGGCCGCGATCTGCGCACCAGCCTGAAAACCGGGCGCGGCGACAAGCCTCTGGGGGAGCAGGCCTTGCGGGCGATGCTCAAGCGCCGGAACCGGCGACAACCCGGGTCGAGCGACTAAGCTGTCCGCAAGGGACCCCCTTCATGCCTGATCCAAACATTCAGATTCTGCTCTGGCTGCTCGCCGCACTTCTGATCGTGCTTGGTTTTGCCGGCCTGATCCTGCCGGCGGTACCCGGCATCCCGTTGGTGTTTGCCGGCCTGGTATTGCTGGCGTGGGCGGAGAATTTCGCCTACGTCGGCTGGTTCACGCTCACGCTGCTGGGGGTGCTGGCGCTGTTGAGCTATGGGGTTGATCTCTTGGCGGCAGCGTTCGGCGCCAGGAAATTTGGCGCGTCGCCGAGGGCGGTGGCCGGTGCGGCGCTGGGCGCGCTGGCCGGGCTGTTTTTCGGGCTGCCCGGCATCGTGCTGGGGCCGTTTGTCGGCGCCGTCATCGGCGAGTTCAGCCGCCGGGCTTCGGCGAGGGCGGCGATGCAGGCGGGGGTGGGTGCAACGCTGGGGTTGCTGTTCGGCGTCTTGCTGAAGTTGGCCCTCGCCTTCAGCATGGTGGGCGTGTTCGTGCTGGACCGACTGCTTTGAGCCTGAGCACTCGGTGCATGCCACAGTCGAAGCGTGGCCTGAGTTTTGCCGGCTTGCAGGTTTAGGGGAACGGCGTGCCGATCAAATCGCGTGCAAGGGGTGCGGGAGAGGCTGCTTTGCTGGGGGTGGGCTACCGAAGTCCGTTTCCACCGCCAGTTGCCGTGCAAACGGCATTCTGCGCTGATCGATGAACAGCTTGCTGCCGTCGATGCGCTTGGCCATGCGCTTGGCTTCGGAGGCGGCGCGTGCGACTTCCTGATAATGCTGAAAGTAGGCTGGATCGATCAGGACCGCGCCGATGGACAGCGAGACCAGGGCATGAAAGGCCATGGCGCCGCGCCGGTCTTCGCTGTGGTAGCCGCCAGCCTCGACGTGCTCGGGGTTGAACAGGGACAGGCATTCCCGGTCGAAGCGCGCCAGCATGGCGTGGCAGCGCAATTCCCAGTCCGGGCTTTGAAACAGCACCACGAAATCGTCGCCGCCGATGTGGCCGACGAAATCGAGTTCGGGGTTGCTGCCGTCGCGCAGGATGCGCGCCAGCAACTGGATGATGTTGTCGCCGCGGCGGAAGCCGTAGACGTCGTTGTAGGGCTTGAACTGGTCGAGGTCGAAATAGGCGGCGACGAAAGTCTGTTCGTTGGCGAGCAGGCGCTCCATGTGTTCCTGGATCGGCACGTTGCCGGGCAGGCCGGTCAGCGGGTTGGCGTAGCGCGCGGCGACGATCTGCATTTCGGTGACTTCGCGCATCAGATCGAAGCCCGAACCCAGCCCCAGGTAGCGCCCTTCGGTCGTGATGACGAAGCCCTGGGTGAAGGCGGTCTTGCCTTTCTTGACCACCAGTTCCGACAGTTCGGCCATGCGCGTGGCCTTGTCGACGATGAGCGGGTCGGTGTCCATCAGTTCGCGGCAGGGTTTGCGGCCGTGGAGTTCGCGCCCGTAGAGGGTGATGAATCGATCAAGCAGGGCGGGGCGGTGAATGATGCCGACCGGGATGTCCTGGTCCACCACCGCGACCGCATGCAGTTCGGGATGCTGCATCATCAGTTCGAGTACTTCCTCGCTGACGGTATCCGGTGAAACACAGGGCGCCGGCATGACCAGCTTGTCTGCGGAGACACCGGGGTCGTCGCGTCCCCGCGGCAGGGGAAACACGCTGATCCGCCCCGATTGCAGGCAGGCCTGCACCTCACGCGACGGCAGCCGGATCGGCACCGCCGAGGGGCGTCCAATCAGATAGCCCTGGGCAAAACGGATGCCCAGGTCTTTCAGCACCGCCAGTTCGGACGGGTTCTCCACCCCCTCGGCAATCACGCAGGAGTGAGCGCCTTCGGCCAGTTGCCTGATCGAGCGCACGAACTGGATCTTGTGGGGGTCCTGGTGGATGTCGGTGATGAAATGCTTGTCGATCTTGACGAAGGCGGGGCGCAGCTCCGACCACAGGCGCAGACTGGAAAAACCCTCGCCGAGATCGTCGATGGCCACTTCAATGCCGGCTGCACGCATTCCCGATACCGCTTGCCGCAGATCACCGTAATCGAGCGCAGAAGCGTTTTCGGTGATTTCGATCACCACCTGATTACCGGTCAGGCCAACGTTTGCCAGTTCAGCCAGCAACTCGTCCGGCGCAAAACTGGCGTCCAGCAGGCTGCTGGGCGAGAGGTTCACAAACAGTTTTCCCGGCAGATTCAGCCGTGCGAAGGTCCTGAGCGCCGTGCATACGCAAACCCAGTCCAGCTCGGTCAGCAGACCGTGGAGTTCGGCCACGCGGAACATCGCCTGCGGGGCGTGCAGCGGGCTGTTCGATGGCCCGCGCGACAGGGCCTCGTAGCCCATCACCCGCTGTTCGATCAGGTCGAGCACCGGCTGCAACAGGGTTATCAGCCGCGCATCGGCCAGAATGTGTTCCAGATGGAGGCGCAGCTCTTCGTGGCTCATGCAGGGGATTGGTAATTGGGATGCGGGGACGATAGGCGGGAAGCGTTACGTTTGTGTGACATCGGCGCCTTGCTAAAGATTGCCATGCCGTTCACCATGTTGGGCGTGTTCGGCGGACGTTACCCCGTGCCGGATTTTGCCTGGAGAGACCACATGAAAATCCGTACCGTTATTGCGATGGGCCTGCTGCTGGCGATGCTCGGCTGCAGCAAGGTCACGCTGGAAAACTACAGCAAGATCAGCGTGGGCATGAGTTACGACGAGGTCACTCAGCTGATCGGCCCACCTGATGAATGCGACGATGTGATGGGAGTGCGCAACTGCCTGTGGGGCGACGAAAAGCGCTCCATCAAGGTGAGTTTCGTCGGCAGCAAGGTTCTGCTGTTCTCGTCCAGCAATCTCAAATAAGCCGTGACCGATACAGGGGCCTGCCCATTGGGCGGGCCCCTTGCAGCTCAAACGATACATCCGGCCGTTTATTTATTCACGGCACAAACCCAGACTGGAGTGAGTCGATGAAGCGGGAATTTCTCCTGATACCGATGCTTGTGCTGACGATCCATTCGCAGCATGCCGATGCGAATGACGTGGCCCCGTGGGGCAGCGCCACCGAGATTCAGCAAACCTATCGCGGACAGAAGGTGGTGTTCGATACGACATCGGGGTCGCTTGCCGGCCTGACGAGCGTGCTCGACCGGGCAAGCCTCATCAGCATGCTGAACGGTGCCGATCCACTGGACAACAAAATCGTGATCGTGCTGCATGGAGCCGCCATTCCGTTTTTTGCGATCAGGAACTATGCGAAGAACAAGGACCTGATGCATCGGGCGCAGAGCCTTTCGGTGGGGGAGGTGGTCGAATACCGGATGTGCAGGGCGGCCGCCCGCCTCCAGGGCTTCGATCCGCGGGATATCCATGGCTTCGTCAAGATGGTCCCGATGGCCGATGCGGAAATTGTGCGGCTGCAGCAGGAAGAAGGCTTCGCCTATATGCGATAAGGCTCACGACGGCGGTTCAACTCCGGTTGTGGCCGGATGTGGAAGGCCGCATGACCCTCCTGTCATGCGGTGACCGGCCCGCGCGGCCTCAAGTAACGGCTGCACATACCGATTAGACTGGTATCAGTATCGGGTAGCGCGCTTGCTATAGTCAGTCTGACGTACCGTCGTGGAGGGATGATGCCGCAGCAACCGAAAAGCCTGGCAGACTGGCTCGTTTTTTTCGGACAGGCTGAAATTCCCGTGTTGCGGCATACGGTGCGCGAGCTGGAACGCCTGTGCGCCGATGAAACGCTGCTCAATGCCCGCAGCGTGGCCGATGTGGTGACCGACGATCCGCTGATGACGGTCAAGCTGCTGCGCTATCTGCAGACACACAAGCATCGCAACCAGAAATACGAGCTGGTCGACGTGAAGCAGGCGCTGCTCATGCTGGGCCTGGACACCTTCTTCCGCGAGGTGCCGGCGATGCCGGTGGCCGAGGACATGCTGAGCGATCATCGCGCTGCGCTGGTGCACCTCCTGCAAACCGTCAGGCGGGCGCGGCGCGCGGCGCATTATGCATACGATTGGGCGTTGCGCCTGCACGACCTGCACGCGGAAGAGGTGCTTGTGTCCGCGTTGCTGACGTGCTTCCCGGAAATGCTGATGTGGTGCTTCAATCCGGTGCCGATGCTCGAGATCGACAGGCGGCAGGCGGCTGATCCCGCCCTGCGCAGTGTGGATGCTCAGAAGCAGGTGCTGGGGTTTGCCGGCGCGGAATTACTGCGCCAGTTGACGGACGAATGGCGTCTGCCCGAATTGTTGCGGAATTTGACGGATCCCGCCCTGGCGCATACGGCCCGGGTGCGCAATGTGATGCTGGCGGTCAATCTGGCCCGGCATTCCGCCCAGGGCTGGGATAACGCCGCCCTGCCGGACGATTTCCGCGAGATCGCCGCGTTGCTGAGGATGGAGCCGGACAAGGTGATGGCGCTGGTCAAGGCCACTCCCGCAGTCACCGAAGACCAGGCAGGGCCACCGGGTTGAGCAGAAACTAGGCCGGCTTGGGAATAACGGTTTTTTCCAGCTTGCCGGCAATTTGCGAGATGGCCTGGCCGGCAGGGCAGCCGGGCGTGGTCTGCATCATCAACTGGCGGCGCATCACCGCCTGGCGCACTTCGGGGTCGACGGGAATGTCGCCCATGTGAATCAGGCGGATGGGCCGTTCGGTGACGACGAAGCGGTCGAGCACCTGCTGCAGCTGATGGGTGATGGCCTGGCCGATTCCAGCGCGGGGGGCCTGGTTGATGATCACCCGCACGGTCTGCCGCTGTTGCTGACCCACCAGCACCTTGATGGTGGCGTAGGCATCGGTGAGCGAGGTGGGCTCGGGCGTGGCCACCATCAGCACTTCGGATGCCAGCGAAACGGCGAACAGCACGACATCCGAAATCCCCGCGCCGGTATCCAGCAGTACGACGTCGTAATGCGGCACCAGGCCGCTGATGATGCGCAGGAATTCGTCGCGCACTTCGGTGGTCAGGCGCGAATACTCGACCATGCCGGAGCCGGCCAGCAGCACGGAAAAGCCGCCAGGGGCCGGGAGAATGGCCTCCTCCAGCTTGGCCTTGCCGGTGAATACATCGTGCAGGGTGACTTTGGGGTAGAGGTTGAGCACCACGTCGAGATTGGCGAGACCGAGGTCGGCATCGAGCACCAGCACCTTGTAGCCGCGTTTGACCAGGGCGGCGGCGAGGTTGGCGGACACAAAGGTCTTGCCGACGCCGCCCTTGCCGCTGGTGACGGCGAGCACCTTGCCCAACGGCTTCAGAGGGACCTTGGCCGCATCCTGGCTTTCCGCGGTGGGGGTCAATAGATCGATCATGCGTTTACCCGGTTCGTAGCCTTGTCCGCGGCATCGGTGGGCGTGTCGCCCGGGATGGCTTCCATCGTGACCATCTCGTTCATGTCGAGATTGCCGAACAACAGGCCTTTTTCTTCTGCGCTGACCGAGAGTTCCTGGGGTAGCTCCAGGCGTATCTGATCGCGGCCTTCGGATTTCGCGCGGTAAAGCTGCAGGTCGGCGCGCTCGATCCACAAGTCGGCGGTGGATCGCACCCATTCCGGCGCGTAGGCGCCGCCGATGCTGATCGTGGTCTGGATGTTGAGAAGCGGCGTCACGGGAATCGAGAGCGATGCGATGGTCTGGCGAATCCGCTCGGCCACGGCGCGCCCGAAAAGGGGCCGGCAGTTGGGCAGGATCACGGCGAACTCCTCGCCGCCGTAGCGAGCGACGGTATCCATGGGGCGCACGCAGTGCGCCAGGCAGGTGGCGACGGCCTGCAGCACCTGGTCGCCGGCCATGTGGCCATGGGTATCGTTGATGGATTTGAAGCGGTCGATGTCCAGCAGCAGCAGCAGCACCGACTCGCCGGAACGGGCGACGGATTCGATCGAACGTTCGAGTACCGAACAGAAATGCCGGCGGTTGCTCAGGCCGGTTAACGGGTCCTTGAGCGAAAGTTCGCACAGGCCGTCGATCATGCGCTGCAAATAGTCGGTGGGCGACTCGCCGGCTTCCTGTTCGCTGTTCCTTGCGTCGTGCCTCAGCAGCGCGCGCGCGTCGTCGAGTTGCAGGGCCTGCAGGTCGATTCGGGGAGATGCGGTCAGGTCAGCCACAGTGGGTTTCTATACATGGCGTCAAAGTTGGGCAAAGGGCATGGAGAGGGAACTCGACGGCCTTTTTAGCGAGTATGTGGGGATTATCGGCTTTGATCAAGCGCCGGATGCGCGTCCAGGCGTGCCGGATGCATGCACGGGGGTTCTGTTTGCCGGCGTGTCGGGCTTGCGGCCAACAACGATCCGGATCAGGTTTCAGGGTCGATGCGTGGGTTGTGCTGGCCGACAGACGCCCTCGCGGGCGCAGCGCCATGGATCGATTTGCGCGGCAGCCTGAATGGGGCTGCGCGCTGTGGCAAGACTGCTAAGCCACGCTGCCGAAGCTGAGGTCGGTGGCGGTGAACGGCGCCTTTAGCCCGGCAAGGCGACAACTCTGGGCGATGGGCCCCCCGGGGAACAGGGTGTACAGGTACTTGATGCCGCCTTTCTGGTGGAAGTGCTCGTCCAGGGCGTCGTGCAGATCGCGCAGGCTGATGACGGTGTCGTCTGCATGGTGTGCGTAATAATTCTGCAGCGCGCGAATGGTTTCCCAATGGTCTTCCGTGAGTTCAAGTCCTTCTTCCCGCGCCGCTTTCAGGGTTTCCTCGCGCGTCCAGTCCAGCGGCGCATGGGGGAAATCAGGATCGGTTGCCGGTTCGTTGATAAGCTGTTTGATATCGGTTGAAACGTGCAGCATGACGACTCTCCTTCAAACTTCCAGACACTTAATTCAAAGTAGGCCACGCCTTCCCCGGATTCAAGGACCGTCAACCGGAATGGCAGCCCTGGCAGGTTCCGCCGAGGCCATCCTCGATGCGCAGTGCGCTTGATGAATCACGCCAAGGCATGCCGGACGGACTAAGCTGAAGGCGTCCCATCCCGCGAAGGAGCCCGGCCATGGCAAAACGATCCTATCCGCTCGCGAAGGTCTACGGCCTGCTGGAGCCGGGGCCGGTGGTGCTGGTGACGACCGCCCGCAAGGGCCGCAACAACATCATGACGATGTCGTGGCACACCATGATGGAGTTCGAGCCGCCGCTGATCGGCTGCGTGATCAGCGGCCGCAATGCCTCGTTCGACACGCTGCGCGCGACGAAGGAATGCGCGATCAACATTCCGACGCGGGAGCTGGCGAAGCAGGTGGTGGGCATCGGAAACTGCTCCGGACTCACGGTCGACAAATTTGCAAAATTCGGGCTCACGTCGGTCGAGGCCTCGCAGGTCGAGGCCCCGCTGATCGGCGAATGCTATGCCAGCCTGGAATGCAAGGTGGCCGATACGCGGCTGGTGAACCGCTACAACTTTTTCATCCTCGAGGTGGTTCAGGCGTGGGCCGACGCCGCAGTCAAAAACCCGCAGACGCTGCACCATCGCGGCAACGGTGTGTTTGCGGTGGCCGGCGAGACGGTCAAGGTGCGCTCCGCTATGAAATAGGAAGCAATGAAATAGGAATTGGCGAAATAGGATCGGCCGGATTTTTTTGCGGGAGGGCCGGCTTTCCGGTTGGATTCCGCGTGCAAGTTGATAGTCTGAGTACTGGACATCCTGTTCAAGCAGAAGGGGGCATCATGAGCATCGCAAAAACCATCGAAGTCACGGCGAATTCCAAGAAGGGGTTTGAGGACGCGATCAAGCAGGGCGTCGCGAAAGCGGCCGAGTCGCTGGAAAACATCACCGGCGCCTGGGTGATGGATCAGAGCGTGAAGGTGAACAAGGGCAAGATTGCCGAATACACCGTCAGGATGAAACTGACTTTTGTCCTGAAGTAGGCCGCACTCGGAAGGTAGGGCACGCCTGTGCTGAAGCCGGGCGGCGTGCCCGGCGTTTGATCGCGCCGACGTTTCCCGCATTCATTCCGAAGCCGCATAATGCGCGCTGCGTTTTGGCCGCCTGCGCGGCAGTCCGAGTTCATGCCCAATCTTCCCTACTGGCGTCTGTCCGGTTTCTATTTCTTCTACTTCGCCTTCGTCGGCGCGATGTCGCCGTTCTGGGGGCTGTACCTGCAGTCGCTGGCTTTCAACGCGTTCCAGATCGGCGTCCTGATGTCGCTCTTGCAGGTGATGCGGATTTTCGCGCCCAACATCTGGGGGCACATCGCCGACCGCACCGGGCGCCGGACCACCATCGTGCAAATTGCGGCGCTCGGCAGCGTGGTCGTTTTCGCCGGCGTGTTCTTCGGCAGCAGTTTCTGGTGGCTATTTGCGGTGATGGCTTGCTTGAGCTTCTTCTGGAGCGCGTCGCTGCCGCTGGTCGAGGCGATGACGCTGTCGCATCTGGGCGAGCGCACAGACGCCTACGGCCGCATCCGCCTGTGGGGCTCGGTCGGCTTCATCCTGATGGTGGTGGGGCTGGGCTATGCCTTCGATTATGTTGCGATCAGCTGGCTGCCCTGGGCGGTTTTGGCGGTGATGCTGGGCATCGTCGCTTTTGCGCGGGTGATTCCCGAAGCGGAGATCCTGCCGCATCCCACCGACCATCATTCGGTGTGGGACATCGTGAAACGTCCGGAGGTGGCTTCGCTGCTCGCCGCCTGCCTGCTGATGGCTGTGACGCACGGGCCGTATTACACGTTCTATTCGATCTATCTGGTCGACCATGGCTACGACAAGTCCACCGTCGGCTGGCTGTGGGCGCTCGGCGTGATCTGTGAGATCGGCATTTTCCTGATCATTCCGCGCATCTTTGCGCAGGTGACGCCGCGCAAGCTGATCCTGGCAAGCTTCGCGCTGGCAGTGCTGCGCTTCCTGCTGATCGCCTGGGGGGTGGAATCGGCCTGGCTGGTGTGGGGCGCGCAGACCCTGCATGCCTTCACCTTCGGCACCTATCACGCGGCGGCGGTGGCGCTGATCCACCAGCATTTCCGTGGGCGCCACCAGGCGCGCGGGCAGGCGCTTTACACCAGCCTGTCCTACGGCATCGGCGGCACCATCGGCGGCCTGGCGAGCGGCTTGACCTGGGAGTCGCTGGGCTCGGCCTGGACGTTTACCCTGGCTGCCGCGAGCGCCGCGCTGGCCTGGTTGGTTTATGCCGTGTGGGGGAATACAAAAACCGTGCCCGCACCCGGCAAGCTATGAAATAATCAGCGTTTTACGCGCTTTAAAGCCTGATTCCGCATGTCCGGTCAAACCTTATTTGAAAAATTGTGGGACGCCCACGTGGTCCACGTCGAGGCTGACGGCACCACGCTGCTCTACATCGACCGCCATCTGGTGCACGAAGTCACCAGCCCGCAGGCGTTCGAGGGGCTGAAGCTGGCCCACCGCACGCCGCGCCGCACTGACGCGGCGATCGCCGTGCCCGACCACAACGTGCCGACCACCGACCGCAGCCAAGGCATTGCCGACCCGATCTCGCGCCTGCAGGTGGAAACGCTCGACGCCAACTGCGCCGAGTTCGGCATCACCGAGTTCAAGATGGACGACATCCGCCAGGGCATCGTCCACGTTATCGGCCCCGAAGAGGGCCTGACTCTGCCCGGCATGACGGTGGTGTGCGGCGACTCGCACACCTCGACCCATGGCGCGTTCGGCGCGCTGGCCTTCGGCATCGGCACGTCCGAGGTCGAGCACGTGCTGGCGACGCAATGCCTGTGGCAGAAACCGTCGAAGACCATGCTGGTGAAGGTCGAGGCCCAACTCGGAAAAGGCGTGACGGCCAAGGACATCGCGCTCGCCATCATCGGCGAGATCGGCACCGCCGGCGGCACCGGCTATGCGCTGGAGTTCGGCGGCTCGGCGATCCGCGCGCTCTCCATGGAAGGCCGCATGACGCTATGCAACATGGCGATCGAGGCGGGCGCCCGCGCCGGCATGGTGGCGGTCGACCAGACCACCATCGACTACGTCAAAGGGCGTCCCTATGCGCCCAAGGGCGAGGCGTGGGACCAGGCGGTGGCGTGGTGGAACACCCTGCATTCTGACGCCGACGCCGTTTTCGACCGCGAGGTCGTACTCGATGCGGCGAAGATCGAACCGCAAGTTACCTGGGGCACCTCGCCCGAGATGGTGACGACCATCAACGGCCGTGTGCCGAACCCGGCCGACGCGCCGAGCGAGGTCAAACGGCACGACTGGACGCGCGCCCTCGAATACATGGGTCTGGCGGCCGGCACGCCGGTCGCCGAGATTCCGGTCGACAAGGTGTTCATCGGCTCCTGCACCAATTCCCGGATCGAAGACCTGCGCGAAGCCGCCAGCGTGGCGAAGGGGCGCACGGTCGCGTCCAGCGTCAAGCTGGCAATGGTGGTGCCGGGGTCCGGCCTGGTCAAACAGCAGGCCGAGGCCGAAGGCCTGGACAAGATTTTCGTCGAGGCCGGCTTCGAATGGCGCGAGCCCGGCTGCTCGATGTGCCTGGCGATGAACGCCGACCGGCTGGAGCCGGGCGAGCGCTGCGCTTCGACCAGCAACCGTAATTTCGAAGGCCGGCAGGGGCAGGGCGGAAGAACCCATCTGGTCAGTCCGGCGATGGCGGCTGCCGCCGCCTGTGCCGGCCATTTTGTCGATGTGCGACATTTTTAAGGAGAACCCATGAAACCGATGATTTCCGCGCTGATCGCCGCCATGATGATGCTGGCGGGCTGCAACACTTTCCAGGGGCTTGGCCAGGATATCGAAAAGGCCGGTGAATCGATTCAGAAGGCTACCAAGTAAATGCAGGCTTTCACTGTTCTCGACGGGCTGGTGGTGCCGCTCGACCGCGCCAACGTCGACACCGACGCCATCATTCCCAAGCAGTTCCTGAAGTCGATCAAGCGCGCCGGCTTCGGCCCCAACCTGTTCGACGAGTGGCGTTATCTCGACCACGGCGAGCCGGGCATGGATCCCGCCACGCGCCAGCCGAATCCCGAATTCGTGCTGAACTTCCCGCGCTACAAGGGCGCTTCGGTGCTGCTCGCGCGCGACAACTTCGGCTGCGGGTCGAGCCGCGAGCACGCGCCGTGGGCGCTGGAAGACTACGGCATCCGCGCCATCATCGCGCCGTCCTACGCCGACATCTTCTACAACAACTGCTTCAAGAACGGCATCCTGCCGATCATGCTCGATGCCGCGGTGGTCGACCGCTTGTTCCGCGAATGCGAAGCGTCTGCGGGCTACCGCCTCAATGTCGATCTCGACCGCCAGACCGTGACCACGCCGGGCGGCGAGGTGCTGGCATTCGAGGTCGACGGCGGCCGCAAGCATCGTTTGCTCAACGGCCTGGACGATATTGGTCTGACCCTGTTGCAGGCCGACAAGATCAAGGCGTATGAAGAGCGGCGCAAGGTCGAAGCGCCGTGGTTGTTTGCTTGATTGAATATTCATCCGCGAAAGACGCGAAGAAACGCGAAGGGAAGGTTCTTCTTCGTGTTCTTCGCGGAAAAAAGGTTTTAAGAACATGAAAATTGCAGTCTTGCCGGGTGACGGCATCGGTCCGGAAATTGTCGCGCAGGCGGTCAAAGTGCTGGAGGCGCTGCGTGCCGACGGCGCGAAAATCGAAATGGAAACCGCGCCCATCGGCGGCGCAGGCTACGACGCGGCGGGCGATCCGCTGCCGGACGCGACCCTGAAACTCGCGCGCGAAGCCGACGCGGTGCTGCTAGGCGCCGTCGGCGGTCCGCAGTACGACACGCTCGACCGCCCGCTGCGTCCCGAGCGCGGCCTCTTGCGCATCCGCAAGGAACTGAATCTGTTTGCCAACCTGCGCCCGGCGCTGCTGTACCCGGAACTGGCATCGGCTTCGTCGCTGAAGCCCGAGGTCGTCTCGGGGCTCGACCTCATGATCGTGCGCGAGCTCACCGGCGACGTGTATTTCGGCCAGCCGCGCGGCATCGAAATCCGCAACGGCGAGCGCGTCGGCTTCAACACCATGCTGTATTCCGAGTCGGAAGTGCGCCGCGTCGCGCACGTCGCGTTCGGCATCGCGATGAAGCGTGGCAGGAAGCTGTGCTCGGTGGAAAAGGCCAACGTGCTGGAGTGCTCCGAGCTGTGGAAGGAGGTGGTGATCGAGGTGTCGAAAGATTATCCCGAGGTCGCGCTCTCGCACATGTACGTCGACAACGCGGCGATGCAGCTGATCCGCGCGCCCAAGCAGTTCGACACCATCGTCACCGGCAATATCTTCGGCGACATCCTGTCCGACGCGGCCTCGATGCTGTCGGGCTCGATCGGCATGCTGCCGTCGGCCTCGCTCGACGAGCACAACAAGGGCATGTACGAGCCGATCCACGGCTCCGCGCCCGACATCGCCGGCAGGAACCTGGCGAATCCGCTGGCGACCATCCTGTCGGTTGCGATGATGTACCGCTACACCTTCGCCGACCTGGCCACCGCCGACCGCATCGAGGCCGCGGTGAAGAAAGTGATCGCACAGGGCCTGCGCACCGGCGACATCTGGACCGAAGGCACACAGAAAGTCTCGTGCAGCGAGATGGGCGATGCGGTGGTGAAGGCGATTTGAAAACAAGCGGAGAGTCGAGAGCGGAGAGTCGAGAGGGCACCACAAACTCTCGACTCTCCACTCTTGGCTCTCGACTAAAGGAGTTGTAATGATGAAAGTTGGACTGATCGGCTGGCGCGGCATGGTGGGATCCGTGCTGATGGGACGAATGAAGGAGGAACACGATTTCGACCATATCGATCCGGTGTTCTTCACCACGTCGAACGTCGGTGGCAAGGGCCCGGACATCGGCCGTGAGGTGTCGCCGCTGAAGGATGCCAACAGCATCGACGACCTGAAGCTGTGCGACACCATCATCACCTGCCAGGGTGGCGACTATACGAAGGAGATCTACCCGCAGCTGCGCGCGGCGGGCTGGAACGGCTACTGGATCGACGCCGCCTCGACGCTCAGGATGAAAGACGACGCCATCATCATCCTCGACCCGGTCAACAAGAACGTCATCACGGATGGCATCGCCCATGGCGTCAAGACCTACGTCGGCGGCAACTGCACGGTGTCGCTGATGTTGATGGCGATGGGCGGGCTGTTCGATGCCGGTCTGGTCGAATGGGTGTCGCCGATGACCTACCAGGCGGCCTCCGGCGCCGGCGCGCGCAACATGCGCGAGTTGATCCAGCAGATGGGTGCGGTGCATGCCGAAGTCACCGACCTGATCGGCGACCCGGCCTCCGCCATTCTCGAAATCGATCGCAGGGTGTCCGACTTCATCCGCTCCGACCGTTACCCGGCCGATGCCTGGCCGGTGCCGCTGGCCGGCAACCTGATTCCCTGGATCGACGTCGCACTCGAATCCGGCCAGAGCAAGGAAGAATGGAAGGCGCAGGTCGAAGCCAACAAGATCATGCGCCGCAGCGACAACCCGATTCCCATCGACGGCCTGTGCGTGCGGGTCGGCGCGATGCGTTGCCATTCGCAGGCCCTCACCATCAAGCTGACGAAGGATGTGCCGCTGGCCGACATCCATGGCCTGATCGCCGCCCACAACCCGTGGGTGAAAGTGGTGCCGAACGACCGCGAGATCACCATGCGCGAACTCACCCCGGCGGCGGTGACCGGCACGCTGACCGTGCCGATCGGCCGCATGCGCAAGCTCAACATGGGCCCCGAGTACCTGACCGCGTTTACGGTTGGCGACCAACTGCTGTGGGGCGCGGCGGAACCCTTGCGCCGCATGCTGCGGATCCTGCTGGAAGCCTGACAGGACGCGGTCCGGGTAAGGTAAATCCGGTGCTGGTGCGTTTAATGCATTAAAGATTGCGGCTGACGAGCCGTCAATAGTGGCGTCAAGGATTCAACAGCCCCGCCGCGCGGGGCGAATTGGGAGATACGGGATGAAATTGAAGCGATTCACTACCCAACTGGTGGCCGCCGGTCTGATTGCCGTGCCGCTGCTGGCGAACGCCGCCGGGTTGGGCAGGCTGTCGGTCACGTCGGCCTTGGGCCAGCCCCTTGCTGCCGAGATCGAACTGTTCGCGGCGGACAAGGCTGAACTCGACAGCCTGTCGGCAAACCTCGCATCCGATCAGGCATTTCGCGATGCGCGGGTTGATTTCGCCCCCGTCCTGTCTTCCCTGCGGTTCACAGTCGAGAAGAAGCCCGACGGCAGGGCGGTGCTGAAGGTGACTTCCAGCCGCCCGGTGACCGATCCCTTCATCGACTTGCTGGTCGAATTGAACTGGGCGTCGGGACGGCTGGTGCGCGAATACACCATGCTGCTCGACCCGCCTGGCATGGGCGCCCCCCAAACCGTGGCACCGGTGGCCGTGACGCCGGCCCAAACCCCCGTTGCCAAGCCCGCACCCGCACCCGCTCCGCAGGCCGCGACGGCGCCGGCCGCCGCGAAAGCGGCGCCACCAACCGTCGCAAGCAAGCCCGTACCGGCGCCGCCGCTCGAGGCACCGGATCGCGTGACGGTCAAGCGGGGCGACACGCTGAGCGGAATCGCAAGCCGCGTGCGGCCTGAAGGCGTCAGCCTGGAACAGACCCTGCTGGGCCTGTATCGCGAAAATACCCAGGCGTTCGACGGCAATGTGAACCGGCTGAAAGCGGGCAAAACGCTCAACGTGCCGTCGGCTGAACAAGTAGCCGCCATTCCGCAGCAGGAAGCGGTGCGGGAGCTCAAGCTGCAGGCAGACGACTGGCGCGCCTACCGCCAGAAACTGGCCGGCACGGTGAGCGCCGCCCCCGAGGCCAAGGCTGCCCCGGATCAGGCCAGCAGCGGCAAGATCACGCCCAAGGTGCAAGACCGCGCCAAGCCGGCGCCGGAAGCCCAGCGGGATGTGGTGAAACTGTCCAAAGCCGCACCGCCGGCAGTTGCGGGCAAGGCCGGCGAAGCCCGTGCCCTGCAGGAAAAGCTGCGCGCCCAGGAAGAAGATGCGACTGCGCGTGAAAAAGCGCTGCAGGAGTCGGGTCGGCGAGTGGCCATGCTGGAAAAGCAGGTTCAGGACATGCAGAAGCTGGCCGACATGAAGGAAAAGGCGCGGGCTGATGCAGCGGTTCCCGCTCCGCCTGCCCCGGCGCCAGCGCCTGCCCCCGCCCCGGTAGAAACCAAACCCGCACCCGTTCCAGCGCCGGTCGTTCCCGTTGTCAAGGCACCGCCGGTCAGCCCCGAATCCGCCGAAAACTGGTTCGACCCCCTGCTCGCCAACCCGCTTTACTGGGGGGGTGGCCTGGCCGCGCTCGGTCTCGGCGGTGTGCTGTGGTGGATGATGGCGAGCGGCGGCCGTCGCCGCAAGGCCAACACTACACTGGAAGACAGCCTTCTCACGGGCGGCGATGTGCGTCCCAACACCGTCATCGGCGCCGCGTCCGGGGGCAGCGTCAACACCGGCGACACCTCCTTCCTGACCGATTTCAGCCAGGCGGGGCTGGGCACCATCGACACGCATGATGTCGACCCGATCGCCGAAGCCGAGGTCTACATGGCCTACGGCCGCAATGCCCAGGCTGAGGAAATCCTCAAGGAGGCGATCAACAAGAATCCGGATCGCCACGAGATCCGCGTCAAGCTGCTTGAAATTTATGCTGCCCAGCGCAACACCTCGGCGTTCGAGTCGGTGGCTGGCGAACTTTTTGCTGCGATTGGCGGCAAGACAAGCCCGCTGTGGGACAAGGCGTGCGAAATGGGTCGCAGCATCGACCCGACCAATCCGCTGTATGGCGGCGAGCAGTCGAGTGCCGCCCCTGCGGCAACGGTGGCCGCCACGGATGCGGTTGCCGGTGGTGCCGTGACGTTTGCGGACGAATTTGCATCCGAATCCGCGGCTGTCGAGCCGACCGTAGCCCCGGTCGAAATCGAGGCCGTTGCCGAACCGGTGCTGGAAGCCGTATCGGCCGGTGCGCCGATGGAATTCGAATCCGCGGGTCATGTGCTCAATTTCGATGCGCAGCCCGAGGTGGCCGCGGCGCCCGAAACGGGCTACGTGGAAATGGATACCCTCGGCCTCAACTTCGACCTGCCGGATCTGGATGTGCCGGCGACGTCGGATGACGCGCTGAAACTCGACTTGGGGCTGGAGGAAGACAACGGCCCGGACAGCAAATTCGACTTCAGCGGCCTCGACCTCGATCTGGGCGAAGCCGGCGGCAACGATCTCGAACTGGACGAAGTCGGCACCAAGCTCGATCTCGCCCGTGCCTATGTGGAAATGGGCGACAAGGAAGGTGCCCGCGAAATCCTCAACGAGGTGCTGGCCGAGGGCAGCGAGAAACAAAAGGACGACGCGAAAGGCATGTTGAGTTCGCTTGGCTAAGGCATTGCACCCAGCCGCCCGCATCCTGTTGTGGTGCGGGTGGGCGGTGGCGGTGGAACGCGCCGCCCTGTCTCCTCTGATCGTTCTGGCCGTCGCATCCGCGACGGCCTTTCTGTTTTCGCCTGTCCGCATTCAGTTGCTGCGTCTGCTGCGCCGCACCCGCTGGCTGATGGCGGTATTGCTGCTCACCTATGCCTATGTCCTGCCGGGCACGGCCCTGTGGCCAGCGCTGGACTGGGCGAATCCCAGCGTCGAAGGCCTGCAGCAGGGGGGCCTGCGCACGGGGCGGCTGGTGCTGATGCTGGCCGGGCTGGCGCTGCTGCTCGCGTATACAAGCCGCCCGCGCCTGATTTACGGCCTTTACGCGCTGGCCCGCCCGCTGGCCTGGCTCGGCTTCGACCGCCGCGCCTTTGCGGTGCGCCTGGGGCTGACGCTCGACTACGTCGAACGCGCGCCGAAGCCGGCGCACTGGCTGGAGGCGCTGCGTGCGCCGCTGCCCGACGAGGTGACACCCGTCACCTACCGCCTCAAGGCCGAGCGCTGGCAAAGCCGCGACAGCATTGTCATACTCGTGGGCCTGTTTCTGGTGTGGATCGTCCTGGCATGAGGCCATGGTGAAATGAGAATCGTAGTGGGTCTGGAATATTGCGGCGCCGGCTTTTGCGGCTGGCAGTCGCAAAAGCAGGGCTGCGGCGTACAGGACGCGATGGAAGCCGCGGTGTCGGCGATCGCCGGCGAGAAAACCGCCGTCACCGCGGCCGGCCGCACCGACACCGGGGTCCATGCCGCATTCCAGGTGGCGCACTTCGATACCCCTGCAACGCGTCCGCTCACCGCCTGGGTGCGCGGCGTCAACAGCCACCTGCCCGCAGGCGTGGCGGTGCTGTGGGCGCGCGAGGTGAGCGCGGACTTCCATGCCCGTTTTGCCGCCATCCAGCGCGGCTACCGCTATGTGCTGCTGAATCACCCGGTGCGGCCCGGCCTCAACCAGGGGCTGATCGGCTGGCACCACCGTTTGCTCGACGCCGATGCGATGAACCGGGCGGCGGCGCACCTGATCGGGCAGCACGACTTTTCCGCTTTCCGCGCCGCCGAATGCCAGGCTAAATCTCCCGTCAAGGAACTGCGGCTGGCGCACGTCGAGCGGCGCGGCGATTATCTTTTGTGCGATTTCCGCGCCGACGGCTTTCTGCACCACATGGTGCGCAACCTCATGGGCTGTCTGGTCCAGGTCGGCGCAGGCAGCCAGCCGCCCGAGTGGATGGGCGAGATTCTGGATGGCCGCGACCGCACGCTTGCCGCGCCCACCTTCGATGCCGCCGGGCTCTATCTCACCCACATCCGGTATCCTGCGCACTTTGCCCTGCCGGAATCTTCTGAACGATGGCTGTTCGCGTAAAAATCTGCGGCATCACCCGGTTGCAGGATCTGCACGCCGCCTGCGAGGCCGGGGCGGACGCGCTGGGTTTCGTGTTCTACGAGAAAAGCCCGCGCCATCTCGCGCTCGAGGCTGCAGCTGCGCTGGTGCGGGCGCTTCCGCCCTTCGTGCAGGGCGTGGGCCTGTTCGTCAACGCCGAGCCGGCCTTCATCGAACAGGTGCTGCGCACCGTCCCGCTCGACCTGCTGCAGTTTCACGGCGACGAGACGCCGGCCGACTGCGCGCGCTTCGGCCGGCCCTATATCAAGGCGGTGCGGGTGAATCGCGACACGGATTTGCTAAAATGCGCGGCTGACTTCGAAGCCGCCCGCGGTCTGCTGCTCGATGCCTTCGTGCCGGGCGTGCCGGGCGGCACCGGCGAACGCTTCGACTGGAGCCTGATTCCACCGGACCTGCCGAAGCCGGTCATCCTGTCGGGCGGACTCACGCCTGGCAACGTCGCCGAGGCGGTGCAGCGCGTGCGCCCCTGGGCGGTGGATGTGTCCTCCGGGGTCGAGGCGACGATGCTATTAAATGGGGCGGCAGTTGCCGCCAAGGGCATCAAGGACGCGCACAAGATTGCGCAATTCATTGCGAAAGCGAAAGAAGCATCATGAAGCTCACCGATCTCCCCGATTCCCGCGGCCACTTCGGCCCCTACGGCGGCATCTTCGTCGCCGAAACCCTGATGGCCGCGCTGGAAGAACTGCGCGTCGAGTATGACCGCGCGCGCCAGGATCCCGCTTTCATGGCCGAGTTCGAATACGAACTCAAGCACTACGTCGGCCGCCCCAGTCCGGTGTATCACGCCAAACGGCTCTCCGAGCAGTACGGCGGCGCGCAGATCTATCTGAAGCGCGAAGACCTCAACCACACTGGCGCGCACAAGATCAACAACACCATCGGCCAGGCGCTGCTGGCGCGGCGCATGGGCAAGAAGCGCGTCATCGCGGAGACCGGCGCGGGCCAGCACGGCGTCGCCTCGGCCACCGTCGCCGCGCGCTACGGCATGGAATGCGTGGTCTACATGGGCGCCGAGGACGTCGCCCGCCAGTCGCCCAACGTCTTCCGCATGAAGCTCTTGGGCGCCACCGTGGTGCCGGTGTCCAGCGGTTCGAAGACGCTGAAGGATGCGCTGAACGAAGCGATGCGCGACTGGGTCACCAACGTCGAATCGACTTTCTACATCCTCGGCACCGCCGCCGGCCCGCACCCCTATCCCATGCTGGTGCGCGACTTCCAGTGCGTCATCGGCCGTGAGTGCCTTACCCAGATGCCGGAGCTGACCGGCCGCCAGCCCGATGCCGTGATCGCCTGCGTCGGCGGCGGCTCCAACGCCATCGGCATTTTCCATCCCTACATTCCGTATGAAGCCGTGCGCCTGATCGGCGTCGAGGCAGGCGGCTCCGGCGTGGAAAGCGGCAAGCACGCCGCCCCGCTCACCGCGGGCACCCCCGGCGTGCTGCACGGCTTCCGCAGCTATCTGATGCAGGACGAGAACGGCCAGATCATCGAAACCCACTCGATCTCCGCCGGCCTCGACTACCCTGGCGTCGGGCCCGAGCACAGCTACCTGAAGGACGCCGGCCGCGCCGAATACGTCGCCATCAACGACGACGAAGCCCTGGCCGCCTTCCACGACCTGTGCCGCCTGGAAGGCATCATTCCCGCGCTCGAATCGAGCCATGCCATTGCCCACGCCAAGAAGCTCGCGCCGACCATGAAGAAAGACCAGATCATTCTGGTCAACCTGTCCGGGCGCGGCGACAAGGACATCAACACCGTGGCGAAGGCGTCGGGGATTACGCTGTAAGCCCGCCGCCACCCCATTGAACCGAATTTTCCAGAAGACCCGACCATGAGCCGCATCGGCCAGACCTTTACCGCGCTGAAAGCGCAAAACAAGAAAGCCCTGATCCCCTTCATCACCGCAGGCGACCCGGGGAAGGGCATGACCGTGCCGCTGATGCACGCGCTGGTCGAAGCGGGGGCGGACATCATCGAACTGGGGGTGCCGTTTTCCGACCCGATGGCCGACGGCCCGGTGATCCAGCGCGCATCCGAGCGCGCGCTGGCAAACAAGGTCGGGCTGCGCGACGTGCTGGCGATGACGGCGGAATTCCGCAAGACCAACACGACCACGCCGGTGGTGCTGATGGGCTATGCCAACCCGGTCGAGCACATGGGCTACGCGGCCTTTGCCCAGGCCGCGAAGGCGGCCGGGGTGGACGGCGTGCTGACGGTGGACATTCCGCCCGAGGAATCGGCAGGGGTGTCGGACGTGTTCAAGGCCGCCGGGCTTGACCCCATTTTCCTGCTGTCGCCGACCACGCCCGAGTCGCGGGTGGAGCAGGTGGTGGCGGCGGCGGGCGGCTTCATCTACTACGTGTCGTTGAAGGGCGTGACGGGCTCGGCCAATCTCGACACCGGGGAGGTCGCGGAGAAGCTGGCCATGGTGCGCAAGCATTGCAGCCTGCCGGTCGGCGTGGGCTTCGGCATCCGTGACGCGGCGACAGCCGAGGCAGTGGCGCGGATCGCCGACGCCGTGGTGGTGGGCAGCCGCATCGTGAACGAGATCGAGACCGCGCCGGAAGGCGAGTGCGTCAACCGCGTCAAGCACCTTGTGGCCGAGTTGCGCCGCGGTGTCGACGCCGCATCGAAATAAGCCTGTCGAAAATTTAGCTAGCGGAGAAAACAATGAGCTGGTTCCAGAAAATTCTGCCCCCAAAAATCAAGCGCCGGGTCGAGGCGCGCAAATCGATGCCGGAAGGGCTGTGGTCGAAATGCCCGGCATGCAACGAGGTGCTTTACCGCGCCGACCTCGAAAGCAATCTGGAGGTGTGCCCCAAGTGCGGCCACCACCACCGCATCGGCGCCCGCGCGCGGCTGGCCATGCTGCTGGATGCCGAGGGGCAGCACGAGATCGGCGCGCACGTGACGCCGCTTGACCCGCTGAAGTTCAAGGACAGCAAGAAATATCCCGATCGCCTGAAGGAAGCCCAGACAGGCACCTCGGAAACCGACGCCCTGGTGGTGATCGGCGGCAGTGTCAAGGCGGTTCCGGTGGTGGCGGCCGCGTTCGAGTTCAAGTTCATGGGCGGCTCGATGGGTTCGGTGGTGGGCGAGCGCTTCGTCCAGGGCGTGGAAGCGGCGATCGAGTCGAACTCGGCCTTCGTCTGCTTTTCCGCCAGCGGCGGCGCGCGCATGCAGGAAGGGCTGTTTTCGCTGATGCAGATGGCGAAGACTTCGGCCGCGCTGACGCAGCTGTCGCGCAACCGCCTGCCCTTCGTTTCGGTGCTGACCGACCCCACCATGGGCGGCGTGTCGGCCAGCTTCGCCATGCTGGGCGACCTGATCGTGGCCGAGCCGAACGCGCTGATCGGTTTCGCCGGCCCGCGCGTGATCGAACAGACGGTGCGCGAGACGCTGCCGGAAGGTTTCCAGCGTGCCGAATTCCTGCAGGAGAAAGGCGCCATCGACCGCATCATCGACCGCCGCCAGATGCGCAATGAACTCGCCGCTACGCTGTCGATGATGATGGGCCGGCCTGCGCTTGCCGCCTGAGTTTTTCAGGAAATTGACCGAGAAGGACGCCGGGGAACGCGCCTGGCGTTCCGGGCGGTGAACTGATGGTGCAGCGTTTATCCCCTCTTGAAGTTTGGCTGGCGCGGCTGGAGCAACTCCATCCCAGCGCCATCGAGCTGGGCCTCGACCGGGTGCGGCGGGTCCGCGATGCGCTTGGGCTGGCGCCGGATTTCCCGCTTATCGTGGTCGGCGGCACCAATGGCAAGGGTTCCACCTGCGCCTATCTGGAAGCCATCCTCGGCGCCGCCGGCTACAAAACCGGCCTCTACACCTCGCCGCATCTGCTGCGCTACAACGAGCGGGTACGGATCGCCGGGGTGGAATCCGGTGACGCCGAGCTGGTCGCCGCGTTTGAAAGAATCGATGCGGTCCGCGGCGACACCTCGCTCACCTATTTCGAGTTCGGCACCCTGGGGGCGATGCTGCAGTTTGTCGATGCTCATGTCGACGTTGCCATTCTCGAAGTCGGGCTCGGCGGCCGGCTCGACGCCGTGAACGTGTTCGACCCCGATGCCGCGATCGTCACCAGCGTCGATCTCGACCACATGGATTATCTGGGCGACACCCGCGAACAGATCGGTTTCGAGAAAGCCGGCATCTACCGTGCCGGCCGCCCTGCCATCTGCGCCGATCCCGCGCCGCCTGTCAGCCTGCTGGCGCATGCCCGGGACATCGGGGCCGACTTGCGCTGCGTGAACCGCGATTTTTCCGTGCAGCGCGAGGACGATCGCTGGACCTATCGCGGCAGCGAGCTTGTCTGGCCGGATTTGCCCCCCCCTGCCATGGCGGGCGCATTCCAGTTGCGCAACGCGGCCGCTGCGCTGGCTGCGCTGGAAGCCCTGCGTGATCGCCTGCCGGTGAGCGAGACGGCGATCCGCCAGGGGGTCGCCACGGCATGCGTGCCGGGGCGGTTTCAGCGCATCGCGCGCACGCCGGATGTCATTTTGGACGTGGCGCACAACCCGGAAGCGGCGCGGGCACTGGCCGCCGCCCTGCGCGAGCAGCCGGTTCCCGGCCGTACGCTGGCGGTGGTGGGCATGCTGGCCGACAAGGATGCGGCGGGCGTGTTCGCGGCCTTGTCCGGCGAGATCGATGCATGGTGGACGTGCACCCCCGAATCGCCGCGTGCGCAGGATGCCGCGGCGCTGGCAGCCGTCCTGCGCGAGCACGCAGGCGATGCGCCGGTCAGCATACAGCCGGATGTGAACGCGGCGCTCACGGAGGCGCGAGGCGCGGCGCGCGAAGGTGATAGAATTCTCGTCTTCGGTTCGTTCTATACCGTTGCCGCCGTGCTCGACCATGCCGCCACCCAGCAGTGAAAATGACCTCAAACGCCTCGCCCGGCGCCGCCTGATCGGCGCGGTTGCGCTGACCCTGCTGGCGGTGATCGTGCTGCCGCTGCTGCTGGAAGACGAGCCGCCGCCCGCCAGTCCGCTGGCGGTGCGCATGGCGACGGCGCCGGAACCGGCGCCCGATCAGGCGGCATCGCCTGAGCAGGCCGAGGCGCCCGACGTGGTGGCCGCACCATCCGCCTTGCCCGATCCTGAGACCGGGACGCAAGCTGCAACCGAGCCTGAGCCCAAGCCTGAACCTCAACCCGAGCCCAAGCCCGAACCTAAACCCGAGCCGGTCAAGGTCGAACCTGCCAAGGCGACACCCAAACCGCAGCCGGCCAAACCCGTTGCGGCATCTGCCCCGCAGGCCAAACCCGAGCCTGCCGGCGAGGTATTCGTGGTGCAGCTGGCTGCCCTGTCCGATCCCGCCAAGGTCCAGACACTTAAAACCCGCGCAGCCAAGACCGGACTGCCGGTGTTCACCGATACTGTCGGCACCCTGACCCGCGTGCGGGTGGGCCCCTTTCTGACGCGCGCCGCTGCCGTGGCGGCCGCGGTGAAGCTGGCTGAGCACGGCCTGTCCGGCCAGGTGGTCGCAAAATGAGCCTGCTCGACATCATCGTCCTGCTGGTGCTGGTCCTCACCGTGGTGCGCGGCCTGATGCGCGGCCTGCTCGACACGCTGTTTTCGCTGCTGGCCTGGATGCTGGCGTTCGTGCTGGGCAAGTGGGGCGCCTTGATTGCGGCACCATTGCTTCCCATTGCAGTCGAAAATCCAGGTATCCGGTATTTCGCCGGCTTTGCGGTGATTTTCCTGGTGGTGCTGATCGGCACGCTGCTGTTGGGGCATGCCCTGGCAACGCTGGTCAAGGCGGTCGGTCTCGGCGGCGCTGACACGCTGCTGGGCGGGGTGCTGGGGCTGGCCAAGGGATTGGTGATCCTGATCGGCCTGACGCTTGCCGCCGGGCTCACCTCGCTGCCGCGCACCGAGTTCTGGAAGCAGGCCATGCTGTCCGGCAGCTTGCAGGCCATGGCGCAGCACGCCTTGCCGCTGGTGCCGGCTGATGTGGCGAAATATGTTCGTTTCGAATAATTTTATGGATGGGTGCACAGCATGTGCGGGGTAATCGGAGTCGTTTCCAATTCAGCGGCGAATCAGCTTTTGTATGACGGGCTGATGGTGCTGCAGCATCGCGGCCAGGACGCAGCCGGCATCGTGACGGCGGAGGAAAGCCGCTTCCACATGCACAAGGGGCAGGGGCTGGCGCGCGACGTGTTCCGCACCCGCGACATGCGCAATCTGCTGGGCGACATGGGCGTGGCGCACGTGCGCT